>ERZ772968.707-NODE-707-length-16433-cov-4.149530_pt1 | contig 16433 bp, 10 predicted proteins | sample MGYA00580674_ERZ772968 | MGnify/ENA primary metagenome ERZ772968 (study PRJEB29015, sample SAMEA2737940) | human oral metagenome | biome: human oral; feature: human-associated habitat; material: dental | place: China | collected 2138 ...
TCTGCATAGATCATCATTGAGTAGTCCAACACCCACCCCCTCCTCACCCGTACGACCAGCCTAGTAGGCCTGAGCTCTCCTCCACGCTCCACCCAAGCTAAGGATCTAGGAAGCGGGGAAAGAGAAGACAGAGAATTTGTATCTTTGTCGTAGCTATCCCCTTAGGGGTGGTGTGAAGAGCTCCTAGCTGACAAGTGTATCACGAACCCATCTAACATAATAGACAGTAATAAAGCCTATGGGAAGAGTCCTCATTATCGGTGCCGGCGGTGTCGGTACGGTAGTGGCCAAGAAGGTGGCACAGAATAGCGACGTATTCACAGAGATTATGCTCGCCAGCCGCACGAAGAGTAAGTGCGATAAGATTGCCTCCGAGATTACCAATGTCAAGATCCAGACGGCAGCCGTCGACGCTGATAACGTCCCCGAGCTCGTCGCTCTGATGAAGTCCTTCAAGCCAGAGCTGGTCATCAATGTCGCTCTGCCCTATCAGGACCTCCATATCATGGATGCTTGCCTCGAGGCAGGCGTCAACTACCTCGACACGGCGAACTATGAGCCGCTCGACGAGGCTAAGTTCGAGTACAGCTGGCAGTGGGCCTATAAGAAGCGCTTCGAAGAAGCTGGGCTGACGGCTATCCTGGGCTGTGGCTTCGACCCAGGGGTGACTGGGGTCTTCACCGCCTATGCTGCCAAGCACCACTTCGATGAGATCCACTACCTCGATATCGTAGACTGCAACGGCGGCGACCACCACAAGGCCTTCGCCACGAACTTCAATCCCGAGATCAACATCCGCGAGATCACTCAGAAGGGTAAGTACTACGAGGATGGACAGTGGCGCGAGACCGAGCCTCAGGAGATCCACAAGCCCCTGACCTATCCCAATATCGGGGTACGTGAGTCTTACCTCCTCTACCACGAGGAGCTGGAGTCGCTCGTGAAGAACTATCCCACGATCCGCCGTGCATGCTTCTGGATGACCTTCGGGCAGGAGTATCTGACCCACCTGCGCGTCATGCAGAATATCGGTATCACACGTATCGACCCCGTCCTCTACAACGGCGTCGAGATCGTCCCCATCCAGTTCCTCAAGGCTATCCTGCCTAACCCCGGTGAGCTCGGTGAGAACTACACGGGTGAGACGTCCATCGGCTGCCGTATCCGCGGTATCAAGGACGGCAAGGAGAAGACCTACTACGTATGGAACAACTGCAGCCACCAGGCCGCCTATCAGGAGACCGGTGCTCAGGGCGTGAGCTACACCACGGGTGTACCCGCCACGATCGGTGCGATGATGTTCTTCAAGGGCCTCTGGCGTCGCCCAGGCGTGTACAACGTCGAGGAGTTCGATCCAGATCCCTTCATGGAGCAGCTCATGAAGCAAGGCCTGCCTTGGCATGAGCAGTTCGACCTCGATCTCGAGCTCTGATAAGACTCGAGATGCGGCGTAGCGGAGCCGTCTGAGTGCCCTCTCTTAGAGGCCCAGCCTTGGGGCACTCAGGCGCCTTCCTCGCGCTACCCTTTCCCCCTCACTCTTTACCCCCAAAAACCACACCACTACCTCTAATCATGAACATCCTGCTGATCGTAGATCCCCAGAACGACTTCATCACCGGCTCCCTCGCCATCGAAGGCGCGATCCCAGCGATGGATTACCTCACCGCTTACGTCAAGGAGCACTATGCCGAGTACGACGCTATCGTCGTCACTATGGACCAGCATCCTGCTGACCACTGTAGTTTCGATGTCTCTGGTGGCCCATGGCCTATCCACTGCGTCCGCTATACTACGGGGGCTGCTCTCTATCCTCCTCTGGCTGATGCGATCATGGAGCGCAAGCGTCAGGGGCAAAATGTCCTCTTCATCCCCAAGGCAATGACTCGCCACAAGGATTCTTACAGTGCCTTCCACGACGCAGTGCCCGACCTCCTCATGAATGCCCGTCGCATTGATGTCGCAGGCCTCGCAGGGGACTACTGCGTCAAGACTACTATCGAAGATCTCAGACGCCTCCTCTACGCCCCTCAGATCCACACGATCGATGAGGCCATCGCCTGGATCGGTGAGCCCCAGCCTCTGGTGTAGCTCCCCCAGCGACCTCCCACCTCTAATTCCCCCACACACCTATGAAACGACTCATTGCCACTCTGAGCCTCCTCGCTATGCTCACTGCTTGCCAGACCAGCTCGACCAAGGAGAACCCTCTCCTCACCGAGAGCACGCTTGACTACCAAGCTCCCGACTTCAGTAAGATCCGCCCAGCGCACTTCGTCCCCGCTATCGAGGAGGGGATCCGTATCCAGCTCGCCGAGATCGACAGCATCACGAGCAATACGGCTGCTCCGACCTTCGAGAATACCGTGCTGGCGTATGAGAAGTCCGGTCGCCTCTTGGCACGCGCTACCTCTATCCTCTCTGCCCTCGTAGGTGCTGACGGCACCGAGGAGCTGCAGAAGATCGACGAAGAGACGACGCCCATGCTCTCCGCCCACCACGATGCGCTGCTCCTGAATGAGAAGCTCTTCGCTCGTGTCAAGGCCGTCTACGACCAGCGCTCCAGCCTCCAGGGTGAAGACCTACGCCTCACGGAGGTCCTCTATGATCAGTTCGTCCATGAGGGCGCACTCCTCTCAGCTGCCGACAAGGAAGCTCTGAAGAAGATCAATAGCGAGATCGCTGTGCTGCAGACGAAGTTCACGAATCAGGTGAACGCTGGCACGAAGGAAGCAGCCGTCCTCGTCGACAAGGTCGAGGAGCTCGATGGCCTCTCCGAAGAAGCGATCACCCGTGCTGCCGAGGCGGCTGCCGCTGCAGGGCACAAGGGTAAGTACCTGCTGGAGCAGACGAATACGTCACGCCCAGGCTACCTCGTCGACCTCAACAATCGTGATGTCCGTCGTCGCGTCCTCGAGGCTTCGCTCTCACGCTGCTCGAGCGGTGATAGCACGAATACGCACCCTACGATCACCCGCATCGCAGCCCTGCGCGCCGAGAAGGCAAAGCTCCTCGGGCTGCCCAACTTCGCCTCCTGGGCACTGAGCGACCAGATGGCTGGTCGTCCCGAGGCCGTGGAGCGCCTCATCAGCCAGCTGGCTCCTGCCTGCCGTGCTAAGGTCGCTGCCGATGTCGCCGAACTCGAAGCCTTCGCTCAGCAGACGGAGGGTAAGGACTTCAAGCTCGCAGCTTGGGACCTCGACTACTATGCCGAGCGCCTGAAGAAGGCTAAGTACGACCTCAACGAAGTCGACCTCAAGCCCTATCTCGTGCTGGATAGCGTGCTGAAGAATGGTGTCTTCTACGCAGCTAACCAGCTGTATGGCCTGACCTTCAAGCCCCGTCCTGATATCCCTGTCTATGCTGATGGCGTACAGGTCTACGAGGTCTTCGACCAGGATAATACCCCTATGGCCCTCTTCTATACGGACTACTTCCGTCGCCCAACGAAGACGGGTGGGGCATGGATGTCGAACTTCGTCCAGCAGAGCACGCTCTTCGGTACGAAGCCTGTCATCTACAACGTCTGCAACTTCGAGGCTCCCGCTAAGGGCGCTCCCGCCTTCCTCACCTCGTCGGATGTAGAGACGCTCTTCCATGAGTTCGGTCACGCTCTGCACGGTCTCTTCGCTTCGCAGAAGTACGAGACGCTCTCGGGTACGAATACGCCCCGTGACTTCGTGGAAATGCCCTCGCAGTTCAACGAGCACTGGATGACGGACTCTGTCGTCCTGCGCCACTACGCCCGCCACTACAAGACGGGTGAGCCTATGCCTCAGGCGCTCATCGACAAGATGAAGGCTGCTGCTACCTACGGACAGTCCTACGCGCTGGTTGAGAACCTCGCTGCCGTGACGATCGATATGGCTTGGGGGATGCTCCCCGCTGGCCAGACGGTGAGCGATGTAGATGCCTTCGAGCGTGAAGTGCTCGCTCGTGCTGGTCTTGACTTCGCTCTCGTACCTCCCCGCTACCGCTCGGCTTACTACCTGCACGTCTTCGCTGGTGGCTATGCTTCGGGCTACTACTCTTACCTCTGGACGGAGGTCCTCGACCACAATATCTACGAGTGGTTCGCCGCACACGGCGGGCTGACGCGTGAGAATGGTCAGCGCTTCCGTGAGATGGTCCTCTCACGCGGGAATACCGCTCCTGTCGGCACGTTCTTCACGAACTTCACCGGCCTCACGGAGCCCGATATGTCGAGCCTTCTGCGCTTCCGCGGGCTCACGAAGTAAGCTAAGGGTGCTTCGTCACCTCCCCATATAATAGGGCCCCCCATCCCTCGGACTGAGATCCGCCGGGTGGGGGGCGCTACTTTATTATAGATAGCACTCCATAGGCTGGAGCGGAATACGTATCTTTGTCCTACTAGTCGTAATAGATCCAGCACAGACCTCGAAGAATGACAGAGCACTACGTCGTCTCCGCACGCAAATACCGCCCCGATACCTTCCGTAGTATCGTCGGGCAGGAGGCTATGGCCTCCACACTACGCACCGCTGTTCGCTCGGGTAAACTCTCCCATGCGTATCTCTTCTGTGGCCCCCGTGGGGTAGGGAAGACGACGGCGGCACGCGTCTTAGCGCGGACGATCAACTGCGAGAATCTCTCCGCTGAAGGTGAGGCTTGCGGGCAGTGCGAGAGCTGTAAGGCCTTTGAGGAGCAGCGCTCCTTCAACATCTTCGAGCTGGACGCTGCCTCGAACAACTCCGTAGAGGACATCCGTCAGCTCACCGAGCAGGTGCAGATGCCTCCCGCGCTTGGTCGCTATAAGGTCTATATCATCGACGAGGTGCACATGCTCTCGGCGGCGGCCTTCAATGCCTTCCTCAAGACCCTCGAAGAGCCCCCCTCGTACGCTATCTTCATCTTAGCGACGACGGAGAAGCACAAGATCCTCCCCACCATCCTCTCGCGCTGTCAGATCTATGACTTCAAGCGAATCACCGTGCAGGATATCACCCGCCATCTGCGCTATGTCGCCGATAGCGAGGGTATTGATGCCGAGGAGACGGCGCTCGGGCTCATCGCTGAGAAGGCCGATGGGGGGATGCGCGATGCGCTCTCGATGTTTGACCGTATCGCCAGCTTTGCCGGCGGGCATATCACCTACCAGCATGCGCTGGAGAGTCTGAATGTCCTCGACTATACCTACTTTATCCGCATCTTCGAGCTCTTCCTGAGTGGGGACCATCGTAGTGTCCTGCTCCTCCTGGATGAGCTGATGGGTAAGGGCTTCGAGGGGCAGACGATCCTCACGGGGCTATCCGCCTTCGTGCGCGACCTCCTTGTAGCCCAGCATCCCGAGACGCTCCAGCTCTTGGAGAAGCCCGATGCCGTAGCTGCCTCCTATGCGACCATTGCTCAGCAGTGCACACCTGCCAGCCTCTTTGCTGCGCTCAAGACTCTGGTGCAGGCCGATCAGCAGTATCGCGGGGCAACGAATAAGCGCCTCTTAGTCGAGCTGAGCTTCCTCAGTATGGTCCCTCTCTTCAAGCGGGACTCCGACCTCAATCTCCCTGCTGCGCCAGCACCCGCTGCACCTCAGACGGCTACACCACAGGCTGCACCTCAGACGCCCCCTGCGACTACACCCCCAGCTTCTCCTGCGCCCAAAGCGCAGACAGCTCCCGTAGCAGCTCCCGCACCGCAGGCTGCTCCCAATCCTGCCCCTGCGGCGGTGACACCTCCTCCCGCGGCAGCTGAACCGACACCCGCGCCTGCACCAGCACCAGCACCAGCGGCATCTGCTACACCTCCCCCTCCAGCTCCCACCTCGTCCGCTCCTAAGCGTCTCTTCGGAGCACGCCGTCGTGCAGACGCTCCCAGCGAAGCCACTTCTACGGCTCCAGCTGAGGCCCCTGCCCCTGTCGAGGATAAGGACTTCACGGAGGATGATCTCCAGCGAGCTTGGGTGCGCTTCGTCGAGCAAGAGCTGACGCCCTCACAGATCCTCTACCGCAATATCCTGCGCCCCGAGCTACCGAAGCTCTTAGACGGTGTGCAGGCAGAGATCTCCCTCCCACCAGGTGAGGCTATCCATACCACGGTGATGGAGGTCTATCCCCAGCTCGTAGAGTTCCTCCGTACGACGCTGCAGAATCGGAAGTTCAACCTCGTCTTGCGGGAGAAGACCGTAGAGGAGCAGGCGAAGATCGTCCTCACCCAAGAGGATCGCTTCAACCAGCTTGCGGAGATCAACCCCGAGGTGCGCAAGCTCAAGGAAGCCCTTGGCCTGCGCTTCTCCTAATCCCAGACCACATACATATACAATACGCATATCTCTATGAAGATCAAGAAGCACATCACCGCTCTTGCTACGGCAGCAGCCCTCTCGGCGACCCTGCCTGCTGTGGCTCAGCAGTCGCAGCACATGACGCCCGAGACGATGCTTTCGCTCGCTCGTGTCGGTGCCTCCGCCCTCTCTCCCGACGGCAAGATGGTCGTCTACAGCGTGGGCTTCCCTAGCATCAAGGACAATAAGATCCGCACCGAGCTCTTCACCATCTCCTCCGATGGCAGTGCACGCCGCCAGATCACCCAGGGGGTCGCTGGCGTGCATGGCGCTCGCTGGATCCAGCAGGGCCGTCGTATCAGCTACATCTCCTCGGAGAGTGGCGCTCCTCAGGTCTGGACGATGGCTCCCGATGGTACGGACCGCCGTCAGGTGACCAATATCGAGGGCGGGCTCTCGGACTACCTCTTCTCGCCCGATGAGAAGCAGCTGGCCTATATCAAGGAGATTTCCTTCGGGAAGAGCACTAAGGAGATTTACCCCGACCTGCCTAAGGCTACGGGTCGTATCGTCACCGATCTGATGTACAAGCATTGGGACGAATGGGTAGAGACGATCCCCCATATCTTTATCGCTCCCGTAGGAGGCGAAGCGATCACGGGCGGTAAGGACATCCTCGAAGGTGAGCCTTACGAAGCTCCTACGAAGCCCTTCGGCGGAGCTGAAGAGCTCTCCTGGAGCCCCGACGGTAAGACCTTAGCCTACTCCTCCCGCAAGAAGACGGGCATGGAGTACTCCCTCTCCACCAACACCGATATCTATCTCTACGACCTCGCCTCTGGGCAGACTCGCAATATCACCGAGGGGATGGGCGGCTATGATACGCACCCCCGCTTCTCGCCTGATGGCAAGCGTATCAGCTGGATCAGCATGGAGCGTGACGGCTACGAAGCCGACCTCAAGCGCCTCTTCGTCCAGGATCTGAAGACGGGGCAGAAGACCTTCCTCACCGACGGCTTCGAGTACGATGTCGATGAGCTCCAGTGGTCGGCCAATAGCCAGAGCATCTTCTTCCTCTCGACGAAGCATGCCGAAGCCCAGCTCTGGGAGATCGCGCTCAAGGGTCGTAAGATCCGCCAGATCACCACGGGTATGCACGACTACACCTCGCTGGATGTGCAGGGTGGTAAGATCCTCGCTGGTCGTCAGAGCTACATCGAGCCCACGGACCTCTACCTCGTAGACGTCAAGACGGGTGCCGCGAAGCAGCTCACGGCAGAGAATAAGTCTACGCTCGACGGCCTCGCTCCTATCTCGGTAGAGAAGCGCTGGGTCAAGACGACTGACGGGGGTAACATGCTCGTCTGGGTCGTCCTCCCACCGAACTTCGACAAGACGAAGAAGTACCCTGCGCTGCTCTTCTGCCAGGGTGGCCCACAGAGCCCCGTCAGTCAGTTCTTCTCCTACCGCTGGAATATGCGTCTCATGGCTGAGCAAGGCTATATCGTCATCGCTCCCAATCGCCACGGCGTCCCCAGCTTCGGTAAGGCATGGAACGAGCAGATCAGCGGCGACTACTCGGGGCAGAATATCCAAGACTACCTCACCGCAGTCGATGAGCTGAAGAAGGAGCCTTGGGTCGACAGCGAGCGCCTCGGCTGCGTCGGGGCCAGCTACGGCGGCTACTCCGTCTTCTATCTGGCTGGCGTGCACCAGAAGCGCTTCAAGGCCTTCATCGCCCATGCTGGTATCTTCAACCTCGAGATGCAGTACATGACGACCGAGGAGATGTGGTTCGCCAACTGGGATATGGGCGGTGCTCCCTGGGAGAAGGACAATGCAGTCGCTCAGCGCACCTTCGCCAACTCCCCCCACAAGCTCGTAGGTAACTGGGATACGCCGATACTGGTCATCCACGGCGAGCGCGACTACCGCATCCTCGCAGGCCAAGGTATGGCGGCCTTCAACGCGGCTAAGCTCCGTGGCATCCCCGCCGAGCTCCTCATCTACCCCGATGAGAATCACTGGATCCTCCGCCCGCAGAATGCCCTGCTCTGGCAGCGTACCTTCTTCGGCTGGCTTGATAAGTACCTCAAGTAACCTCTATATGTCCGTGCGAAAGAACTGTTAGTCCCCTCTACAGTCCTTTCGCACGGCTTGCTTTTAGCCCATCTCCCTCCCATACAGGAAGCTCTTTTACCCACATCATTGACTCACTAACTCTCTTTCTGGTAATGAAGACCGACATCGAAATCGCCCGCTCGATAGCCCTCGAGCCGATCGAAAAGATAGCTACCAAGGTGGCTATCCCCACCGGCCACCTGGAGCACTACGGCAAGTACCTCGCCAAGGTAGACCTCTCCGAGCTCCAAGCTGGTCATAAGCCTGGCAAGCTCATCCTCGTCACGGCCATCACTGCTACGAAGGCTGGTATCGGCAAGACGACGGTCTCTATCGGCCTCTCTCTCGGTATGAACCGCCTCGGTCATAAGGCGGTCGTCGCACTGCGTGAGCCCTCTCTCGGCCCTTGCTTCGGTATGAAGGGCGGTGCTGCTGGTGGTGGCTACGCTCAGGTGCTTCCTATGGAGAAGATCAACCTGCACTTCACCGGTGACTTCCACGCCATCACCTCGGCGCACAACATGATCACTGCGCTCCTGGACAACTACATCTACCAGAACCGCAATACGGACAAGGGCCTCAGCGAAGTCCTCTGGAAGCGTGTCCTCGACGTCAACGACCGTTCTCTGCGCTCCATCGTCACGGGCCTCGGTGGTCAGGTCAATGGTATCCCAGCCGAATCAGGCTTCGACATCACGCCTGCCTCGGAGATCATGGCGATCCTCTGTCTGTCGACTTCACTCGAAGACCTGCGCCGCCGTATCGAGAATATCCTCCTCGGCTATACGAAGCAGGGTGAGCCCTTCACCGTGCGTGATCTCGGGGTAGCGGGCGCGATCACCGTCCTTCTCCTCGACGCTATCAAGCCCAATCTGGCGCAGACGACCGAGCATACCCCTGCCTTCATCCACGGCGGTCCCTTTGCGAATATCGCCCACGGCTGCAACTCGATCCTCGCCACCCGCATGGCGCTGGCGCACTCCGACTACACGATCACGGAGGCAGGCTTCGGTGCGGACCTTGGTGCAGAGAAGTTCTACAATATCAAGTGCCGCACGGCAGGCCTCCAGCCTGCACTCACCGTCCTCGTGGCTACCCTCGGCGGGCTGAAGATGCACGGTGGTGTCGATGAGAAGGATCTCAAGACGCAGAATATCGAGGGCGTCCGCCACGGGCTGGCTAACCTCGACCGCCATATCGAGAACCTCAAGAGCTTCGGGCAGACGGTCGTCGTAGCCTTCAACCGCTTCGCTACCGATACGGAGGAGGAGATCGCACTGGTGCGTGAGCATTGCCACGCCGCTGGTGTGGGCTTCGCTGTCAATACGGCCTTCGGCGAAGGTGGTGCTGGTGCAGAAGAGCTGGCTCGCCTCGTCGTCGAGACCATTGAGCAGAAGCCTTCGCAGCCCCTGCAGTTCACCTATCCCCTCACCGCCTCTATCGAGGAGAAGGCTACGGCTATCGCTCAGCGTATCTACGGCGCACGCTCCATCCACTTCTCGGCGAAGGCACTGCGCCAGCTTGAGCGTATCGATCGCCACGGCTGGTCGAAGTTCCCCGTCTGTATCGCCAAGACGCAGTACTCCTTCAGCGACGATACCACGGCCTATGGTAGCGTGCGTGACTTCGACCTCGAGGTGCGCGACGTCGTCATCAATACGGGTGCTGAGATGATCGTCCTCGTCCTCGGCGCTCTGGTGCGTATGCCCGGTCTGCCCCGCGTCCCCCAAGCAGAAAAGATAGACTTCGTCGATGGACACATCGAGGGTCTTAGCTAATAATACCTACATAACTCACTCACTACACTCCAACTCATGAACTACGATGTAGCTATCATCGGTGCTGGCCCCGGCGGTACCGACGCTGCAGAGCATGCAGCAGCCCACGGCCTCCGCGTCGTCATCTTCGAGAAGAATAAGCTCGGTGGTGTCTGTCTCAACGAAGGTTGCGTACCTACGAAGGCACTCCTGCACTCTGCCCATCTCCTCTCCGAAGCCCTCGATGGCAAGAAATATGGTCTTACGATCCCCGAAGCAGCCTTTGACCTTGGTAAGGTGATGGCGCGCAAGACGAAGATCCTCAAGAAGCTCGGTGCGGGTATCCGTATTGGTCTGCAGGGTCACGAGGTCGAGATCGTCACCGAAGAGGCTCGTCTCACGGGTCGCGGTGATGAGGGCTTCACCATCGCTGCAGGCGAGGCGACCTATACGGCGCGCCACGTCATCATCGCTACGGGCTCACGTGCCTTCATCCCACCCATCGATGGGCTGAGTGACGTCGCCTTCTGGACAGCTAAGGAAGCGCTCGAGGTCGAGGAGCTCCCACAGCGCCTCGTCGTCCTCGGTGGCGGGGTCATCGGTATGGAGTTCGTCTCCTTCTTCTCTACGCTCGGTGTGGAGGTCACGGTCGTCGAGATGCTGCCTAAGATCCTCGGGCCTATGGACGAAGAGCTCTCTGGGGAGCTACAGAAGGCCTTTGAGAAGCGCAAGGTGAAGTTCCACCTCTCCACGAAGGTCACTGCAGTGCGTGAGGGCAAGGTCATCGCCGAGCATGAGGGCGAGATGCTGGAGATCCCCTTCGACAAGCTGCTGGTCAGTGTCGGCCGTCGTGCTGTGACCGATGGTCTGGGATTGGAGACGGTCGGTGTCGAGCTCCAGCGTGGGGCTGTCGTCGTCGATGAGCACCTCCAGACCTCGGTGCCTGGTATCTATGCCGTCGGTGATGTCAACGGTACGTCTATGCTCGCTCACACGGCTGCTCGCGAAGGGCAGGTCGCTGTACACCACATCACCGGCACGGAGGATGTGATGAGCTACCGTGCTATCCCTGGTATCGTCTATACCGATCCCGAGATCGCTGCTGTCGGCCAGACGGAGCAGGAGCTGCGTGCTGCTAGCGTCGACTACGAGGTACATCGTGTGCCGATGACGCTCTCCGGGCGCTTCATCATCGAGAACGAGCAGGGCAATGGCTTCTGCAAGCTCCTCACGGACAAGGAGGGGGTTATCCTCGGTGCGCATCTCTTCGGCAATGGCTCTTCGGAGATCCTGGTGCCTGCGGTCATGGCTGTCGAGCAGCGCATGAAGCTCTCTGAGCTGTCTCGCATCGTCTTCCCACACCCCACGGTCTGTGAGATCGTCCGCTCGGCTACCCTGCACTAAGGTAAGCTACTCCCCACAATAAGCCCGCCGGCTACGCTCCACGAAGGAGGGTAGCCGGCGGGTCTTTTTATACTGATATGCTCGGGGGGCGCTTTGCTTTACACCGCTGTGAGGCGGAGGATCTGCAGGCCGTGGGGAGCGAGGCTCAGGCGAAGAGGAGCCAGCGTGGTGAGGCAGAGGAAGTCCACCGCATCCGTGAGCTGGTCCGCGGCACGGAAGGCCGTACCCTCAGCGATGCCCGTAGCGGCGAAGAACTCAGCGGGTAGGGGGAGGGCAATGTCTGCTTGCTCGCTGGAGAAGTTCGCCAGCACGAGGTAGAGCCCTTCCTCCGAAGCGCGGGCAAAGGCGAGGACGCGCTCTCTGCCAGAGCCCTCGGCACGCAGGCCGTAGTAGCTCCCTCGGCTGATGATGGGGTCGGTGTAGCAGGAGGCGAGGCGCTGGTAGTCGCTGAGTAGGCGGGCCTCTTCGTCCGTCAGCTGGGCGGGGGTGTAATTACCTGCTTGCAGGCGCTGGAGCTTGTCGAGGCTCCAGTAGTCGAAGATCGTCGTGCGACCATCACGCCCGCTGAAGCCCTCGCTGTCCATGCCCTGCTCACCCAGCTCCTGACCGAAGTAGAGGAGTAGGGGATTGCCACCACTTAGGGCTGCGACAGCCGTAGCGAGGAAGCCCTGACGGGGTGAGGCGAAGACGAAGTCCGAGGCGAGGCGCTGCTCGTCGTGGTTCTCCGTGAAGTAGCACATCGCCGGTTGCTCGCCACCGACGGCATCACGTACACCCGTGAAGTCCGCTGCGTCGCGTGCGCCCTTACCGAGAGCGATGAGGAAGTCATAGACGCCGACCTTGTCGTAGAGGTAATCGAAGCCTGCATGCAGGTACTCGCCGTAGCGGTGGGGCTGGTAGATCTCTGCGAGGAAGAGCATCTTGGGGTACTGCTCACGCACCGAGGGGATCGCCCAAGCCCAGAAAGCGGGTGGGACAAGCTCGGTCATATCGCAGCGGAAGCCATCGACACCACGTGCAGCCCAGTAGCAGAGGATGTCACGCATCTTCACCCATGTGTCGGGGATGGGGTCGTCATGTAGGCCACTTCCCCCGCAGTAGTCCACCCCGTAGTTGAGCTTCACCGTCTCGTACCAGTCCGTGATGCTGGGGTAGGGGCTGAAGCAGTCGTTGCCCGTAGCGCGTGCGGGGCACTCGGTGTATGGGGATGACTCTGTGGATAAGGGTAGGATAAGTGAGGTGTCGGGGAGGTAGTAGAAGTTGTTGCGCGGAGAGAACGCCAGCTGTACATCGTCCGTAGCACCGAGGTCTGCGACGCCCTCAGGGCACGCATCGGAGTGATAGGTGCGGGCGACGTGGTTGGGGATAAAGTCCATCAAGACCTGTAGCCCAGCCTGATGGGTACGCTTGATGAGGGCATCCAGCTCTGCCTGTCGCGTGTGTGGATCTTCGGCGAGGTCGGGGTCGACGTCGTAGTAGTCCTTGACGGCATAGGGCGAGCCTGCCTGCCCCTTCACCGTGTCGGGGTGGTCGGGACGGATGCCTTGGGCGCTGTAGTCGGTCTTCGTAGCGTGCTCCAGCAGGCCGATATACCAGACGTGAGTTGCTCCGAGACTGCGGATATAGGCGAGGGCTTCGGGTGTGAAGTCACGGAGCTTCCCCGAGCCATTCGCGGAGAGTGTGCCATGGGGCTGGCGGGTCGTATTCTTATTCCCCCAGAGTCGAGTGAGGGCGGAGTAGATGACGATCTTCTGCTGCATAGGTATGGGTAGGTGGTGGGGCTAAGGCTTCTTTGCCTCCTTCTTCTTTTTGACCAGTGGTGCGAGCTCAGCTTTCGCCAGCTCGTAGCCTATCTTCATCAGCTGCTCGGAAGCGCTGACCTCAAACATCCCGAACTTCATTACCTCGCTCGTCTCAAGGAGGTAGTCGCAGGCCGCACAGTCAGGGGTGGTATTCTGGCGGAAGATTAGTTCCCATGCACGGTTAGCGATGTCCTTTATATTCATGGGGGTTTCTTCGCTTTGTACAGGGCCGAGGTTCATACCGATAACCTCCTCGCAGTCCTCGCGGATGGCCGTGACGGGGAAGTTGCGGAAGAGCCCACCGTCGACGTAGGTGTGACCGTCGATTTCTACAGGACAGAAGAGGATGGGGATGCTTGATGAAGCCAGGATAATCTTCGCCAAGGGGCCCTCAGTAAAGACGTGTGGTTCTCCTCGGTTTAGGTCGGTGGCTACGATACGCATGGGAGTCGGTAGATCCTCCAGATTGCGGTGGCGGAGGTTCTTCTTAAGCAACTGGAGAAATTTCGTCGTGCTGAAGATCCCGCCCCCCTTGGTGGTGAAGCTGGTCATCTGCATGAAGCCGGTCTGCGAGAGGAGCTCGTGGACCTCCTCAGGCGCATAGCCCGACGCATAGAAGGCGCCCATGATGGAGCCGGCACTGGTACCAGCGATGATCTCGGGGCGTAGGCCTGCCTCGTTGAGGTACTTCAAGACGCCGAGGTGGGCAAAGCCCTTGATGCTGCCGCCACTGAGGGCGAGCCCCAGCTGGTAGGGACGGGTGGTGCGGTTGTCTGCCATTGGCTGAGTCATTTATTAGCGCAAAGATACGCTATGCCCCGCATACCTTCCCCCTCCCATTTTCCATGCAGTAGCTTCTGTATCTATAGCGGGAGGGGTGACGTGAAGCTATATTGGTCGGTGGGTGGACCTATATAGGTCGTCGAGTGAAGCTATATAGGTCGCTAAATGAACCTATATAGGTCCACCCACCGACCAATATAGGTCGCGAAAGCAACCAGTACTGGTCGGGACGGCGAGCAGTACTGGTCACTCCTAGTAAGTAGTACTGGTCACGAAAGCAACCAGTACTGGTCAGAACGGCGACCAGTACTGGTCAAATTTCGTTGGCTGTGAGGTGTGTAGGGTGACGACCCTGGGAGACGCTGTGATAGAGGTGCTTGGAAGGGGTAAAGAACGTGAGGTAAGCGGGGCGAAAAATGGGGGCAGGTGGTAGGTAAATCGCCTTCGCGGGCGGGCGCGCGAGCATCTAAAAGGCCTTTATCTACGGGAAAAAGGAAAAGTGGGGGCTATTATGAAGAAATTTTAAGATCTTTGTAGCGCAAATCCATAGGTTCTATTATACCCAAACAAGCAATAATGATTAAGTGCGCACTCCAGCAGGCTCGTAGTAAGTACAGCCCCAAGCTCCCTAAGGCACTGGAAGGTGGCGTGAAGACCGTCTTCGGTGCAGCTACGCAGAGCGTCAGCGATCAGGAAGCTATCGCCAAGCTTTTCCCTAACACATACGGTCTCCCCAAGCTCACTTTCGAAGCTTCGAGCGAGGCTACCTCTGGCACGCCCATCAATGGCGGTGTCATCCTCTCTGGCGGTCAGGCTCCTGGTGGGCACAACGTCATCGCAGGCCTCTTCGACGGTCTGAAGAAGATCCATCCCGATAGCCGTCTCTATGGCTTCCTCATGGGTCCTGACGGTCTCGTACAGCACAACTACATCGAGCTGACGGCCGATATCATCGACGAGTACCGCAATACCGGCGGCTTCGACATCATCGGCTCTGGCCGTACGAAGCTCGAGGAGACGGCTCAGTTCGACAAGGGTCTCGAGATCCTCAAGAAGCTTGACATCCGTGCGCTGGTCATCATCGGTGGTGACGACTCCAACACCAACGCTGCAGTCCTCGCAGAATACTACAAGAGCATCGGCGCTCCCGTCCAGGTCATTGGCTGCCCCAAGACCATCGACGGTGACCTGAAGAACGAGCAGATCGAGACCTCCTTCGGCTTCGACACCGCTACGAAGGTCTACGCTGAAGTCATCGGTAACATCCAGCGCGACTGTAACTCTGCTCGCAAGTACTGGCACTTCATCAAGCTCATGGGCCGCTCTGCTTCGCACATCGCCCTCGAGTGCGCCCTGCAGGTACAGCCCAACGTCGCTATCATCAGCGAAGAAGTAGAGGCTAAGAACCAGACCCTCGACGACGTAGTCACCTACATCGCTGAGGTCGTAGCCGCTCGCGCTGCTAAGGGTGAGAACTTCGGTACGGTACTGATCCCCGAAGGTCTTATCGAATTCATCCCTGCCTTCAAGGCTCTCATCGCTGAGCTCAACGACTACCTCGCACACCACGAGGCAGAGTTCCGCGCTGTCCCCGCTGACGAGCAGCGTGCCTATGTCGCTGAGCACCTCAGCGCTGCTAACTCAGCTCTCTACGCCAGCCTGCCCGCTACGGTAGCTCGCCAGCTGACGCTCGACCGTGACCCCCACGGCAACGTCCAGGTGTCGCTCATCGAGACGGAAAAGCTCCTGGCTGAGATGGTCGCTACCAAGCTCGCTGCTTGGAAGGAAGAAGGTCGCTTCACGGGTAAGTTCTCTCCCCTCACGCACTTCTTCGGCTACGAAGGCCGCTGCGCTATGCCCTCGAACTTCGATGCTGACTACTGCTACGCCCTCGGTCGTACGGCTGCTTGCCTCATCGCCTCAGGTGTGACGGGCTACATGAGCTCTGTACAGAACCTCACGGCTCCCGCTACTGAGTGGATCGCTGGTGGTATCCCTACGACGATGATGATGAACATGGAGCGTCGTCACGGCGAAATGAAGCCTGTGATCCAGAAGGCTCTCGTAGACCTTCAGGGCAAGCCCTTCGCTTACTTCGTAGCTAACCGCGCTGAGTGGGCTAAGGATACGTGCTTCATCTACCCTGGGCCCATCCAGTTCTACGGTGATCCCGAGCTCTGCGACCAGCCCTCACGTACGCTCTCTCTCGAGCAGGCTAAGTAAGCCCTGAGGCTCGCACCTCTATACAAGGCGTGCCCGCACCTGACCCCATGAGGTCGGTGCGGGCACGCTCGCTTTACGGGTATGCTGTGGAGTAAGCTTTTGTTGCTG
>ERZ772968.723-NODE-723-length-16277-cov-11.641783_pt1 | contig 16277 bp, 17 predicted proteins | sample MGYA00580674_ERZ772968 | MGnify/ENA primary metagenome ERZ772968 (study PRJEB29015, sample SAMEA2737940) | human oral metagenome | biome: human oral; feature: human-associated habitat; material: dental | place: China | collected 2138 ...
CAGAGCGTCTCCATGGTAAGGAGAAGGTCAAGGGTTCGATTCCCTTTCGGGGCTCTCGCAGCGGGGGCCACTGGCCCCCATTGTGGTCATATGGCGAGGTAGCTCAGCTGGTTAGAGCGCACGACTCATAATCGTGAGGTCGAGGGTTCGAGTCCCTCCCCCGCTACGCAAGCTTTCGAGTACAGCGCACCCGTCGCATGCTCGAGGATCGACACGAGGAGACAAACGTGGCCAGCAAGTCCGCCGACGTTCGCCCCAAGATCACTCTGGCCTGCTCGGAGTGCAAGGAGCGCAACTACATCACCAAGAAGAACCGTCGGAACACCCCCGACCGTCTCAGCATCGCCAAGTTCTGCGCTCGCTGCGGTAAGCACACCGAGCACCGCGAGACCCGCTGAGCAGCGCGTTCCGGTCCTGGTCGCGGTCTCCTGCGGCCTCAGGATCGAGCCCCGTTGACATGATGTCGGCGGGGCATCGTCGTCTCTGAGGCGGATGCCGCCTAGCATCGGTGACGTGAACGGCCTCAGCCCTTGGGACGACGTCGAGCGGCTCGCAGCGGTCCTCGCCAGGGTTCTCGAGACGGGATCGTCCGGGCTGTCTCAGAGGCAGCTCCGCCGTCTTGCGCTGAGGGGCGCCGCACTGTCGCTTCCTCCTGTCCTGGTCATGCAGCGGTTGCAGGGGCGTCTGCGGGCCCAGGGCGGGACCGCCGCCTGGAATGGTCTGCTGCACCGTCGCTGTCTCATGAGTCCGAGCGGTGCAGGTGACGGGGCTCCGGGGACCTCCCGGTGCCCTGAGGGGATGTCGGTCCAGCGGACCGTCCGCGCGGGCTGGGAGCTCATCCGGGTAACCGCCGAAGTACAGAGCGTCGGACGGCGCTGGAGGGTCACCCACGAGCTCGCCCGCCGCGGCCCGGCCGATCAACCGGCGGCGACGAGGAAACTCACGGAGTCTGAGGCCGGATTTGATCCGCCATCCGGTGACAGGATCTACCGGCTCGCCTATGACGACGTCGTCGCCTGGGCGGAGGCGACCGGGGACCGCAACGCGATCCATCTCCTGCCCGGCAGGGCTGCTGAGCTCGGTCTGGAAGCCGGTCCCAATGACGTCGTGGCGCACGGCCTCCTGCTTGGTGCGCTCAGCCTTGCGGTTGCCCGGCCTTCGCCCCACCAGCAGATTCGCCTGAGATTCATTGGTGCTGCCGATGTACCTGCGCACTGTCTGGATGGAGGAGAGGCGTGGACGACGCTCGTTGTCGATCCCGGTAGCGGTGACATCGCCCGGGGCGGGCGCCTCGTCCTGCGGCGCCGGTGACGGAGCCCTCCCGGCACCGGATGCCGGAGTGGCCGCAGGCGCTGATCGATGCCCTATCGCCCCGTGAGGGAAAAATGATTACCTGCTGGAGGAAATTCTGACGGCGATTCACTGTTGTCTTGGTGGCGACGAGATGAGAAGGTGGAGGCGAATTGTTAACCTCCTTCGATCATCGGTCAGTGGGGATGATGACGTGACAAAGGTAGGTAATTCGAATGTCAATCTGATGGATGTCAGGGTGACATGAAGACAGTGTTCGATTTCCTTTCCGAAGTGGACGGAGCTCAGCTCGATCCGCGTCATTTCAAGCAAAGATCAGTGTTGTGGATGGTGTTCTCGCGGTTGTTGGATGTTCTGAGTGACTGTACTGAAGTGCTGACGGTCTGACCGGGTGTGATAAAAAAGAAGTGGAGTTGCACTTGTGTGAAAGCCAAAGGCAGATGGCAAGTGAGCGCTAAAGGGTTCTCGACCCGTCCGGGTCGGTGCTGAGAGGAGTCGATAAGGTGATTACCGCAGAACGGACGATGGTGAAGCCGACGGCCTACACCGAGGACGTCGAGATGAAGTGGACTCAGAGCGACCAGGAGGCTGTCGAAGCCACCTACAGTCAGGAGTTTGCCGGGGCGGCAGGCCGGGCCGGGCTCGGCCAGATGTCAGCCGGCACCAGCGGTCAGGAAGAGTTCTTGGAGCAGCAGGAGGGCTTCCACCGGCTCGATGAGATCGAGATGGATGCCTGGCGCTCCTTCCTGGCAGCATCCACCTCCGTCACCGCCCGCCTCAACCGCGAGCTCGAAGCGGGCTGCGGCATCTCCATGCACGAGTACGAGATCCTAGTGCGCCTGTCCGAGGCGCCCGATCAGACCCTGCGCATGTCGACCCTCGCCGAGCACGTCTCCCACTCCCGCTCCCGCCTGACCCACACCGTTCGACGCCTGGAGAACGTGGGATACGTCGAGCGCGCGTCCTGCGACTCGGACCGCCGCGGCGTCAACTGCATGCTGACCCGGGCCGGGGTCGACTTCCTGCGCGAGGCCGCGCCGGTGCACCTCGACGGCGTGCGCCGCCACGTCATCGACCGTCTCAGCCGTGAGCAGCAGGTCGCCATGGCCGAGCTCATGAAGGTCATCGCGCAGGCTCCGGACTCCGCTGCGCCCTCAGCGTCGTCGACTTCCTCGGCGTCCTGACGCTCCTCACTGACTGTCCTGCGATCCGGTGGGCGTCGTCAGTCGGTTTCTCGACCGGCCGGCGGCGCCCACAGGTCTGTCCAGCGCACTCCCAGATCGGCCAGGAGCCGGCGCAGTAGCGGCAGGGAGATGCCGACGACCCCGTGCGGATCGCCGTCGATCCCCTCGATGAAGGCGCCCCCCAGACCATCGATGGTGAAGGCGCCCGCGCACCACAGCGGTTCGCCGCTGGCGATGTATGCCTCGATCTCGGTCCGAGAGGGAGAGCCGAAACGGACAGTGGCCGAACTGACCCCCTCGGCGATGGCCTCATCGGTGGTGCGCACCAGGAAGTGCCCCGTATACAGGGTGCCGGTGCCCCCGCTCATCACTCGCCAGCGCTCGCGGGCGTCCTTAGCATCGGTGGGCTTGCCGACGACCCGGCCGTCGATCTCCAGCATGGAGTCGCAACCCACGACCACCTCGGCCTCCTGCGGGTCGATGTCCGCCGCTACGTCGAGTGCCTTCGCCCGGGCCAGGGCCTGCACCTGCTCGGCGGCGCTCGGAGCGGGCAAACCCGTCGCCCGGCGTCGATTAGCCAGCTCGTGGAGCACGGCTTCCTCATCGACCGAGGAGGCTCGCACCAACGGCTCGACACCGGCGGCCCTCAGGGTCGACAAGCGGCCGGAGGATCGTGAAGCCAGGAGAATCACGTTGTCACCCTATACGGTTTCGGCGATTAGGCTCGTTTCATGAGTTCAGGTAACAGCCCTTTCGAGCGTCTTGTCACCGTCCCCGTCACCGGTTCCACCCAGGATGATCTGCGCGATGCCTTGACGGGGCCCGAAGCGAGTTCCTGGCCGCACCTGTCCGCCCTGCGCGCACTGCGCCAGACCGCCGGCAGGGGGCGATCCGGCCATTCCTGGATCACTCCGGACGACGGCGCGCTCCTGGTCTCCGTGGTCCTGCGTCCCCTCGTTCCGGCCGAGCGCCTGGCCTGGCTGCCGCTGTTGGCCGGGTTGGCCGTCCGAGACGCCCTGGCGCCCTTCCTTGAGGAGCTCGAGTGGCGGCTGGGCACCAAGTGGCCCAACGATGTCGTTGCCGAGCCTAAGGATCCGTCGACCGTTGACGCGATACCCGGCTGGGCCGGATTCCGCAAGATCGCCGGAGTTCTCAGCGAGCTCATCACCCAGGATCCCTCCGAAGCCCCTGCCGCTCGGCGATCGGCATCCGAGGAGGTTCCCGCCTCCCGCGATCAGGCGCCCGTGGTCGTCCTCGGCATCGGCGTCAACATCGCTCAGGAGGCCGATGACCTGCCGGTGGCATGGGCGGGCTCCTTGCGCACACTCGGTGCGTTTGATGCGGACGCCGATGCCGTAGAGGCCATTCTCGAGGTGATCGGCCATCAGCTGGTCAGGCGCCTGGAGCAGTGGGAGGCGGTGGATGGCGATGTCGACGCCGGGGAGGGAGTCCTCGGGGGCGAGTTGCGCGCAGCCCTGACCACCCTGGGGCAGCGGGTCAGCGTCCAGGCGCCCGGAGGGGAGCTCGACGGGCTGGCCGTCGACGTCACCCCAGCCCTGGTGCTGCGCGACCAGGGCGGTGATATCGAGGTCCGCGCCGGTGACGTGACCCTGGTGCGCGTCGAGGAATGACCCCGATGGGTCGTGGACACGTGCTGTCCCGGGCAATGAATCTCTCGGTGAGCATCCTCGTGTGATCTGCGCTACTCTGGCTGGGTGATATTAGACAGCCAAGCGAGCAAGGGGCGCACGCCGGACCCGCAGGAGGTTCGGGGAGGCGCCCAGCAGGAGGCTCACGGGGGTTCCCGACGTGTGAAGGACAGGGCCGCCGTCGGGGTCGACCCCAAGGGGCGGGACACCCTGGCGGGGCATGAGCACCTGCTGCTGGGGGAGGTCCCCAGCCTCACCTTGAGCGAGGTGGCCCAGCGGGCCGGAACCAGCTTGGAGATGGCGCGGAAGTTCTGGCGGGCCATGGGGTTCGCCGATGTTGAGCCGGATGCGGTCCACTTCACTCAGCAGGATGTTGATGCGCTGCGGGATACTGCGACGCTGCTCGGTGAGACCTGCGACTCCGCACTGGCCTCGGCCAGTGTGCTCGAGCTTCTGAGGGCCCAGTCCTACACGATGGATCGTCTGGTCCTGTGGGAGTTGGAGACCTTCGTCACCGATCTCGGTGAGCGTCTCGACCTGGATGACACCTCGGCGCGGCTGGTCGCCCTGGATCGTATCGACGGCCTGGTGGACCTCCTGTCCCGCCAACTGACCTATGTATGGCGCCGTCATATGGCCTCTATCCTGGGACGTACCGATGCGGAAGTCTCCGCCCGGGGGCGCGAGGACACCGGCCCCGACCTCTATCCGCTCATCCGATCTCTGGGATTCGTCGACATCGTCTCCTTCACCCAGCGGGCCCAGGGTATGAGCAAGGCGGCCCTGACCCACATGCTCGAGGGCTTCGAGAACACGACCCGCGACGTCATCACCTCGCGGGGTGCGCGTGTGGTCAAGACGATCGGCGATGCCGTCATGTACATCTCCGACGACCTGCTGATCGCCGCCGACGTCGTCACCGCCCTGGTCGACGAGCTCCAGAAGGGGCCCGACGCCATCCGGGTCCGGGCCAGCCTCGTCGAGGGGCGGGTCATCTCCCGCTCCGGAGACGTATTCGGGCCCACCGTCAATCTGGCGTCACGGCTCGTGGACACGGCCGAGCCCGGCGGTATCCGCCTGGACGAGGCGACCGCTATGGCCATTCTCCACTCGCCGCAGGCCGGTAGGTACCGGGTGGGGCAGTGCCATGAGGTTGTGGCCAAGGGGCTCGGGCAGATCATCCCCTGGTCTCTGGAAAGGATCTCGCCGACCCGGTCCTGAGACGAGCCGAGTGTCCCGAAGCCTCCGTTATCATCTCGTTATCCAGTGATCGCCCATCTGTTGAGGGGTCACGCTCGGATCGCGGTTTGCCGCTGTATCTCCTGAGAAACCCGTTCTGCTCGTCGAGGAGCGGCAGGCCCGCCGCCTCGGTGCTGGTCACGTCCCGGTATCTTCTCCGCCCCTGGGACGATGGCGGGCGGGTGCATCGTCGCCTAACATCGCGGATGTGACAACTGTTCTGCTCGTCGAAGACGATCCTGCCATCTCCGAGCCCCTCGCCCGCGCCTTCGGGCGCGAGGGCTATGAGGTTCTTACTCACGGCACCGGTAAAGGCGCCCTCGAGGAGGTTTCGGCCGCCGACATCATCGTCCTGGACCTCGGCCTGCCAGATATCGACGGTCTGGACGTGGCCCGTCAGGTGCGCGCTCAGGGCCTGACTATCCCGATCCTCATGCTCACCGCACGCAGCGAGGACTCCGACCTCGTCGTCGGTCTGGATGCCGGAGCCGACGACTATGTCACCAAGCCGTTCCGTCTGGCCGAACTGCTGGCCAGGGTGCGGGCGCAGGTGCGTCGCGCCTCGGGTGAGGCCACGGAGGACGAGTTGAGCTTCGGGGAGATTCGGGTCGACGTCGCCGCCCACAGGGCCTTCGTCGGCTCACGGGAGCTGCAGTTGACGACTCGCGAGTTCGAGCTGCTGCGTGTCCTGGTGCGCGCCGGGGGAGACGTCGCCTCCGGGGAGGACATCCTCAAGGAGGTCTGGGGTGAGGATCCCACCGGGAGCCCCCAGACCCTTCAGATGCACGCCACCTGGCTGCGCCGCAAGCTCGGCGACGACGAGGAGCGGCCCGTGCTTCTGCTGGCCCAGGAGGACGGCTACCACCTGGCTGCCGGCTGAGCCGCTGATGAGCCATTGACCGGGGCGGAATCCCGGATGCCGCCGAACAAGGGAGCCGCCCCGGACACCTGATTGTGTCTGAAGGAGGACAGCCATGCGCCGCTACGCCATGACGATGACGATGGCAGCGGTGTCAGTGGCCATCCTCCTGCTGGGACTGCCACTGGGGGGCGCCTGGATCGCTAGCGCGCTGCGCACCGCCGGGGGCGAGAACCGGGTCACCATCATCGGCACGGTTATCCTTACGGTCCTGGTGCTCACCGGAACCGCGCTCACGGCGGCCTCCGTCGTGGCCTCCCGGGCGGCCAGGCGCATCTCCGCGCCCCTCATCTACCTGGCCGCCGAGGCCGAGCAGCTCGGCAGCGGTCAGGTCCGCCCGCGGCTGCGCTCCTCGGGGATCGAGGAGATCGACCTGGTCCAGGCCGAGCTCGTACGCTCGGCCGAGCGCGTGGCCGGGCGGATTGCCGCCGAGCGCCAGTTCGCTTCCGATGCCTCGCACCAGCTGCGTACGCCATTGACCAGCCTGTCCCTGCGTCTGGAGGAGATCGGGCTGCTCGCCAGTGAGGATGAGGTGAGAGCTGAGGCCCACGCCTGCCTGGAGCAGGTCGAGCGGCTCACCGGCGTTGTCGAGGACCTGCTCAAGGTCTCACGCCGGACCGGTGGCGGAACGACCGAGGCCCTTCACCTTAAGGACATCTTCGCCCAGCAGCGCGAGGAGTGGGAGCCTGCCTTCGAGCAGGCCGGGCGCACCATCACCTTCCGCGACGAGATCAGCCACCCGGTCCTGGCCACACCCGGCTCCTTGGCCCAGGTGCTGGCTACCGTCGTCGAGAACTCCCTGCGTTACGGGGCCGGGACGACCTCGGTGAGCGTGCGCAGCGCCAACGGCGGTCACGCCGTCTTCATCGATATCGCCGACGAGGGCGAGGGCGTGGCGGAGGACATCGCCCCGCATGTTTTCGAGCGGCACGTCTCCGGCTACGGTTCCACCGGCGTGGGCCTGGCACTGGCCAAGGACCTCGTCGAGGCTGACGGTGGCCGCATCGAGTTGTCCCAGCGCAGTCCGGCCGTCTTCTCCATCCTGCTCAACGCCGTCCCCAAGTCCCTGGACCCCAACAACGTCCTGCCCCAGGGCGCACTGGTCTCCGTGGGACGCCGTCGTCGCTTCTGACTCTCGCCGCTGAACGCCTGTGGAACGCGAGGACGCAGTATGAGTCGCGCGAGGACTGAACCTGGGAAGCAGTCCACGAGCGCTATGGTGCGTCCACGGGGGATGAAACGGAAGAGGCGTCAGGACTTCTGGCGGCGGGACTTGATGAACTGGGAGATGCCGGAGATGAGCATCGGCGCCACCGAGACGAAGACGATCCCGAGGATCATGGCGTCGATGTTGTCCTGGATCCACTTGATCGTTCCCAGGAAGTAACCCAGCCAGGTGATACCGAAGGCCCAGAGGGTGGCGCCCAGGATGTTGAAAGTGACGAAGTGGCGGTAGCGCATCTTGCCCACACCGGCGATGACGGGGGTGAAGGTGCGCACGATCGGCACGAACTGGGCCAGGGTGACGGCCTTGCCGCCGTGGCGCTCGAAGAACTCCGAGGTGCGGTCCACGTACTCCTGCTTGAACAGTCGCGAGTCGGGCTTGTTGAAGATCGCTGGGCCGGCCTTGCGGCCGATGAGGTAACCGGTCTGGTTACCGGCGATGGCGGCGAGCCACACGAGAGGGGCCGCCACCCAGATGGGGACGGGGACGCCATCGGCCGGGTTGGTCTCGCCGATTGCCACGAACATCCCCAGGGTGAACAGCAGGGAGTCGCCGGGCAGGAAGAAGCCGATGAGCAGGCCCGTCTCGGCGAAGACGACGAGCATGACGCCGAGGATGGCCCAGGGGCCGATCCACCCGACGAAGGCTTTGATGATGAAGGTGGCGTCGAGCCACTCGGGGCCGAGCACCGGGGCGTGGGCGGCGGGGAGGGAGGCGAGATGGGCGGCGGGCAGGTCCAGTGCCGGGGCCAAGGCGGTCAGGGCAGTCACCGTGCAAGGCTAAGCGGTGCTCCGGCGGCAATGCCGTGAGAGTGGTCCTCTCCGGATTGTGGAATCGGGCACCCTCAGTCGGTGCCTCGGATGGTGCCGGTCCGCTCCATGCTCAGGGGCGGACCACGACAGGGGCGGTTCGGGGCTCGACATTGTCGCCAATCGAGCCTCCGCTGCTGGCGCTGCTGCCGGATCCGTCAGTGCCGTCATCGCCGGTTCCGTGGTCCTTGTGCCCGGTGAAGACGATGTAGTGGTAGAAGACGAACCGGAACGCGGTCCCCAGGCCGAAGCCGACGACGTAGGCCGCGATGTTGTCCGCCAACGGTGAGGTCAGCCCCAGCACATGGTGGGTGAAGAGCAGGCAGAACTGGGTGATGGCGATTCCGCCGAGGTTGGCGATGACGAACAGGGTGGCCTCTCGGGCCACGTTCTTCTGGGTGCGGTCCCGGTAGGTCCAGTAGCGGTTCGCCAGCCAGGAGAAAACGGTCGCGATCGAGGAGGCCAGCAGCTGGGCGGAGTTCGGGTGGCCCGAGAGGAACCCGACCGGGCCGTGCTGGAACAGGTTGAACAGGCCGACGTCGATCACGTAGGCGAGTGCGCCCACCATGCCGAACTGCATGAACTCCTTGACCAGGGCGATGAGCCGCTGAGTCAGGGAATTATCGGGGGCGCGCGTCATGACGGGCATCCTATGCCGGTATGAGTCGGGTCGTGCAAGCGGACGTGAGTCATGGCACCCAGTGGACACTGACGCTGCCGAAGTCCCACACCCAGGAGACCCACACGAGCTGGCCGACGACGCAGGCCGCCAGCAGCGCCAGGCGTCGACGGGTGGTGCCGGCTGCTGTGGCCAGAGCCCATCCCGCCGGGGCCAGGGGGAGTAGAAGGCGCAGCACCGACGTCGTCGGATCGAAGAAGATCAGGAGATAGAGCAGGTAGCCCAGGCACCAGAACCAGGCGACCGGGCCCAGGGAGCGCAGGCTCGGAGCGCTCAGCAGGAGCCCGACGATGACCAGAACGACGGCGAGCAGGATGAGTCCCAGATGAGGGCCCACCCAGTCTCCCAACCGAGTCAGCCACGGGACGAAGGGGGCCAGGTCGGCACCGCGCCAGGAGGTCTCGGTGGCTGTGTAGGCATCCTGACGGCCTGTGGTCAGCCAGGCGATCGCTGGCCAGGTCAGGGCGGCTGCGCAGGTGGACAGTGCCAGGGCCAGCAGCCGCCAGCGCCCGCCCGGGCCCTGAGGGCTGCGCCCCGGAAGAAGACGGGAGAACCAGATGGGCGGGAGCCAGCCGCGGGCGCAGGCCGCCTCCCAGGACCACCACAGCCCCAGCGCCGCCCCCAGCGGGACACCGACGGGGCGGGCGAAGCAGGCCGCCAGTGCCACGGGGATCGCTGCCAGTGCCCATCCGCGGCTCGCCAGCCACAGCGTCAGCCCCACCAGGGCCAGCCCCAGGGACTCGGCGTAGGGGACCTGGAGGATCGCCGCGCACGGCGAGGACCAGACCAGGGCCACGGCCCACAGGGAGGTCCGCCGTCCTGTGACCGGCGAGAGCCAGCGGTCCATGACGAGCGCCGCGCCCGCCGAGGCCAGGATTGAGACGATCGCGGCGCGCACGTAGAAGGACCAGCCGGTCCAGGCCAGCAGCGAGGCCAGACCGCTCAGCAGCGGCATGAAGGCCCAGGTGTTCTGCGTCACCCGCCCATCGGCGCTCACGGGCAGCTGGTCGGGGTAGCCCTCCTCGACGATCCGGTTGTACCAGCCGGCGTCCCAGAAGCGCATGTGCTCCTCCCAGGACGGTGCGGCCCCGCCCCACGGGGTGGCTGGTGTGTCCTGGGCGCCCAGTCGCAGGATGAGGAAGGTCAGGGCGCTCGCCGTGGCCCAGACCGCCAGGACCTGGAGCGGGCGGGGCAGGCGGGAGAGCGTGCCATGCAGCGGTGGGGAGGCTGTGTTCGAGGCGAGGGGCTGCTGGGCGGTGGAGGACGTGGAGGACTCTGCGGCGGGTGGCGTCACAGCCTCAAGCCTACGGTCTTGCGCCACGCCTGCGGTGAGGGCCGGCTGCGGGCGGGTAGCCTTGAGGTCGTGAGCGCACCCATCGTTTCCGTGATCGGAGGCGGGCAGCTGGCCCGCATGATGCAGGAGGAGGCCAGCGCCCTGGGCATCCACCTGAGGGCCCTGGTGGAGGCCGCCGACGGCTCCACCGGCCAGGTGGCCCCGGACGCCCTCGTCGGTGCCGCCGACGACGAGGCGGCTGTGCGCGCCGTCGTCGCCGGTGACGGTATTCAAGGACCCGACGGCGAGCCGGCAGCGGTGGTCACCTTCGAGCACGAGCACCAGGATGCCTCCCTCCTGGAGCGACTCCAGGCCGAGGGCGTGAGCGTCCAGCCCGCCCCCCAGGCCCTCGAGCTGGCCCGCGACAAGCTGGCCATGCGCCGGGCGATGAGCCAGGCCGGACTGCCGCAGCCCGCCTGGGTGGAGGTCGGCGGACCCGGCCAGGAGACTGTCGAGCAGATGGCCGACGCCGTCGAGGCCTTCGCCGTCGAGCACGGCTGGCCCGTGGTGCTCAAGACACCGCGCGGTGGCTACGACGGCCACGGGGTCCTGCTCGTGCGCAGCGCCGAGTCCCTGCATGAGGGGGAGGCCGCCGAGTGGCTCGTCTCGGTGGCTCGTGCGCGCGCCGGTCAGGGTGACGGTCGGGGAACCGGCGGAGGAGGCAGTCTCGGTGGCGCCGCGGTGACCAGCCTCCTGGTGGAGCAGGCCATCCCCTTCACCCGCGAGCTGGCGGTTCTGCTGGCACGTCGTCCCAGCGGGCAGATCGCTGTGTGGCCGGTGGCCCAGACGGTCCAGGATGACGGCATGTGCGCCGAGGTCCTGGCCCCGGCGCCCGGCCTTGACTCCGTCGCCGTTGAGGAGGCCGAGCTCATCGGCCGGACGGTGGCGGAGCGCACCGGGGTGACCGGGGTACTCGCCGTCGAGCTCTTCGCCGTCGAGACCTTCGGGGAACCCACGCGCCTATACGTCAACGAGCTGGCCATGCGCCCCCACAACTCCGGGCACTGGACCCAGGACGGCGCCGTCACCAGCCAGTTCGCCCAGCACCTGCGGGCGGTGCTCGACCTGCCGCTGGGGGCGACCGACACAACGGCGCCCACCACCGTCATGGTCAACCTCATCGGTGGTCAGCACGAGCCGGGAGCCGATGCGCTGGCACGGGCCATGGCCGCCCAGCCCGAGGCCCGGATCCACCTCTACGGCAAGCAGTGGCGCTCCGGACGCAAGCTCGGGCACGTCAACATGACGGTCGGTCAGGGGCAGGAGGTCGCCGACGTTGTCGAGCAGGCGCGCGAGACCGTCGCCATCCTGCGCGGGGACGCCTGAGTCGGGAACACCACCAACGGCAAGCAGCACGGGCAGATACGGAACAGACAAGGAGACAGTGCATGAACGAGGTCAGTGAAACGGCGGAGAACGCGGCAGAAGCTGCTCGGCCGGTGGTCGGCATCGTCATGGGCTCGGACTCGGACTGGCCGGTCATGGGGGCCGCCGCGGAGGTCCTCGACGAGTTCGGCGTGGCCTATGAGGCCGATGTCGTCTCCGCCCACCGCATGCCCACTGAGATGATCGACTACGGGCGCGCCGCCGCTGAGCGGGGACTGCGGCTCATCATCGCCGGCGCCGGGGGAGCGGCGCACCTGCCCGGGATGCTGGCGGCCGTCACCGAGCTGCCGGTGATCGGGGTGCCGGTGCCGCTGAAGTACCTCGACGGCATGGACTCCCTACTCTCCATCGTGCAGATGCCCGCAGGGGTGCCGGTGGCCACCGTCTCCATCGGCGGGGCTCGCAACGCCGGGCTGCTCGCCGCGAGAATCCTCGCCTCCGGCGAGGGGCAGGAGGCCGCCCGTCTGGCCGCCGCGATGCGCGCCTTCCAGAAGGACCTGGGGGAGGTCGCCCATGCCAAGGGCGCCGCCTTGCGTGAGCGCCTAAGCGACTGAGCCACCGTCGACCATCTCTCTGAAGTTCGTTTCTGTTCGGTTCTGGGAGATCGTGTGTAGACTGAGGGCATGAGCATTCTCGTTGCTGGAGGCGCCGGCTACATCGGCGCGCATGTGGTCCGACTTCTCCTCGAGCGCGGGGAGGAGGTCGTCGTCGTCGATGACCTGTCTTACGGGACGCCGGAGCGAGTCAAGGGTGCCGCCCTCGTCGAGCTCGACGTCGCCAGCGGCCAGGCCCCGGAGACCCTCGCCGAGGTCATGGACTCGCGCGGCGTCACCGCCATCATCCACTTCGCGGCGCGCAAGCAGGTGGGCGAGTCGGTCGAGCGCCCCGCCTGGTACTACCAGCAGAACGTGGGCGGCCTGGCGAACATGCTGCTGGCCATGGAGAAAGCCGGCGTCAACCAGATGATCTTCTCCTCCTCGGCGGCCGTCTATGGCATGCCTCCGGTGGAGGTCGTGCCCGAGGACATCGACTGCCGCCCCATCAACCCCTACGGCGAGACCAAGCTCATCGGCGAGTGGATGATGGCCGATTGCGAGCGCGCCTGGGGCCTGCGCTGGGCGGGGCTGCGCTACTTCAACGTCGCCGGCGCCGGCTGGGACGACCTGGGCGACATGGCCACCCTCAACCTCATCCCCATGGTCCTCGACCGCCTCTCCAAGGGCGAGACCCCCAAGATCTTCGGTACCGACTACCCGACCCCCGACGGCACCTGCGTGCGCGACTACATCCACGTCAAAGACCTGGCGGTGGCCCACATCGCCGCCTTGGACTATCTGGCCAGCGGCCAGGACATGGCCGAGCACGTCTTCAACGTCGGCACCGGCCAGGGCGCTTCGGTGCGCGAGGTCGTCTCCAAGGTCATCGCCTCCACGGGCCTGGACCTGGAGCCGGAGGAGCTCGCCCGCCGCGCCGGAGACCCGCCCCAGCTCATCGGCAACGCCACCCGCATCGGTGAGGTTCTGGGCTGGAAGGCCGAGCACGACCTGGATGACATCGTCGCCTCCTCCTACACCTCCTGGCAGGCGGACCCCAACCGGCCCCACTTCGGCTGAGCGTCAGGACTGGTTGAAGTCCGCCGCCGTCAGCTTCCCGTCGCGCAGCTTGGAGAAGAAGTTCGGTGCGGTCGTGTCCTGCAGGAGCACGGACTCGCCGATGTCGGCGTCCTCGGGGGAGAAGGCAACGTCCTCAATGGGCGGGGCACCGGTCAAGCCGCTGTTGGAGGCGGAGCGGAAGGCCAGGACCATCTGGGCGATGCTCATGGTGCCGGCGCTCTGATCCACCGTGAGCGCGTTCGTGCCGGCGTCGACCAGCGCGTCCTGCCGGGAGAAGGAGAAGGCTGTGGATGGCGAGGCCGCCTTGGAGACCACTGCGGAGATGACGGCGCGCTGGCGCTGGCCGCGACCAACGTCGCCAGTCGGGTCCGACTTGCGCATCCGGGAGTAGGCCAGTGCCTTCGTCCCGTCCACCGTCTGACACGTACCCTGAGAGGTGTCCCAGACCAGGCCCGAGTCCTCGTCCTCGACGTCGTAGTCCAGGCAGACGTTGACCCCGCCGACGGCGTCGACCATCTGGGACACCCCGGTCATGCCGACCTCCACATAGTGGTCCACGGTCAGCCCGGAGAGCTTCTCCACGGTCTGGACCAGCAGCTTGGGGCCGCCGAAGGAGTAGGCGGCGTTGATCTTGTTCTCCCCGTACTCGGGGATGTCCACGAAGGTGTCGCGCGGCAGGGAGGTCAGGCTCGTCTGCCCGTTCTCCGCCTTGTGCAGCAGCATGACCGAGTCGGCGCGGGCTCCTTCGGTGTCGTCCTGGATGACACCGCCACGCGCATCCGATCCCACGATGAGCCAGGTCTCGCCGGGAGTGTCCGCCGCCCCGGACAGGGCATCGACGCGGTGGAGCTGGGAGGAGACGTCGTTCCACAGCCAGGCGACCCGCGCCGCTATGAGAGCCAGGACGACGACGATGACGACGACTGTCCAGCCCACGATCCGGCGCCACCTCGGACGGGAGCGCTGCGGTCGCCGCGGACGCTCGGGCCTGAGCGACGGCCCACCCGCAGCGGGCTCGCGCGGGGCCGAGGAGCCTACGGGGTAGGTGCCGCGCCGCGCGGGCATCGCCTGAGTGCGCTCCGGCTCGGACGCGCCGTTGCCGACGCCGGCATCCGGCTCCAAGGGGATGGCGCTCGACCCGGCCCGGGCGTGGCTGCCTCGCTGAGACGGCGCGGAGGAACGACGCGGCTGGACTGAGGGCGGCTGCTGGCCCTCCCGCACGGAGGCGGACTGAGCCGAGGCCGGCCGGTCACTGTCGTTGCGGCCCAGGACCGAGTGCCGCTGAGGGCGGCGGGCGGTCGGCGATGACGGGCGGCGCGGGGCACCGCCGGCAACGTCAGCGGGCTGGGCGACGGCCTCGCCACCGGACGCCTCCCCGCGCTCGCGGCTGCGCTGGTTGACAGCATCAATGGGGCGCTGCCTGCGTTGAGGTCTGCCTCCACCGGAGCCCGGGGTAATTGAGGGCGGGAGTGAGTCGTCTGTCGGAGTCACACCACTGATTCTGCCTCAGGCGGGGCAGGCAGGGGTGGTCGGCTTCGCGGTGGGTTGCTGCTGAGGGGTACTCGCATTGGGGGCCTGAGTGGTCGGCGCCGGCGTCGGGGTGGCCTGGGAGGGGTCGGAGGTCTCGGCCGACTCGTCAGTGCTCTGCGAGGAGGAGTTGTCCGTGGTGGCGCTCGAGTCCGACGAGGCCGGGGCCGAGGTGTCGGTGGGGACGGGCTTGTCCTCCTCGAGGGCCTTCCAGACCTTCTTGGCGCCCTCAGAGGGGACCACCTGGTTTGGGTCGGCTGCGGGCTCGTTCGGCATGGTGACGAAGTTGATCTTGTCGATGCCCACGCCCTGGATGGAGTAGGCCAGGCCCGACAGGTTGCTGATCTGACCGATGTACTCGGAGGTGGTGAGTGTCTCCAGGGTGGAGGTCAGGAAGCCGGACTGCGTGAGGAGGTTGGATGACAGGGCCTTGGAGGCCATCGCCCTCATGAGGTTCTGCTGACGGGTGATGCGGGAGAGATCCGAGCCGTCGCTCACCCCGTGCCGGACACGGGCGTACTGCAGGGCGTTCTCGCCGTCCAGCTTCTGGCAGCCCTCAGCGAGCTTGAAACCGGTGTACTCGGAGTCGTCAATGGCCTCATCGACCTGCACGTGGACGCCGCCGAGGGAGTCGACCACCTTGGACAGACCGGTGAAGTCAACGACGATGAAGTCGTCGATGCGCACGTTCGTCAGCGTCTCCACCGTCTTGAGGGTGCAGGCGGCTCCAGAGGCCACGGCCTTCTTGTCGTCACTGCTGCTGCCGGCTCCCTTGGCGAAGGCGGAGTTGAACGGTGCGTCCTCGCTGGCCTCGGTCTTCCCGCCATCGAGGGTCGTGCACTCGGGGATGTCGACCAGCGTGTCGCGGGGGATGGACACGGCATCGACGCGCTTGCGGTCGGCCGAGATGTGCATGACCAGCGCCGTGTCGGAGCGGGCCACGGAGACCTCGTCGTCGCCTTGAGAGCCGTCGACGTTGTTGTTCCCCGCGCGCGAGTCGGTGCCCAGGATCAGGAGGTTGACGGCTCGGCCCTCGTAGCTGTCCGGCGGCTTGGTGCCGGGCCGGTCCTCCTCGGTCAGAAGGCTGTCGATGTTGAACCAGGCGATCCGCGACTGGATGTTGTGCCACGCGAAGCCCGCGGCGGAGACGACGAAGATCGTCACCGCGAGCAGGCTGAGTCCCACTCGCCTGGCCAGGCGGCGTCCGAGTTCCTTGGAGGAGTGTCGCGCATTCGGCTTACTGAACTGAGGCACGGAAGCGATCATAGGGAACGAGACTGCTAAACCATATGGGTCTGCCTACACCTGTTACATGAGATTTACCCAATGCGGGGTGAAGACCCTCACACGGGTAACGGGGCTAGGCTTTCTCCGTGACCAGTGTTGCCAAACCCACGCCGAAC
>ERZ772968.725-NODE-725-length-16270-cov-13.176627_pt1 | contig 16270 bp, 11 predicted proteins | sample MGYA00580674_ERZ772968 | MGnify/ENA primary metagenome ERZ772968 (study PRJEB29015, sample SAMEA2737940) | human oral metagenome | biome: human oral; feature: human-associated habitat; material: dental | place: China | collected 2138 ...
GTCCCGAATGTTGCAAGGGAGACTAATTATCGTCAACAATCGCGGCCAGCGCATCTGAGGCTGCACCCGCAGTGCCACGCGCCGGCTGCGAAGATTCCCTTCCGCCTTACCTTTAACTGATCGCCCCCGATCCCCGCTGGATCTCTCCCGAGAGTTCCACCATGTCCCCTAGCCGACGCGATTGCTGGCCGGGATGGCCGCCCTGCCCTGTACCGGGGAACCTGCCTGGCGATGCCTGGCACCGCGCAAGCAGCAGGTGTAATCAGCCGGCTTTGCTGGCCTGTTCGAGCATGACAGCTTCGAGGATGTCGAGGGCTTCGTCGAAGGTCTTCTGCTCGATGGTAAGCGGCGGCAGGAAGCGGATGGCATTGCCATAGACGCCGCAGGTGAGCAGGATAAGACCCTTCTCCAGTGCGGCCAGGCGCACGGCATTGGCGTACTCCGGATTGGGCTCGGCGGTACCGGGCTTGTTGAACTCCACGGCGATCATCAGCCCCAGGCCGCGCACGTCGACGATCTGCGGAACCTTGGCACGCAGGCTTTCCAGGCGCGCCCGCAGCTGGTCACCCAGTTTCTGGGCACGCTCGGGCAGCGTCTCTTCTTCCATCACGTCCAGCACGGCATTGCCGGCGGCAGTGGCCAGCGGGTTGCCGGCGAAGGTGCCGCCCAAGCCACCGGGCACAGGCGCATCCATCAGGTCGGCGCGACCGGTGACGGCACCCAGCGGGAAACCGCCGGCCAGGCCTTTGGCCATGGTAATCAGGTCAGGCTTGACGTCGTAGTTCTGGATGGCAAAGAGCTTGCCGGTACGACCAAAGCCGGTCTGGATCTCATCGACGATCAGCACGATGCCATGCTCGTCGGCCACCTTGCGCAGGGCGCGCATCAGCTCGGGCGGTACGGGGTTGAAACCGCCCTCGCCTTGTACCGGCTCGACGATGATGGCGGCGACCCGCGACGGGGCGATGTCGGTCTTGAAGAGGCGATCCAGCTCCTTGAGGGTTTCCTCGACGCTGACGCCCTGCGAGGCAGCCGGGAACGGAATGCGCCAGACATCCCCCATGAGCGGGCCAAAACCAGTCTTGTAGGGCGCGGCCTTGCCGGTAAGCGCCATGGTCATGAAGGTGCGGCCATGGAAGGCACCGCTGAAGGCAATGACGCCACTGCGACCGGTGGCGGCACGGGCGACCTTCACAGCGTTCTCGACAGCCTCGGCACCCGTGGTGACGAAAATGGTCTTCTTGGGACCTTCGATGGGTACGATGTCATTGAGGCGCTCGGCCAGGCGCACATAGCTGTCATAGGCGGCAACCTGGTGGCACACATGCGTGAACTTCTCGAGCTGCTGGCGCGCAGCCCCGATGACCTTGGGATGGCCATGACCGGTATTGACGACGGCAATGCCGGCCGCGAAGTCGATGTAGCGACGGCCTTCAGTGTCCCAGAGTTCCGCGTTGCTAGCACGTTCTGCGAACAGGGGGGTCACCATCCCCACGCCGCGGGCGATGGCAGCGGCCCGGCGTTCGGACAGGGATTTTTCGCTCATGATGGGTCTCCTCGTTGGGTGGATAAGGTCGTTGTTGGCAGGGACGATACCCGAGGCAGGGCCCAGGGACAACTCACGTTATCCTGCATCTTGGAAAGATGTCTTGGGCACGCAGCGCTCTGCCGTGCAGGGGCACTCTTCCGGGGAAAGCGACATGGACCCAAACCGGACTGTCACGCTGCACCTGCCACGTTGGACGAACACGCACGAACGAAGTGCAGGTCAGATGCCGCGACGACGGACAGAATCGGACGAGACAGGGGAGATAGATAAGAGATAAAAGGGAGGTATGGGGTGGCTGATGGGACTCGAACCCACGACAACCGGAATCACAATCCGGGACTCTACCAACTGAGCTACAGCCACCACTGATAAAACAACGGCTACTGGCCTGCCCGACAGGATTCGAACCTGTGACCCTCAGCTTAGAAGGCTGATGCTCTATCCAGCTGAGCTACGGGCAGTTCTATCCGGCCGTCTAATCCCAGCAAACCGGGCAGACTGGCATTATACACAATTTGCCGAGTTGTGCTGGTCGGGGTGGAGAGATTCGAACTCCCGACATCCTGGTCCCAAACCAGGCGCGCTACCAGGCTACGCTACACCCCGAACGGCGCATTGTAGCGAGGATGTCGGGAGTTGCCAAGCCTCAACGGTTCAGCGAATTGGCCATCATCTGCGCCAGCTCGGTTGCCAGCGACACGGAACCAGCCTCGACCATCACCCGCAGTACCGGTTCGGTGCCCGACGGACGGATCAGCACCCTGCCCTCGTTGCCCAGGCGTTGCTTGGCCTCGGCGATGCTGGCCTGCAATGCCTCGTGGCCCTGCCAGTCGAAGCCCTTCTTCACGCGGACGTTGATCATCTTCTGCGGCAGCAGGTGCAGGTCGCCGATCAGCTCACCCAGCGTGGAGCCCGTGCGCTGCACGGCCGCCAGCACCTGCAGGGCGCTGATGGTGCCATCGCCCGTGCTGTGTGCGTCCAGTGCCAGCAGATGGCCGGAGTTCTCGCCACCCAGCAGCCAGCCGCGCTGCTGCAGCAGCTCCAGCACGTGCCGGTCGCCCACCTTGGCGCGCTCGAAGGGGATGCCCTTGTCGGCCATGGCGCGCTCGAATGCGTAGTTGGTCATCAGCGTGCCCACGACGCCGTTGACCTTGCCGCGGGCCAGCCGGTCCATCACCATGATGTAGAGCAGCTCGTCGCCATCGAAGATGCGGCCGGAGGCATCGCACATGATCAGCCGATCGGCGTCGCCGTCCAGCGAGATACCCAGGTCGGCACCATGGCGCAGCACGGCGGCCGCCATGGCTTTCGGGTGCACGGCACCCACGCCATCGTTGATGTTGATGCCGTTGGGCTCGGTGCCGATGGCAATGACCTCGGCACCCAGCTCATGGAAGACGTGCGGGGCGGTGTGATAGGCGGCACCGTTGGCGCAGTCCACCACGAGCTTCAGGCCCTTCAGGTCCAGGCTGTAGGGGAAGGTGCTCTTGCAGAACTCGATGTAGCGGCCAGCGGCACCATTGACGCGGTGGGCCTTGCCCAGCTGGTTGGAGTCGACACAGACGATGGGCTCGTCCAGCAGCGCCTCGATGGCCTCTTCCATCTCGTCGGGCAGCTTGTTGCCATCGGCCGAGAAGAACTTGATGCCGTTGTCCTCATAGGGGTTGTGCGAGGCGCTGAGCACCACGCCTGCGTTCAGGCGCAGGCCGCGCGTGAGGTAGGCGATGGCAGGCGTCGGGATGGGGCCGGTGACGTGCACGTCCACGCCAGCTGCGGTGAAGCCGGCCGTCAGCGCGGCCTCCAGCAGGTAGCCGGAGATGCGGGTGTCCTTGCCCAGCAGGACGGCGGGCTTGCCACGGGCACCCTTGGAAAAGATCCGGCCGGCAGCATAGCCCAGGTGCATGACGAATTCCGGCGTGATGGGCGATTCACCCACCTTGCCCCTTACACCATCCGTCCCGAAATAACGACGTCCCATGATCTGTTTCTACTCCTTGGCAGGACGGCCCGGATGGCCATCCCCGATGTGAAAACCTCCGGCCGCTGCCGGAAGTCCTATGGCGATCCAGACGGCCAGCGCCTGAACGGTTTCCGGTACATCATGCACCCGCACGATGGTGGCGCCCATCTGGACCCCGGCCAGCGCCGCTGCCAGGCTGGCCGCCAGGCGACACTCAACCGGCTGACCGGTGATGGCCCCCAGCATGGACTTGCGCGACACGCCCACCAGCACCGGGGCCACTGATGCCCAGGCCGGAATGCCGCGGTACAGCACCAGGTTGTGCGCCAGCGTCTTGCCGAAGCCGAAACCCGGATCCAGGCAGATGCGCTCGGGTAGCACGCCGGCATCCAGCAGCGCCTGGCGGCTGTCCATCAGGAAGCGCCCGACTTCGGCCACCACGTCGGCATAAACGGGGTTAGCCTGCATGGTGGCGGGTGAATCGCCCAGCATGTGCATGGTGACAAGGCCCACGTCGCTACCCGCCACTGTCGCCCTCGCCTCTGGGGTGCGAAAGCCGCTGATGTCGTTGATGATGCTGGCCCCGGCGGCAATGACGCGTGCCATTGTGCCCGGATGACGGGTATCGATAGACAGGGGCACGTCCAGCCCGGCCAGCGCCTCGACCACCGGCGCGAGCCTGGCCCACTCCTCGTCCGGCGGCACGGCCTGCGCACCGGGCCGAGTGGACTCGGCGCCAATGTCGATGATGTCAGCGCCTTCATCGATCATCCGGCGTGCCGCGGCAACGGCCACGGCCGGGTCACGATGACGCCCCCCGTCGGAGAACGAGTCGTCGGTGATGTTGAGAATGCCCATGACCAGCGGCCGTTCCAGCGACAGCCGAAAGCGTCCGCACTGCCAGAGGGCGGGTCGTGCGGTACTGGCGGCGGAATCGGACGGGGTCGGCGAAGACATCAGACGAAGGATGGACAAGGGAAAGCCGGGTGACGACGGACGGCACGGATTGCTTCAGCGCCCTTCTTGCACCGAAGGGAGCGACAGGACCGGGCCTTACGCACTGGCTGCGGTCGATATCTTAACGGTTTCGCAGAAAAGCGACGTTGAACAATGCCCGCCTGACAAGGATTTGGGTATCCCGGAAAAGAGAACCGGCCCTTGCGGGCCGGTACCGGGCCAGACTGCCGAGCTGCCCGGCACGTGCGGGAGTCCGTCCGGGGTGGCTTGCCTCCCCGGCGGAAGATCAGGCCGAAGCAGCCGGATTGGGTTCGGACTCGACCGCTGGCGGCTGGGCCGGCGGGGTGCGCGGACCGTTGTCGGACTTGGGCGTCCAGTCCTTCGGCGGCTGCGGCGGCCGGCCGGCCATGATGTCGTCGATCTGCTCGATGCCGATGGTTTCCCACTCCAGCAGGGCCTTGGCCATGGCGTGCATCTTGTCGGCGTTCTCCTCGATCAGGCGGCGGGCCAGCGAGTACTGCTCGTCGATGATGCGGCGGATCTCCTCGTCGACCTTGCGCATGGTCTCTTCGGAAACATTGGTCGTCTTGGTGACGGAGCGTCCCAGGAAGACCTCGCTCTCGTTCTCGGCGTAGACCATGGGGCCCAGCCGATCGCTCATGCCGTAGCGCGTGACCATGTCGCGCGCCAGGTGGGTGGCCCGCTCGAAGTCGTTGGAAGCGCCCGTGGTCATCTCGTTCATGAACACCTCTTCGGCAATGCGGCCGCCAAAGAGCATGGAGATCTGACTGAGCATGTAGACCCGGTCGTAGCTATAGCGATCACGCTCGGGCAGCGACATGGTGACGCCCAGCGCCCGGCCACGCGGGATGATGGTGACCTTGTGGACCGGATCGGCCTTCGGCAGCAGGCGGCCCAGAATGGCGTGGCCGGACTCGTGGTAGGCCGTGCTGCGGCGCTCCTCCTCGGTCATCACCATGGAACGGCGCTCGGTACCCATCAGGATCTTGTCCTTGGCACGCTCGAAGTCGATCATCTCGACCAGACGGCCATTGCGACGGGCGGCAAAGAGCGCGGCCTCGTTGACCAGGTTGGCCAGATCGGCACCGGACATGCCAGGAGTGCCACGGGCCAGCACATCAGCCTGCACGTCGGGACCCACAGGCACCTTGCGCATGTGGACGTTGAGGATCTGCTCGCGACCACGGATGTCGGGCAGCGACACCACCACCTGACGGTCGAAGCGTCCCGGACGCAGCAGCGCAGGATCAAGCACGTCAGGACGGTTGGTGGCCGCGATGAGGATGATGCCCTGGCCGGTCTCGAAGCCATCCATCTCGACCAGCAGCTGGTTCAGCGTCTGCTCGCGTTCGTCATTGCCGCCGCCCAGGCCGGCGCCCCGCTGACGGCCCACCGCGTCGATCTCGTCGATGAAGATGATGCAGGGAGCGTGCTTCTTGGCGTTCTCGAACATGTCGCGGACGCGGGCTGCACCCACACCGACGAACATCTCGACGAAATCGGAACCCGAGATGGAGAAGAACGGCACCTTGGCCTCACCGGCGATGGCGCGTGCCAGCAGCGTCTTGCCGGTCCCCGGAGGGCCAACCATCAGGACGCCACGCGGAATGCGGCCACCCAGCTTCTGGAAGCGGGAGGGATCGCGCAGGAAGTCGACCATCTCCTGGACTTCTTCCTTCGCCTCGTCGGCACCAGCCACATCGGCGAAGGTGACAGGGTTGTTGTTCTCATCCAGCATGCGCGCGCGACTCTTGCCGAACGAGAAGGCTCCGCCCCGGCCGCCACCCTGCATCTGGCGCATGAAGAAGATCCAGACACCGATGAGCAGCAGCATGGGGAACCACGAGATGAAGATCTGCATCAGGACCGACTGCTCTTCCTCGGGCTTGGCATTGACCTGAACGCCATACTTCATCAGGTCGCTGACCATCCAGATGTCGCCGGTGGAAGGGACATACGTGGACAGAGTGCGGCCGTCGCGGGTGCGCACGCGCACGGCGCGACCATCGATCTGCACGCTGTCGACCTGGCCGTTCTCGGCCTCTTTCATGAATTGGGAATACGGAATGTCTCCGACACGCCCCTGCCGTGTCTCGAACTGTCGGAACACGGTAAACAGGACCAGGGCGATGATCACCCAGACGGCTGCTTTGGAAAACGCGTTATTCACCTGCTCTTCCTCATTGGGCATGCAGACCAAGCGCCTGCAGCCGGTTGATTCTACGCTGTTGCGTCGGATTTTCCGTGCTTTTGTACCGGACGGCACGAAGCCGTCCGTCAAAAGCTCGTTTCGGCCACGATAGCCGCAGAAGCCGACAAGATGACGGCACTTCCATGGTATCAACCACGACTGGCGCTCGTACCCGCCGACTTCAGACCGCGGCCCAGCAGATAGGTTTCCGCCGAGCGGTCACGCGAAGCCTTGGGCTTGCGTGGCTGCACGACGGAAAAGTGATCCTTGAAAAGGCGCACCAGCTGGCTGTAGCCGCTGCCGTGGAACACCTTGATGAGCAGCGCACCCTCCGGCTTGAGCCAGCGGCTGGCAAAATCGACCGACAGCTCGGCCAGATCCTGCATGCGTGCGGTATCGGCAACCCCTACACCGCTCAAGTTGGGGGCCATGTCCGACAAAACAAGATCGACCTTGCCGCCGTCCAAGAGCGCCTCCAGTCGGTCAAGCACGTCCTGCTCACGGAAATCGCCTTGCAGGTAGTCCACATCCGGGATGGGCTCCATGGGCAACAGGTCCAGTGCGACGATTCGGCCCTGGATGGACACCTGCGGGGCTTCGCCGCGCAGGTCGTCGGCCTTGCGCACATCCTCGGCCAAATTGGGCGCCGCCAGCCGCCGGCGAACCACCTGCGACCAGCTGCCCGGGGCCGAGCCCAGGTCCACCACGGTCATGCCGGGGCGGATGAGATGGTCCTGCTCGTCGATGCCGATGAGCTTGAAGGCGGCCCGCGCCCGATAGTGATGGCGCTGTGCCAGCTTCACGTAGGGGTCGTTCAGGTGGTCGTGGAGCCAGGCCCGGTTCACCTTCTTGCTGCGACTGCTCTGCATGGATGGCTCAAGTGAATGATATGGCACCCCGAAGGGAGGGACACGCTCTAGAATGGAATGTCATGCGTGGGCACGGGGCCCACGGCAGAAGATCATTCGACACGAGAAACATGCCTTCTTTGTTGCTGGAAAAGGCCGAGCGCAAGGCGCTGGCGGCCCAGGCCCACCCCCTGAATCCGGTCGTGCTGCTGGGCGCGGTCGGGCTCACGCCGGCGGTGCTGCAGGAAATCGACCGCGCCCTGGCAGCCCACGCGCTGATCAAGGTGCGGCTGGCCGGCATGGACCGGGACACCCGGCAGGCTGCCAGCGAGCAGATCAGCGACAGCACGTCCAGCGCGGCGGTACAGCTGATCGGAAACGTGCTGGTGCTTTACCGACCGAAGCCTGACGAGGACGATCTGTCCTGATGATAGCGTGGCCGACGCCAGCCACGCCTTGATATTTTCAAATCAGGGCCATTGGAATTTTCTGTGGCCCCTTTCTCGTTCTGCCTTGGCAGCCGCTGCGGCTCAGCGATAGAGGACATCCAGGATCTCGTACTCGCGCTCGCCGCCCGGCGCCTGGAAGGAAGCGACATCACCGGCGTACTTGCCGATAAGGGCGCGGGCCAGCGGGCTGGCCACCGAGATCTTGGACAGCTTCAGGTCGGCTTCGTCCTCGCCGACGATCTGGTAGGTGACCTTGTCACCCGAATCGATGTCTTCGAGCTGAACGGTGGCGCCGAACACGACGCGACCGTCGGCGTCCAACGCAGCCGGATCGATGATCTGGGCAGCCGACAGCTTGCCTTCCAGCTCGGCAATGCGCCCCTCGATGAAGCTCTGCCGCTCCTTGGCCGACTCGTATTCGGCGTTCTCGGACAGGTCGCCCTGGGCGCGCGCCTCGGCAATGGCGTTGATCACGTTCGGCCGCTCGACCGACTTGAGGCGCTGCAGTTCGTCCTTCAGAAGCTGGGCGCCATGCTTGGTCAACGGAATGGAGGTGGCCATGATGGAAGAGTCTCCAAAAAGACAAGACCCCGGGGCAGCGGGGAAGGCCTGAGCGGATACTGCGGTCCAGACCTTCGCCGGTGCCTCGGGGCCCGGGTAGGGGTTGATGTCGGCCAGTTTACACGATTTGGTCGCTTTGGGGCACGGTTTTCATGATACAGAAGGCCACCAATGGTCAGGGGCCTTCGGGCTGCCCGGCACCGAATCGGACTGTACCGGCCGCAGGCGCATGAGGCCGATCACCCCCTCAGGCCCTGCTCTGGCGGCGCTCCTTCAGGTGCCCATGCAGCTGCTGCAGGGAATAGACATCGTGGGCGGCCTGGGATTCGAGGTGCATACCCTCGACGGCAGCCAGGGCGCTGGCGATGGTGGTGTAGAAGGTGACGCGCTGCGCCAGCGCGGTGGTGCGGATGGCGCGGGAGTCCTGGATGGCGCTGCGCCGTTCTTCCACCGAGTTGATGAGCAGCGAGATCTCGCCGTTCTTCAGCATGTCGACCACGTGGGGGCGGCCTTCCTGCACCTTGTTGACCGGTGTGACCGGGATGCCGGCCTCGGCAATGGCACCGGCCGTGCCCTTGGTGGCTACCAGCGAGAAGCCCATCTCGTGCAGGGTTCGTGCCACGCGGATGGCCCGGGGGCGGTCGATGTGCTTGACCGAGATGAAGGCCGTGCCTTCGGTGGGCATGCGCACACCGCCGCCCACCTGCGACTTGATGAAGGCGGCGCCAAACGAGTAGTCGACCCCCATCACCTCACCGGTGGACTTCATTTCGGGCCCCAGGATGGTGTCCACGCCCGGGAACTTGTTGAACGGGAAGACGGCTTCCTTGATACAGAAGTAGTCGGGAATGACCTCTTCGGTGACGCCCTGCTCGGCCAGCGTCCTTCCGGCCATGCAGCGCGCCGCCACCTTGGCTAGCTGCACGCCGGTGGCCTTGGAGACGAAGGGTACGGTGCGGGAGGCCCGCGGGTTCACTTCCAGCACATAGACACGTTCGATGGGCGGCTGGCCTTCCTGTTCGGCCAGCTCGCGCTGGATGGCAAACTGCACGTTCATCAGGCCACGCACCTTCAGCGCCTTGGCCATCAGCACCGTCTGACGCTTGATTTCCTCGACCAGGACCGGCGACAGCGAGTACGGCGGCAGCGAGCAGGCCGAATCGCCCGAGTGCACACCCGCCTGTTCGATGTGCTCCATCACGCCGCCGATGACGACGCGCTCGCCATCGCACAGGCAATCCACGTCGACCTCGATGGCGTCGTTCAGGAAGCGGTCAAGCAGCACCGGGGAGTCGTTGCTGACCTTGACGGCCTCGCGCATGTAGCGCTCCAGGTCGCGCTGGTCATGGACGATCTCCATGGCCCGGCCACCCAGCACGTAGCTGGGGCGCACCACCAGCGGGTAACCGATCTCGTTGGCCAGGTGGATGGCCTCGCCTTCGGTACGCGCGGTGCGGTTGGGCGGCTGCAGCAGGCCCAGACGGGTGAGCAGCTTCTGGAAGCGCTCGCGGTCCTCGGCGATGTCGATGGAATCGGGCGAGGTACCGATGATGGGCACACCGGCCGCTTCCAGCGCGCGGGCGAGCTTCAGCGGGGTCTGGCCACCGTACTGGACGATGACGCCGACCGGTTTTTCCAGCTCGACGATCTCCAGCACGTCTTCCAGCGTGACGGGCTCGAAGTACAGGCGATCGGAGGTGTCGTAGTCGGTAGAGACGGTCTCGGGGTTGCAGTTGACCATGATGGTCTCGAACCCGTCTTCACGCAGCGCGAACGACGCATGCACGCAGCAGTAGTCGAACTCGATACCCTGCCCGATGCGGTTCGGGCCACCGCCCAGCACGATGATCTTCTTGCGATCGGTGGGCTGTGCCTCGCACTCGTCCTCGTAGGTGGAATACAGGTACGCGGTCTGGGTGGAGAACTCGGCCGCGCAGGTGTCCACCCGCTTGTAGACCGGCCGCACGCCCAGGCTGTAACGCAGCTTGCGGATCTCGTGCTCGGTGGTTTCCAGCAGGTAGCCCAGCCGGCGGTCGGAGTAGCCCTTTTCCTTCAGCGTGCGCAGCGTCTCGGCATCCAGGTCGCCCAGCGTCATAGTGTCGAGCTGCAGCTCGATGTCGACGATCTCCTTCACCTGCGCGAGGAACCACGGGTCGATCTTCGTGAGCGAATGGACTTCCTCGATGGTGAATCCCTGGGCGAAGGCATCGCCCACGTACCAGATGCGCTCGGAACCGGGCTCGCCCAGTTCCTTCTCGATGACCTCGCGGTCGGTCGTCATCTGATTGAGGCCGTCAACGCCGATCTCCAGGCCACGCATGGCCTTCTGCAGCGCCTGCTGGAAGGTGCGACCAATGGCCATGACCTCGCCCACCGACTTCATCTGGGTCGTGAGGCGGTTGTCGGCCTGCGGGAACTTCTCGAAGGCAAAGCGCGGGATCTTGACGACCACGTAGTCGATGGCGGGCTCGAACGAGGCCGGGGTGGCACCACCGGTGATCTCATTCTTCAGCTCGTCCAGTGTGTAGCCCACGGCCAGCTTGGCCGCCACCTTGGCGATGGGGAAGCCCGTGGCCTTGGAGGCCAGCGCCGAGGAGCGCGAAACACGCGGGTTCATCTCGATGACGATCATCCGCCCGGTTTCGGGATGGATGGCGAACTGGACGTTGGAGCCGCCCGTGTCGACGCCGATCTCGCGCAACACCGCGATCGAGGCGTTGCGCATCAGCTGGTATTCCTTGTCGGTCAGCGTCTGCGCCGGCGCCACGGTGATGGAGTCGCCGGTGTGCACGCCCATCGGGTCAAGGTTCTCGATGGAGCAAACGATGATGCAGTTGTCCTCGCGGTCACGCACCACCTCCATCTCGAACTCTTTCCAGCCGATGAGGCTTTCCTCGATCAGCAGCTCGTTGGTGGGCGAGAGTTCCAGCCCGGCCTTGCAGATGGTCTCGAATTCCTCGGCGTTGTAGGCAATGCCGCCGCCGGTGCCGCCCAGCGTGAAGCTGGGGCGAATGATGACCGGAAAACCGATGTCGCGCTGGGCCGCCCAGGCCTCGTCCATGGAATGGGCGATGGCCGAACGCGCCGAACCCAGGCCGATGGACTCCATGGCCTGCTTGAACTTCTGGCGGTCTTCGGCCTTCTCGATGGCCTCGGGACGTGCGCCGATCAGCTCGACCCCGTACTTTTCCAGCACGCCGTTGCGGTGCAGGTCGAGGGCGCAGTTGAGCGCAGTCTGCCCGCCCATGGTGGGCAGGATGGCACTGGGGCGCTCTTTCTCGATGATGCGTTCGAGGACCTGCCAGGTGATGGGCTCGATGTAGGTGACATCGGCCATGTCCGGGTCGGTCATGATGGTGGCCGGGTTGCTGTTGACCAGCACGACCCGGTACCCCTCCTGACGCAGCGCCTTGCAGGCCTGGGCACCGGAATAGTCGAATTCGCAGGCTTGGCCGATGACGATCGGGCCGGCGCCGATGATCAGGATGCTTTCGAGGTTTGTACGCTTGGGCATGGCAGGATCACAGGCTGCGGTGCTCGGCCATCAGCCGAGCAAACCGCTCGAAAAGAGGAATGATGTCGTGGGGGCCAGGACTGGCTTCGGGGTGGCCCTGGAAGCTGAAGGCCGGCGCATCGGTCAGCTCGATACCCTGCAGCGAGCCGTCGAACAGCGACACGTGGGTGACGCGCACCCGGGCCGGCAGCGAGTCGGCATCCACCGCAAAGCCATGGTTCTGGCTGGTGATGCTGACGCGGCCGGTGTCGAGGTCCTTGACCGGATGGTTGGCGCCGTGGTGGCCGAACTTCATCTTGACGGTGCGCCCGCCCGCGGCCAGACCCAGCAGCTGGTGCCCCAGGCAGATGCCGAAAAACGGCACCTTACGGTCGAGGAAGGTACGTAGCGCGTCGATGGCGTAGGTGCAGGGTTCCGGATCACCGGGACCATTGGAGAAGAAGACGCCGTCGGGCTTCATGGCCAGCACGTCGGCCGCCGGCGTGGTGGCGGGCACGACGGTCACGTCGCATCCCTGGTCGGCCAGCAGACGCAGGATGTTGCGCTTGGCGCCGAAGTCGTAGGCGACGACGCGCAGACGCCGGCCGTCCGGACCCGGTGCACCTTCGTGCGGCTGGGCGCGATGGCCGTCGGTGAGCGACCAGCTGCCCTCTTCCCAGACATAGGGTTTCTGCACGCTGACTTCCTTGGCCAGATCCATGCCGGCCAGACCGGGAAAGGCGCGCGCCGCTACCAGTGCGGCATCGATGTCAAGCGGATCGTCGATGCCGGCGGCCGCCACCAGGCAACCGTTCTGGGCACCGCGCTCGCGCAGCAGCCGGGTGAGCCGACGGGTGTCGATGCCGACCAGGCCGATCTTGCCGTGTTCCTTGAGAAGATCGGGCAGCGACTGCTGGACACGCCAGCTGGAGACCTGCTGCGGCAGCGCCCGGATGACGAGACCGGCGACATGCAGCGCCACCGATTCCATGTCTTCGGAATTGGCGCCGGTGTTGCCGATCTGTGAGGCAGTGAGCGTGACGATCTGTCGTGCGTAGCTTGGGTCCGACAGAATTTCCTGGTAGCCGGTCATGGAGGTGTTGAAGACCACCTCTCCGGCGGAAAGCCCCGCCGCACCGAAGGAATATCCAGAAAACACGGTCCCGTCCGCAAGAACGAGAGCCGCACGGGGCAGCTTCGGAGCAAATGGATTCGGCATATCCCACCCGGTAGATAAACTGTCCGATTATGCCACAGCGAGAAAGGGCCTGCTGCAGTGCGACAACCGCTTCAGCCTGCTTCGGCTTCCGCAATCAGGCGCTCGACCAGCGGCGGCACGCCCTCGGCGGCGCGGGCCGCAATGACCTCGACGCCGTCCACGGCGGGCGGGCGCGGGTCGACCAGGTAGCAGCGCGCACCCGGCGGCGCACATTTCAGCAGACCGGCTGCCGGGTAGACCTGCATGGAGGTGCCCACGACTAGCACCGCATCAGCCTGCGACACCCATTCGGCTGCCAGATCGATGAGCGGAACGGCTTCGCCGAACCAGACGATATGGGGGCGCATGGGGAAACCGTTCGGGTCACGGTCGGCCAGCGTCTGATCGCGGGTCCAGTCCACCACGTAGTCATCGTCGACACTGCTGCGCAATTTCTTGAGTTCGCCATGCAGGTGCAGCACCAGGCGGCTGCCGGCACGCTCGTGCAGGTCATCGACGTTCTGGGTGACGATGCGCGCGTCGTAGTAGCCGGTCAACCTGGCCAGTGCGTAGTGCGCCGCATTAGGCTGCGCGGTGAGCAGCTGGCGTCGACGCGCGTTGTAGAAATCGATGACCAGCTGTGGATTGCGGGCAAAGGCTTCGGGCGTGGCCACCTGATCCACCCGATGCCCTTCCCACAGGCCATCGCTGTCGCGGAAGGTCTTCAGGCCACTGTCGGCGCTGATGCCTGCACCACTGAGGACGACGATGCGTCGTTTCATGTCCACCTCGGCTCATTGGATCGGGAAAGACAGCATTGTCCCAGCAAGCGCGCCCACGAAAAAGCCCGGGCAGGCGTGACATGCACGCACTGCACCGGGCTGATGTCCGGATGGGAAGGATCGACTCAGTCCTTCAGCAGGTTGTTGGACTTGAACGCGGCCAGCCACTTGTCGGCGATGACGGCTTCACCCTGGTCGTTGGGGTGGAAGCGGTCACGCAGCATGGTGGTGGCAAAGCCGGCGTGTTGGTCCACCACGATGACCTTGGACTTGGCGGTGGACAGCGGCGCGATCTGTGAGGCGATCTGGGCGTTGTAGGCTGCGACGCTGGCCTCTTCCGTACCTCCTTCGGTATTCAAGTAGGGAATGACCTGAGCCACCAGGATGGTGATGTCGTCGTCCGCGGCGCGCAGCGTCTCGATCATCGCCCGCAGCTGCGTGACGGCGTTGGCCACGCCATTGGCAGCGTCGTTGTGCAGGTTGTTGGTGCCGATGTGGATGACGGCCACGTCGGGCTCCTGATCACGCACGGCGGCCTTCAGGGTATTGAGTGCCTGCGGCAGCGCGGTGTTGACCTGATCGACGCAAGCGCCCCAGTAACCCTGATGGGCGGTGTCGAACTCGGGCAGCTTGTAGGCACCGGTATCGACGGCGGTACTGTTACTGGCGCACGAGTTCACGTCGGCTGTGGACGTGCCCAGCCGGGTACCCACGAAGTCCACCTGCGGCAGGCTAGCGTCGGTCATCAGGCCGTTCCAGAGATTACGGCGGAAACTGTCCTGCGCGGTGCCAGCCTGCGGGGCACTACCCTGGGTGATCGAATCGCCGATGTACATGATGCGCACCACGTCATCATCGTTGTCGGCGCTGTTGGCGATGGGCGCACGGCCGCCGGCAGGCGCAACACCCAGCTCGTCCACCTGCGTATCGGTAGCGGTAGTGAAGTTGACGGCCTTCCAGTCATTGGTGGCCAGCCGCAGCTGGCCATTGCCCGCGTCGGTGAGCGCAGCGCTGTAGGCGCCGGTGGAACCATTGGCGGTGCCCGACTGGACCCAGGCCTCGGTGGCCCAGGCAGCTGCCGTGTTGACCAGATACTTGGCGTTGGCGCGATCATCGGCGCCACCGGCCGTGTCCTGCACCAGGCGAGTCTGAGCGGTGGTGAAGATAGCCTCCACCTGTGCCGGTTTCACCAGGCTCTGCGTGAAGGCGGCCTCGGGCCAGAAGCGGAACAGCTTGCCGGCCGTCATCTTGACCGAGACGCCGCCGCTGGATTCGGCGCGCAGGCAAGTGCCCAGCTCGCAGGCCTCGGCATTACCGTTGTAGGCGGCGTTGTAGAAAGCGCCACGCACCTGGTTGCTGTACTGCACGCGGCTCCACTTGCCGCCGCTGCGCACGTAGGTTTCCAGATTGCGCAGCTGCACGCGGGTGTTGGTGGCGGTGTTGCCGGTGGCGGTGAAGACCTGGCCATAGGCACCCAGCGCGCGGGCAGTAGCCGGCGCGGTGGCGTTCTGGGCAGCCGCCGCGGTGGCATAGTAGCCAGCGGTCAGCTCGGCAGAGGCGGATTCATGGGCACCCGTGCGAGCAGCCTTGATGGCGGCTACCGAGTTGACCGTACCCGTGGCCGTGGTCGTGCCGGTGCTTCCGGTCGTCCCCGTGGTGGTACCGGTCGTGCCGGCATTGGTCGTGCTGGCGGTGTTGTTGTCGTTGTTGTCCGAGCCGCAGGCTCCCAGAGCGAGGGAGACGGCGAGAAGCCCGGCGGTGGGCACTGCGCGAGAGATTTTCATGGAGCTGTGCAATCGGAAGTGCCCATGAGCCATGTCTTCGGAAGGACTGGTCCCGACTGGAAGCCGGACGGATTCTATGCAGTCGCTGCACGCCATGGACCGGCAGTCATGCCGACACATGAAGCATCCTGCAGGAATCGTCCCGGCCTTTCGTGGCCCCGGGCAGGTTGAAAAGTGGCGCGCAGTGTAGCAGCGCTCCATCCCACCCTTTATTTCAGGATCACCCCGCCTGATACGCAAACAGAACAAAGCACCGACATTGCTTGGTAAAAACGCTGCAGAAACACAGTCAGACACGGCTTCCGGAGCGATATTTTCCGGACATTTACCGAATATCCATCGTGACAACACCCATAGATAATGAATACATTAAGAAGATACACGCCCACACGAAACAAACGGTCACGCTTTTCCAATAAACGATACGACCGAGACGTCTGAACCTGATCCCCCATACGCCAGGCTCAGACATGCAGG
>ERZ772968.727-NODE-727-length-16212-cov-10.238906_pt1 | contig 16212 bp, 18 predicted proteins | sample MGYA00580674_ERZ772968 | MGnify/ENA primary metagenome ERZ772968 (study PRJEB29015, sample SAMEA2737940) | human oral metagenome | biome: human oral; feature: human-associated habitat; material: dental | place: China | collected 2138 ...
GAGGCGTTGTTGGGTGCGTATGCCACTGGTGCGGCGCAGGCTATTGCGAGGTTCCGGTGAATCTCTTTGGTGTCCTGTTCACTGTGTTGGTGGTGGTGCTGCTGGCCGGTTTGGGGCTGCTGGTGTGGGGGTGGGTGGAGGTTTGGCGGGATGAGCGGCGGCTGGACAAGGAGCGGGCTCTGGCGGAGCAGCGGCGTATTGAGCGTGAGGCCAGCCTGGTGGCTGGGCGGCTCAGGCAGCAGGCGTTCCGGGTTCAGGGGGAGATGATGCGGCGGGTAGTTGAGGAGCTGCAGCACCGATCGTGATGGCTGAAAGCGTGGCATCCGGCTGCTTGTGGGGGTGTGGTTAGTGGCTGGGTGTTGCGTTTTCTACAATAGCGGTTTTTGTGTCCCTTAATTGCTGAATATGCCCTGCTATTTCTGTGGTGGGGCTGGGTGGTTGGGGTGTCCGATCGGTGGGAATTGTGTCCGAGTGGATGGTTGTTTTCTCGGGTTGAGTGCGTCGTAATACAGGTAGCGCCCCGGGCGGATGCCGTCTTCCGGAGGTGCCGGGTTGAGACGAGGTATATCCGGGGCGCTTATGCCAACCAATTGTAATGAAGAAGGAGGAGGTTTATGCAGTATGCAGGTTGTGACAAGCAGTTCCGAACGGTGTTAGCGGATCCGCCGTGGCCGGGTCAGTCGAGTGGGAACCACTATCCGGTGATGAGCCTGGAGCAGATCAGGCGGTTGCCGGTGGCGCGTTTGGTGGGAGCGGATGCGCATTTGTGGTTGTGGACGACGAATGGCCTGCTCCGGGAGGCTTATGGGGTGGCGGAGGCGTGGGGGTTCACGGTGCGCTCGCCGCTGACGTGGGTCAAGTTCCGGCTGGGGCTAGGTGGGCGGTATTCCTTGCGCAACGCTACGGAGCAGTTGTTGTTTTGTACGCGTGGTCGAGAGCCGGTGAATTTCCGGTCGCAGCCGACGTGGTTCACCGCACCGGTGCGGGAGCATTCCCGTAAACCGGCTGAACAGTTCGCGGTTATCGAGCGGGTGTCGCGGGGGCCGTTTCTGGAATTGTTTGCCCGTCGGCGTCCGGAGTCACGGGCGGATTGGTCGGTGTGGGGTAACCAGATTGATGCTGACATTGTCATTCCGGGGTATCCGGTGCCCAGTGATACCGGCCGCAATCAAGGCGAAATGAAACAGCTGAGCGAGGTGCAGCGATGAAACGGCTACGAGGAGGAAGAGATGTCTGGTGGTGGGACGAACAACCGATCTACGAGGCTACTCGCCGGCGCGCTATCGCTGCTGGTAAGCGCCGTATGCGTCGAGATGACGTTGTGCATTCTGGGCAGGATTTGGCTGCCCGTGATGCTGGTTGCCGGCGGCATCGGGCTCGTCGTCGCCGGGGTGTGGGGGCTGATGCGGTGGTGGCGGAACCGGTTCTGGTGGTGAAACGACGAGGAGGCAGGTATGGCACGGCGTGGACGTAAACGAGAGGTCGGCCGCGGTACATCCCGGTCATCGCAGGTGCGGGTAGTGCCGCTGTGGCAGACTCCGATCTCGCGGCGTGAGCTAGCCAAAGCCTTGGCGATGTATCTGCTGTGGCGGATCGAACAAACCCCAGAAACAACCACCGAAACCGACGGGATCGCCGCACCCGATGAGGCCGGCAAAGCCGACACCCCTGCCCCGGATGATGGAGGTGCGGGATGAGTAGCAAGCGGCGATGGTGCTGGCGTGAGTTGTATTGGCCGCGGCCGCTGAAATGGACGGTGGTGCAGCAGCTGATGCATCGGCTGGTGGCTGATCCTGGTCTGGGGCCGCTGGTCATTGAAACCCGGGCGACGAACGAGACGATCCGCTTCCAGATCGCAGCCGACGTCAGGTGTGTCCGCGTGGTGGAGTCGCTGCTGGGTGAGCTGGTTCCCGGTATGCAGACGGTGACGGCCGGGGTGCGGCGGGCGGTGACTCGGGCGGCGCGCCTCAAGGTGACGCATCCGTTGCTGGCGTTGGATACCAGCCGGATTGAAGCGGTGACTCGGGCGCTGCTGGCTGGTTTGTCGGGGCTCCGAACCGGCGAGCAGCTGGTGTTGCAGCTGTTCATCGGTGGGCGGGTGGCGCCGATGCTGTCGCGGCGTCCGCCCCTCGAGGCGCGGCAGTCGTGGTGGAGTCTGCTCAACCACGGAGCCCAAGCTGCCAGTGGTGATGAACTCGCCCGGGTACGGGAACGTCGCCGGCAGCACGGCGCGCTGGTGAGCGTGCGGCTTGGCGCTGAAGCAGCCACACCCCAAAAGGCCCGGGCGCTGATCCAGCGGCTGTTCGGGGCGCTATGCACTATCGAGGCGGCTGGCGTGCGGTTGCGGTTGTGGCCCGAGGATCCCGCCAAACTCAATCAGGTACGGCGGCCGTGGGGATATGGAATGCAGCTGAGCAGCACCGAGATCGCCTCCCTCACTGGCTGGCCGGTCGGCGAGGGAGACCTGCCCGGCCTGCCACCGGTATCGCCTCGGCAGATCGCGCCACCGAACTGGCTGGCCGGCATGCGCCAACGACTGGCGGGGCGAATATTCGCTCACTCCAGCGCACCCGACAGGCCGGTCGCGTTGGGGATTCCTCCGCGGGACGCACTGCTCCACACGGTCCTGCTCGGCCCGACCGGGGCTGGTAAATCGACGGCGCTGGAGCATCTGGCATTGGCCGACATCACAGCCGGGCGTGGCGTGGTGGTCATTGACCCCAAAAGCGACCTGGTCACCGAGCTGCTGGAGCGGATCCCGGCCGAGCGTGTGGATGATGTCGTGGTGCTGGATCCCACCGACCCCAGCCCGGTTGGCTTGAATCCGCTGGCAGCCGCCACGAGGCAGCCGGAGCTGACCGTCGATGCGCTCCTGGCGACCTGCAAAGCCGTGTTCGCCGACTCGTGGGGTATCCGCACCGAGGAAATCCTGACCGCCGCGCTATTGACCCTCGCCACGGTAGGCGGCCCGGCGGCCACCCTCGTAATGATCCCCAGCCTGCTGACCAACCCCGCCTTCCGGCGCATGGTCACCCGCCAGCTTCACGACCCGCTCGGCGTATCAGCATTCTGGGCGAAATTCGACGCCAAAAGCCCAGAGCAGCAAGCCACAGAGATAGCGCCAGTCCTCAACAAACTCCAGCAATTCGTCATCCGCCCGCAAATGCGCGCCGTGCTCGGACAAACCCAGCCACGCTTCCAACTCCGAGACGTATTCACCAACCGCACCATCCTGCTGGTCAGCCTCAACAAAGGGGTGATCGGCAGCGAGGCCGCCCGGCTTCTCGGCTCACTGCTCATCGGGCAACTCTGGCCACTCATCTTGTCCCGCGCCGCGCTGCCGCCAGAACGCCGCCACTTGGTCAGCATCTACGTCGACGAAGTCCACGACTTCCTCCACGGCATCCCCGGCGACCTGGCAGACGCCCTGGCACAATCCCGCTCACTCGGCGTGGCCTGGCACCTGGCGCACCAGTACCGCAGCCAACTCACCCCAGCAATGCGCGCGGCCATCGACGCCAATGCCCGCAACAAAATCTGTTTCGGCCTGGCCGCCCCTGACGCCCGCGACATGGCCGCCATGACATCCGGCCTTGAACCACTCGACTTCATCCGCTTGCCGCGTTACGCCACTTACTCGACCGCGTGGGTCGACGGCAAGGAAACCGGCTGGATCTCCGGCATCACCCTGCCACCACACCCGAGCCAACGCCCCGCCATCGACGCACGCGCCGCCAGCCGCCACCGCTACGGCATCCCCGCCAAGGAAACCGAAACCGCACTAACCCAACTCGCCAGCCAACCCACCCCCACAGCACCGGCCACCGAAACGACCTCACCACCGGCACCACCAACATCATCGGGTGAATTCGGCCGTCGCCCGGCCCCAAATAAGCGCCGCCAGAAGTGACCAATCGCCTGACCAGTCGCGTCACTGAACCAACCAGCTTTCACCCCGCCAACCGGCCCTCAACCACCAATTACGGGACACGACTGTCTACCTCTTCACCGAGGCAGCCACACGCCCGTGCCGGCACCGGCCAGCGGCTCCGGAGCCGGGCCTATCGCTAACCACATCGTGAAAGGAGGACTCCCATGATTCGTATCTCCGAGCACCAACTTCACCACCTCATGGCACGTCTCAGCGAGCGCGCCATAACCGTCCTACGATTCCTCGCCCAGCAACGCTTCGCCACCACCAGCCACCTCGCCCGGCTGCTCAGACCCCACCACGCCAGCCCTGCCTCAGCCCTACGCCAAACCAGCCGCCTGACAAAACACCTGGCCACGCTTCACCTCATCCGCGCCCTCACCAGACGCATCGGCGGCATGCGCGCCGGCTCTGGGGCCGCTATCTGGCACCTGACCGAACCCGGCCACCGCCTCATCACCCGCCATGACGCCGCCACCGGCACCCCAACCCGACGACGCTGGCACGAACCATCCCTCGGCTTCCTCACCCATACCCTCGCCATCACCGAAACACGCATCACCATCGAAGAAGCCGCCCGCCACGGCCCAATCACCATCCGCGACATCGAGCCAGAACCCACCTGCTGGCGCAGCCACCTCGGCCCCTACGGCCAACCCGAATGGGTCAAACCCGACCTCAGCCTCATCACCGAAACCGACGGCTACCAAGACCACTGGTGGTGCGAAATCGACCTCGCCACCGAAAACCCCGCCCGCATCACCACCAAAGCCCGCGCCTACCACCGCCACTACCAAGCCGGCACCGAACAAGCCACCCGCGGCATCTTTCCCCGCGTGCTCTGGATCACCCCACACCCCGCCCGCAAGCAACAACTCCACCGCATCCTGACCAGCGACACCGCACTACCGGCAGGCATGCACAGCGCCATCTCGCTGGAGGAGATAGGGGAGGTGCTGAACAACTAACCAGAAAGGAGAAGACACCATGAACCACCAACCACGACACACCCAAACCGGCAATCACCAGCCAGACAACATGCCTGAAACCCCACCACACAATTACCCAGCAGGCGCCATCGCCGCCTGGCGCCAACTCACCGGACAACCACCAAACCAACCCCTCGACCCAGACTGGCACCACAACTTCACCAACTGCTACCACGGCAGCTGGCCAAACCGCAGCGCCTACATCGAAACCCTCGTCGAAGACCTCTTCAGCCAACAACTCGAAACCATCACCAACACCATCGGCATCCCAACCAACTACATCCGCTGGAACTACCAAGCCATCTGGGAAGACGCCACCTGCTGCTTCGACATCATCGAAAACGAGGACGGGGTGCATGTGTTTGAGCGGTAGGGCCTTCGCCCAGCAAGCGACTTAGCCGTACCAATTTTTGGGCTGTTCTAAACAAAAATATGGGTGATGGATGGGGCGTCGACATTTCTCAGGCGTATTTTCGCTAGCGAGCATGACCAAGCGGGTGTGACTGTGGCTGTGCAGACTTCTTGCTCCATTGAAAAATTCCATAAGACGCACCTCCAAAAGCAGCTATAACGCTCAATATTTGAACACATGGAAACTTCCAATTTGTATCAAATGCTTCGGCGCATAACCATACTCCAATAATTATAGACGCTGCAGTCGACACCTTTCTGATCCAAAGAGTAGGCACGCGAAAAGATAAACGCGGCATTAGAACAAGGAAAATGAAAATCAAACCCAGCAGGCAAGTTGTCGATAATACATCTATGTGTGCACCATTGCCTAAAGCTATTTCTAGCGGAGACCGAGCCCAAAATTTAATAGGTGTAAACAACCACCCCTCCCCCGTCTCATACTGTGCATGAAGAACGGGGGAGAGGGCGAAAGAGATTAGATATTCAGTTATCACCTTTTTAGTATATGCTAGAAAGTGATCTTGAGCAAGTAGGCACGAGAACTAGGGTATTTCTTTTCAAACCACCCTGCGGGTGCAGAGAATTCCGACCAAGACCAATAGCGATTTGCCTTGCCATGCTCAGTCACAGACGGGAACCCAGACTCGTTCAGACTAGATACAATGGCGAAATGATCCAACTCACCATCACCATCGAAGTCATAGGTGATGAGGTCGCCGACAGAAGCGCCGGCAGCAGTATTATCAGACCAAGCAATCTGACGTTCCTCGGCCAACTTTGCTTTGACAAGGTAATTCCTTAGCGCTGGGGCGTATCTTCCGGCCAAAGTTACGCCGCGCCATCCGTAGTCGAGAGGATTAGGTATCTTCAAGAGATCCCCAGAGATATCCGTCCAGTCATCAGATTTGGGCATTCCACCGTTCCAAAGGGCTTGGCTGACAAACCAGGTGCAATCACCGCGATTTGATTTGAACCGAGCTGGATCAGTGTAATGTTCTTTCGCCCAAGCAACAGAGGCAGCAGCATCGTAGCGTGAAGATGAGGACGCGGAAGGCGAAGGGGAACTTGTTGTCGCGGCCTGATCACACCTCGGCACTCCGGGCGTCCACCCATCTGCGCCGGAGTTGATGTAGGCATTAGGAATGTGCGTTCCATCGCTCAGACGCTCCCAGATCTTGGTAGCTGGCGTGGTGTTGTTGTCGACCAGCTCTCCTTCAAGTTCACAGGCCACATCCACGGATGACCCTTCAGGCAGCGCTGCGCCCGCATGCTGGCTGCTCATACTTGGCCCAGAACGCGGATACACCCCGATACCACCGGTGTAGGCGATCGTGAATCGCTGGCCAGCTGCCGCCCTCGGCGCCATGCATACTGCGGCTGCCAAGCAAGCGGCCAAGGCCATACACATGGCCAGAAAGCGCTTCACAATACTCATCTCGAGCCTCCTTGAGGTTCATCGAAGCCCTATCGCCCCGAATGAACCAATGGTATCTAACTTTTGACAGCCGAAGGGACGACACGACCATTTTCTTGGGAGATTTTTACGATCGTGCCCCGAAAGATGAAAACTAAACAAAATTGCTGAGTCTGAATTTTCCGCAAGAATCGGGAAGAACACAGCTTTGACAAGGCCTTGTAGCCCTCGCGCGGCCCACTACGCTCCATTTCTCCTTCGCATCCTCACCCCGCGCCGTAGCAGGCAGCCCCGGACGGCGCCGACGCCGGTGCTGAAATGCTTGGCGATGGCCAAGAGGGACTTGCCCGAGGCGTACATCACTTCAGCCTCGTCGCCTTGCGGCTCATTGAGACCGCGCTCCCGTTGGGGAACGCCAGCCTGCTTGCGAAGGCGGATGACCGTGTTCTTCGTGATGTTAAAGCGCGCGCAGATGTCCGGCACCGACACGCCGATCGCGTAGAGACGAGCAACCTCAGCGCGCTGAGCCAAGGTAAGCGAAGTGAACTTGACCCTATGAGGTAGGCGCGAGACGGCAGAACCCTGATCACGGGTGGTAAAGTCAGTCGGCAAACTCGCGACCAGATCGAGGAGCGGCTGCCATTGTTTCGAGAGGGTGTCGGTGAGGGCCACCCCACGCACACGGCTCGAACCTTTGCCATCATCGATGGGTCGGATTGGGCCTTGTTGCTGTTTTGAATCCAAGTGAGGACGTCATCGAGATGCATCGTGTTGGACAGGGCCGTCTGCGTGGTCCGCTGATAGTCTCGTTGCCGGGTTCAGGCCAAGTCTGCGAGGAGTCACTGCATGGCTAAGGATCACTTCATCCCAGCGGCCCTGCTCGGGCGTTTTTCCGAAGACGAGAGTGGACCGCTTCGTCAGCGCAGGCTTCACGTCGTGAGTCGCCATACCCCCGGTCGGGTTACGACGGCGGCTTCCATCGGGTACAAGAAGCGTCTGTACGGCGTCGACCAGGACTTCTTCCAGACCTCGCAGGGGCGCGCCATCGACAAGTTGTGGGACGCGTACGAGCCTCAGTTGCCCAGGGTTCTGGACGATCTCATCGCCGGAACCCTCAGCGCCTCGGACTGGATCCGAATCCTCGTGCCCTTCGTTGCCGCAACCTTCGCTCGGGATCGCTCATACGAGGCGAGAATTGTCGCGCGTCTGAAGGAGGAAGGCCTAGAGGACCTGCAGACTGAACATCCCAATTTGTTTGACAAGACGAACTTGAATTTGAATCGCCTGCTCGAGATGAACAGGTTCGCTGCGCGAGCGATTGTCTGCGAATGGTACGTCTTCGAACTGGATGGGGATATTGTCATCCCGGATCTCGGGTTTGGCTTCGACTTGCTTTCCGACCCCGACGAGGAGCCGGAGCGCGTGGGCTTCATGCTGCCGGTGGGTCGTCGCCACATCCTGGAGTTAATGCCTGTGACAGAGCGTGTCCTCGCGACCCGATCTGTCGACGGGACGTGGCAGGTTCCCCTAGTGCACGCTCGGTCGGCAGGGTCTTCGGTCGACCTGAACCGCTATCTATGTCAGTGTGCGCAGGACTTCGTCGCAGGTACAGAAGCTGCTACCAAGTCCATCTCCACCGCGGACTTGTCGACTTTCGGCCCCTCCCAAATCGAGAAGGTCCTAGGCCAGTGGCCCTTCAATATCGACACCTTGGTTCTTGCGGGTCTACATGTGCCAGTGGACAAGCTCCTGCATGACGAGCCACTGGACCTCGACGAGTGGTTGCTGGACCGGTTCGAGGGTGTGACAGAGCTCGACTCTCGTATCGACTTCCGGTTCGCCCGAACCGCGCGGCGCTTCCCTGTGAGCTGCTTCTTGGCCACCACCAGATCGACGATCCGGGTGAGAGCACACTTGAACGATCAACGCAGGTAGTCCACCATGCCACCCCGATCCGTCAACGACGCCCAGCGTGAGGTGCTCGACTGGCTCGCCGCCGGAGGCTCCCAGGACCCGCTGCGGCCGGAGATGAAGCTGAGCGCCGCCGCGCTGGCGGCGCGCGGCCTCGTCAAGGTCCGCCGCCCGGGCGGGAAGTGGACGGTCGAGCTCACGGAGACGGGCAGGTACTACGTCGAGCACGGCAGGTACCCGGGTGAGGCCGAGAAGGCCAAGAGGCCACCGGCTCCACGACCACGCCGTGCAGGGAGTCCTGCAGGACCAGGGACTCCGGAGCCTTCCCCGGCGCCGGCCGAGACGCGAGAGCCTGTCATAGTGCCGCAGGAGCCCCAGGAGCAGGTTCCGCTGCGTCAGGTCGTCCGGCGTCCCCACCCGGCCGTCAAGGAGCTCAGGGATCGGCCGGGCCGGCTTCCGATGCCCCTGCACAGGCGCTGCGTCCTAGTGGCCCACTCTCTAGTCAGCGAGGCGCTGGCTCGCGGGTGTACGGTCACGCCCGTGGAAGCGCGCCGGGAGCCCGATGGTTACCGCGGCACCTACCTGCGCTATCCGAGCCAAGCGTTGCTCCTGCTTGATGCCGGGCACGCGACGGTGGGGATCGTTTTCAGCGATGTGACGAAGCGGCGTCCACACGAGGACACGAAGGAGGAGGCGGCGCGCCGGGCGAAGGGGCAGTACGTCTGGGTGCCGAGGTACGACTACGTCGGGGACGGGAGGCTGCGTATGCACTTGACGGACCGTGACAGGCGGAAGACCGGGGCCTCGTGGACCGACGGCGCTCGCGTGAAGGTCGAGGAGCGGCTGGCTGACGTGATCGCCGCTGTCGAGGCCGCCAGCAAGCGCGCCGTGCGGATGGAACAGGAGCGCCGCCGCCGCGAAGAAGAGGAGAGGCTTCGCCGCGAGAAAGCACACCGGGTCGAGCAGCTGCGCTGCGGCTACGAGGTTTGGGAGCAGGCGCTCCACGCAGGTGCCGACGCGTGGGCCAGGTACCAAGAGATGAGTGCGTTCGTCGCCGAGGTGGAGCGCGCCATCGGCGAGGAGGAGCACCCGTTCGTCGCGTGGGCCCGCGGGCACCTGGAGGCGATCGACCCGCACCGGGCGCTACCGTCGGGCGACGTGCCCACGTGGACGCACGAGGATCGTGCCCTGCAGGGCCGAATGAACCGAAGCCGACGTACCTGTGGTGACGCGCTCTTCCTCCGGGGCTGGGACGCGTCGTCGTGACATACTGGCCGGGGTCGCGCTGTCGCATGACGCCAGATGAGGGGGAGTTCCGTGATAGGTCAGCTGCTCTCGGACGAGGTCGCCGCCTCGCTGGGCAAGTTCTTCTTCGGCGGCGCGGGCCCGAGCCACGCGACCGTCACGAGGTGCTTCACGGCGTGTGGTCTGTCGGACGTGGACCCCTACGACGTCGCCACCGGCACGCCGAATAAGGAGCACCGAGTGCTGCTGCTGTGCCGGACAGCCCGGCGACGTCCGGGCGACGTGGCCGCGAAGGCGCTGGATCAGCTGCTGACGGCGCTGCGCGTCGATGGCGCGTTCAACAGCTCGGACGCGCAGACCAAGGAGCGGGTCGCGACCCTGCGGCGCGCGCTCCTGGCCCAGGGTGCTGTGTTGGACGACGAAGGGCGGCTCCAGCACGAGCAGCCGCTCGACCTGGAGACCGGCGGAAGGCAGGCCCTCGACGAGCAGCTCGCCCGGTTGCGTCGGAACGTTGAGGATCCAGGGGCTCTTCTGGGTGGGGCGAAGGAGCTTTTGGAGTCGATCTGCAAGTTCGTGCTGGAGGAGCAGATGACGCTCCCGACAGGGAAGCTCGACTTCGAGCCGCTGCTGTATCTGGCGATGGAGCGGCTCGGACTCCAGCCCCAGCTCGTCGACGCCTCGCAGCCTGGCGGCAAGCAACTGCGCGCCATCTATCAGTCGGCTAAGACAACGGCCTCGACGATCAACGAGCTGCGCAACCTCCAGGGCACCGGCCACGGGAGGACTCTGCCCACGGGCATCAGCAAGGAGACCGGCCGCTACGTGATCCGCGAGGCGACGCACGTCGCGGAGCTGCTCCTGAGCACGCATGATCGGCAAATGGGTCGAGGCTCCTGACAGCGCTTCCGGAAGGCACGAGCTAGGACGGCATGGTCGATGCGTCGCCAGCAGGTCGTTGGTGTGCGACGGTCTCAGCCGCTGTCCTCGCCGCGGTCGTCAGTCGTGGGCTGCGTTCCCTCCCTCTCGGCCAGGGCGGGGAGCGTAGGCGTGCGGATGCTTCCGCCCAGCGACGAGATCTGCACGTTCCGCCTGGACCGTGAGGTTGTCTACCGTGTCTCGGATGTCTCGGCGCAGGTAGCTCATCAGCGATGGGCTTGATGTGCTTTCGGGAGTGTTCCGCGGCTGTGCGTGTCGCGCATCACCGCGCCGGCGACGATCAAGTGTTTGCGGACTGTCTTGGCCGTGTAGCCGAACCTGTCGCCCACACGCTCCAGTGAAGCCCCTTGCTCATACATGGACCGCATCAGCTGAATCTCGCAGTGGTTACGGAGGACGACGCCGCGTTCCTGAAGGAGACGAGCGAGCCGCTCGTGTCCAAGACCAACCTGCCGGGCCACGGTCTTCAGAGACCCGCCGGCAGCGTAAGCGGCTTCCGCTCGCTGGAGGAGGTCTTCGGATGCTCGTGGCGCCTGCTGTGGGTGGCGCCTCCGGCGGTGCGTCCTGTGCCGTCCAGCGCGGATCGACTGGTGTGCTCGCACCATCTGAATCACCGACGGGGTAAGTTTCGACAAGCTTCCCGCTAGCTCCACCCACACACAAGGCTCCCAGTGGCCTTAGTGCCGTCAGAACTCAGCCCGTGATACGACGCAGCACCCGGGAGTAGCCTACGGCCACCGGCTTTCTCACGAGCGTTGCCAGGACGTCCGGCACACCGCGGATGCTGAAGTCTTGTTCCCATTGGAGACGGCTTCCGGTGCCCACTGCCTCGATGCTCGCGTGGATGGTGCCGGTGAGTACCGGTCCGGTCTTGATGATGACCGCGTAGTTCGGTGGCTGCCACCTGTTCACGAGCATGTGATCGTCGAACCGCAGCGGGCCCAGAGCGGTACGCGCCACGAAATGGCTTCCTGCACGCAAGGCGGAGCCATCGTCGCTGCTCACCTTGGTGAAGGGCACTGCCGTGCTGTGCCGCGACAGTTCCCACAGTTTTCTCCATAGCTCTTCGGGTGGCAGGGCCGATTCAAACTCCACCACGAACCGTGTCATCCCGTGGACACCCACCTCAACCACGTTCAGGCCTGGCATCGGCTGCGGATGCCGCACTTACTTGCTGGTGAGCGGCCAGCGCCTCGCGTCGCGACTCGGCCAGGTTGACGACAGGCACGATAGGCCGATCGAGTCCCGCCGGGATCCAGCGCTCGACATAGCAGTTGCGCGGGTCGAACCGGGAGCGCTGGAGTTCAGGGTTGAAGATGCGGAAGTAGGGCGCAGCGTCCGCGCCGCTGCCGGCCACCCACTGCCAAGAGACAGGATTGATGGCCTCGTCTGCGTCCACGAGAGTGTCCCAGAACCACTGCTCGCCGTCTTGCCATGGCTGGAGCATGTTCTTGGTGAACAGCGATGCAGCGACCATGCGCACCCGGTTGTGCATCCAGCCGGCCTGCCATAGTTGCCACATTCCGCCGTCGACGAGGTCGATGCCGGTGCGGCCCTGTCGCCAGGCTCGCGCCAGGTGGTCGTCGGGACGATAGGGGAATTCCGCGAAAGCTGAACGCATGGGGGTGTCCTCCAGATCTCCGCGGTAGTGGAGCAGGTGCCAGCAGAACTCGCGCCAGTAGAGTTGCCTGGTCCAAGCGGCGATGTCCTCGCCCGCGGCCGTGCTGCTACGGGCTGCGGTCAAGGCTTGGCGCGGCGATAATTCCCCGCACCGCAGCCTCGGCGAGATTCTGCTGGTGGATCTTTCCTCCCCGGGCAGGTCACGGCGTTTGGCATAGCCGGGCAACCAGCCGTCAATGGCGTCCAGTTGCTGCCGGGCTGCCAATTCACCGGGCTCCCAGTGCTGTTCGAGGGTGTCGTCCCACCAGGCGGGGCCGTCGTCGAGCAAGCCAAGGTCCTCCAAGTTCTGCAGTACACCGTCCTCCCGCAACGTGGAGAGGGCTGTGGCCGCACCGTCCGGTGCGTCGACCGGTGAGGGCTCGGGCAGGAGGGCACCGAGGGGCAGGTCGGCTACGGCCCGGCTGAAAGGTGTGAAAACTTGGTAGTGGGAGCCGTTGGCCGTCTGTATCAGCCAGGGTTCGACGAGCAGACTGCCGGGGTGGCTGTGCACTTCGGTGCGGGAATTCAACTCTTGCTTGATGGCGGCGTCCAATCGGCAGGCTGCCGGGGCGTAGCGTCGTGTCCAGTGCACGCTGGTGGGTTCTAAGGTGTCCACGACTCGGCGCATGACCTTCGCGGCATCACCCCGGGCGAAGACGAGTGGAATGCCCAGGTTGGCAAGCCGTGGCGCCAGCTGTTGCAGGCTGCGGTGGTACCACCACCGGGTGGCCGCACCGAGCGGGCGCGGGCCGTGCCGTTTGTTTTCTTCATCGGTCCTGCGGGTTTCGTGGATCCACAGTGCCACCACGGGTCCGTGTGCTGCCGCGCAGGCGGCCGTCAGGGCCGGGTGGTCAGCCAGACGGAGGTCGTCGCGAAGCCAGATCAGTGTGGTCATGGATGGTCCTGGAGAGGGTTCAGTGCAGGAGTCGGCTGGCGGCACTGACTACCCGGCGCCGCGGGCTGGCATCCTGCAACGCATTGGAAGCGACGGGGCCAGCGCTGGCGATCTTGCTGGCGAAGGGTGGGGAGATCATCGGCTGCTCTCGATCGAGTAAGCGGTTCACCCGAACCCGGGCGCAGAGTGTTGTGTTCATGCATTCTTGTCACCATGGGCAATCGTACGGGAATGCTGACTGGTGCCACAGGATACGTCGGAGGTCTGGTGCTGGAGCGCCTGCTGGACGAGGGCTGGTCGATGCGGGTGCTGGTCCGCGACGCGTCGAAGCTGGAGGCCTCTGTACGGCAGCGCGTTGAGGTGGTTGAGGGCGACGCCGAGTTGGACGAGGACCTCGCTCGCGCCATGGCGGGGGCCAAGGTGGCCTGGTTTCTGATGCACTCAATGGGCGGCGACGGGGACTTCGCCAAAACCGAGCGTTCCATTGCGGAGGCTTTTGCCAAAGCTGCTGCGGGCAGCGGTGTGGAGCGGATCGTTTATCTGGGTGGCCTGCACCCCGGCGAGGAGGATCTCAGCGAACACCTGGCCAGCCGGGTGGCGGTCGGCGAGGTTCTGATGGGCAGCGGCGTCCCGACCGCCGCCATCCACGCCGGCGTGGTGATGGGCGCCGGCTCCGCATCCTTCGACATGCTGCGCACGCTCACCGAGCGGTTCCCCGCTGCTGGCGGCCCGGCCTGGTTGCGCAACCAGATCCAGCCCATCGACGCCGCCGATGTCGTGCACTACCTCGTGGCTGCTGCGGACCTCCCGGCGGAGGTGAACCGCACCTTCGACGTGGGCGGCCCCGACCGGCTCAGCTATGCCGAGATGATGCAGCGCTATGCCCGGGTGAGGGGCCTTGGGCCGCGCCCGGTGGCATCGCCACCCGTCCCAACTCGTTGTGGTATCGCAGCCTGCGCAAGCCGTGCTGGCAGCCGCCGGCAGCGGCCTTCGGTCCGGTATGGACCATGCTGTACGCCGACATCGCCTTCGTCTCCGCCCTGCACTTGGCCGACCGTCTGGAGGGTTTCGAGGACGATGACGTCAAACCTTACGCCGCAGCATTGGCCGCCAACCTGGCCCTGAATGCGAGCTGGTCCTGGGTTTTCTTCCGCTCCCGCAATCTTCCGCTGGCCACTGGCGTCGCGGCAGCGCTAGCAGCCAGCTCAGCCGATCTGGTGCGGCGAGTATGGAAGTCCCGAATCCAGCGCGGCGTCGTGCTGGCACCCTATGCGGCCTGGACCGGGTTCGCGGCCGCGCTCACCGCTGAGCTTCTGCGCAGGAACCCTCGACGATGAACCAGTGACCCAGCCGGATCACATTGAGGGCCACTATCATGAAGAAAACGAGCGACAGGACAGGATGAGGACTGATGCCCGAGAGCGCACATGATGTGGTGGTGGTGGGTGCCGGCGTCGCTGGCTTGTCCTGCGCCCGTGAGTTGGCCCGCCTCGGGCTGGATGTCGTGCTGTTGGAGGCAGCCGAACGGGTAGGAGGTCGAGTCACCAGCGACGACGTGGACGGCTTCGTTGTGGACCGTGGATTCCAGGTCCTGAACCCTGCCTACCCCAATCTGCGCAAGGTGGTCCCGATGGGCCGGCTCGGTCTGCGTTCCTTCCCGCGACAGGTGCGGGTGCGCACCGGCGACAGGTTGGTGGAACTGAATGACCCAAGCCGCCGCCCCGGCCGTCTGCCTGCCGCTCTGGCGTCAGGGCTGGTCCGTCCGGGAGACTTCGCCCTGCTGGCAGCCGTGGCGCGGCCGGTGGTCCGGGACAGGCCACGCGGCGAGAACTTTGACTCCAGCGGTTTCACCGGGCCCCTGCGGCGGCAGGTGATTGACCCCTTCCTGGCAGGCGTCCTGTGCGAGCGTGATCAGTCCACCTCGGCGCGATTCGTGTCCTGGCTGCTCGCGATGTTCGCAGTCGGGACCCCGGGCCTCCCCAGCGGTGGGATGCGCACCCTGCCGCGGCTGATGGCCGAGGGTCTTGACGTGAGATTGGGTACGACTGTCGAGCACGTCGATCTAGAGACAGGAACCCTCGCCACCAGCGCAGGTGAGTTTGCCGGGCGTCACGTGGTCGTGGCGGCGGGCCCCACAGCGACAGCTCAGCTCGTCGGAGGCCCCGTCCCTGAGGTGAATGCCACGTGCACCTTCTGGTTCGCTACGACTAAATCTCCAAGTGACACCGCGGCCATCCACCTGGATGGCTCAGGTGAGGCCCAGGTGGCCACCACTACGGTGGTCAGCAACCTGGCACCCGAGTATGCCCCCGCCGGTCAGCATCTGGTGGCCGCGCTGACTCTGGCAGACGCTCCCGGTAGCGACCCTCGCGAGGTCGACGAGGGAGCTGTGCGCTCGCAGCTCGCCCACATCTACCAGACCGACACGGCCGCTTGGCGCCTGGTCGCCCGCCATGATCTGGCCGAGACCGTCCCAGCCGTGGCTCCCGGGCGGCACAGGTCGACCGCCGGCATCGAGCGCCGTGGGCGCGCGCTGGTGTGCGGGGACCAGTTCGGTAATGCGTCGTTGGACGGCGCAGCGGCCTCCGGCCTCAAGGCCGCCGCAGCAATCGTGCGGCGAGGTTGAGCCAGAAGGTGCGCGCCCGGGACACAGGTGTGGGGACGATGGATCAAGTTAGGTCTTGATGACGGCAACATGAGGACCGTCCTGAAAGTCATGGCAGAACAGCGAGGGAACCCCTGATGACCGTCGTGCCCGTTGCTCTTGTTGCTGGCGGTTCGCGTGGCCTCGGACTGGAGATTGCTCGCCAGCTTCATC
>ERZ772968.728-NODE-728-length-16186-cov-7.638894_pt1 | contig 16186 bp, 14 predicted proteins | sample MGYA00580674_ERZ772968 | MGnify/ENA primary metagenome ERZ772968 (study PRJEB29015, sample SAMEA2737940) | human oral metagenome | biome: human oral; feature: human-associated habitat; material: dental | place: China | collected 2138 ...
AATGACGCGATAGCATCTATAATAATATCAACAATTGTTATGGAACTTGCTATTCGGTCAAACGACGGCAAGGAAATGAAGTGTCTGTATCTATGAAAGGGGAGAAATCCTATGCCGCTCATTATTCTTGCAGTGGGCATCCTGCTGCTGTTCTTCCTCATCGTTCGCGTGAAGTTGAACAGCTTCATCTCATTGCTCATCGTTGCAGGTGTCGTTGGCTATGCCGAAGGGCTGCCCGTCACACAGATCATCCCCGTGATTCAGAAGGGGCTCGGTGGAACGCTCGGCGGTCTCGCGATCGTCGTCTCGTTCGGCGCGATACTGGGCAAATTGATGGCAGAGAGCGGCGGTGCACAGCGCATCGCCATGACCCTCATCAATATGTTCGGTCGGGAGAAGGTCAAGTGGGCCGTCTGCTTGACGGGCTTTATCGTCGGCATTGCACTCTTCTATGAAATCGGTTTCGTCCTTCTCATCCCACTTGTCTTTACGATTGCGGCATCCGCACAGATCCGTCTCCTCGAGGTTGGTATTCCGATGGCGGCAGCTCTCTCCGTCACTCACGGTTTCCTGCCTCCGCATCCCGGCCCCACGGCGATCTCGGTGATCTACAATGCGGACATTGGGCTGACACTGGTTTACGGTGCGATTCTCGCCGCTCCGATTGCCATTATTGCCGGCCCTGTGTTCTATAATTTTGTCAAGGATCTCAATCCTGCGATTCCACAGGGACTCTATAACCCGAAGGTGTTCAAGGATGAGGAGATGCCGAGCTTCGGTATCAGCGTATTCACAGCACTCGTTCCCGTTATTCTCATGGCGGGCGCAGCCATTGCGAAGATGACTCTTCCCGCTGGCTCGCATGCACTGGCCATCATGACCTTCCTCGGTTCGCCGGATATGGCACTCACGATTTCCATCTTTATCGCGTTCTACACGTTCGGTATTGCACGCGACAAAAGTATCCCTGAGATCATGAAGATCTGTGAGAATGCAATTCTCGCCATTGCCATGATCCTCCTCATCGTGGGCGGCGGCGGTGCGCTCAAGCAGATTCTCATCGACAGCGGTGTTGGTCGTTATATCGGCGACCTCCTCATGGGCTCGGATCTCTCTCCGCTTGTCCTCGCCTGGTCGATTGCCGCCGTCATCCGCATTGCCTGCGGCAGTGCAACGGTTGCGGCACTTACGGCAGGCGGCATCGCGGCTCCTGTGGTCGCACTTACGGGCGTCAGTCCCGAGCTGATGGTGCTTGCAACCGGAGCGGGCAGTCTCATCATTTCCCCGCCGAACGATCCAGGATTCTGGCTCTTTAAGGAATTCTTCGGCCTCACTGTCAAGGAGACCGTCCGTACATGGTGCACAATGGAGACGATCATCTCGGTACTCGGCCTTGCGGGCGTTCTGATTCTCAACATGTTCGTCGGCTGATCAGGCTGATGCATCGAATTTCGTATCCGAGGGGGCGTGATGACCATGGGATATCTTCTTGGGATTGATGCGGGGTCGACAAACTACAAGGCAATCGCGTGTGATGCGGCGGGACAGTTCCTCGCCTCTGCCCGTCGCACTGCCAATACCAAGTACCATGAAAATGGATGGGCAGAGACCTCACCGGAACAGCTCTGGGAGGGTGTTGCCGCCTGCATCGCAGATGTAGCAGCACAGCTCCCTGGAGAGACATGCGACGGTATTGCCGTCGCAAGCACGGGGGAAGATGTCCTGCTCGACGGCGATGCGCAGTCCGTGCATCCTGCGATTCGCTGGTTCGACACCCGGACGGAGGCTATCGCCTCCGCATGGGAGCCATTCGGACGGGAGTATGTCTATCAGATCACAGGGATCAATCCGAATCCTGTGGCAAGCATCACGAAGATGCAGTGGATCAAACGCTATGTGCCTGAGGCATGGGAACGTGCCCGCCTCTGGATTCCGATTGCAGGGTTTCTCAGTCTGAAACTGACGGGGCAAGCACGTGCCCCTTGGACGAATGCCTGCCGCACGATGGCCTTTGATCTGCGGCAGCGCGACTGGTCGGAGGAGATTCTTGCAGAGGCAGGGATCGACCGCTCCATGCTCGCAGAGCCGATCCGTCCCGGTGCGCAGATTGGCAGCCTCACGGCCGCCGCGGCTGCAGTGACCGGACTCAAGGAGGGAACCCCCGTTTTTGCAGGCGGTGTGGACTATGCCTGCGGCACGTTTGCAACGGGAATCATCCGTCCCGGACAAATGCTCGACTCGACCGGAACGAGCGAACAGCTGCTTGCCATCCTTGACGCCCCCGAGAGCAGCACTGCCTGCATGGAGAAAAACTTTACTTCCGTTGCCTATGTGGTGAATGATGCTTACTATATCATGGGAATGATCGTGGCGTCGGGCGGAATTTTCGAATGGTTCAAGAATACCTTTGCATGTGAGTCTTTCGATCAGCTGGTGGAGGAGGCGGCGTGCGAGCCAATCGGAGCGCGCGGCTGCATGATGTTGCCATATTTTTCGGGGCGGCATACCATGGGCAGTGATCCTGCTGCGCGCGGGGCTTTTCTGGGGCTCACGCGCGGGACGACGCGCGGCGCATTCGTCCGAGCCATTCTCGAGGGCCTTTGCTACGAAATGTATAGTATTGTCGAAGCGATGCAGGAACTTTCGGGGCAGCATGTCGAATCTATCTATACCATCGGCGGCGCGGCGAAGAGCGCGTTCTGGATGCAGATGAAGGCGGATGTCACTGGGATTCCTGTACGGAGTAAGAACGTTCCCGAGGCAGCTGCTCTTGGTGCGGCGATGTTGGCGGGGCTTGGTGCCGGGATCTATACGAGCCCGGAGGATGCCGTGGCACGCGTGCAGTTTGACGAACATCGCTATGCGCCGGATGCAGAGCGTCATGGGCGGTACATGGAGCTGTATGAGACGCTGAACCGTCTGATCTATCCTGCTCTGCGGGAGTTCAATGCAGCAGTGACACATGACCAAGGGACGAATGAAGTGAAGTGAAACGGAGGAGATATGCGATGAAGTATGAAGTAACAGTCACGGGGATTGGGGATTTTGTCCTTCCCTTTATGCAGACACGCGAGTCTGTTATCCTCTTTAACAAAGATGTGCCCTATGAGTATGAGAATATGGTTGTGTCACATACCAAGGCAGTCCTGACGGAAGATGTCGCGGTGGGGGATACGCTCCGCCTCGCGGATCGCAGCTATACTGTGACGGCAGTGGGCGATGAGGCGATAAAGACCCTGCGCGAGAATGGACACTGCACCATCGTCTTTACGGGGAAGGATGCCGTCGAACAGCCAGGGCAGATCATGGTCAAGGGCGATGGGGTGCCGCGCTTCATGGTCGGGGATGTCATCCGTTTTGAATGAGGTGAACAATATGAAGGCTTTGGTGATTGGGGATCCGTTGCTCTCGTCGGAGCGCTTGGAGACTGCTGTCAAGAAAATCATGGGGGACGTAGAGGTCGCACGTGTGGATTGGAAACCTGCGAGCGATGAGGAATTCTGGTTTCTGCGCAGCGAGGTGGAGAAGAAAGGCCCGTCTGCCGGAAGACCGCCGAAAGAGATTTTCGACCACGTCGGCGATGTCGAGCTGATCATTACCCATCATACGCCGATCAATGCAGAGATTGTGGCGGCTGCGAAGAAATGCCGCATCATCGGGGCATGCCGTGCGGGCGTGGAGAACGTGGATGTCGCGGCAGCGTCGAAGCAGAAGATTGCTGTATTTCACACGATGGGGCGCAATGCCCATGCCGTATCGGACTATGCGATCGGCCTCATGCTTGCCGAGATGCGCAATATTGCCCGTGCTCATGCGGAACTGAAACAGGGGCACTGGAAGAAACAGTATTCGAATGCCGCTTTCGTCGGTGATATGCTCGAGAAGAAGATAGGGCTCGTCGGCTTCGGCTATATCGGGCATCTCGTCGCAAAAAAACTGAAGGGCTTCGACGTGGAAATTCTCGTCTACGATCCGTATGCGAAGGCTGCCGATGTTGAGGCAGCGGGTGCACGTCTCGTCTCGCTGGAGGAGCTCTGCAAAGAGGCGGATTTCATCAGTATGCATGCGCGTCTTTCGGAGGCGACGCAGGGGCTCATGGGAGAGAAGGAGTTTGCGCTGATGAAGCCGACGGTGTACGTTATCAATACGGCACGCGCAGGACTCATTGATGAGCAGGCACTTATCAACGCTCTGTGTGAGAAGCGCATCGGCGGCGCTGCGATCGATGTTTTCTGGACAGAGCCGCCGCCGGCGGATCATCCGTTTATGACGCTCGAGAATGTAACGATCACACCGCATCTTGCAGGCTCGACGCGCGACGCCTTTAACCGTACGCCGTATCTCCTGCTGGAGGAGATCAAGGGCGCAATCGCGGGCGGTACACCGCGCTGGGTCGTCAATGCAGATGCGGTTTCGACGGATTTCTCGGGACTCGCATAAGAGGAGAAGCGTATGAAAGCAGCAATATATCACGGCACGGCAGACGTGCGCGTGGAGGAGGTCGCAAAACCTGTGATCGGTGCGGGGGAGCTCCTCGTCAAGGTTAAGGCATGCGCGATCTGCGGCGGCGATCTTCGGACCTTCCGCCACGGGCATAAGGCGATCCATCCGCCCATTATTCTGGGGCATGAGATCGCAGGTGTGATCGAGGAGGTCGGTGCGGGCATTGAGCGCTACCATGTAGGAGATCGCGTTATTGTGGCACCCGGTATCGGCTGCGGTGCATGCTCTTACTGCCTTTCGGGACGGCAACATCTGTGCTATACGCGCGAGACCATTGCGCATCACTATGACGGCGGCTTTGCGGAGTATGTGCGCATCCCTGCGAATGCCGTCCGCGCGGGCAACGTCAATTTTATCCCCGATGAGGTTGACTACCTTGCCGCATCGCTCTCAGAGCCCCTCGCCTGTGTCATCAACGGGCAGGAGGCGATGGATATTCAGCTGGGCGATACGGTGGCGGTCATCGGTGCCGGGCCGATCGGTATCATGCATGCAGAGCTTGCGCGTGCGCGCGGCGCAGGGAAGATCTTCCTGCTGAACCGCAGTAAAAATCGTCTGGACGCGTCACGTGACCTAAACTATGATGCCTATATCGAGACGGGGGAGGACGGCGGCGTGCAGGCCGTCCTCGACGCGACGAACGGGTTGGGGGCGAATGTCGTCATCGTGACGGCAGGAAGTGCCACAGCACAGCGCGCAGGAATTGAAATGACGGGGAAGATGGGGAAGGTATGCCTCTTTGCGGGATTGCCGAAGGATACGCCGGAGCTGACCTTTGATGTCAATTTTGTCCACTACCGCCAGATTACGTTGTATGGGACATTCTCCTCCGCTCCGCGCCACAACGCACTTGCCGTGGAGCTGATCCGCAGCGGCAAGATCAACGCAGACCGGATTCTCACCCATGCGGTCTCACTCGATGATATTGTGCATGGGTTTGATCTGGTGGAGCATCGGGCGGGGATGCGCGTCGCCGTTGTACCGCACCTAGAGGAACTCGCAGAGGATCTTGCACGACATCCGGATCTTGTCGTCTCAAAGGGATGATTTTTATGCAGGCTGCTGTACGATTTTTGTGCGGCAGCTTTGTTTTATTTGTGTATATTGTGTGTATTATATATGGAAGGGTGGAACATCTATGTCGATGGAGAGCCTGTATGCAAAGGAACCCGCAGGACTGTATGATGTCTGTACACGCCGGGAGGGGCCCCAGGGGCAGCTGCCGCTGACAGACGAAATGCTGCGGATGTCACCGAGCGGGAACATCTTCGGTATGACTATCAATGCCGGAATGGGGTGGAATCCCGACGACCTCGCGGGCGGGGATGTTCTGATCATCAGTACGCAGGGCGGTATCCGGCGCGACGATGGAACGACGGTGGCTGTGGGGCTTCACAACGGCCATTTTGAGCTCGGGGGATTGATGAACTCAGCGGCAGAGGAACTCAAGGAGGAGGGCTATGTTCCTCACGCAGCATTTGTCACCGATCCATGTGACGGACGCTGTCAGGGTACCGTCGGCATGTTCGACTCCCTGCCCTACCGCAATGATGCGGCGATGGTTATGCGCCGCCTGATGCGTTCACTCCCGACGCGCAGAGCGGTCATCGGTGTGGCGACCTGTGATAAGGGGCTTCCTGCAATGATGATGGCACTTGCGGGCATGCATGATACACCGGTGATTCTGATCCCCGGCGGGGCGACACTGTCTCCCATCGACAGCGAGGATCTCGGTACAGTGCAGACGCTTGGCGTGCGTTATGCCAATGATGAAGTTACTCTTGACTATGCACGGAGAACGGGATGCAGCTCCTGTGCCTCGCCGGGCGGCGGCTGTCAGTTCCTCGGCACGGCGGGGACATCACAGGTGGTCGGAGAGGGACTTGGACTCACGCTGACCCATGCGGCACTCGCTCCATCGGGCGAAGAGATCTGGCGGGAACTCGGACGTGCCTCGGCACGTGCCGTGATGGAGCTCGCTGCGTGCGGCATTACGGCACAGGACATCCTGACGGACAAGGCAATCGAGAATGCGATGGCAGTGCATGCGGCCTTCGGCGGATCGACCAACCTTCTGCTGCATCTTCCCGCCATTGCCCATGCAGCAGGCTGCCATATACCGACGGTTGCCGACTGGTCTCGCATCAACAAGGAAGTGCCTCGTTTGGTGAGCGTTCTGCCGATCGGTCCTGTCAACTATCCGACGGTCTTTGCCTTCATGGCGGGCGGTGTGCCGGAGGTGATGCTCCATCTCCGCAAACGTGGACTTCTGCATGAGGATGTGCTGACGGTGACGGGGACGACTCTCGGCGAGAATCTTGACTGGTGGGAGCACTCCGAGCGGCGCCGCCGGCTGCGCAGACATCTTGAGGAAATCGAGGGGCTCTCTCCGGATGAGGTGATCTTCACTCCAGACGAGGCAAAACGGCGCGGCATCGGCTCGACGGTGACGTTCCCTACAGGCAATATTGCGCCCGAGGGATCGGTGGTGAAGTCCACGGCGATCGACCCCTCGGTGATCGGTGCAGACAAGGTGTTTCGTCATACGGGGAAGGTCAAAACTTTTGTTTCGGAGAAAGCGGCGATCGCCGCCCTCAAAGAACCGGGGCGGATTGTGGCCGGCGATATCATGATTGTCATGGGCGGTGGACCGAAGGGCACTGGAATGGAGGAGACCTATCAGCTCACCTCAGCGCTCAAGACGCTGTCGTTTGGAAAGCATGTCTCTCTCATTACCGACGCGCGTTTTTCGGGTGTTTCGACGGGAGCGTGCTTCGGCCATGTGGGACCTGAGGCGCTCTCCGGCGGACCGATTGGCAAGCTGCGCGATGGGGATGTCGTTGAGATCATCGTCGATACGGAGCATCTCGAAGGAAGTTTGAACTTCATTGGCAGCGAGGAGCATCCTCTGAGTTATGAGGATGGGGCGTGTGTCCTCGCCCAACGTCCCATGCATGAGGGGGTCGGCCCTGATGCGGATCTCCCCGCAGATACGCGCCTCTGGGCAGCACTGCAGGAGGTGAGCGGCGGAACATGGCGCGGCAATGTCTACGATGTGGAACGCATCATTTCTGTACTCGAGGCCGGGAAAAAGACATTGCGCCGGCAGGTTGACGATTGATATGAAGACGGAGGATATAATGTTTAAGGGAGTCAATTCACCCGTCATTACGATCATGAAGGACGACGGCAGCATCGATTATGCCAATATGGAGCGGCACATCAATCATCTCGTTGAAGCAGGGCTGAACGGGCTGCTCTTCCTCGGCAGTCTGGGGGAGTTTTATGCGCTCAGTGATGCTGAAAAGCGAGCGCTGATCGATTTTTCCGTGCGGACGACTGCGGGGCGGACGCAGGTGGTGATTGGTGTCGGACATACAGAGGAAGCAGAGACCGTTCGCCTCGCTGACTACGCTGCTAGAGCCGGGGCAGATGCGCTCAATATTGTCTCACCCTATTACTTCGGGCTGCCTGACACGGAGGCAGTCGGTTATTTCGAGCGCATGGCAAAGGCGGTCTCTTTGCCCATCATGCTCTATAATTTTCCCGCACGGACGGGGAGCGACCTCAGCCCCGCCATTGTCTGTGAGATTGCGCAGCGCTGTCCGACGGTCGTGGGGATCAAGGATACGGTGGATAATATCAGCCATACGCGCCGCATCTGCCAGGCGGTAAAGCCTGTGCGCACTGATTTCTCGGTGCTCTCGGGGTTTGATGAATACTATATGGTGAACCGCATCGCAGGCGGCGACGGTGTCCTATGCGGGCTGACGAACGTCGTTCCGGAGCTCTTCGTCCAGATGCACAGGGCGTATGAGAGCGGTGACTGCACCGCAGCACATGACTGTGCCAAAAAGATCGCGGGCCTGATGCAGATTTACGAGGTGACGCCACTCTTTATCACGGGGATGAAGGCGGCGGTCCGTGCTGCGGGACTGCCGATCTCGACCTATACCCGTGCACCGGGAGGTTCACTGACCAAGGAGGAGGATCAGAGGATCCGCACCATTCTCGCGGAGTGCGGTGCCTAGCGTCATCATCAGCAGTAAAGGAATACCACCTGCGAATCATCGTCGGTGGTATTCTTTTGTGCACAATTTTGCTATAATGGAACCAGCTTGTAAAAAGAGGAGGTCACCATGGCGACAGAACTTCTGCCGCTGCCGATTCTGCGCGGCAGCTATGCACATATGACGCGTACGGAAAAGCGGATCGCAGACTATGTATCCGAACATCGCAATGAGGTGATGGAGCAGACGATCTCGGAACTTGCCGCCGGGGTTGGCAGCTCGGAGATCACGATCTCGCGCTTTTGCAAAAAACTTGGCTTCAGCGGGCTGCAGAGCTTTAAGATTGCGCTTGCCGCCGAGCTAAGGCAGACGGATACGGTCTATCGGGACATCACAGGAAATGATGGGACGGAACTGATTGTACAGAAGATTTTTCGCAACATCGCCGAGGGATTGCAGGATACGCTGAAGCTTCTCGATGCGGCGGCGCTTGAACGTGCGGTTGACCAGATTTGCCGCGCCGGGCGTATCGCCGTCTATGGGTTCGGCAACTCTGCCACGGTTTGCCGGGATATAGAGACACGCTTCCTGCGGTTCGGGATGGTCGTTCAGGCATACAGCGATGCACATCAGCAGGCAACGTCGGCATCGCTTCTCACCCCACATGATGTGGTGATTGCCGTTTCGCATACGGGATCGACGCTCGAACTCCTTGACAGCGTACGCATCGCGCGGGCAGCGGGAGCAGTGGTCATTGCCATCACCAGTCATGCGAATGCACCGCTGACAAAACTTTCCAACGTCGTGCTGCACGGGATGGGGCGGGAAACGCACTACAGCTCTGAGGCAGTCTCCTCGCGGCTCATCCACATGGCGATTGCGGATGCTCTCTATACCGTGATTGCGATGCGTAATCCACAGGAATATCGTCGTAATTTGCAGAAGATGCGTACGGTGATTGCAAAAAAGCGATCGTAATCTGCCTGAATGGAGAGAGAAAATACATAGAAAAGGAACAGCAAATGAGGTAACGCAAAAACATAGTTGAGGAAGAACTAATAAATTCAACACAGCTATCTTGACGCATCTTTTTTCACGTACTTTGGTGGAAAAACCATTACAGAGAGTCATGCTGCATTGGAGGCCACTTCGTTTAGAAGAAAAAAGTTGCGTCAATTTGACGGACTCCATTGTATCAGTGATTCTTTAAACAGTGAGGGATTGTGGTACAAAGTGAATGGGCTTTGTACGCAATCCCTCTTTGTTTACCTAAAAAGCAAAACGAGTTGACGCTTAGGCTTTTTCCGTGTAGAATACGAGCATATAAGAAAGAAGGCGTCGCTTTTATGACCTCTCATGATGATCCGTTTTTTTCCGTCCGAAACATCACACGGATGGCTCTTTGCATCGCGCTGATCTGTGTGAGTGCCTACATTGCCATCCCTGTACCGTTTATGGCACCGCTCACAATGCAGACCTTCGTCATGTGTCTTGCCGCGCTCATCCTGACGCCGCGGCAGACGGCTGTCGTGCTCATCGGCTACACGCTGATCGGTGCGATCGGCCTGCCCGTCTTCGCGGGCGGTGTCGGCGGACTCGGCATCATCATGGGACCGCGCGGCGGTTTTTTCATTGGCTTTCTTGTCGCCTATACACTGATGAGCCTCCTCAAGGGGCATACGCCCTCCTTTCCGCGCTACGCCCTCGTCGGTGCGCTCATCAGCGTCCCCATCACGTATCTCTTTGCGACGTTGTGGCTGACCATTCTCTTCGGCGATAAATTCGTCGGCATCACCGCCGCCTTTATGGCCCTTGTCCAGTTCATCCCGGGGGACCTCATCAAAGCCGTTGCAGCAGCAGCGCTCGGCGTGACACTCAATCGACGGCTCCGCTATTTCTAAAAAGAGACAGACAAAAAGAACCTGCCATAGATCTTATGACCTATGGCAGGTTCTTTTTGTCTTACCGGGAGGATCAGGCCTCGTCTTTCGGAATCATATCCTCATCCGCGAGTGTGCCCGCACGCGCACGGTCGGCAAACTCTGCCGTCGCGGTAAAGAGTACGTCGGTCGAGCTGTTGAGCGCCGTCTCGCAGGAGTCCTGCAGAACGCCGATGATGAAGCCGACGCCGACGACCTGCATCGCAATGTCGTTGCTGATGCCGAACGAGGAGCAGGCAACGGGGATGAGGAGGAGCGAACCGCCCGCAACACCCGATGCGCCGCACGCACCGATGGTGGCGATGAGACAGAGGAGGAGGGCGGTCGGCAGATCGACATTAATGTTTAATGTGTGTGCGGCGGCGAGCGAGAGAATTGCAATCGTGATCGCCGCGCCGCTCATGTTGATGGTCGCACCGAGCGGGATGGAGATGGAGTAAACCTCGGGATTGAGCCCAAGCCGCTTGCAGAGCTGGAGGTTGACGGGAATGTTCGCTGCAGAGCTGCGCGTAAAGAATGCGTAGATTCCGCTCTCGCGCAGGGTGGTAAAGACGAGCGGGAACGGGTTGCGGCGGATGTGTGTCCAGACGATGATCGGATTCATAATGAGTGCGACGGAGAAGAATGCGCCGAGCAGAACGGCGAGGAGCTGGAGGTAGCTGATGAGGGCATCCACGCCGCTCGTACCAACTGCATCCGCGACGAGCCCCATGATGCCGAACGGAGCGAAACGGATGACCCAGAGTACGATCTGCGTCATGACGACGGCGAAGTCACGTACCGTATTTTTCGTCGCTGCGCTTGCCTTCTGCAGGGCAACACCGGCGAGAATGCTCCACGCGAGAATGCCGATGTAGTTCGCGCTTGCGATTGCGTGAATTGGGTTGTCGACGACGTTCAGAATGAGGTTGTGCACGACCTCGACAATGCCGCTCGGCGGCGCAACATTTGCGTCCGCGACGACGAGATGGAGCGTCGATGGGAAGGCGAAGGAGAACCCGACAGCGACGACGGACGCGAGGAAGGTCGCGATGATGTAGAGACGCACGATGGGCTTCAGTGCCGCACCTGCGCCGACTGTGCGCTGCGCCATCGCGTTCATGACGAGAACGAAGACGAGGATCGGCGCGACACCTTTCAGGGCACGGACGAAGACATCGCCGAGCACGGCGACGACGGGAATGACGGCGGGCGCGTAGAGCGCGATGAGAATACCGATGATGAGTCCGACCGCGATGAGCTTGATGAGTGCCGTCTCGCGGTACTTGCGGCTGATGTTGCTGAGCAAATGGATTCCTCCTTTTTGGAATGAAAAATATGCCCCATTATAGCAGAATGGGGCATATTTGTCACTCTTTTGTCAGGGTATACATATTTGCAGGGCTTGTATGGCGGTGTATTGTCCCGCGCGAACACCTCACTGCACAAGGGATCGTGCACTTTATGCACTTACTCCACTAGTGTTTGCTTTGAAACACACAGCCTCCTCACAGTGCAGCAGCGGCTATTCTGCCGACTCTTTCAGCTCCTTCAAGAACCGTCCCACTGCATCCTGCCACGTCGGCAGACGGCGGAAGCCCGCCTCATCGAGGCTCTTTTTGCTGAGGCGGGAGTTCTTCGGGCGCACGGCCTTCGTCGGGTACATATGCGAGGGGACGGAGGTCACGTTGACATCCGCGCCCGCCTGACGGAAGATCTCGGCGGCGAACTTCGCCCACGAGCAGAACCCCTCATTCGTCGCGTGATAGATGCCGTATTTCTCGCTCTCAAGCATATCCACGAGCAGAGGCGCGAGGTCGCGCGTATACGTGGGCGAGCCGATCTGATCGGCGACGATGGAGAGGCTCTTGTGCGTCTTGGAAAGCTCAAGCATGGTCTTTACGAAATTCTTGCCATGCGCACCGAAGACCCACGAGGTGCGTACGATGAAATACTTTTCGAGATGCTGCTGCACCGCCTCTTCGCCCGCGAGCTTTGATGCACCGTAGACGTTGTGCGGGGCGGTAAGTTCGTTTGTCTCGTGGGGAGCGTCGCCCGTACCGGGGAAAACGTAGTCTGTGCTGACGTAGAGGAGCTTTGCATCTCTCTCTCTCGCGAGACGTGCGAGGATCTCCGTGCCCGCTGCGTTGACCTTGCGGCAGAGTGAAGGTTCGTCCTCTGCCTTGTCCACAGCGGTGTACGCAGCCGCGTGGAGGATGGAATCCGGCTCCGTCGCATCGAGGACGGCGCGCATGACGTTCTCGTCAGACAGCGGGAAGAGCTCGGAGGAGACGCCGTGCACCTCATGCCCGCGCGCCCTGCATTCCTCCGCGCAGTCATGACCCAGCTGGCCTGTGGCTCCCGTGATGAGGATTTTCATAGCAATCCGCCTTTCTTTTTCTTTTTTACCATTGTATCACAAAAGGCGCCGCCGATGGGCGACGCCTTTTCGGTATACATTATGAGCTGCTGCCGATGGTCGGGATGGTCAGCATAACGGACGTGCCTTCTCCCTCTTCACTTATCAGCCTGATGCGGATGTCGTGCTGGTCGGCGATCCAGCGGGCGATGGAGAGTCCGAGGCCCGAGCCGCCTGTCTCCTTCGTGCGCGAAGAGTCCACGCGATAGAAACGATCGAAGATATGTGCCTGATGCTCCTTGGCAATGCCGATGCCGTCGTCCGAAAGTGTCACGGTGATCGACTTTTCGTCCGGCGCAAGCGTGGAGGAAGCGTGGATATGACCGCCCGGCGGCGTATACTTCAGACTATTCTCGAGGAAGATGCGCAGCAGCTGGCGCAGAAGAACAGGATCGGCGTACACCGTTGCTTCGGCATTTTCCCCGAGCGTCACCTCATGTGAGGTCGTGACGGTCTGCATCTTTTCGATGGTGTCGGCGAGAAGCTCCGTGAAGATGACCGACTCCTTGTGTACGGCCTGCCGCTTCTGATCGGCACGTGCGAGGAAGAGCAGCTTTTCGATGAGCTGCTGCATATTCTCCGCCTCCGAACGGATCGCCGTGATGCCCTCCTCGAGAATGTCCTTGTCTTCGCGCCCCCAGCGTGAGAGCATATCGGAGTATCCAAGGATAACCGTCAGCGGTGTGCGCAGTTCATGCGAAGCATCCGAGACAAAGCGCTGCTGCAGCATGAACCCTTCCTGCAGACGTCCGAGCATGCGGTTGAACGTGAGGGCCAGCTCTGCCAGCTCATCGTGTGCACGCGGAACATCGAGGCGCTGACCAAGGCGTTCCACCTCGATGCTGCCTGCCGTCCGTGTGATTGCACGGATCGGGTTCAGGATGCGCGTGCTGATGAAATGACCCGCAACAAGGGCGAGCACAAAGCAGATCGCAACTGTGTAGAAGAGGAGCCGCTGCAGCGAGTAAAAAAAATCCTTCTCTGTCGTGATCGTGCGAAAGAAATGAATCTGATAGGAGATGCCGCCATACTCAATGGTACGGCGCGCGTGATAGACCGCACCGTTGCGGAACTCGGAGACCTCCATCTCAGGGTTCGCCCAGAAGGGCGTCGGCACACGGCCTCTTTCAATTGCCTCAATGGAAGGGAAGTGTGTATCTGTATCGAGAACGACACGACCGGAGGCATCCGTAATACGCACGATAACCCCAGGAATGACCGGACCCTCAAACCAAAATTTTGCTTCGGCGGCGTTTCCGCTCTCGATATTATTCATCACGTGACGGATACTGCGGTCGAGATCAACCTCTGCCTGCCGATAAAAAAAGATGTATGCACCCATCCCCAGAATCGCCGTTGAAAGAATGAGCACGAAAAAGAGGATGGCGGCATACATCAGTGTGATTTTGGTCGAGATGCGGATGTATAGATGGCGGTCAGCCCAGCGGGCAGCTCTCTTCCTAATCGCGGACCACATAGCCGACGCCGCGCACCGTATAGATGTACTTCTTGTGGAAGCGGTCATCAAGTTTGGCGCGCAGGTAGCGGATGTAGACATCGACAACGTTGGTCTCGCCCGTGTAGTCGAATCCCCATACCTCCTGCAGGATCTGGTCGCGCGTCAGCACCGTGCGTTTGTTGCGCAGGAGATACTCGAGAAGATCGTACTCTCGCTTCGTGAGAGCCACCGTCTCCCCGTCTACCTGCACCTCGTAGCGTGAGAGGAACATGATGAGGTTCTTTACCGTCAGGCGGTCGGACGCATCGTCCGTCGATATATCGCGGCGGCGCAGGGCATTGCGTACGCGTGCGATCAGCTCCGGCACAGCAAACGGCTTCGTGATGTAATCGTCCGCGCCGATGTCCAGCCCCTCGACTCTGTCCTCAACGGCATCGCGTGCCGTCAGCATGATGATGGGCACGTTCGACACGGTGCGTACACGGCGGCAGATTTCAATGCCGTCCATGCCGGGGAGCATTACATCGAGCAGTATAATATCAAAGTTCTCCTGAATGATGCGCTCATAGGCACGTGTCCCATTGCCTTCGATTTCTGCTGTAAATCCTTCGTGTTCCAGCTCCATCTGCAAAAAACGTGCAATGCGTGTCTCATCCTCCACGATGAGGACATGTGTTTTTTCATCCATAATACAACACCTCAAATCATCCCTTAACGATGCTACTACTATATATGAACAAAAGAAAAATGAAAAGGCAAAAGAGAAAAATATAATCGAACTTTTAAGGAAGCACGGATAAATTCAGTACCTCTGCCTTGACGGGCTTCATTTTATCAGGGATTCCTTAAAGAAAGGAGGATGCCGCTCTTATTTTTCTTGACAACCTGCCGTCTGTTCCGTATAAAGGAAGCATGTGAACGATCGTGAGGGGGGATCACCGTGAACGAAATGGGACGGCTCTATCTCTGTGCAACGCCCATCGGCAATCTCGGCGACATCACCTGCCGTGCCGTTGAGATGCTGCGCACGGCGGATCTCATCGCCGCCGAGGATACGCGCCATACGCGCGGGCTGCTCGCGCATTACGACATCCATACGCCCATGACCAGCTACCATGAGCACAACAAGGATGCCAAGGGCCCCGAACTCATCGCACGGATGCAGGCGGGGGAGACCATCGTCTGCGTCAGCGATGCGGGACTTCCCGGCATCGCCGACCCCGGCGGCGATCTTGCACGACGCGCCGTCGCCGCAGGCATTCCCGTCACCCCGCTGCCGGGCGCGAACGCCGCACTCTCCGCACTCATCTGCGCGGGACTTTCACTTGAAGGATTCACCTTCGTCGGCTTTCTCCCGCGCAAGGAAAAGAAACGGCGCGAGGTGCTGGCACGTGTCGCCGCCTATCCCGAGACGCTCATCTTCTACGAGGCGCCGCACCGTCTGCGTGAGACGCTTGATGCTCTCGCAGAGTGCCTTGGAAAAGAGCGGCAGGCATGCGCCGCGCGCGAACTGACGAAGAAATTCGAGGAGTTTCGCCGTGCGCCGCTCGGCGAACTCTCAGACTACTACCGAGAAAACGAGCCGCGCGGCGAGTTCGTGATCGTCGTCGCGGGCGCAGATGAGAATGCCGCTGCGGATGATGGGGAGGAGGTGTCCCTCACGGAGCGTTATGCAGCACATATCGCCGCGGGACTCGACAAGAAAGAGGCCATGCGCCGCACCGCACAGGAATGCGGCATCTCACGCAGGGAGGTATATCAGGCGGTGCTGGCGGAGGGGGATACAGCACGTCTTTGAGATATTATCTTCGTGTACGATGATGCAGTTTTTCTAATCACGATTTGTATAATCGTGATTAGAAAAATGGAATTCTGC
>ERZ772968.733-NODE-733-length-16136-cov-8.575773_pt1 | contig 16136 bp, 10 predicted proteins | sample MGYA00580674_ERZ772968 | MGnify/ENA primary metagenome ERZ772968 (study PRJEB29015, sample SAMEA2737940) | human oral metagenome | biome: human oral; feature: human-associated habitat; material: dental | place: China | collected 2138 ...
GGGGGCGGCGGGCGGGCCCTGCCGCGGCGCGAAGCGCGCGAAGCCGCCGGCCCACTGGTTGGCGGACTTGGAGGTGAAGGAACGGGTGAAGTCGCCCCCCACCCACAAGGATCCGGAGTCGTCGACCTCCAGCGCCCACGCCCCGGTCGAGCGCGCCGACGCGAGGCGGTAGGGGGTCCACCCGAGCTGGCGGCCCGTCGCGCCGTCCCACGCCCCCGCCCAGCGGATCTCGTCCGCGCGGGTCCAGCTGGTGCCCAGCTCGTAGTAGCGGTACGCGTCCTGGAACACGAAGTCCGAGCAGTGGCACGAGGCGTAGACCACGCCGTTCCCGGCGCTGGTCACCGCCTGCATGTCGCCGCCGTTCTGCATGGCGATCGAACCGGAGGTCCGCGTCATGGTGGCCGTGTCGTAGCCGAAGAGCGAGTGCTGGGAGCCCCCGAAGTACACGCGCCCGCCCGTCAGCGCCACCCCCTGCTGGTACATCCCGTCGAAGTACGAGGGCTCGAAGGTCCACGAGGAGTCCAAGGCGGCGCCCGCCGCAGTCGACACCCGCGCGGCGTAGGGGGCCGCGCCGCGCTGCGCCCGGGTGAAGTGGCCTCCCGCGTAGAAGTAACCTCCCGCCTCGTCGACGTCGAAGGCGACGACCGAGCCGTTGAACTCGGGATTCCACGAGCGGTCGGGCTCCCCGGACAGGGACAGGCGCACCGCCCCGCGCGCGTACGCGCTGCGGCCGCCATTGCTGGAGGCGTGGGTGAACAGGCCGCCCAGGTAGATGTGCTGGCCGGTGACCCGGGCCGCCTTGACGGACACCGTGCCCGAGCGCAGCGCGTTGCGCAGCTTCAGCGTCCACGAGGAGTCGATGGCGCCCGTGGCCGTGTCGATGACGACCGTGCCCACGTGCTCCTCGCCGTTGACCCGCGTGAAGTCGCCGACCGCCAGCAGGCGCGCGCCCGGCAGCTCGACGAGGTCCTTGACCTGGTTGTTGAAGGCGAAGGACTGCCCGTTCCACTCCCCCGACGACGCGTCGAAGCCCGCCAGGCCGGAGGTCCGCGCCTTCGTCGAGCCCACGCGGGCCACGCCCGTGAAGTTGCCGCCCACGTACATGGTGGAGCCGACCTGCTCGAAGGCCTGGACCTGGGCGTTGCCCTCCGCGTAGGAGCCGTTGAGGTTGCCCGTCACACCCCACTTCATCGGCGCCGCGTACTCGGAGACCGTCGGCGCGACGGCCTGCGCCGGGGTTCCCGAGTCCGCGATCCGGGCGTAGGCGTCGTCCGAGCGCAGCTGCGGGCGCAGGTAGACCTCGGCGTAGGGCTCGACGGTGAACCCCGCCTTGCGGAAGAAACTGGTGTCGGAGGTGTCCGCGTTGAGCAGCACGCCAGGGCCGTAGCCGAACCCCACCCGGTACTTCGACGTGGCGGTCGCGGTCATGTCGACCATGCCCCACGCCAGGTCGTCGCCGAACTTGGACCAGATCGGTTCGCCCGTCGTCCACTCGCCGCCGTCGATCGAGTAGACGACCGGGTGCGCGGACTTGAAGGGCCACACGAAGTCCGCCATCTTCGGCAGGCGCATCTTGATGGTCTGCCAGGACGTCCCGCGCCCGTTGTAGGCGCGCACGACCCTCATGCCGTCGGGCAGTTCGGAGACGGGGGTGGAGCCGAGGAGGCCGTTGACGGCTTCGTGCGACAGCTGCACGGTCCCGTCCGCGGGCCTGCGCTCGCGCTTGGCCAGCGCGGAGGGGGCGCCCTTGCCCTGGCTCCAGGTCTCCCACCCGTCGGTGCCGCGCCCGATGAGGACCCATCCGCCCCCGTCGCTCGTCTGGTCGCAGAAGAACCGTCCGGGCGCGTTCATGGTGGGGGTCTGCAGCCAGTAGGTGCCGTCCGGCGCGTTGGGGTCGTTCTGCTTGATCTCCCAGCACGAGGCGGCCGCGCCCGCCTCGGACAGGCCGTCGCGGACGGGTGCGGGCGGCGCGGACTGCGAGGGCACGTGCCCCAGCCCGTTGAGGACGACGGTCGCCGCGGCGATCACGACGAGGGGGATGCGGTGACTGTTTCTCATGGGACCTGCGGGAGGGTTGTGTCGGATACCCGCCATTTTCCCACGGGTAGGAGAAGCGCTCAACCGAGTTCTTACCACTCGGTTGAGCGCTTACTCACTGTGCTCTGCGCTGAAGCGCGTCACCACCGCTTGAGCGAGGCCGTCAGGTCGAAGGTCATCGACGGCGTCCCCCGGTAGTTGACGTGCTCCTCGACGCCGATGCGGTTGATGCCGTTCACCAGCCGCCACGCGGGCACCTCGACGGTCACCATGTTGGACGCGGCGCTCTTGGCGCTGACCGCCTGGTTCGCGAAGGTCGAGTGCGTGATCGCGCCCTCGCTCATGCGCACGGTCGTCAACTGGAAGCCGTTGACGTAGACCACGGCGCCGTCGTCGGCCCTCACCTTGAGCGTGATCTTCGCGTCGCCGGTGATGGGCCCCAGGTCCACGTCGGCGGCGAAGTAGTTGGTGATCGCGCGATCGCCCTTCTCGATCGACAGGGGGGTACCCGCGTCGGGGTCGCCCCAGCCGATCGGGCTGGCGCCCGAGGACCAGTCGGAGATGTCGCCGGACGGCGAGGCCCAGTACGGCGTGGGCTCGGACTGCGAGGCCCAGTAGCTCCACTGCGTGCCCGAGGAGATGATCTCGCCGTCGGTCACCCCGGTGGCGTCCACCACCGGCGAGCTCGTCGCGCCGGGCGACGGCGACGGGGCCGGGGAGCTGTCGGAGCCGCCGGGCTTGCGCTCGACGCGCTCGACCCGGGCCTGCATCGACACGGACTTCGCCTTGCGGTAGTTCACGTGCGTCTCCACGGCCAGGACGTTGTCCCCCGCGACGAGGCGCTCGGCGGGCACGAACACCGTGGTCCGGTCGGCCTGCGCCGCGTCGTAGGTGGGGGCGGCGTCGGCGCGGGTCTCGTAGGAGACCCCACCGGTCCCCAGGCGCTGGCGGCCCACCTCGGCGCCGTTCACGTAGGCGATGGCGCCGTCGTCCGCGACGAAGTCGACGTTCACCCCCGAGACGGCCGAGGGGTCGGCCACGGTGAAGTGCGTGCGGAAGTAGCTGGTGATGGGCCACGTCTTGTGCGGCGCGGTCTGGATGTCCGTGGCGATGCGGTCATCGCCCCTGCCCAGCGGCGCGGCGCCGCGCGGCCACGCGGAGTCGTCGTAGTCGGGCGAGGCCCACGCCTCGTCGGCGGCGGACTCCTCGTAGCGGTAGGACCAGGTGGCGCCGTCGTCGACCAGGACGGGGTCGGACGGGTCGTGCTCGCCGAAGGCCGGCGGGACGTAGACGGGGCTGGTGGCGGAGCGGTTGCCCTCGGCGTCCACGGCGCGCACGAAGAAACGGTTCTCACCGGCGCGGGCGAGTTCGACGGTCGGCTCCTTGACCTGGGCGACCGTGCGGTCGTCGCGCAGGATCTCGTAGGCGTCGGCGTCGGCCACCGGGGTCCACGACAGCGTCACGGTCGCCTCGGTGGAGGCGGCGGCGCGCACCTGGGCGGGCGCCTCGGGCGGAGTCGTGTCGCGGGCGTCGAAACGGGCGAAGCCGCCGTTCCACTGGGTGCGCGACACCGAGGTGTGCGTGCGGGTGAAGTCGCCGCCCGCCCACAGGTTGCCGTTGGAGTCGACGGTGAGCGCCCACGCGCCGGTCTTGCGCTGCGAGGAGATCTCGAAGGGGGTCCAGTGCATGTTCTTGCCGGTGGCGGTGTCCCACGCGCCCACCCACTTGATGTCGTCGGCCCGGGTCCAATTCGATTCGATGGTCCACATATCGGCGTCCTGGTAGGCGGCGTCGGAGCAGTGGCACGAGGCGTAGATGACGCCGTTGGGGGAGGCCGCGCTGGCCTGCAGGTCGCCGCCGTTGCTCATCATGATCGAGGCGGAGAGCCGCTGGTTCGTGGCCGCGTCGTAGCTGAAGAGCGAGTGCTCGGCACCGCCGATGTAGACGCGGTCGCCCACCGAGGTGATGGTCTGCTGGTACTTGCCCGCGGTCACCGTGCTCGGCTTGAAGTCGAAGGAGGGGTCGACTGCGGCCCCCGCGTCGGTGGACAGGCGGGCCGCGTACCAGGCGCGGTCGCCGTGGGCGCGGGTGAAGTGCCCGCCGGCGTAGTACGCGCCGTTCTGCTCGTTGATGTCCGAGGCGAGCACCGAGGCGTTGAACTCCGGGTTCCAGGAGCGGTCGGGGCGCCCGTCGAGGCCGACCCGGCCCGCGTTGCGCGCGTAGACCTTCGCCATGTCGCCCAGGCGCAGATGGGTGAAGGTGCCCCCCAGGTACACCTGGCCGTTGTAGAAGCGGGCGGTGCGCACCGAGACGCGGTGCGAGCCGATCGCGTTCATGATGGTGAGGTTCCAGTCCGGGTCGATCTGGCCGGTCGCGGGATCCAGCACGACGGTGCCCACGTGCTCCTCGCCGTTGACGTACGTGAAGTCGCCGACTGCGAGCAGCTTGCCGGAGGGGAGCGTGAGCAGGTCCTTCACCTGGTTGTTGAAGTTGAAGGCCATGCCCGTGAAGGCGCCCGTGTTGACGTCGAACGCGGCCAGGCCCCGTGACTCGGTGATGGCGCCGTCAGCGCCGGAGCGCACGCCCGTGAAGTTGCCCCCCACGAACATGGTGGTGCCGACCTGCTCGAAGGCCTGGACCTGGATGTTGCCCTCGGCGTAGGAGCCGTTGAGGTTGCCCGTCACGCCCCACTGGGTGGAGGCCGCGAACTCCGAGACGGCGCGCGTCACAGTGGAAGCGGCCGCGCCCTCGTCGGGGATGCGGGTGAAGTCGGAGGAGTCCGAGGCGATCCGGGGGCGGAGGTAGACCTCGGAGTAGGGGAAGACGGTCTGGCGGATCTTGCGGAAGAAGGATCCCGCCGAGGCCGTGTCACCGGGGTAGTTCTGGGCCCCCGGGCCGAAGCCGAACCCGATCGTGAAGCCGTTCGCCCACGACGGGTAGGTGTTGTTGGCGTTCCACGCGTCGTCGTAGCCGAAGCGGGAGTAGGCCCTCGACGAGACGACGGGACCGTGGTTGAAGGTCGCGTTGACGGGGTGGCCCATCTTGAAGAACCACACGAAGTCCGTCATCTGGGGGAAGCTGAGATCCAGGGCCTGGAAGGACGAGCCCTGGGGATCCAGGGAGCGCAGGACGCGCACGCCGTCCTCGAGGCTGGAAACTGACCCGTTTCCAATGAGCTGGTTGACCTCCTTGGTGGACAGCTGGGCGACGGCCATGTCCGCCGCCGTGCGCCCGCGCGCGGTCAGGGAGTTGCGGTCGCCCTTCCCCTGCGTCCACGGCTCCCAGCCCTCGCGGCCGCGGCCGATCAGCACCCAGCCGCCGCCGTCGGTGGTCTGATCGCAGTAGTACTGCCCGGGGGTGTCCATCGTGGGGGTCTGCAGCCAGTAGGCGCCGTCGGCCGCAGCGGGGTTCTGCGTCTTGATGTCCCAGCAGGAGGCCGCGGCCGTTTGGGCGCTGAGGCCGTCGTGGACGGCCGCGGCCCCCCCGGTGCTGCCGCCGCCGCCCGGGTCGGCAACAGCCATGGGCGCGAGTGCGAATGATGTGAGTAGGGCGGCGGGGGCGAGCAGGGCCCCCAGTAGACGGCGCGACATTCCGGCTGTTCCTTAGCATTCAAGAGTGAACGAGGCGTGTTAACGGCAATATATTTACACGCAAATCACGCGGTGATCAACCGGCTGGTCAGGTCCTGGACACCGAAATATGTTGCAACTTGGTAAAGGCCCTATTCGCCGCTCCTCCTCGCGCGGGCGAAGGCCCCCAGGCCCACCAGGCGCAACGGCGAGCGCCCCGCCCAGCACAGCGCGAGGAAGCCCAGCGCCCCGGCCGCGCACCCCGCCGCGAGGCCCACCAGGCTGTCGCGCCCCGCCACGAGCGCCACCGCGCCCGCGGGGGCCCCCACGCACACGAGCACGCCCACCACCGGCAGGGCGACCTCGCCCAGGTCGGGCCGCACTCCGATGAAGCGCGCCACCTGCACGGACGCCATCGCCGCGTCCACCACCATGCACACCGCCCACACGACGGCGGCCGCCAGCATCCCGAAGCGCGGGATGAACACCACATTGCCGACGACGTTGAGGCCGAGCACCACGACCTTGTTGACCGCGGCCCACCCGCTGCGCCCGCTCATGATCAGCAGCGAATGGATGTTCCCCGCCATGAACGTCACCACAGAGCCCGCGCACAGGGCCACGAGGACCCCGGCCCCCGCCTCGAACCCCTCGCCCAGGATCCGCATGAGCGCCGGGGAGAAGACCGCCATGAGGACGTAGACCGGGGTGGCGAAGAGCACCAGCCACACCGACGCGGTCGAGTACAGGGACGCCAGCTCCTCCATCTTGCGCTGGTGGAGCAGCTTGGAGAACTGGGGGGACACGACGACGCGCAGGGCCGTGTCGACGACGAGCCCCGCCTGGATGAAGCGGATGGCGCCCCCGTAGATGCCGGAGGCGGCGTTGCCCGCCAGCACCCCCACCAGCAGGACGTCCAGCCATTGGAGGGCCTGCTCCAGGCCCGCCGTGAGGGTGCGGGGCAGGGCGAAGGACACGATGCGGCGGCGGCGCTGGCGCGTGGGCCAGCGGCTGCCCCCCGCCTCGGGCATGTGCCGGGCCAGGAGCGCCCACGCGCACACCAGGACGAGGACGAAGGGGAGCGCCCAGGCGGCGGAGACCACCGCGTAGGAGCCGCCGACGGCAGCCGCCACCGCCACCAGCAGGGGCCGCAGCCCGGGCAGCAGCAGGTTCTGGACCAGGACGTACTCGCGCATGTTGCCCAGCGCCCGCAGCGCGGCCGAGGCGACCAGGGAGAGGGCGCCGATGGGCACGAACCACGCGGCCGCCCGCACTGCCCCCGCCACTTCCGCGCTCCAGATCATGGGGGCCACCGCCTCCAGGACCAGGACCGCCGACAGCGACACCCCGACCGCCACCGACGCCATGTAGTTCAACGAGGCGCGGATCTCCTGGGGCGAATCGACCGACAGCCGCGGCATGAGGTAGATGGCCGTCGAGTCCAGGCCGACCTTGGCCAGGGCCATGACGATGGCGAACACGCCCGTGGCCTGGGTGACGACGCCGGCGCCCGTGGTCCCCAGGGCGCGCGAGAGCACGATCGTGAAGACGAAACCGAGCACCGCGGACGCGGCCGCGCCGACGAATCCGACGATTCCGCCCCTCGCGAGGTTCCTCCGGGATTGATGCGCGTCACTCATTTGCTCTCCTTCTCGCTTCGTAATCACCGAGGTTGTGGGACTATCTTTACTCACTGGTAGGACTTACCGAGAATCCTCAATGGAAGAAGGGCGCCCATGTCTGTTAAGAAACTCACCGGGAAATGGTTGGTCGCGGCCTGGGTCGGCCTCGCCGTCATCCTGGTCGCCGCCGTGTGCGTGGTCTTCGCACTGGTCGGCAGGTCCGTGACCACGTCGCAGTCCGCCCCCGGCGCCTCCGGGGCCGAATCCGATCCCGCTGCGGTGCCGCAGTCGGTGCCCAAGACCATCCAGCCGCAGTCGGCCGGCCCGGCCAACACCGCGGGCGCGGGCATGGCCAGCGACGACGAGGCGTCCCAGCAGGTGGACTTCGTCCTGGCCTCCATGTGGCAGGCGTACTCCGACCCCTCCACCGCGATCGCCACCGACCTGTCCTCGATCCTCACCGAGTCCGCGCTGGAGGAGTTCGACGCGCAGGCCCAGGAGTGGAACACGGACGGCACGCGCGTGTCGGGGACCCCCCGGATCGAGGACGCCCACGTGACCGCGTCCGACGGGACGACCGCCACAGTGCGCGCCTGCGTCGACTCGACCGGGGTCACCGTCACGAACGACGCCGGGTCGCCGCTGACGGACGACACCTCGCTGATGCGGGCCCTCACTGATTTCTCGTTCGTCAACGACGGCGGTTCCTGGAAACTATCCGGGGTCTCCTTCCCCGACGATCCGACGTGCTGACCCGGTCCAGCATCCTCTCCGAGAAGACCTCGCCCTCCGCACGGCGGACGGGGTTCTTCCACATTCCCCTCGGCGTCTTGGCGGCCGGCCCGGCCACGTCGTAGTCGGTGAGGGGCTCAGTGCCCTCCTCCAGGTGCCGCGCCAGCAGGGCGACGGCCAGCACCGAGACCATGAGCCCGGTGTTCATCCCGTAGTAGAACTGCTCGACCAGGGTGGCGATGACGATGCCGCCCAGGACGGAGCCGTAGATGTCCTTCGCCCTCCACACGCTGGGCAGGATCCTGGCGAAGAAGGCCAGGAAGAGGAGGGCGCCGACGATCCCGTAGGAGAAGAGGACCGTCCAGAACTGGCCCTGGGTGCCCAGCGACGGCAGCCACGGCACGGACGCGGGGCGCGGTGCCCCGAAGCCCAGCAGCGGGGACTCCTTGAGCGAGGCCACGGTCTCCACGTAGTTCGTGAAGCGGTCGACCGTCGTGCTCGACGACTGCAGGCGCTCCACCAGGGACTGCGAGGCCGGTGTGAACAGCCACGCGATGGCGCCGACCCCGCCGAGGAACAGCGCGACGAGCACCGTCCGCCACCGCCCGTCGCGCACCCTCTGGAAACCGACCCACGCCGCGATCACGACCAGGCCGATGTACATGCCGCGGTTGAGGGTCGCGGCCGCGGGCACCACCGAGGCGGCGCACACGAGGGCGTGCAGGTAGCGGTGGCGCGCGTACTCCCGCCAGGAGATGACGGCGAAGATGACGGCGAGCGGGAAGATCAGGGAGAAGACGTTCCCCCACGTGTTCGCGTAGATGAAGGGCGCAGACGGACGGGGATCCGAGAGGACCCACGACCCTGGGTTCCACTGCGTGGTCCCCCTGCGCACGAACTCCGACACGAAGTCGTTGGAGTGCAGCGCCTTGGGGATCACGTAGTACATGAGCGTGTTGAAGCGCAGCTTGGGGAACGCCATCGCCAAGTACCCGCCGACCACGGCCGACGCCAGGAAGCCCCACAGGGTCCCCATGAGGGCCTTCGGCGTCAGGCGGGCGCGCGCGTTGAACGCGTAGATCCCGAACACCAGGGGCGACATCTGCAGCGCGAAGCGGTAGAACGCGCCGATGAGGCGCCCGACCGAGTCGAGCATGCTCATCGACGCGAGCACCCACACCAGGAAGAACAGCCAGATCACAGTCCCCGGCGGGAAGCGCAGGCCCCGGCGCCCCAGCATGAACACGATCATGATGATCGCGAACACCGGCCACATGAGGTCCCCGGCGCCGATCGCCCACCACAGGAAGTACCCGGAGTAGGCGACGATGAACGGCCACGCGGGCAGCTGCAGGGCGTCCTCGCTGAGTGCGCCGATGAAGGCCGGGCCGGGTCTGGCCCAGATCCCACGGCGCGACGCCGCAATCTCCGCCACGTCAGCCCCGCCCGTCCCCGGGGCCCTCCGGCGCCCCCTCCGCCCCGTCGGCCCGGCCGGAGGAGGGGCGCTTCCTGGGGCGCAGGCGGTTGGCGTGGCGCGAGCGCAGGTAGCGCACCGGGCCCTCGAGGAAGCCCTTGACCTCGGACCGGGTGAGGCCGGAGGGCACGTCGTCGTCGGTGCCCGCGACGCGCGCGGATCCGGGGCGCAGGCGCGCCGCCACGGCGGGGGCCCGGGAGGCCAGGGTGAGCGCCGTGGAGGGGCGGGCCAGGACCGCTTTGGTGAGCAGGGCGGACATGCCCGAGCCGTTGCCGCGCACCTGGGCGTCCAGGCCCTCGTGGTCCACGCGGTGGCGGTGGTGGACCAGCGCGTCGGGCGTGTGCACGATGACGTCGCCGTGGGCGAGGACGCGGGCGAACATGTCGAGGTCCTCGCCCCCGCGGGTCGGGGTCCCGGCCCCCAGGGAGGGGTCGAAGGGGCCGACCTCCATGAGGACGTCGCGGCGCAGCGCCATGCACACCCCCGCTCCGACGCGGGCCGTGGCCACCGGGTAGAGGGGGCCGCCTTCCCCGGCCTCGCCGAGGCCCCTCACGCCGTCGGGGATCCTCCCCTTCGCCCACACGCGGGGCGTGAAGTCCTTGGGGAAGCCGCCCCGGCTCTCGAACCAGCGCTGCGGGGCGTGGGCGAGCTCCAGGGGGAGGACGATCCCAGTGGTCGCCCCCACCAGGGCGCTCGCCGTGAAGGGGTCGACGAGGGCGGTCAGCCAGTGGGGGTCGACGATGGCGTCGTCGTCGGTGAAGGCCACGACCTCGCCGGTCGCCGCCAGGACGCCGCGGTTGCGCGCCCGGGAGAGCCCGGGCCGCGAGGCGTTGACCATGGTGAGGCGCTCGTCGTCGATGCCCTTCAGGGCGGTGCGCGCCAATCCGGTGGTCGGCGCGTTGTCGACGACGACGACGCGGTAGTCGCGGTGGTCCTGGGCCAGGACCGCTTTGACGGAGGCGGCCAGCAGGTCCGAGCGCCCTGTCGTGCAGATGACGACGGTGGCGGGGACGGTCGCGCCCGCGCCCTCCTGCCACCCGCGCCTGGGGGCGGAGGGCACCGCGGCCACGGCGGGGTCCGACTCGGGCGCGGCCGTGCCCTCGATGGCGACGGCGCCGCAGTTGCGCCCGTTCTCGCGCACGAGGACGAGGGCGCGCTCCATGCCGGGGTCGCCGGAGACGAGCTCGCGCACCCGCGCCGTGCGGTCGACGTGCCAGATGGAGGAACCGTGGGGATCGGCGGCGCTCATCGCTTGCCCTCCACCCTGCGGGTCACCGTCTGCGTGGGGATCTCGTAGGTGCCCCGCTCCGCTTGGATCTCAGCCAGCTCCGCGTTGATGACGGCCTTGTCGGAGTGGCGCGGCACGTCGCCGATGGGCGCTTGGATGAGGGTCTCCTCGGGGTCGTCGGAACTGGTCATCCCCGCGTGCCTCCCGGGGGGCACGACCTCGGCGGGGCCGCCGTAGGCGGAGTGGACGGCGGGCTCGGGGCGCGGCGCCGAGGCGGCCTCCTCCGCCTCGCCCAGGTAGAGCATCGCGTTGACCTCGCGGTTGATGAGGGCGAGCTCGTCGAGGAGGGCGTGGATCGGGCCCAGGGCGTCGCCGCCGCGCACCGCGATGAGGACGTGCTTGGAGGGGCGCACCTCGTCGAGCAGGCCGGCCAGGGGCTGGGTCATGTCGATGAGGCGCGGGGAGGGCACGCGGGTCTCGGCCAGGGACCGGGTGAGGGTCGAGTGCAGGGTCCGGGCCTGCGGGTCCGTGGGGTCGATGATGAGGTCCACCCAGTGCTCGCGGTCGATCGTCATGGCGAGCATCCGCGTGGGCGACTCCCACTCGTTCTCGGCGCCCTTCTCGCGGCTCCACACGGGCAGCGCGGTCAGATCCGCCAGCTGCGACGGCGAGATGAGGGAGCGCGCGCGGGTCTCCTTCACGAAGACGACGACCAGGCCGATGAAGAGGCCGACGGCCGTGGTCACCAGGAGGGTGCGCGACACCGAGGGCGACGTGGCGTCCTCGGACTGCCCCGCCGCGGTCAGCACGCGCCCCGCGGTGACGTGGTAGGGCGCCAGCTGCACGGCCTGGTCCATGAGCTTGTCGATCTCGGCGCGCAGCTGCGCGATCCTGGCGGTGTCGGCGGAGCTGGTCTGCTGGACCGGCTGGTTCCGCTGCGCGCCGCGCGCGTTGTTGCCCAAGCCCGTGTCCTCGTCGTCCGGTTCCTGGGCCGCCTGCTGGGCCTGGATCTGGGAGAGCTCGGTGTTGAGCTCGTCGACGCGCGCCGTGATCCCCGCCAGCATCTCATCGGCGCGGGCCTCGGCCAGGGCGGTGCGCTCCTTGAGGTAGGCGGCGGCGATGGCGTCGGCCGCGGCCACCGCCTCGTCGCGGCTGCGGGCGCTGTACTCGATGCGCACGATGGTGCCGTTGGTGTCGCCCGACACCTCCATGCCGGCCAGGAGGGTCTTCGCGTCCGTGCCGCCGATCGCCGTGGCAGCGGCGTCGAGGACGTTCGCGGACTTGGCGATCCCCAGCTCGGTGACCATGTCCGTGGAGTTGATCGAGGTCTTCGCCACGGGGGTGGGGGTGGCCGCGGGCGGCGTGATCGTCATGGTGACGGTCGCCGTGTGGTCCACGGGCAGCGCGAAGACCGCGCCCGCCCCGACGGCGAGCCCGCCCAGGGTGGCGGCCACGATGGACTTCCACCGGCGCGCGAAGGCGTGGCGGAGTATCTCCTGGCCCCCGGTCGGCGGCTTGGTGAGGATCATTGGTCATCTCCTTGCATCCGGGCCCGCACCCAGCGGATGCGTCCGTTGAGTCGCCGCTCCAAGCGGTGCGCGGCGCGTGTCGGCAGGGCGCCCAGCCCCGCCCTGAAGGCCTCCTCGAAGTCGTCGAGGGCGGCGCTGGCGCCGCTGGCCGGCATCTGGGGAATGGTCACCAGCCTCGGCAGCGGGCGGCCGGTGAGCCGCTGGGCGAGGTCGGCGAAGGCGCGCGCCTGGAGCTCATTATTCCAGGACTCGGCCCTCCACCGCTGCGATGCGGTCACCTGGGTGGGGTGGATCCTGTACACCAGCCCCCACGCGGCCAGACGGCGGATCGCGCCCCCGTCCGCTGCGACGCGCAGCCACAGGTCGTAGTCCTCGGCGGGGACGTTCCTGTAGCCGCCGACGCGGTCCAGGCAGTCCCGGGTCGCCACCATCGTCGGGTGGCACACGGGGTTGGTGAGCAGCAGGTGCCAGGGCATCTCGTCGGGCCCGATGGCGTAGGGGGCGCGGGGCACGGGACGGCGCCCGCGCAGTTCGACGATCTGCGTGAACACCATGTCGTCGCCGCGCCCGATGGCTGCCCCGCACCGGCGGAAGCGGCCGCGCAGGCTCACGTCGTCGGCGTCCATGCGCCCCACCAGGGACGAGTCGGTGGCCGCCATGAGCTGGCCGAGGACGCGGGCCACCCCTCCCTCGCCGGGGGCGATGGGGAGGACGCGCAGGCGAGGGTCCCCGGCGGCGGCCTCCTGGGCGCGCTCCGCGGTCGCGTCGGTCGAGGAGTCGTCGCCGACGACCAGTTCGGAGTCGGAGGGCATGGCGCGCAGGGTCGAGGCGACGGCGCGGCCGATCGTTCCAGCGGCGTTGCGGGCCGGCAGCAGGACGCAGAGGCGGGGCATGTCAGCGGCGCTCCGCGGCGTCCAGGGCCCGCAGGTCGCGGTAGCGCCTGCGCAGGGAGATCGCGCTGTGGGCGCAGGCGATGGCCGCGAGCGCCGTGTAGAGGACGGCGAAGGGCGTCCCCAGCCCCCACAGGACGAAGGACCAGCACAGCGTCCCCGGGTCGGTGGGCAGCAGGATGAAGCTGCGCAGGGTGCCGCCCCGGGTCTGCTTGCGGCCCGCGGCGCGCACGAACTGCTCGGCCAGGATCTGGCTCATGAACTGCCCGGAGGTGACCCACCCGTAGACCAGGGCGACCAGGGCGAGCCACCACTGCTCCGGCTGGTGCCACATGAGCGCGACGGCCGCGCAGTAGTGGATGGCGGGGCTGCGGAAGGCGTCGGCGACGTGGTCGATCCACTCCCCCGTCTTCGACGAGGCGTGGGTGACGCGGGAGACCTGGCCGTCGGCCGAGTCGAAGAGGAAGCCCGCGGCCAGGAGGACGCCGACGGGGATGCCCGTCCACCACGCGGGCGGCAGGGCGACCAGGAGCGCCATGCCCGCGGCGGAAAGGCACACGGACACGAGGCTCACGAAGTTGGGGGTCCACCCCCAGGCGGCTGCCGCGGCGGCGACGGCCCTGGCGCCCGAGCGGTTGACCCACCGCATGTAGGCGGGCACGCCGTCGCCGGGCTTCTGGGCGGCGCCGAGCTCGCGGCGGTACTGGCCGAAGCGCTGGGCCCACGTGCCCGAGGGGGGCTGCCACCCGCTCATCGCACCGCCCCCTCGGCCAGGGGCCGGGCCGCCCCGGCGTCTGCAGCACCCGCCTCGTCGGGTGCCGCGGGGACCCCGCCGGGTGCCGGACGGGGGGTCTGGGCGCTCGCCGTGCTCGCTTCGTCGGGTGCCGCGGGAACCTGGGCGCCTGCCGCGCCCGCCCCGTCGGCTGCTGCGGCCGCCTCGTCGTCTGAGAAGTCCTCGGGCGCGATGAACCGGCGCAGCTTGGTGGACGAGGTGGAGGGGGTGTAGGGCAGGTAGACGACGCGGGCGCCCACCTCGGCCATCTCGGCCTCCAGCTTCGCCCCTTTGGGAGTGCCCTTCCAGTCGTCGCCCTTGAAGAGGACGTCGAAGGGCTGCAGGCGCCACGCGAGGCGCTTGTCCTGGTCGAGGTCCACCACGACGGCGTCGACGAAGCGCAGGGAGGAGACCAGGTCGCAGCGCTCTTTGAGGGGGATGACGGGAGCCCGTCCTTTCATGCGGATGAGCGCCTCGTCGGAGGTGACTCCGACCACCAGGCGGTCGCAGCGCTCGCGCGCGGCGCGCAGGATGTTGAGGTGCCCCTGATGGAACATGTCGAAGCCACCGGGCACGTATCCGGTGACGGGCTTGGCTGTAGTCCGTGTCTGATCCACCCATCAAGTGTGCCACTTATCAGGCGGTCAACTCACCTTTACCGAGCAAATGCCCGAAAGATCACGCGAAACCTATTCCGATCACGCCGTCCCGGTCCGCGCCGGGGCGCGCGGGGGCCCAAAAGTGACCAGGCGCGCCTCATTTGGCGAAGACGACGGTCCTCGTCCCGTTCATGAGGACACGGTGCTCGGCGTGGAAGCGGACGGCCTGGGCGAGGACCCGCCGCTCCACGTCCTGGCCCAGGGCGACCATGTCGGCGGTGGAGTCCGCGTGGCTGACCCGCGTCACGTCCTGCTCGATGATGGGGCCCTCGTCCAGGTCGGCCGTCACGTAGTGGGCGGTGGCGCCGATGAGTTTCACGCCGCGCTCGTGGGCCTGGGCGTAGGGGCGCGCGCCCTTGAAGGAGGGGAGGAAGGAGTGGTGGATGTTGATGACGCGGCCCTCCATTGCCCGGCACACGCCGTCGGAGAGGATCTGCATGTAGCGCGCCAGCACCACCAGTTCCACCTTCTCCGAGGCGACGAGGTCGAGCAGCTGCTCCTCGGCGCGGGCTTTCGTGTCCTTCGTGACGGGGATGTTGAGGAAGGGGACGCCGTAGAACTGGGCGACGGGCGCCAGGTCCGGGTGGTTGCCCACCACCGCCACGACCTCGATGGGCAGGCCCTGGGTGCGCTGGCGGTAGAGCAGATCCGTGAGGCAGTGGCCCTCGCGCGAGACCATGATGATGGTGCGCAGGCGCCGCCCCAGCTCGTCGACCCGGTAGTCGGCGCCGAACTGGCGCGCCACGTCGGCCAGGCCCTCCTCCACGGGGGCGCGGCCCGCGGGCGAGTCCACTTCCACGCGCATGAAGAACGTGCCCGTGCCGGGGTCGCCGAACTGCTGGGACTGGATGACGTTGCCGCCCGCCGCGCCGATGACGCCGGTGACGGCGTGGACGATGCCAGGGCGGTCCGGGCACGACAGGGTGAGAACGAGCTGCGCGTTATCAGTCATGGGCGCTAGTCTAGTGGCCAGAGCCGGGAACGCAGGGAGGAAGCGTGGCACAAGTTGACATCTTCGAGGACGCCACTGACTACGACGAACAGGCCGGGCAACTACCCCTCCCGCACACCCCTTGCCCGAAGACCGACCACTAGACACCTTTCGAGTACACATTTCACTCATGAGGACGATCAGCGCCCGTTGCACTCCCACTTTTCAAGGGATAAACTGTAGCAAATGCAACCGCACTTACTACAGGGGACTACATGGCAAAACCAAATAAACTCCTGAAGGACAACAGCAAACCGGACGAGAATCCTGAGAGACAATCTGTTGCCTCAAGGCTAAGAATAGGACTAACTCCAATCCCGCCAACACTTATGCACTGGTGGACACCAATACTTGTCGGAGCAATTCTATTCTCACTTAGCCTTACTTTTTCTATGTTCTGGGGGGACACTAATAAGCTAAACGAGCTGCTCCACTTGAGCATTATCCCATGCTTAGCAGTAGCCATATTACCACTACTTGTTCATCAAGGACGGAAGCGGTTTCGTTCCCAAGGGTCGCCCCAGACGGAAAACCGGCCCTCCAAGAAAGTCTGCGAGACCAACTTCTTCACCGCTTCACTCTACATACCAGCTCTTATCGCCGTCACCATCGTTACATGCGGGATCTACATTG
>ERZ772968.735-NODE-735-length-16117-cov-15.421678_pt1 | contig 16117 bp, 10 predicted proteins | sample MGYA00580674_ERZ772968 | MGnify/ENA primary metagenome ERZ772968 (study PRJEB29015, sample SAMEA2737940) | human oral metagenome | biome: human oral; feature: human-associated habitat; material: dental | place: China | collected 2138 ...
GCAACGCCCTGGCCTTCGTCTGCCACGCCCTCTGCCTGCTGGTCTTCCTGATCAGTGTGGCCCTGGTGACGCAGGTGCTGAGCGGTGCCCCGGCCCTGCCCTTTGCCTCACCCATCTTCCTGCTGGTCCTTCCGGTGGTGTTCGCCGTCATCGCCTGTGCCCTGTGGGCCTGCTACCTGGACACCGTGGAGGTGGCCGGGCAAGATAGCATCCCCCCGCGGCTTCAGAACGATACCGACCGAGGCTGAACGCCCCCCATACCCTCGCCCTCACCCCGCCTGAAGAACGGCCAGCGGCGCCCTGCCGGACTGGCCACAGGCGTCCTGTGCTGCCTATTCAGACAGCCTGCCCGGACGCGCAGCCACCCATCCTGCGCCCTCGACCAATCGGCCGACAGCCTCTACCGCCGATTCCTGAAGACACACATCATGCAGCGTGCAGATAACTCCGGCACGATGCCTGATGTCGCCATCGTGCCGGTCAACGGACTTCCTTTCCTGAAAGACCGCCCCGATGACCAAGCAATCGACCGACATGACCCAACCCGTGCCGACGCACACTGCGTCCGCACAGGCACGCCCGACAGCTGTCAAGCACCATGCCCACGGCATGCTGGCGCTGACGGGCGACGAGGCTGCCGACGGCAAGCAGCTGGCAGCCGCTGGCGTGGCTGAGATTGCCCGGCGCCATGAGCGCAACGAAGACGATGACGACGATGCCGCATGGCTGCCCACCGGCGATGAAGCAGCCACAGCCACCGATGCCCTGGGCGGCACGGCATCCGTCACCGGCGGATCTTCCATGACGGGCGCAGCAGCCGAAGCTGCGGCAGGCGCATCGTCTGTCACCGCTGCTGGCGCCGGGACCGCCGGTGCAAGCGCGGCCGGTGCAGGCGTTGCTGGCGCTGGTTTTGCCGGTGCTGGTGCTGCCAGTGCAGGCGCTGCAGGCGTAGGCGCTGCAGGCGTAGGAGCTGCTGGTGCAGGTGCCGCGGGTGTGGGGGCTGCTGGTATGGCCTCAGGCACCCTGCTGACGGCAGGTGCCGTCCTGGGTACCGTGGCCCTTGCTGCCGCTCTGGGTGGTGGTGGCAGTTCCTCGGGTTCGTCTGCATCGACCCTCCTCGCCTCCGGCGCTGGGCGGCAGCAAGGATCAGCTGCTGACGGTAACGCACAAGGAAACCGTGGCAGCGAACAAACGGACAGCGGTGCAGGCGCGGGTTCGGGCGCTGATGCCGGTGCAGCTGCAGGATCCGGCTCCGGCTCTGCTTCGGGCTCGGGTGCAGGCGCTGGCGGCATCGGCGCTGGTGGTAATGCGGGCGCCGCGAACGGTTCTGGTGCTGCGGGAGGTTCCAACGCTGCAGGTGGCTCCGGTGCCGCAAGTGGTGCCGACGCTGCGGGTGGTGCTGACGGTACTGGCGCCGCGGGCGGTGCTGGCGCCGCGGGCGGTGCTGGCGCTGCGGGCGGTGCTGGTGCTGCGGGTGGCTCCGATGCAACCAGTGGTGCCGCTGGTTCTGGCAATGCGGGCGGCTCTGGGGCGGCTGGTGGTACCGGTGGTGCTGGTGCTTCCGGCAATGCAGGTGGCGCGGGTGGCTCCGGCAATGTAGGGGGCGCTGGCGCTGCCGATCCGGCCAATACCCGCTCTCTGAACTATGGCGCCAACGAGAACAAGGCCATCGGCGCTAACGTCTTCAATAGCAACAACACCAATGAAACTCCGGCGTTCATCCGCATCACCGCCATCCGCGGCAAGAACTCCGGCGGTGCCCACGGCCTGATGACCCTGGAGAACGGTGAGGAGATCGTCGTCGGCCAGGTCATCTCCCGCGACGATTTCGAGCGGATCTTCTGGAATGCCTCCAAGAGCGACGGCTCCTTCAGCTTCGTTCCCGTGCAGGATGCCCAGGGCACCGCTGCACCGAATACTGTCGAGCAGACTGTCGTCATCAAGACCCCCGAACCCTCTGCCCCCGGCAGCAACCCAGGCACCTCTTCCGGTGAAGGCGGAAACACTGGCCATGAGGCAGGTTCCCAGACAGGTGCAGGCTCTGGCACGGGTTCCAGCACGGGTAACGGTGCCAACACGGGCGCCAACGCAGGCACCGGCACGGCAAATAACGGTACGGATCCGAACAACACGACCGGCCAGCAGTCCGGAAACGACAAGGGTGACGGTACCGCCCAGAACACGGGTTCGCCTTCCGGTACGGGCGAAACGTCCAACCAAAGCGCCAGCAGCGGTGACGGCACCACGCCCGCAGGCGGCAAACCGGGCGCAGAGGGTTCAGGCTCGGAGAACAAGCCCGTGACGGGCTCGGGCTCTGACTCGACCTCGGGTTCTGCTTCGGGCTCCGGCTCGGCCGGCGGCTCCGACTCGACCTCCGGTTCGAACCGCAATAAAGGGAGCGGCTCCGATAAAGGTGGTTCCACCCCCAGCGAAGGACAGAGTAGCCAGGCCAGCAACGGCCAGGCGCCTTCTCAGAATGCAGGTGGCCAGGGTAGCGAAAGCCAGACGCCTCCTCAGACTCCGAGCGGCCAGGGCGGCAGCGAGCAAACGACCGCCCCGACTCAGGGTAGCCAGAGCGGCGGTCAGCCCCCCGCTCAGAATACCAGTGGCCAAGGCGACGCCAGCCAGACACCTCCCCAGAACGCGGGCGGCGGCTCGGACACGGGCAACCCTGCCACGGGCAACCCGGGTACGGGTGACACCACGCAAACGGGTGGAACCCAAACCGGCGGCGCCCAGACTGGCGGTGCCCAACCCGGAACCAGCGAGACCGGAAGCGACGGCGACCACGGCGACGGCAAGCAAACCAGCGACGGCAGCGAGGATGACGCCGCCGAGGACGATGGCAAACACGACGGTGGCGACTCCAAAGGTGACGGAACCAAAGGTGACGGAACCGAGGGTGACGGCACCAAGGGCGAAGACACCAAGGGAGAAGACGGCGAGCAGGGCAAGAACGGCGAAGACTCGGCATCTCCGAGCAATCCGCCGGCTACTACGCCGCCCCCCACCCCGCCGGACTACGCCCCGAACCAGTCGGTCCAGCAGGCCATCCACGCCAACAACAAGCCTGTCGGCGCGAGCATCTTCAACGGCACCAACCCGGCGCACGCACCTTCCTTCGTGAAGATCACGGCGGTTCTGGACAAGGACGGTGAAGAAGTGCCCGATGCCATGACCCTGGGCAAAGGGGGCGAGGCCATCACCACAGACCAGGTGATCAGCAAGGAGCAGTTCGACAACGTGTTCCTGGATGCACTGAAAGCGCCGGGCGGCTCTTTCAAGTTCATCCCGGTGCTGGACAACGATGGCACGGAGATGCCGGGTGCCACCGAGCAGACCGTCTCCATCGGGTTCAACTATGTGTACCACTTCCCGAGCCAGCCGTTCCTGGACGCGGTTGACGGTGAAGAGAAGTTCTCCCACTACAAGGTTCACCTGATTACGGAGCACGAGGACACCAACGGCACATTGGACGGCATGTTCAAGCTGGATGGTGGCGAGCGCACGCCTCTCAAGGTGGGTGATCTGATCCGGCCCGAGGATTTCGACAAATTGTACTGGGACTATACGTCCAACAACGGTGGACGATTCGAGCTTGCCGGACTGGATGCACAAGGGAAGGAAATCACCAACGAAGAGCACTTGCAGTTGTACATGGCTGACTATGCCAAGACCCGGACCGGAAGATTGCCTCCCGAAGAGCCCGGTGGTGAAGAGACCGATGAGGAAGAAGGCGAAGGCATCGAAGGTCACTCGGCAGCCCTGCACCCCGAGTCCTTCACGGATGCAGCTTCGGCCTTCCACGGTTCCTCTCACCTCTCGGTGAATGGTCAGAGCACGCTGGACAATCTGCTGGACCAGCAGATGAACCACGGCATCATCTGACGCTGGACGACACCCTGCCGTGAGAGATGACGATGGTGCCGAGGGATACGTCCCCGGCACCATTGTCGTATTGAGCCCTCTGAAATTCACCAACCCTGCACAACAGGCGCCATCCGTCCCGTCACGGTTTCCAGTCGTGCATCATCCGTTTCTAATTCGACAATAAATCGTCAGTATCGAGATCAACGAAGAATACGACTTGACGCATCTCCTGCGCTCGGCCGCTCTTTGCGCTTTCTCCTAAGATCGATCGATGATGACACGAACCGGCAGCCAGCCTGGCAATACCCTCTCCCCTCACGACATCCTGCGGCACAATGTCCTGAAGCATGCCCGTGCCGCTTATCGTCACGCCATGGCACGTGTTCCTTCTGGTGAGGCCCAGGGAAACCTGAAGCTTGCGGCCGCATCGACACCCGAAGCCCAGGAGGACGATGACCAGGACAAGGCGGCTTTCTGGCTGCCGTCCGGCGCCGATGCCGCAGCCACCGCAGACGGCGCTGCACAGGCGGCTGGCGCTGCATCGTCGGCCACCCACGGCGCAGCAGCCTCTGTCGGCGCCTCAGCCGAGGCCAGTGCTGCTGCGGGCACAGCCAGTACCGCTGCAGGTACGGCCAGCACAGCCGCAGGTACGGCCAGCGCGACTGCAGGCACGGCTGGCGTGGCTGCAGGCACGGCCGGCGCTGTCGGCATGACGGCCGCAGCCGGTTCCGCGCTGCTCGGCCCAGGCATTCTCGGCGCCTTCGCTCTGGCTGCCGGCGCCAACCTGAACGATGGCGACCGGATGTACAACCTCTCGGCGCGCAACCGCCTGTCCACCGGACGCGACGATGGCAACCGGGAAGATGGAAACAAGGACAGCAACACGGCCGGAACGGACGCTCCCCAACTCGGGACGACGACCACTCCATCCGCGAACGCAGCTTTGCTGGCGACCGGAATCACGCCGGCGGCTCCTTCCCAGCCGACGAACGATGGCACGGCAGGCACATCCGCTGCGCCTGCTGCACCCACTGAACCTGCCAAACCTGTCACGTCCGGCACGGATACCCCTAAACCCGCCGAGGGGGGTCACGACGACACGCCGCCGCAGGCTAAGCCCCTGCCCACCTATGCCGGGAACACATCGGTCTCTTACGCACACAGCGAGAGCAAGGTTCTGGGTGCAGCCATCTTCAGCGGCTCCAACGAAGAGACGGCACCGGCCTTCGTGCGCATCACGTCCATCCAGGGCAAGGAGGGCGACGCCACCGCCGGCACGATGAGCCTGCAGGGCGGCAACGCGATCGTCCCCCATCAGATCATCTCCCGCGCCGACTTCGACAAGGTGGTCTGGGACGCCTCGAAAAACGAAGGCGGCTCGTTCAAGTTCATTCCGGTACAGGATGCGCAGGGTACCGCCCTGCCGGGTGCGGTCGAGCAGACCGTCACCATTCACGAGGCCCCTGCACTGCCCACCTACGAGGCCGACGTATCCGTGGCCTATACGTATAACCAGAGCAAGGCGGTCGGCGCTGAAATCTTCAACGGAACGGACAGTGCAACCGCACCATCTTTCGTGCGCATCACGGCCATCCAGGGCAAGGAAGGCGAAGCCGCTGCCAACACGATGAGCCTGCAGGACGGCGAGGCCCTCACGACCGGCAGCGTGGTTTCCCGCGCCGATTTCGACAAGGTGGTCTGGGACGCCTCGAAGAACGAAGGCGGCTCGTTCAAGTTCATCCCGGTGCAGGATGCCCAGGGTACTGCCCTGCCGGGCGCTGTCGAACAGACTGTCAGCATTAACGAGGCCAAGCCGCTGTTCCACATCGCTGCCGGATACTTCGACCCGGTGGAAGAGCACCCTGCCTACGTCAAGGTGACCAACATCACCGAAAGCAATGACACCAACGGCATTCTTGATGCCCTGGTCCTGGGTGAAGATGGCGGCACCCAGCTGAAAGTGGGCGACATCATCAGGGCCGAGGACTTCGACAAGGTGTACTGGAACCATGCGTCGAACGAGGGGGGTGAAATCTTTCTCACCCCCTACAACGCCAACGACCGGATGGTCGATCCGGGACCGTACTCGATGGAACTGGAACCTTCTTGGAAAACCCCGGACAAGAAATCGCTGCCCCTCCCTCACCACGAGCGGGAGACAACGGACGCGTCGCCCGAGCTTGTGGGTGTGGCACACCCGGCCACGGACGGCGTGACGCTGCCGGGGGCTCAGGCGCAGCCCCCGGGCATGATGCCCCTTTCCACGAACAGCACCACCCTGCTGGACAGCCTGCTGGAACAGCACCCGAGCACCGTCAGCCTGCTCTGAACGCCACAGGCCGCGTGCGCTGTCAGACCGGCTCCAGCTTGGCCACGGCCAGCGCGAGCCATTTCACGCCGTGCGGCGCCTTGAAGCGGATCTGGATGCGGGCATCGTCGCCATTGCCTTCGATGCCCGTGACCACGCCTTCACCAAAGCGCGCATGCCGCAGCGACTGACCGATGTGGTAGCGGCTGTCGCGCCCGGCCCGGGCCTTGCCGCTGGCGTCACCACTGGCCGGGATGCCCGGATCGGCCGGGCGCACCCAGCCGGACTGGCGGTTGCGCTCGTGCACGGCACTGTCCAAACGCGGGCGCCAGCTGCCGCCGCTGTTGCCAGCGCCACTGCCGTAACCGCCACCTCCGTATCCACCGGCATGGCTACCGCGACCATAGCTGGCGCCTTCCATGCCACCCCGACCGCCCCCGTAATAGCCTCGGCTGCCGCGTTCCGCCCCCAGGCCCAGACTGCCCTGGGCGCTGGCCGAGGGCATTTCACTCAGCCATTTCAGCGAATGCTCGGGCAGCTCGGACAGGAAGCGCGACGGTATGTTATAGCGGGTCTGGCCGTGCAGCATCCGGGTCTGGGCCAGTGACAGGTACAGACGCCGACGTGCACGGGTCATGGCCACGTACATCAGCCGGCGCTCCTCTTCCAGCCCTCCGGGATCGGAAGCCGAGTTCTCGTGCGGGAAGAGCCCCTCCTCCAGTCCGGTGACGAACACCGTTTCGAATTCCAGGCCCTTGGCCGCGTGCACGGTCATCAGCTGCACAGCATCCACGCCCTCCTCGGCCTGGCCGTCGCCGGATTCCAGCGAGGCATGGGCCAGGAAGGCCGCCAGCGGCGAGACCTGCACCACGGGCGGCGCATCGGCAGGCAGCACGGCTCCGTCCGAAGCGGGCGGCGTCGTGCCCGCCAGGCCCGCGCTGGCCGGCGTGGCAGCGTCGATGCCGCCTTCGGCCTGGAAGGCCAGTGCCGCGTTGACCAGCTCCTTCAGGTTCTCGATGCGCTCCTGGCCCTCGCGCTCCTGCTCGTAGTGAGCCATGAGGCCGCTGCGGCCGATCACGTCGTCGATGCTCTCCGACAGCGGTAGGCGGGCGCTGTTCTGGCGCATCAGCTCGATGAGCCTGACGAACTGCAAAAGCCGCGTGCCGCCCGCGCCGCTCGTCATCGGCACGGCACGGTACAGGCTGATACCATGCGTGCGCGCCGTGTCCTGCAAGCTCTCGAGCGTGCGGGCGCCGATGCCGCGCGCCGGGAAGTTCACGACCCGCAGGAAGGCGCCGTCGTCGTCGGGGTTCTCGATCAGCCGCAGGTAGGCCAGGGCGTGCTTGATCTCGGCCCGCTCGAAGAAGCGCAGCCCGCCGTAGACCTTGTAAGGCACCCCGGCCGAGAACAGCGTGTGTTCCAGGATACGCGACTGGGCGTTGGAGCGGTACAGGATGGCGATCTCAGAACGCGACATGCCATCGGCCACAAGCGCGCGGATCTCCTCCAGCAGCCACTGGGCCTCGTCGCGGTCGGAGAACGCCGCGAAGATGCGCACCGGCTCGCCCTCGCCCGCGTCGGTCCACAGGTCCTTGCCCAGACGGTGCGCGTTCTGGCGGATGAGATGGTTGGCCGAATCCAGGATGTGGGCATGCGAGCGGTAGTTCTGCTCCAGCCGGATCAGCTGTGGGCCGGCATAGTCGCGTTCGAAGGCGGCCATGTTGCCCACGTTGGCGCCACGGAAGGCATAGATGGACTGGTCGTCGTCGCCCACCGCGAACAGCGACGCCCCGCCGCCGGCCAGCAGCGTCAGCCAGCGGTACTGCAGGTCGTTGGTGTCCTGGAACTCATCGATGAGGATGTGCCGGAAACGCTGCTGGTAGTGCTGGCGCAGCGGCTGGTTGCGCTGCAGCAGCTCGTATGCACGCAGCAGCAGCTCGGCGAAGTCCACCACGCCTTCGCGCTGGCACTGCTCGTCGTAGGCAGCGTACAGCTCCGCCAGCCGGCGGCTGTGACTGTCGTGGCCGGACACGTCGGGGGCACGCAGGCCGGCCTCCTTGCTGCCGTTGATGAAGTGCTGCACCGCCTTGGGCTGGAACTGCTGGTCATCGACGTTGAGCCCGCGCAGCAGCCGCTTGATGGCGCCCAGCTGGTCGGCGCTGTCCATGATCTGGAAGCTGGCCGGCAGGCCGGCGTCACGATGGTGTGCCCGCAACAGCCGGTTGCACAGCCCGTGGAAGGTGCCCACCCACATGGCACGCGGACTGGCCCCCACCAGCATGGTGCCCAGGCGCGCCATCATCTCGCGCGCGGCCTTGTTGGTGAAGGTGACGGCCATGATTTCGGCCGGTGAGCACTGGCCGGTGCCTACCAGCCAGGCGATGCGGGTGGTGAGCACGCGGGTCTTGCCGCTGCCGGCGCCCGCCAGGATCAGTGCGTGTCCACTGGGGACGGTAACAGCAGCCCGTTGCTGTGGGTTGAGATGGGCAAGTAGATCGGCCATGCCGCCATTCTAACGGGCCATGTCCTGCCCTGGCCGGGTCTCTGCAGCAGCCGGGTCGTGTCCAGACGCATCCCCGGACGCCCTCGGATCGATTGCATGTGTCGGTGCTGAAGCAGATGTCCAAGTTTCAGTGGACGTTCCCTGCCTGTTCAGCACTTGGTGTTCCCGTCGCGCCGCCAACCGCTCGGCACGTCGCCGGCGGGTGGTGCGTTTCTGTCTGCGGCGCATGACCTGGCCGCCCCAGGCCAGCCGGCGGTATTCCTCTTCAGTGTAGCGATGCAGGCCTCCACCCAGGCGGGGAATGCGGTTGCCCGGATGCGCCATGCTGGGCCCCCAGCGCGCCTGATAGCCATCGACAGCCCGGCCCTGGCGCTCCCAGCGCCAGGCCATCAGCGCCAGGCACGCCCACCAGGCCAGGGTGGCTACAGCCAGGCCCCGAGGCACGTTCACGTGCCAGTAGCCGGTCATCACGTTGCAGGCCAGTGCCAGCATCAGCCCGTAGCCCAGCCAGCGGTGGCCATGCTCGAAGATGCGCCGGCGCAGCGTCATGTCATAGTGATCGCCCGGTACGTCGTGCAGATGCACGAGAGTGCGTGGCTGGCGCCACCCGGGGCCGCCGATGCTGCCCCGCAGCACGGTGTTGATCACCAGCAGGAGCAGCACGACTATCGCGCCCCAGCCTATCCAAGCATGGGGATGCGTCAGGTGGCTGGCCAGCGACATGCCCTGAAAGGCCATGGCCACACCCACCACCAGGCACAGCACGGCAGTCACGCCGCACAAGCCATGCACGCGCTGCCAGCCACGATGGTTGATGACCCGGGGCCAGTCCTGGCCGGGCACAATCTTCCAGTAGCGTGCCGCCAGCACGGCCACCGGCAGCAGCACGACACCGGCCGTGCCCATCAGCACGCCGTGCCAGAAATCGACTGGGTTGACTTCGTCGAGCGGCCCGGTGTGCAGGGGCATGCGCAACCAGTCCAGCCAGCGGGTGAGCTGCGTCAGCAGCCAGGGGGGCAGATGAAGGAAATCCAGCATGGGCGGATGATACTGAACCCCGAGGTGTCGGGATGCGGAAAATCGGGGGGAACCGTTCTGCACCAGCCGGGGGTGCCGCATCGATGTCGGTGTCGTCGCAACTGAATGCACGGCCATTGACCCCACCGCCGTGGCCGGAACGACAAGAAGCCTGTTCCGGGCGATGCTGCATTCGCCGCGCATGCCGGTTGTGCCCCAGGGACGCGATAGAATGAGAGGTTTACGTACTCAACTTCTTCTCCTGGCCAAAAACCACGCCCCCCAATGGACGAGCGTTACGACCCACGAAGCATCGAATCCGAGGCCCGCGCCCACTGGCAGCAGACCAACGCCTACCGCGCCGTCGAGCACGACCCGCGCTTTCCCAAGGGCAAGTTCTACGCCTGCTCGATGCTGCCCTACCCCTCGGGCATCCTGCACATGGGGCATGTGCGCAACTACACCATCAACGACGTGATGTACCGCCACCTGCGCATGAGCGGCTACAACGTGCTGATGCCCATGGGCTGGGACGCCTTCGGCCTGCCGGCCGAGAACGCGGCACTCAAGAATGGCGTGGCCCCGGCCAAGTGGACGTGGGACAACATCGCCTACATGAAGCAGCAGATGCAGCCGCTGGGCCTGGCCATCGACTGGTCGCGCGAAGTGGCCACCTGCAGCCCCGACTACTACAAGTGGAACCAGTGGCTGTTCCTGCGCATGCGCGAAAAGGGCATCGCCTACCGAAAGCACGGCACCGTCAACTGGGATCCGGTCGACCAGACCGTGCTGGCCAACGAGCAGGTGGTCGACGGCAAGGGCTGGCGCTCGGGTGCACCGGTGGAAAAGCGCGACATCCCGATGTACTACCTGCGCATCACCGACTACGCCGGCGAGCTGCTGAAAGAAGTGACCGAGCACCTGGAGGGATGGCCCGAGCGGGTGCGGATGATGCAGGCCAACTGGATCGGGCGCTCGGAAGGCGTGCGCTTTGCCTTCGAGCACGACATCCGTGACGAGCAGGGTCAGTCCATCGACGAGGGTCGGCTGTACGTGTTCACCACCCGTGCCGACACGATCATGGGCGTCACCTTCGTGGCCGTGGCCCCCGAGCATCCGATCGCCCGCGTGGCCGCTGCCGCCCGTCCCGCGGTGGCTGCCTTCGTGGAAGAAGCGCGTGCCGGCTCGGCCATGGAAGCCGACCTGGCCACGATGGAGAAACAGGGCGTGGACACGGGCCTGGTGGTCCGCCATCCGCTCACCGGCGCCGACGTGCCGGTCTGGGTGGGCAACTACGTGCTGATGAGCTACGGCGACGGCGCGGTGATGGGCGTGCCTGCGCACGACGACCGCGATTTCGTCTTTGCCCACAAGTATGGCCTGCCCATCCGTCAGGTCGTCAGCGTGGACAACCAGCCCTACGACACGAACCAGTGGCAGGAGTGGTATGCCGACAAGCAGAACGGCGTCTGCGTGAATTCCGGTCCGCTGCTGGACAGCAAGGGCTACCAGGACGCGGTGGACGCGGTGGCGGCCCAGCTGGCCGACAAGGGCCTGGGCGGCAAGCACGTCCAGTACCGTCTGCGTGACTGGGGCATCTCGCGCCAGCGCTACTGGGGCACCCCCATTCCCATCATCCACTGCGAGAGCTGCGGCGAAGTGCCGGTGCCCGACAAGGATCTGCCGGTGGTGCTGCCCGAGGATCTGGTACCCGATGGCAGCGGCAACCCGCTGAACAAGTCGGAAGCCTTCCTGAAGGTGGACTGCCCGTGCTGCGGCAAGCCGGCCCGGCGCGAGACCGACACGATGGACACCTTCATCGATTCGTCGTGGTACTACATGCGCTATTGCTCGCATGACAACAACGAGGCGATGGTCGATGCCCGCAACGACTACTGGATGCCGATGGACCAGTACATCGGCGGCATCGAACACGCCGTGCTGCACCTGCTGTATGCGCGCTTCTGGACCAAGGTGATGCGCGACATGGGGCTGGTGAAGTTCGACGAGCCCTTCAAGCGGCTGCTCACGCAGGGCATGGTGCTCAACCACATCTACCAGCGGCGCACGGCCAAGGGCGGCATCGAGTACTTCTGGCCGAAGGACGTGGAGAACGTCACCGACGCCCAGGGCCGGGTCGTGGGCGCACGCCTCAAGAGCGACGGCTCCGAGATCGACTACGCCGGCATCGGCACAATGTCCAAGAGCAAGAACAACGGGGTGGACCCCACCTCGCTGATCGAGCGCTTCGGGGCCGACACGGCGCGCCTGTTCGTGATGTTCGCCAGCCCGCCCGAGCAGACGCTGGAGTGGTCCGACAGTGGGGTGGAAGGCGCCAGCCGCTTCCTGCGCCGCTTCTGGGCCTTCGGCCATGTCCAGCGCGACGTGGTGCGCGGCGCTGCCGACACCGTGGATGCAGCCGGCCTGTCCGAAGCATGGCGTGACCTGCGCTACGAGGTCCACACGGTGCTGAAGCAGATCCAGTACGACTACGAGCGCCAGCAGTACAACACCATCGTCTCGGGTGCCATGAAGCTGCTGAACGCCCTGGAAGCCGCCGCGCAGAAGCAGGCCCCCACGGCCCCCGCCGATGCCGCCGCGCTGCGCGAGGGGCTGTCGATCCTGGTGCGCAGCCTCTACCCGATCGTGCCGCACATCGGCCATGCCCTGTGGCAGGCACTGGAGCTGGGACGTGGCTTCGAGGGTCGCGAGATCATCGATGCCCCGCTGCCGGTGGTGGACGAGGCGGCACTGGTCAAGAGCGAACTGGAGCTGATGCTACAGGTTAACGGCAAGCTGCGCGGTTCCATCCGCGTGCCGGCCGATGCCGACAAGGCCGCCATCGAGCAGGTGGCAGCCGCCTCGCCCGAGGTGGCCCGCATCGGCGAAGGCAAGACGCCCAAGCGCATCATTGTGGTGCCGGGCCGTCTGGTGAACGTGGTGCTGTAAAGGCCTCAAGGAGAAAGCCGCATGTCCCGCCTTCCCGACACTCGCCCCCTGGCCGGCACATCCCGGCGCGGATGGCTGCGGGGACTTTCCCGCAGCGCGCTGCTGGTCGGCCTGGCCGGGCCGCTGGCGGCCTGCGGCTTTCACATGCGCCGCGCCACGCAGCTGCCGTTCAGCACGCTCTACACCAACCTGGCGCCCAACGGCAGCATCGGCCTGGCGCTGCGCCGCGAGCTGTCGCACAGCGAGGGCACCGAGCTGGTGACCGACCCTAAGAAGGCCGAGGTCCGGCTGATGATCCTGCAGGAAGTGCCCGAGCGCGAGGTCGTCGCCTACTCGTCCGAGGGGCGCGCCCGCGAATACGAACTGCGATTGCGGCTGCGCTTTCATGTCGAGGATGCCAAGGGCAACGACCTGATTCCCGAGAGCGAGATCACGCTGCGCCGCGAGATCTCCAACGCGGACAACCAGCTCACGGCCCGGGCCGACGAGGAAGCCATGCTCTTTCGGGACATGAGCAACGACATGGCCCATCAGCTGCTCTGGCGGCTGGCGGCCATCCGGCCGGCAGAGTAAGCGCCCGTCCCATGGGCCAGCGCATCAGCACGCCTGCGCAGCTGCGTCAGGCCATCGGCCAGGGGCTGCCACCGCTCACCTGGGTCAGCGGCGACGAGCTGCTGCTGGTCATCGAGGCGGCCGACCTGGTACGTGCCAGGGCCCGCAAGCTGGGCTTCGAGGAGCGCGAGGTGCTGGACGTCGACGCGCGCTTCGATCGCAGCCGGCTCATTGAGGCCACCCAGTCCACGTCGCTCTTTGCCAGCCAGCGGCTGATCGACCTTCGCCTGAACACCAAGCCCACCCGTGAACTGGGTGATGCGCTGCGCGAACTGCTGCCCCGGCTGGACGAGGGCACCCGCGTGCTGGTCTCCAGCGCCCATCTGGAGCGCGCCACCACCAGCACGGCCTGGTTCGAGGCCCTGGCCAAACAGATGCTGTGGGTGGAGACGCCGCGCATCGATGCAAGCGCCATGGGCAAGTGGGTGACCGAGCGGCTGGCCGCACAGAATCAGCAGGCAACACCTGCCGTGCTGGCGCTGATCACCGAACGCACCGAAGGCAACCTGCTGGCCGCCCACCAGGCCATCCAGCGGCTGGGCCTGCTGCTGCCTCCGGGCGAGCTGCCGGCCGAGGCCGTGGCCGAGATCGTGCTGGACAGCGCACGCTTCGAGCTGTTCGGCCTGGTGGATGCTGCGCTGGCCGGCGACCCGGCCCGTGCCGTGCGCATGGCCCGCTCGCTGGCTGCCGAGGATGCCGCCATGCCCCTGCTCTGCTGGGCGCTGGCCGACGCGATCCGCAAGCTGCTGCGCATCCAGCAGGCCCTGCAGATCGAGCGCGTCGCCCCCGCCCAGGCCATGCGTGCCGCCGGCGTGTTCGGCAAGCGCGAGGCCATCATGCGCCAGGCCCTTCGTCGCCTGGATATCCGGACACTCGGACACCTGCTGCAGCAAGTGGCCCGGCTCGATAGAATGACCAAGGGTGTGGGCGGAACCGGTCCGGCCGCCGATCCCTGGTTCCACGCCGAGACCCTGCTGGTCGCGCTGGCCGGGGGGCACCTGCCCGGCCCGGTCGAACTGTCCGCGGCGCTGGCCGATGACTGAAACGTCCTGGATGCCGGCGGTCACGTCCCGGCCACGACCTTTCGGTCAGCGGCGCCCGGCACAGCTGCCCCACGGGTCGCATGTGGCTGCTGCGGCGCATGGACCTTCCCTCTGGCTTCTGGAGCTTTCCGATCCATGAACACACCCGACATGGCCACCTACATGGCCAACCTGGGGCGTGCCGCCCGGCACGCCAGCCACGACATGGCCCGGGCCAGCACGGCCATCAAGAACCGCGCGCTGCAGCAGCTGGCCCATGAGATCGATCGCAACCGCAGCCTGGTGCTGACAGCCAACGGCCAGGATCTGGCCAGCGCGCACAGCGCCGGCCTTGACAGTGCCTTCATCGACCGGCTGACGCTCACCCCCGAACGCATCGACGCCATGGTGGAGGGGCTGGCACAGATCATCGCCCTGCCCGACCCGGTGGGCGAGATCAGCGAGCTGCGCCAGCGTCCCAGCGGTATCCAGGTGGGCCGGATGCGCGTGCCGCTGGGCGTGATCGGCATCATCTACGAGTCGCGCCCCAACGTCACCGTCGATGCCGCAGCCCTGTGCCTGAAGGCGGGCAACGCCGCCATCCTGCGCGGTGGCTCGGAAGCCATCCACTCCAACCGCACGCTGGCCGCACTGATGAGCGAGAGCCTGGCCCGCACGGGGCTGCCGCCCTCGGCCGTGCAGCTGGTGAGCATGACCGACCGTGCAGCCGTCGACTACCTGATCCGCGACCGCGAATCCGTCGACGTGATCATCCCGCGCGGCGGGCGCTCGCTGATCGAGCACATCAGCGCCGAGGCGCGCGTTCCCGTCATCAAGCATCTGGACGGCATCTGTCACGTCTACATTGATGATTCGGCCGACGTGGACATGGCGGTGCGCGTGGCCGACAACGCCAAGACGCAGCGCTACGCTCCCTGCAACACGCTGGAGACGCTGCTGGTGCATGAGGCGATCGCGCCCGAGGTGCTGCCGCGCCTGGGCAGCATCTACCGGATGAAGCAGGTGGAGCTGCGCGTCGACGAACACGGCGCCCGGCTGCTGCAGGAAGCGCAGATCGATTCGGTGCCCGCCACCGAGGACGACTGGCGCACCGAGTACCTGGCGCCGATCCTCGCCATCCGCGTGGTGAAGAGCCTGGATGAGGCCATTGCACACATCAACGAATACGGTTCGCACCACACCGATTCGATCATCACCCAGAACCATGCACACGGCATGCGCTTCCTGCGGGAAGTGGATTCCGCCTCGGTGATGATCAATGCCTCCACCCGCTTTGCCGACGGCTTCGAGTACGGGTTGGGTGCCGAGATCGGCATCTCCACCGACAAGCTGCACGCCCGGGGTCCCGTGGGTCTGGAGGGTCTCACCTCCCAGAAATACGTCGTGTTCGGCCATGGCGAGATCCGGACCTGACCATGGGCACGAACCTCTATCTCTGGACCAAGATCCTGCACATCGTGATGGTGACGAGCTGGTTTGCCGGGCTCTTCTACCTGCCACGCATCTACGTGAACCTGGCGCAGGTTGATCCGCAAGGGTCGACGGCCGAGTACCAGCGGCTGGTGGGCATGTCACAGCGACTCTACCGCTTCATGCTGCCGCTGGCCACGCTGGCCGTGCTCACCGGCCTGGTGCTGTACATCGGCTTCGGCATCGGCATGGGTGCGGGCTGGATGCACGTCAAGCTGGCCTGCGTGCTGCTGCTGATCGGCTATCACCACGGCTGCGGCCGCCTGCTACGGAAGTTCGCGGACGGGCACCGTTCGCACTCCGAACGCTGGTTCCGCGTCTTCAACGAAGGCCCGGTCATCCTGC
>ERZ772968.742-NODE-742-length-16071-cov-6.083854_pt1 | contig 16071 bp, 16 predicted proteins | sample MGYA00580674_ERZ772968 | MGnify/ENA primary metagenome ERZ772968 (study PRJEB29015, sample SAMEA2737940) | human oral metagenome | biome: human oral; feature: human-associated habitat; material: dental | place: China | collected 2138 ...
CCCGCCCCGGCCAGGGGGAAGGACCCGTCGGACCTGAGCAGCACCATGGACTCGGGCGCGCTCGCGCGCACGGTGGCGAGGTGGTCGATCTCGTACTGGTTCAGCGGCACGTGAAGCTCCTTTGCTGTGCTTGCTGCGGATTGTCGTGGGCGGCAGCGGGTTGTCGCGACCGCCCGGGGGGCGCGTGGATCCGCCTGCACCCCAAGCCTCGCGCAACCTTTCCGTCCGGTCAATATTCTCCTCCGGCGCGTCCGTCTGCCCGCCGGCCGCGCTCGGGTGGTGGTCGGAGGCGACCGGCGAGAAGCAGTCGGCGGCCAGGGCCCCCGCGGCGGTGAGGGCGGGCCCCGGCGCAGACGACCGGGGAGGCGCCGCGCGCCAGGCGCAGGGCCCTGTCGGGGTCCCGGCCGCTGATGCCGAGGACCTCGTCGAGCCGCCGCTCCAGGACGCCGCGCGCCGCCGGTCCGATCCGCTACGCCGGCGGCGGGATCTCACCGCTTCCGCGCACGACGAGCTCGGTCGGCACGACAAGGCGCTCGGGGGCGAGCGGGCCCTCGAGCCTGCGGAAGAGCCTCTCGGCGGCGAGACGCCCCATCCGGCGCGGGTCCTGGCGCACGACCGTCAGGGCCGGGTCGAGGAGGTCGGCCAGGGGGATGTCGTCGAAGCCGACGTGGGCCACCTCGTGCTGCGCCCCGGCCCGCCACAGCGCGTGCAGGGCCCCCTCGGTGACGAGGTTCTGGGCGCTGAAGACGGCCGTGGGGGGATCGGCGGTGCGGAGCATGAGGCTCAGGGCCTCCTCGGCGGCGGCCGCGCCGGTGAGCCCCGTCGCCGGGACGGCGTCGTCCCGGGACAGCCCGCCCTCGCCCAGCGCGTCGAGGAAGCCCCGGCGGCGCTCGGCCGCCGTGGGCACCGCGAGCGGCTCGGTGAGCAGGGCGAGGCGCCGGTGGCCGTGGGCGAGCATGTGTCGGGTCGCGCGCGCGGCCGCCTCGCGGGTGTCGCTCGTGACGCAGTCGGCCTCCACGCCCTGCGGCGCGCGGTCCACGAACACGATCGGCACGCCCAGGTCGAGGATCGAGCCGAGGACCCCATCGTCCGAGGACTCCGAGGACACCGTGTCCACAATGATCCCGTCCACGTGGCGCCTCATGGAGTCCCTGATGGCCCGGGCCTCCCGCTCGGGGTCCTCGTCGAGGCTGGAGGCGATCACCGCCACGTCGCGCTCCCGGGCCACGTCCTCGACGCCGCGGTGCACCTCGCCGGCGAAGGGGTTGGCGACGCTGCTCACCAGCAGCGCGATCGTGTGCGTCGCACCCCCCGGGCGACGCAGGCTTCCCGCCCGCAGGTCGACGTGGTAGTCCAGCTTGCGGACCGCCGCCCACACCCGCTGCGAGGTGCTCTCGGAGACCAGCGGCTCGCCATTGACGACGCGCGAGACCGTCTTGGTGCCCACGCCCGCGAGCGCCGCGACCTCCCTCATCGTCGGACGACGCCTCGGCTCATCGGCCCGCGACGCCGGTGGTGTCGGTGGTGTCGGTGGTGTCGACGCCATTGCCCGGCCCCCTCGGATCTCATCAGGCTCTTGACTCTAGCAGCGAACAATTCTATCGTTCTCATCACGACCAACGATGACATCGTTGTCAGCACCGTGATTCCGCGGTTCTTCAACGGAGAGGAGCGTGCCTCACCCCCACCGTCGGGCCCAATCCCGCAAGCCCGCCCGACGACCCCGTCCCACCCGGGCCCGCCCCCGCGACGGGTCCGCGAAGTTCCGGCAGTTCCGGCAATTTCATGCAATGGAGCAGATATGACAGTTCAACCGCGCCTGCACATGGAGGACATAGCCAAGTCCTTCCCCGGCGTGCAGGCCCTCAAAGGAGTCTCCCTGGACCTCCGGCCTGGAGAGGTCCACGCCCTCGTCGGCGAGAACGGCGCCGGGAAGTCGACGCTGGTCAAGATCATCACCGGCATCCACCCCGGCTTCTCCGGCACCTACGAGTACGAGGGCGCGCCCGCACGATTCCGTTCCATCCGCGACGCCCAGGAAGCGGGCATCTCGATCGTGCACCAAGAGCTCAACATGATGGCGGACCTGACGGTCGCGCAGAACATCTTCATCGGCCGGGAGTCCTCCTCGCTGCGGATCTCCGACCGCGACCTGAACCGCCGCGCCCAGAAGCTCATCGACGACTACGAGATCGGCGTCGACCCGCGCACGCCCCTGCGGGACCTGACGGTCAGCAAGGCCCAGATCGTGGAGATCGCCCGGGCGCTGTCCTTCCAGGAGACCAAGGTGCTCATCCTCGACGAGCCGACCGCGGCCCTGTCGGAGGCGGAGAGCGCCGAGCTCCTCGACCGCGTGCGCGGCCTGCGGGAGCGGGGCGTGTCCATCGTCTACGTCTCCCACCGCATGCACGAGATCATGGACATCTCCGACCGGATCACCGTGCTGCGGGACGGCACCCACGTGGGCACGCTGGAGACGGCCTCGACCACCATGGACGAGATCATCGAGCTCATGGTCGGGCGGCAGGTCGTCAACGCCCCCAAGAGCGCCTCGGCCGTGCCCGCCGACGCCGCCGTCGTCCTGGAGGCCGACCACCTGAGCTCGGCCGACGTCACCGACGTCTCCTTCCAGCTGCGCGCCGGGGAGATCCTCGGCTTCGCGGGGCTCGTCGGGGCCGGGCGCACCGAGACCATGCGGATCCTCGCCGGCGCCGACCCGGCGACGGGCGGGCGCATCACCGTCAAGGGCGAGCAGGTCTCCTTCCACCACCCGCGGGACGCCGTCAGGGCCGGCATCGCCTACCTGTCCGAGGACCGCAAGCGCTACGGGCTCGCCGTCGGCCTGTCGGTCGCCGACAACACGGCCCTGCCCTCCTACGACCGGCTCAGCTGGGGGCCGGTCGTCCGCGGCAGGCAGGTGGCCGAGGCCACCAGGCGCTACGTGGACAGGCTGCGGATCAAGACGCCCTCGATCCGCCAGATCGTCCGCAACCTGTCCGGGGGCAACCAGCAGAAGGTCGTGCTCGCCAAGTGGCTGCTGCACGACGTCGACATCTTCATCTTCGACGAGCCCACGCGCGGGATCGACATCGGGGCGAGGGCGGAGATCTACGAGCTCATGCGCAACCTGGTGGCGCAGGGCAAGTCGATCATCCTCGTGTCCTCCGACCTGGACGAGGTGCTCCACCTGTCCGACCGCGTCGTCGTCATGTGCGAGGGGCGCAAGACCGGCGAGCTCGACATCTCGCAGGCCACACAGATCAAGATCATGGAGCTGGCGACAGCTCAGGAAGCACGTGAAGCAGCATGAAGACCAACCTCCTGAAGAACCCTCTCGGCAAGAAGCTCTCCCCCCAGGCCGCCCAGCAGCTGATGGCCCTGGCCGCCCTGCTCATCCTCTACGTGTACTTCGCCATCTTCGGCACCCGCTTCCTGTCCCCCGGCACCTTCGTGTCGATCCTCGACTCCTCCTACTACATCGGCTTCCTCGCCATCGGGATGACCTTCGTCATCATCACCTCCGGCATCGACCTGTCCGCCGGCACGGTCATGGTCGGCGCGGCGCTGGTGGGCGGCGTCGCCTACAACGTGTGGCACCTGCCGATCCTCGTCTGCCTGCTGGTCGTCGTGGGGACCGGCCTCCTGTTCGGGGTCGGCAACGGCGTCCTCGTGGGCTTCCTCCGGCTGCCCCCGTTCATCGCCACCCTGGGCATGCAGTTCATCTCCCTGGGCCTGTGCGCCGTCGCCGCGAAGGTCCAGACCCAGACCTACCCGAGCCTGACCTCGCCCGACGGGTGGTTCAAGACCGTCCTGTACAAGGCCGGCACCTTCCCCGTCGGGGCGCTCTGGCTCGCCGGGTTCTTCGCCATCGCCTGGTTCATCCTCAACCGCACCAAGCTCGGCCGGTACGCCTACGCCATGGGCTCCAACGAGGAGGCCGTCGAGCTGTCCGGGGTCGTCGTCTCCCGCTGGAAGTTCTGGGTCTACGTCCTCAACGGGTTCTTCTGCGGGCTCGCCGGGACCATCTACGCGGCGACCTTCTCCGCGATCACCCCGCAGACCGGCAACGGCCAGGAGATGTACGCGATCGCCGCCTGCGTCATCGGCGGGACGTCGCTCGCCGGAGGCGTCGGCTCCCTGTGGGGGACGATCATCGGCGTCTTCGTCATCAGCGTCCTGAAGACCGGCCTGCTCTCCATGGGCCTGCCGGTCCAGTGGCAGCAGTTCCTCATCGGGGCCGTCGTCATCCTCGCGGTCCTGCTCGACGTCATCCGCAGCAGGCGGGCCCGCCGCTCATGACCGGTCCGGACGGGGCCGAGCCGCGCCCCCACCCCACCCTGTGATCTTGAAAGGACCTCCTGCCCATGCCGACCATGCCGCCCATCACCCGCAGAACGGCGCTCGCCGCCCTCGGTGCCGCGTGCTCTGTGACGCTGCTGCCCGCGTGCGCGGGCGACGACGCCACCACCGTCATCATTATCTCCAAGAGCTACCAGAACCAGTTCTACCAGGCGGCCTTCAAGGGCGCCCGGGAGGCCGCGGACTCCCTCGGCGTCAAGCTCGTGACCAACGGGCCCGACGCGGAGAGCAACGTGTCCCAGCAGGTCGAGCAGCTCGCCGCCGCCGTCAACCAGCGCCCCTCGGCCATCGCCCTGGCGGCCTGCCAGCCCGACGCCGTCCAGGACGCGCTCGTGGCCGCCAAGAGGCAGGGCACCCCCGTGATCGGCTTCGACTCCGGCATCCCCGACGACGCCTCCGGGGCGGTCCTGGCCACGGCGACCACCGACAACACCCTGGCGGGCGGGAACGTCGCCACCAACCTCGCGGCCAGCGAGGCCTTCCGCAAGGCCGTCGCCGCCGGCACCGCCGGCTCCCCCGCCGTCGTCGGCGTCCTGGCCCAGGACTCCACCTCGGGCTCGATCATCCAGCGGGTCGACGGCTTCATCGACACCCTGGTCACCGAGCTGGAGAAGCTCGACGGGTTCGCGGGCGCCGTCGACGTCTCCGGCCAGCAGCACTGGACCCGGGCCTCGGACAAGCCCGCCAGGGTCAAGATCGTCGTCACGGTCCCGCCCACCACGAGCCAGTCCGACATCCAGTCGGCGGCGACCTCGATCCTCAGCACCCAGGGCCTGGTCGCGCTGTTCGCCGGCAACCAGGACGCCGTCAACGGGGTCATCTCCGCCACCGGCGACGCGACCGCGCTGGACCGCACCAGCGGCACGTACAAGGACCTCCTGGTCGTCGGCTTCGACGCCGGCAAGTCCCAGAAGGACGCAGTGCGCTCCGGCGCCTTCCTCGGCTCGGTCGCCCAGGACCCCTACCAGATGGGGTACCAGGCGGTGCAGACCGCCGCGAGGGCAGCCGCCGGGGAGACGGTCGGGGACGTCGACACCGGCTCGCACTGGTACGACGCGAGCAACATCGACGACGCCGACCTGTCGATCCTGCTCTACGACTGAGCGGGACGACGTCGGGCGGCGGGGAGCGCCCGCGGCAGGCTTGCGAGTCGGCCGCGGGCGCTCCCCGTGCGCCCGGCGCGCCCGCGCCCGTCCGGCGCCGCCTAGCGGAGTCCGCCGTCGTCTTGGCCTCCGCCGGGCGCGCCCGCGCCCGTCCGGCGTCGCCTCCGCGGGCGGGCGGACCCGGGCGGCTACCGTGCTGCTCGTACGAGCGCGAGAGGCGCGAAGCAGAGGCACGGAGGTCCCCATGGCAGGCAGAACGGGAAGGACGGGCAGGGTCATCCTCATCACCGGCGCGAGCAGCGGCATCGGCTTCCAGGCGGCCAGGGAGCTGGCCAGGGCCGGGCACACGGTCTACGCCGGGGCGCGGCGCGTGGAGCGGATGCGGCCGCTGCGGGCGCTGGGCGTCACCCCCGTCGCGCTCGACGTCACCGACGGGCAGGCCTGCACCGGCGTCGTCGAGACGATCATGAGCAGGGAGGGGCGCATCGACGTCCTGGTCAACAACGCCGGCTACGGCTCCTTCGGGACGGTCGAGGACGTGGACCTGACCGAGGCGCGCCGCCAGATCGAGGTCAACGTCCTGGGCCTGGCCGCCCTGACCAAGGCGGTCCTGCCGCACATGCGCGCCAGCCGCTCGGGCACGATCATCAACATGAGCTCGATGGGCGGCCGTTTCGTGATCTTCATGGGCGGCTGGTACCACGCGACGAAGTACGCCGTCGAGGCCCTGTCCGACGCCCTGCGCATGGAGGTCGCGGACTTCGGCATCGACGTGGTCCTCATCGAGCCCGGCGCCATCAGGACCGACTGGGGCACCATTGCCGCCGACCACCTGGAGGACTCCGCCCGGGGCGGCGCCTACGAGGAGGCGGCGGGCAGGACGGCCGCGAGCATGCGCAGGCTGTACGCGAGCAGGCGGTTGAGCGACCCGCAGGTGGTGGTGCGGGCCATCCGCAGGGCCGTCGAGGCCCGGCGCCCCCGGACCCGCTACCTCGTCGGCCTGGGGGCCAAGCCGCTCGTGGCCGCCCGCGCACTGCTGCCCGCCCGCCTGTTCGACCGGATCATGCGGGGCGCGGCGGCGGGCTGAGGCGCCGCCCGAGCGCCCGTGCGACGCCGCGGCTCGCGGACCTACAGGGTCAGCCGCATCTGGTGCCAGACGGCGCCGCCGTGGGTGGACTCCTGCGAGACGCCCTCGTCGCGGAAGCCGAGGCGGGCGTAGAAGCCGACGAGCTCGGGTTTGGCGGTGAGCACGACCCCGCGACGGCCGCCGGCGCGGGCGTCCTCGACGGCGTGCCGCACAAGCGCGCCGGCCAGGCCCTCGCCCCGGCGGTCGGGAGCGGTTGCAACGCTGAAGATCATCTGCCAGGCGCCGTCGGGCTCGTGCAGCTCGGCGCGGGAGAACATCTCGTCGGTCAGGTCGGGCAGGTCGGTGCACATTCCGTTGACGCCGGCGACCAGCCGCTCGGGACCCTCGGGGCCCTCGGGGCCGTCCTCGACGGCGAGCCAGACGTGGTCGGGGTAGGCGGCCAGGCGCGCGGCGATCGTCTCGCGGTCGGCGGCCTCGGCGGGCGGGAAGCAGAGGGCCTCCAGCGCGGCGATGGCGTCGAGGTCGGCGGTCGAGGCCGTGCGGATTCTCGGGCGGGTTCTCATGCGTCCATTGTGCGCATGGCGCCCGTCGCATCGCGCTTGTACCACATGCCGGTACCCGCCAGGCAGACGGCCGTGGCCGCCATGGTGAGCGCGCCGGGCAGGGCGGCCGCCCAGCAGGCGGCGACGACGGCGCCCAGCCCCAGGGCCCCCGCGGCCAGCGGCGGCCAGAGGCGGCGCCCGGTCAGGAGCGCCAGGAAGCCCCAGAAGGCCACCAGGCAGATGACGATCCCGCCCGCCAGCAGGGCGGCGGCTGGCGCAGTGAGCGGCTCGTGGGGCTCATCGACGATGATCTCGGTGCTCACCGCGAAGGCGATGAGCCCGATGACCAGCACCTGCTGACCGTTCGTGGCCAGCCTGCCCATGGCCAGCTCGCCGTGCTCGGCCACGAGCCGGGCGTCGACCTCGTCCGTCCCCGTGCCGAAGAACAGGTACCACACGCCGACGAGCACCGCGAACGCGGCCAGCCCCGCGGCCAGCCGCGCGGGGTCCTGGGGGCCGGCGGCGATGGAGCGCCCGGTGGTGAGCACGCCCTCCCCCAGGCAGATGATGAGGAACAGGCGGCAGCGCTCGACCTGGTGCTCGACGTCGAAGCGCACCTCGGAGAAGTCCCGGTGGCGGCGCCCGGGCACGGGGTGCCCGCTCCACATGCCGACGACGTCGATCACCACGGCCGCCAGCCACCAGAACAGGCGGTGCTCCGGCTCGGCCAGGGCCCCCAGGCTCCAGGGCACCGCGGAGACGACGGCCCAGATGATCATGGAGACGCGGTGGCGGCGCAGCGAGGCGTAGACGTCGTGGGCGCGGGTCATGGCGCTGCGGCCCACCTGGATGAGCACCAGGGGAACCACGAAGGCCCACGGGGCGTCCTCGAAGGCGCCGCTGATCGAGGCGTTCATCACCAGTCCCCCGGCCATGACCGCGAGCACGACCCAGCGGGCCTCGTCCTTGCGGGCCAGGACCATGGTGGACTCGTAGGCGGTGAAGGACCAGATGACGAACATGGCCAGGGCCATGACGAGGGTCTGGCCCGCCCCGCGCCACGTCTGGTGCTCCAGGAGGTGCTCGGAGAGCTGGGAGATCGCGAAGACCCACACCAGGTCGAAGAAGAGCTCGAGGAAGGTCACCGCCTGGTGGGCCGAGGGCGGCAGCGCGGGGGCAGGGGCGGGCGCGGAACCGGCAGGCGGCGTGCGGCCGGCGGTCCCGGGCTCGTCGTTCTCACGGCTGGGCTGGCTCAAAGGCGGGGCTCCTTCTCCCGTCGGACTCTCGTCGGATTCTCCGCGGAGCAGACCCGAGGCACTCTAACCGCGGCGGGCCCCGCGCGCAGCACGACGGCGACAGGCCCGGGCAGGCACCGGCAAGGGGCGGGTGAATCGCGGTCACGGCCGGCGGGCCGGGGGGAAGGACGAGGACGCCTTGATCTGCCGGCTGCCGAGCCTGGTCTCAATGGGCGCCCGGCGCATGAGCAGCCGGCAACGCAGCCGATACCGGAGTGCGCACCCTCCCGTCGGCGCGGATGACCTGGATGAGTGATCCCGGAGACTGACGCCCGCCATGCGCTGCGGCCCTATCAAAAAGGTGGCTCCTACGCACTTTTAAGGTGTTCGGCAGCCCTGAGCGCGGCGGGGATTAGCGTGATTCCGCGGTTCTGCAGCGAAGTCAGGGCGAGCGCCGGTGTTAAAAGTGCGTAGGAGCCACCTTTTTCCCGTCGAGGTCGGCCTCCTGGGGCCCGGAGAGCCCCGGAGGGCTGGTGGTGGCCCGGCGACGGGCGCTCGCATCTCGACGAAGAAGGCAGTGGGGCTGCGAGGACCGGGCGAGGAACCCGCCTCTGTCAGCCGCCCGCCCCGGCACCGCCGCCCGCCGCCGGGCGACGGCCGACGAAGACGCTCGCCGCAGCGGCGAGGGCGATGACGGACAGGATGAGGAGCACGACGAAGCCTGTGCGCGTACCGGAGCGGGTCGCGGCGACGAGGTCGCCGGGGTCCGCGCTCTGGGCGGCGTTGACAACGGCGGTGGCGACGGCCGTGCCGACGGCGCCGCCGAGCTGCTGGATGGTGTTGAAGGCGGCGTTGCCGTCGGCCTGGAGGTGGTCGGGCAGGCCGCGCAGGCCGTTGGTCATCGAGTTGGAGACCGACAGCCCTTGGCAGACCGGCATGATGACGTAGATGAGGGCGAGCCAGGCGGCGGGGACGGCCACGCCGACGGCGGCGAACAGGACCATGGCGAGCACGCCGCAGGCGGCGCCGACCAGGATCGGGCGGGCCGGGCCCAGGACGTCGAGGACGCGGCCGCCGAAGGGGGTCAGGCACGCGCCCAGGACGCAGCCGGGCAGCAGGAGGCAGCCGGCGGCGAAGGAGCCCATGGAGGCGCCGACCTGCGCGTAGTACGGGATGAGGTAGCCCAGGGCGAGCACGATCGCCTGGATGAGGACGACGTAGGTGACGCTGAGGGTGTAGGTGCGGTCGGCGAAGATCCTGATGCGGATGAGCGGGCGCTCGGAGCGGGACGACAGGACGCAGAAGACGGCGATGAGAACGAGCGCGAGGGCGAGCAGCCCCAGGACCCGGGGGCTGGTCCACCCCGTCTCGCCAGCGGCGTTCATGGCCAGGACGAGGGCGGTGAAGCCGGCGGCCATGACGAGGAACTGCAGGGGGCTGAAGGCGGCGTCGGCCTGCGGCCGAGCGGCCTGCCGGATGGCGAGGACGCCCAGGACGCCGGCGACGACGAGGAAGGGCAGCAGGACGATGAAGATCGACCGCCAGCCGAAGGCGCCGATGAGGTAGCCGCCGAGCGAGGGCCCGACGGCGGGCGCGATGGCGGTGATGAGGGTGGCGACACCCATCATGGTGCCCAGCCTCTCGAAGGGGACCTGCTCGAGGACCATGTTGAACATCAGGGGCAGGGCGATGCCGGTGCCGACGCCCTGGACCAGGCGGCCGAGGATGAGCACGGTGAAGTGCGGGGCCGCGGCGCACATGACCGTGCCGGCCAGGAAGGCCACCATGGCGAGGGCGAACAGGGTCCTGGTGCGCAGGCGCCGGTTGAGGAAGGAGGAGATCGGCATGATCGCCGCCAGGACCAGGAGGTAGCCGGTGGTGATCCACTGGACGGTTGATGTGGAGACGCCGAACTCCTTCATGAGGGCCGGGAAGGCGATGTTCATGGCGGTCTCGACGACGACGCCGGCGAAGGACATGATGCCGACGGCGACAACGGCGAGGACGAGGCGGGCGTCGAGCCTGCGTTCGAAGGTGGGCACGAAGCTGATTGTATGAGGCGATTAATTCTCCGGTAATTCGCCGGCGCGTGACGTCTCAGGCAGGACCCGCATCATCGCAGTGCCCCGACGGCGGCCCCCGCTGCGGGTGCGCTCCCGTTCTCAGCGCTGCGGGAGGGTGACGATCCCCCGTTCGGCGTAGCTGCGCACGGCCGCCTCGACGGTCTCGGTGGTCGTGTAGCGGGGCCGGTAGCCCAGGAGCCGCCTGGCCTTCTCGTTGGAGAAGTGGCCGGAGCGGGCCAGGTGGAGGTAGGTGGACTTAACGGCGTCCTCGCTCAGGCCGCACTCCTCCACCCACCGCTCCCAGCCCAGGAAGCTGATCCGGGGCTCGGCGCCGAGCACCCGGGCGACCGCCAGCGCACAGCCGTAGGTGGTCAGCCCCTCGTCGGCGACGGCGTGGAAGCACTCCCCCAGGGCCGCCTCGCGGTGGGAGACGGCGTCCCGGAAGACCTGGGCGACGTCGTAGCCGTGGACGTGGTGGAGGATCTCCTGGCCGAAGTTGGGCAGGACGACCTCGCCGCTCTCGGCGATCGTCTGGAAGACGCGGTGGTCGGTGTTGCCCAGGGGGCTGATGATGTCCCAGCCGGGTCCGGAGATCTGCCCGGGCATGACGGCGGTGGCGGGGAGGGCGTCGCGCTGCCAGGCCCGGCGGAGGAGCTCCTCGATGGCGGTCTTGTCGCGGCCGTACTGGTCGAGGGCGTGGCGGGGGTGGTCCTCGGTGACGGGGTTGATCTCGGTGCGGCCGTCCGCCCAGATGGAGGAGGCGACGAGGTAGTGCCGCAGCGGCCCGCCGGCGAGGGCGTCGACCATGGCGCGCACCTGGTCGGGGGTGAAGGCGACCAGGTCGACAACGACCTCGGCGCCGACGTCGGCGATGGCGCGGGCGAAGCCGGCCTGGGAGCGGTCCAGGGCGAGGCGTTGCGCGGTGTCCCAGGCCGGGTGGTGCTCGTAGGGCCGGGAGGCGCTGCGGGTGACGGCGGTGACCTCGTAGCCCGCCTCGGCGAGCTGGGGGACGAGGTAGGTGCCGATGTGCCCGGTGGCCCCGATGACGACTGCCTTCATGACTGTGGTCCCTTCTCAACGCGCCGGCTACTCCCGCCCGGCGCCGCTGCCACCCCGCCGCGCTGCGGAGCCGCCTGCGAGTCTCATGCTAACAATGGCGGCGCTCCGGGCAGGCCCTTCGGGCCCTGCCGCTCATCGGCCGCGCACCCACTCGAAGACGTCGGCGGCCTCCGGCCGGCCGTCGGCGCGGGCCAGCAGGTGGAAGGTCGCATGGGCCACGGAGAAGGCGGTCGAGGCGGGCAAGGTCCGCTCCATCGGCCTGTCCAGCTTCTTCGCCACTCTGGTCCGCGAGGTTCTCGACTGGGCCGCATGGGCCCGTCCCACGGCTACGGGCCGATCCTTTACGAGGAGCTCGCACGCCCCTACACGAGTGATTCCAAGGGGCGCGGCAGCGATGCCCGGTCCGCCGGCGTGCCCGGCCACTCGGCGCCTCGCAGTCCCGACGCCATCCCCGGGTTCCTGGGCGGTCCGGTCCGGCCCGAGACGCCGGCCTGACGGCCCGCCGGGCGCCGCCGCGCCCCGCAAAGTGATCACCCCACGCACCTTTAGCCCTCCGCGCCGTCCGGCCCGCGCCGCAGAACCGCGGAATCACGCCGATTCTCACGGTGTCCGGGGCTGTTGGCCAGCTTAAAAGTGCGTGGGATGATCACTTCTCCCGCCCCGGAGCCAGTCATCGGGATAATCGGGTGCCGTTCCAGCAGGCCGCGGCCGCCGGACCCTGCCGACCGGCCCCGCGCCGGCGACCCCTTCGCCGAGATCGGTCGTACTCCGCGTCGAGATCGGTCCACTTCCGGCTCGAGATCGGTTCAAGGGGACTCGGGGCGCCCGCCGCCGGGTCTCCCACCGGCTCTTCGAGACACCCGGGAAGCCAAGCCGGGGCAGAGCACGGCCCGCACCCCTCATGGTCACACCTAAGCGTCGAGCACTACAGGTCCAGGTCATCGCGCAAGTCTGCGACGCTCCCGTAGCGCCTGGCGGTGCCCGCGGAGATCTCTGCGTCAATCTCGTCGTAGGCCTGCCGGGCCTCGGCACTCATGACGTATGGACGGGACGTGTCGAAGGGGAAGCCCTTGAACTCATTGAACGCGCGCACGAATATGCGCACCGCATTTGACGGGGTCGTCCCCATCTGATGAGTGAGCTCAACAAATAAACGCTTGTCGTCATCGTCGATCTTGACATTGAGGGTCTTAGTCGCCATCAGGTCTCCCACCCCACACCTCACTGCATCAGCATGCTCATCGTATCATGATGTAACACGATGTGATACGGGCTCGTGGGGCCCGGCACCGCCCGGCCCGGGGCGCCGCCTCACCAGGATGTCAACGGCCCTGGACCAGGTCCTGGGAGGTGAAGTGGCGCCCCGCCGGCCCCCTCACCGGGACGTCGTCGACACCGTCGTCCCGGCGAGAGCCTTCTCCCCGGGGCGGGCGAGCGGGCCGACGAGCTCGTGGGGCACGTAGGTCTCCTCCAGGTAGGCGACCTCCTCGGCGGTGAGGGTCAGCTCCAGGGCGCGCACGGCGTCGTCGACGCGGCTCGGCCGCGAGCAGCCGACGATGGGAGCGGCCACGCCCCTGGCCCAGTGCCAGGCCAGCGCGACGTCGGCCATGGGCACCTCGTGCCTGGCCGCGACCTCGGCGACGCGCTCGATGACGGGCATGTCGATCTCGCGGTCGCGGTCGTACTTGGCGCGCATGGTGCCGTCCGTCGTCGAGCGCACCGACGGCGAGTCCCAGGTGGGGCGGGTCAGGTGCCCGGAGGCGAGCGGGCTGTAGGGAGTCAGGGACATGCCGTACTGCTCGACCACGGGGATCATCTCCCGCTCGTCCTCGCGGTAGAGGAGGTTGTAGTGGTTCTGCATGCTGGCGAAGCGGGTCCAGCCGTGGGCGTCCGCCGCCACCTGCAGGTTGTGCAGCTGGTAGGCGTACATGGCGGAGGCACCCAGGGCCCGTACGCGGCCGTCGCGCACGAGGCGGTCCAGGGCCTCCATGGTCTCCTCCACGGGAGTGGAGTAGTCGAAGCGGTGGATGATGTAGAGGTCGAGGTAGTCGGTGCCCAGGCGCTGGAGCGTGCCCGTGATCTCCCGCTCGATCGCCTCGGCGCTCAGGTGCCCCTCGTTGAAGTAGACCTTGGAGGCCAGCACCACGTCCTCGCGCGCGACGCCGAGGTTCCTCAGGGACTGCCCGATGTACTCCTCGCTGGTGCCGCGGGCGTAGACGTTGGCGGTGTCGATAAAGGTGACGCCGAGCTCGAGCGCGCGGGCGATGACGGCCTGGGTGGAGGGCTGGTCGATGACCCACTGGTGGAAGTCCGGGAAGACCTGGCCGAAGCTCATGCCTCCGATGCACAGCCGCGGGATCGTGATGCCTGTGGTGCCAAGTGTCGTGTACTGCATGGCGCCAGTATGGGTGCCTGGCGCCGTCCCCGGGCAGGCCCTGACAGAGCCACCCTGGAGACCGCCCGGGGTGCGGTCCGACGCCGGCGCCCCGCCTCAGCGGCTCCCTTCCGCCGCGAGGAGGCGGCCCACCCGGCCGGGCCCGCGCCCTGAGCCTTTTCCGGCCCGCGCACGACCCGGGACCGGGTGGCCGTCCCGGCCCGCTGGCCCGCTCACGGCCCCAGCGCCTTGAGCGGGAAGGTGACGACGCCGTCGGGGAGCGTCATCACGGGTCCGTCAGCGGTGATGACGGCGGCGTACGCCGGAGGAGGGGTCCGCGCGGTATCGATATCGGCCACGAAGGCGGCGAGCGAGGTCTGCGCCGCCGGGATCTGGCGCTGCCCCAGCCTGACCTCGAAGGCGGCCCAGCGCCCGTCGTCCAGCTCCACAATGGCGTCCGCCTCCTTCCCCGCCTTGTCCCGGTAGTGGTAGAGGCGTCCGCCGCACATCTCAGAGAAGATCCGCAGGTGCTGTACCGCCTGGGACTCGAACCAGAGCCCGGCGGTCTCCAGGTCCTTTAGGAGGCGCTCCGAGGACGTCGCCGTCACCGCCGCGGCGAGCGCAGGGTCGACGAAGTGCAGCTTCGACGACGTGCGCACCGCGTAACGGGACCGCAGGTGCGGCGCCCAGGCCGGCTGCTCCTCGACGACGAAGAGGCGTCTGAGGGCGCCCACGTAGGCGATGGCGGTCTCCGCGCTCAGGGACTGCCCGGAGGCATCCCTGGCGATGGTGCGGAAAGACGCCTCTGTCGCGACATGCCGGGCGAGGGAGCGCATGAGGGCGCGCAGGCGGCGCTGCGCCTGAGGCGTCGTCAGGTCGAGGTCCCCCGGCCACCCTCCGTGCACCAGGTCGTCCAGGGCCTCGCGTACACCGGCACCGGAGTTAAGCACCGGCGCTGGCGCCTCGCCGTTGAACAGGCTCGCCAAGGAGACGCTGCCATCCCCGCGACCGCGCTCGAACAGGGTCATGGGCCGCATTCGGATCCGTGAGATCCGGTGTGCCCCGGAGTGCCGCGCGGCGTCCTCGGCGGGGACGGATGATCCCGTGAGGATGAACTGTCCCGGGTGGCGACGGGAGTCGATCTCCCTGCGCACGAGGTTCCACAGTGAGGGCTCGATCTGCCACTCGTCAAGAAGACGCGGCACGTCGCCGGCCAGGAGGAGCGAGGGATCGACGTCCAGGGCGGCCCGCAGCTGCGGCAGCCCGGAGTCCAGCGCGATCTCGGAGGAGGCGTGCCGGCGTCCGGTCATGGTCTTGCCGCAGGCGCGGACGCCCTCGATGAGGACGCCCCCCGAGTAACCGAGGATGTCGTCAACAAGCCGATCCACGACCCTCGGCAGATAGCCCTCCTGCTCCATGGTTCCCTCCCTGCGCCCTTGCCGCACAATGTCAACCCGTCATGTGGCGTCGATCCAACCCGGCATGTGGCGTCTCCCGGGCGCCGCACCCACCCACCCGCAGCGGGCGGGCGGTAGGCGAGCGCGGCGCCCGCGACGTCTAGCCAGGAGCGGGGCCCGCCGCATTGTCCACCGTCTCCGCCGCGGCCTCGGCGAGCCCGAGAGCAGGTGCGGGACGCGGTCGGATGGGAAATGGCTGGTACCCTGTTCCCATGCAGGTCACAATCGATTCCGGAGGGCGGATCCTTCTTCCGAAGAGCCTGCGGGACTCCCTGGGGCTTCTGCCCGGCACGAAGGCGGATATCTCGCTCTACGGCAACGGCGTGCAGGTGACCCCGGGGGGGGACGCACCGCTCGGCTGGAGGCGGACGAGGACGGGCATCTCGTAGCCAGGTCGCACACCGTCGTCACCGACGACACGATGTTCGCACTCATGGACACCGGGCGCCGATGACGGATCGGCCTCGGACCGCGGTCGACACGAGCGTCGCCGTCCCCCTGCTCGTCGCCTCCCACCAGGCCCATGGGGCCGTGCACTCCTGGGCGAGAGGACGCGAGCTCAGTCTCAGCGGGCACGCGCTGGCGGAGACCTACGCGGTGCTGACCCGGCTGCCCGGTGACGCACGCGTGAGTCCCGCGGATTACGAGACGGTCGGCGTCGGCACAGAGATCCTCCGCTGACTCCTCCGACCGACCGAAGAATCCCGGCTCAGTCAGCCGGCCTGGGCGGCCTATGAGGAGCGGTAGTACAGCACCGCGACCTGGGTGCGATTCCTCAGCCCCAGCTTGGCC
>ERZ772968.752-NODE-752-length-15977-cov-14.173659_pt1 | contig 15977 bp, 14 predicted proteins | sample MGYA00580674_ERZ772968 | MGnify/ENA primary metagenome ERZ772968 (study PRJEB29015, sample SAMEA2737940) | human oral metagenome | biome: human oral; feature: human-associated habitat; material: dental | place: China | collected 2138 ...
TGGGTGGGTTGAGACAAGACTTTTCGTTGATATTTCTGGGCCGTCTCGACTTTCATGATTGACAGTCCGCATGCTGGGCATCGTTGCCTGCTGAGCTTGTCCTTGGCAGGCCGGCATGCCGGTAGATGGTGGCTCTGCTGACGCCGAGGGCGGCGGCGGTCTGGGTGACGGTGGCGCCGGCGGCCAGGAGGGTAGCTGCGGCTTCGGCGCGTTGGGGTGTCCATACGGTGGGGCGGCCGAGGTTGGCGCCTCGGGCTCTGGCGGCTTCGAGGCCGGCGATTGTCCGCTCGATGGTGAGCTCGCGCTCGAACGCCGCCAAACTGGCGATGAGGTGGACCATGAGGCGGCCTGTGGGGGTGGTGGTGTCGATGGACTCGTGGAGGCTGCGAAGGTTGACGCCTCGGCGGGTGAGGTTGTCGATGGTGGCCACGAGATGCGGGAGGGAGCGTCCGAGGCGGTCGAGGCGCCATACGACGAGGGTGTCGCCCTCGTCGAGCTCGGCCAGCGCCTGGTCGAGGCCGGGTCGGGCGGCCAGGGCGCCTGAGGCGGTGTCGGTGTGGATGCGGGTGCAGCCCGACGCCGTGAGGGCGTCGAGCTGCATATCGAGGCGTTGGTTGCCGGTGGAGATGCGGGCGTAGCCGACGATGGTGGCCATAGCGTCTATGAGACCACACCCCTGGCTGCCGGGTGCGGCTGAGGGCGTTGATTGATCACAGGTCGCGACTGACTGGAAGTGTCTCTTGGTCATAAAGGTGGTCCACAGAACGTTCTTGACGTCTCTGTCTCCTGGTGTCATCTATTACACAATAGAGGAGAAACCCACTAAATAGCACCAGATTAATTGACAGTGCCATCGAAGGCGCGAAATCTGTTTCTTGTCTGGTTACGAAGATTGCAACACTAGAGAAGAGCATCGACAACACAGTCCAGCCACTCCATTTCGGATTTCCAATGCTTTCAGCTCCATCAAAACAAAAGATGTTGGAGATAAGAGTTATCATGAGCACTCCGAAGCAGCTTGCCATGCCACCGTACAGTATTTTGGACGGTGTTCTGCTGGCGAAGTTGATGGCAGGCTCAACAAACATTGGGAGGATGAGCATGTGTGCCATGCCCGTGGATAAAGCGGTGGCAGCGATCACCTTCACTAGCTGCCAAGCCCCGCGACGCAGCGTTGTCGCGAAAAGGTTCATAGCTAACTCCTTCTAGCTCTTGCTGGTTGTTGTCTAGTGGTCGGCCCCCTTTGACGGGGGCCCGTCCGGCCCCGACGATCTGCGAAACAACTCACGTGAGCCCGCCTGATATGTGCCGATCAGTGCTGCACTCATGCTGTCTCTCCGACCGGCTCGACCTGATCTAGCCGGCAGTGAATCGGCTTACGGTGGAGATTGTATGCGACCAAATAAGCCGGGAAATGGCTGTGCGTGTGTGGCACATAGGCGCCGTCATAATCCACGATATTTGTATCGCAGTACGAAAGCGTACGCACTCCCACGATCACGCCACTGGCGCCACTGACTCCAGGAGGAGGAAACGGTACAGGCCACCACTCCGTACGGAGAGTACCTGTTCCTGAAATCCACTCCTGTTTCTTCTGGAGGCTCCCAAGAATGCGCACTTCAGCCCCTAGCGGCAAATACTTTTTCATGCCGCCTTCTCCCTATCATGGCGGCACTCCAGGGCGTCAGCAGCCCGGAAAGTCGGCTCAATCAGAGCAAACGCAATCAGCGCAGGCCCGAGAATTTCCCCAGCCAGCTCGACCAATTCCCAGATCACGCTTCCTCCTTAAGGTCGCCGCCACCCAAGGTGACCTCACGAAGGACCGTTACGCTACGAACCTTGCATTTAGGGCGAGAGGTGGTAGGGATCGGGTAGATGTCCTCCAGTTTCACCGAGCACAGAAGCATCCTCTCAGCTTCAGCCTCAGCCTCACAGTATTGGGCTGCTTGATGAGGATGAGGGGACAGATGAAGGCCACCACCGCACTTATTGTTGGGCTCCCAGTCATCGCATGACACGACACCGGACGTCGGCCACTTAATTCGGGAGTCATAGGTTTTTCCGGAGACCAGATCACCGCTCAATGCCTTATAAAGGAAGATTTCGTCTCCGTTAATTTCAGCCCCATGATAATCAGCCCATTGCTTGGCGCCGCTAACATCAATGGTAGTTACGTCGATGATGACGCCGCCGTTAATAGTCGCTTTTGCGGAGAAAAGATGCACTGCTACACACGCCCCCGCGGTGACGGTGGCCGCATCGTAGGCTCGGACGGTGGCCGCCCCGTAGGCCTCGACGGTGGCCGATTCGTAGGCCCGGACGGTGGCCGCATCGTAGGCCCGGACGGTGGCCGATTCGTAGGCCCGGACGGTGGCCGCATCGTAGGCTCGGACGGTGGCCGCCCCGCAGGCTCGGACGGTGGCCGATTCGTAGGCCCGGACGTCTAGACCGCGACTATCGCGCACAGTCAGCCAGACACCACTCGGAGAATCGATCATGATTTCGTGTTCACAATACGTGTACTCTGAATTATTCAGGGCAGCATCAAGCTCGTCCTGATTGCGTACATAAATCGCGGTCATCGCCTACTCCTGTCAGTACCTATATAGATGAAACAAATGCCAGCAACCATGCCGATAAGTGCCGCGAGATTCGGAGTCCCGTTCTCAACGGTGTGCGCTATGCCAGCTGCGCTAAAATGGCCAGAATAAACCCCAGCGCGGAAGAGGCCGCTACTCATATTTCTTGCCCCCTCAGCCATTCCTCAAGATCTGTCTTGAGGATCAGATATGATCTGCCTACCAGCGACGCCCGCAGATGCGGAACACATCCTGGCCCTCCGGCAGAATGAATCGCCTGCCGAATCAGCTTCGGGCTCACGCCAGCTACCTGAGCCGCCTCAAGCAGCTTGTAGGCGATGCGCTCGCTCATTTGTCCTCCTCGGTGAGGTCGTTGGTGTATCGGCCGGTGAGCCACCCGTCGATGAGGTCCTCCTGGCCGGTGGCGGTGATGCGCGGGGCGGTTTTCTCCCGGTCTCCGTGGCTGGTGGGTTCGCTCATGCCTCCAGTGGTGGATGGCGCCAGTCTTCTCCCGGTCTCCGTGGCTGGTGGAGACGACTAGGACGATCGAGTGCACGTACTCCTGTTCGAGGGGCCACTTCGTGGGGGTGTTCCAGAGGCGCCCCTGGTTGCGGCACAACCACCCGTGCTTGCGCAACCACCGGAAAAGAGTGACGGGGCGTCGGCCTCGATCTGGGCAGTCAGGGCCCAGTGGTCGGCCTTACCCACATCAATACCGATGAAGATCGCGATATCCCCGACTTCCACGATCTTGCTGCCTCCCGTTGTCCGGTCAGCGATTCAGACGCCTGGTCCCGCACCCACGCCTGCCAAAGACCTCAACCGCTCTGCGACGGGTTGTCCCCCTCATTGGCGCGCCCCGCCCGGCTGCCGTGGATGACTTCCCCCACCGGATCATCTACGGACAAGGGACAAGACACCATGCCCACAGCAGCTGGCCCCCGGCACCTACCACCGGAAACCGCTAACAAGGCAACAGGGCCCGCCGTGCCCGCTGGTGGTCGTCGGCCTGGGTCTGGTGATCTGTGCTGGCGGGGCTGACGCCGAGTGGGTCCATATGCGGGGAGTCGCCTACGGTGCCGTCGGTGATCAAGTAGCGGCCGCGGTAGGCAGCGATGGTGATCGTGGCCCGCAGCCAGGCGGCGCGTCGCACGGGGTCGTCGGGGATCTTGCTGAGGGAGCGGGTCCAGGGCTCGTCTTGGCGGATGGCGTCGGCCAGGACGTGTGAAGCTCTGGTCTCGATGCGTCGTACGCGCTCGTTCAGGGTTCGTTGGGTGTCGGGGTCCGGCGCTGGTGGGGGTGACCAGGCTGGCGATGAGCCGGCGCGATTGGGGCAGGGCCAGGCGTCCGATCCGGGCGGCGAGGTCGCTGGCGGGTGGGAGGCGCTCAGCGGCCGGTGGTGCCGGTGGTAGCGGGGCGGCCGGAGCCGCAGGCGGCGAGGATCACACGGCTGGTTCTGACGCAGTTCGAGTCGGGTGCGACGATCAGGCGCACCAGTTACCCCATGCGCAACGTGGTCATGAGTTGGACATGGCGTCACGACCTTCGCCGTGTCCGCCTCTGAACACTCTGACGTCCAGTTTCAGGCTTCCAACGCCGTCAGGCATGGTCGAGGCACGAACCCGCGCGAAAGTAGTCGCAAAGTACCCACAAAGTAGTCACACCGAACATGGATCAAAATAGAGCCATGCGACTCACCCGCAGAATCTCAACAGAAAAGGCCGCCATCGTGTGATGACGACCGCGCAATGGACTTGCTTCGGTACCTCCAGTGGGATTCGAACCCACAACACTCCGATTTTGAGTCGGATGCCTCTGCCAATTGGGCTATGGAGGCGTGGTCACGCTCACAGGGCGGGGCTCTGCTCGCGCGGCAACGGAGTACACCATACTAGGATCAGCCCGTGAGCAACGAGTCAAGCACCTCCCGAACCCGCAGGGTCCTCGTCGCCGAGGACGAGACCTTGATCCGTCTGGACATTGTCGAGACCCTCACCGAGGCCGGCTATACGGTCGTCGCCGAGGCCGCCGACGGCGAGGAGGCTGTTCGCCTGGCCGACGAGCACGAGCTCGATCTATGCGTTATGGATGTCAAAATGCCGGTCCTGGACGGCATCACTGCGGCGGAGCGTATCTTGGACAAGCACAACTGCGCTGTAGTCATGCTCACAGCCTTCTCGCAGACCGAGCTCATCGAACGTGCTTCGGCGGCCGGCGCCATGGCCTATGTCGTCAAGCCCTTCACCCCGGCCGATCTGATCCCGGCCCTGGAGATCGCCCTGTCGCGCCACGAGGAGATCCAGTCCCTGGAGAGCGAGGTCTCCGACCTGCAGGAGCGTTTCGAGACTCGCAAACGCGTTGACCGCGCCAAAGGCCTGCTTATGGAGAAAATGGGCCTAAGTGAGCCCGAGGCCTTCCGCTGGCTGCAGAAGACCTCCATGAACCGTCGTCTGACCATGCGCGAGGTCGCCGATGCCGTCATTGAGCAAGTCGGCGCCAAGAAGAACGGAGACTGACGCTTCTCAGTTCTCCTGGGCGGTGATGTAGAGACTGCGCAGAGTGCCGCGGGCAACCGCGCGTCCATCCTCATCACTGATCCTGACCTCGTACACAGCAGTGCGCGTGCCGTGGTGGACGGGTGTCGCCACTGCCGTCACCCAGCCGCGCTGGGCGGGGTGCAGGTGGCTGATCTGGAGTTCGGTTCCCACTGGTACCGTCTCGTCTGGAGCCGCCTCACGCGCCGCTACCGAGGCCGCCGTCTCGATGAGGGCCGCGCTTGCACCACCGTGCAGAATCCCCAGGACCTGGCGGGCGCCGTCGACGGGCATGCGCACGACTGTCCGTTCTGCAGAGCGCTCCAGCACCTCCATGCGCAGAGTCGTCATGAGAGTTCCGCGCTCGGAATCCGCCAGCCCTGATGCCCCGACGGCACTGACAGCACTGACGGCAGAACCGGCGGGACGCGGATCGGGGAAGGGGCGCACGGCCTTAGCGGGAAAGGCCACGGGCACGTCGGCGGAGCGGGAGGACGGGAACTGGTCACTGCTCATGCCCGTAGGCTGGCACGGTGAGCACCACCGCGACCAGTCCCGCCCCCGAGTCCACCGGCCGTCTTCTCCTCATCGACGGCCACTCCATGGCTTTTCGGGCCTTTTACGCCCTGCCTGTGGATAGCTTCACAACATCCACCGGGCAGACCACCAATGCAGTTCACGGTTTCGTCTCCATGTTCCTGTCCCTGATCGAGCAGGAGGAGCCGACTCACGTCGCTGTCGCATTCGACCTGCCGGGGGGCACCTTCCGCACCCAGGAGTACGCCGAGTACAAGGGCACCCGCGATGAGACCCCGGCGCCGTTCATCGGACAGGTAGAGCTCATTGAGGACGTGCTGAAAGCGATGAACGTTCGCGCCTTAACGGCTTCGGGCTACGAGGCGGATGACATTCTCGCCACTCTGGCGGCCTCGGCCCAGGCCGAGGGCATGGAGGTCCTCGTATGCTCCGGGGACCGTGACTCCTTCCAGACGGTGACGGACCGCTGCACCGTGCTCTACCCGATCAAGGGGGTGTCCACTCTGCGGCGCATGACGCCCGGGGAGGTCGAGGATCGGTACGGAGTCCCGCCCCAGCGCTACCCCCAGCTGGCTGCTCTGGTGGGCGAGCCCAGCGACAACCTGCCGGGCGTGCCCGGAGTCGGTCCCAAGACCGCGGCGAAGTGGATCAATCTCTACGACGGCCTGGACGGTGTGATCGCTCATGCCGACCGGATCAAGGGCAAGGCTGGTCAGTCGCTGCGCGATCATGTGGGCGACGTTGTGCGCAACCGTCGCCTGAACCGCTTGGTGACCAACCTCGACCTGGATGTGGCGCCCACTGCAGACCTGATCCTGCGGGCCGCCGACCGCGCCGAACTGGCACGTGTCATGGATGCCCTGGAGTTCCGCACGCTTTACCAGCGGGCTCAACGAATCCTGACATTCTCCGAAGACGCCGAAGGCCCTGACAACAATGCGGATGGGACCGGCCAGGAGTCGCCTGCTGCCCGCCTTGAGTCTCTTGACGTCGCCGTGCTCGGTCGCGACATCACTCTCGGCTCGCTGGGGCAGTGGCTTGGAGACCGCCTGATGATCGACGACGAGACCGGGGAGGAAACTTGCCCCCTTGGCCTCGAGGTCGTCGGCACTGTCCATCCCGGTCAAGCCGATGCCACGGCGATTGCACTCTCAAATGGCCGCACAGCGGTCGTCGTGGACACTGCTCTGGTCGCTCCGGAGGATGAAGCGGCTCTGGCCGGCCTGCTCAGCGACATCGACGTGCCCTTGATCGTCACCGATGCCAAGGGTGCCTGGCACGCTCTGCGCGCCCGTGGTCTGAGCCTTGACGGCGTCATTTTCGATCCCGCTCTGGCCGGTTACCTGTGTCGTCCCGAGCAGCGCAGATACGACGTCGACTCTCTGGCGCAGCGCTGGCTAGGAGTAGACCTGGACACGGTGGGCGAAGGCGACCAGGGCGGTGAGGCGCAGACCGCTTTCGATCTGGATGCCCTGACCGGCTCGGAGGACATGGGCGCTATCCCGGCCCAGGCCATGGCCATCGCCCGTCGCGCTGCTGTTCAGGGTGAACTGGCTGAGGTTCTGGAGCGAGAGCTCCGTCGCCGGCAGTCCGAGGTGCTCTTCGCCGAACTGGAGATGCCCGTGGCCGCGACTCTGGCCGAGATGGAGGACGCGGGCATTGCTGTTGATGAGGCCGTGCTGATCGCACGGGAGACCGAGCTCGATGCTCGCGTGACTCATGCCGCCGAGGCCGCTTACACCGCTGCGGGCCATGAACTCAACCTCTCGAGCCCCAAGCAGCTTCAGACAGTCCTGTTCGATGAACTCGACATGCCCAGGACCCGCAGGACCAAGACCGGCTACACCACCGACGCCGGGGCTCTCGCTGATCTGTACGCCAAGACGGGGCATCCTTTCCTGGAGAACCTCTTGGAGCACCGTGACGCCATCAAGCTGCGTCAGACGGTCGAGGGTCTGCGCAAGGCCATCCACCCTGATGGGCGCATTCGCACCACCTTCCAGCAGACGATCACCGCCACCGGCCGGCTGTCATCGACGGACCCCAACCTGCAGAACATCCCGGCCCACGGTGAAGGCATGCGCATCCGCGAGGCCTTTACCATGGGATCTGATTACGAGTGCCTGATGACGGCCGACTACTCCCAGATCGAGATGCGCATCATGGCTCATTTGTCCGGAGACGAGGCGCTCATCGAGGCTTTCCGCAGCGGTGAGGATCTGCACCGCTATGCGGCGGCCCTGGTTCACGACATCGACGTGTCAGATGTCACTATTGAGCAGCGCAGTCGCGTCAAGGCCATGAGCTACGGGCTCGCCTACGGACTGTCCACTTACGGCCTGGCCAAGCAGTTGGGAATCGACAACGCAGAGGCGGCCGCTCTGAAGAACGCCTATTTCGCCCGCTTCGGTCGGGTTCATGACTACCTTGAGGGCGTTGTTGAGCAGGCCCGGCGCGACGGCTACACCCACACCATGTTCGGTCGGCGCCGGTACCTGCCCGATCTGACCAGCGACAATCGTCAGCGTCGGGAGATGGCGGAGCGCGCTGCGCTCAACGCTCCGATTCAGGGCAGTGCGGCCGACATCGTCAAGAAGGCGATGATCGACGTAGCCCAGTCCCTGGGGGAGCAGGGACTGGCATCACGACTGCTCCTGCAGATCCACGACGAGTTGCTCGTCGAGGTCGCCCCGGGGGAATCAAGCGCTGTCGAGAGCATTCTGCGTGAGCGGATGGGCGCCGCCGCCGACTTGGCCGTCCCTCTGGACGTGTCGGTCGGTCGGGGCGCCACCTGGCGGGAGGCTGCGCATTGAGCCGGCACTGAGCCGGCACTGAGCCGGCACTCAACCGGCAGCGAGCTGACAGCGAGCCGGCACATAGCAGCACAGAAAAGTGGGAGGCGCCAGGGCCTTGGGGGACAGGAGATGCGCTGGGGCGCATCGATCCGAGCAGGCGTGAGGGATTGCACGGATCCTATGACCCCCTTTGGTGATCTCAAACAGGTTACGCGCTGGGTATGTCCTGATAGAGTCCGAGTTGTGGGCCCCTGGGTGTCATTAAGACACACCGCCGTTCCGCGAGATCAGTCCGGGCTGGCTCGGGGGATCGGAGGGCTCATGGTTCCTACTAGCCCGACCTATCTGTCCGCATTCGGAGCAACCACTCAATGACCACCACCACGCCCAGCCCCGCCCCGGTCGCCGTCAACGACATCGGCTCGACCGAGGAGATCCTCGCCGCCGTCGACGAGACCATCAAGTACTTCGATGACGGCGACATCGTCGAGGGCACCGTCGTCAAGGTCGACCGCGACGAGGTCCTCCTGGACATCGGCTACAAGACCGAGGGCGTCATTCTCGCTCGTGAGCTGTCCATCAAGCACGACGTCGATCCTGACGAGATCGTCTCGATCGGCGACGAGATCGAAGCCCTGGTGCTTCAGAAGGAGGACAAAGAGGGCCGTCTGCTCCTGAGCAAGAAGCGAGCCCAGTACGAGCGCGCATGGGGCACCATCGAGCGGGTCAAGGAGGAGGACGGCGTCGTCACCGGCTCCGTCATCGAGGTCGTCAAGGGCGGTCTCATCCTCGACATCGGCCTGCGCGGTTTCCTGCCCGCCTCTCTGGTCGAGATGCGTCGTGTCCGCGATCTTCAGCCCTATGTGGGCCGTGAGCTCGAGGCCAAGATCATCGAGCTGGACAAGAACCGCAACAACGTGGTGCTGTCCCGTCGCGCCTATCTCGAGCAGACTCAGTCCGAGGTCCGCACCAATTTCCTCCAGACCCTTCAGAAGGGTCAGGTCCGCACTGGTGTGGTGTCCTCCATCGTCAATTTCGGCGCTTTCGTGGACTTGGGCGGTGTGGACGGTCTCGTCCACGTGTCCGAGCTGTCCTGGAAGCACATCGATCACCCCTCCGAGGTCGTCGAGGTCGGTACCGAGGTCACCGTCGAGGTTCTCGATGTCGATTTCGACCGCGAGCGCGTCTCCCTGTCGCTCAAGGCGACCCAGGAGGACCCGTGGCAGGCATTCGCCCGTACCCACGCCATTGGCCAGGTCGTTCCCGGCAAGGTCACCAAGCTGGTTCCCTTCGGCGCCTTCGTCCGCGTCGAGGACGGCATCGAGGGCCTCGTCCACATCTCCGAGCTGGCTCAGCGCCACGTGGAGGTGCCCGAGCAGGTCGCCAAGGTCGGCGACGAGGTCTTCGTCAAGGTCATTGACATCGACCTGGACCGCCGCCGCATCTCGCTGTCCCTCAAGCAGGCCAATGAGGGCGTCGACCCCGCCTCGGAGGACTTCGACCCCTCGCTGTACGGCATGGCCGCGGAGTACGACGAGAACGGCAACTACAAGTACCCCGAGGGCTTCGACCCGGAGACCAACGAGTGGCTCGAGGGCTTCGATGCCCAGCGCGAGGCCTGGGAGGCCGAGTATGCAGCCGCTCACGCCAGGTGGGAGTCCCACAAGGCTCAGGTCGCCAAGGCCCTGGAGGAGGACACCGAGACCAGTGGGGCGGCGGTCCCGGCCGGCGCCACTTCGTACTCCTCAACCGCATCCGAGACAACCGGCACCCTGGCCTCCGACGAGGCGCTCGCCGCTTTGCGCGAGAAGCTGACCGGGAACTGAACCGATAGTTCTTGGAAGATACAATCCCTGTAGGGAGGGCCCGTCCACTTGCCGGTGGGCGGGCCTTTGCCCTTGACGGGCTCGGCTCCCCATCGCGATATCGCAACTGGTGTGTGAGGCTGTCATTCGAACTGGTTTCCGTACCGACGTGCGGATTCGATCCAAGAACAAGAACAAGGGGAGACGATGACTACCTGGGACGAACTCACGGGTCTGCTTGCCGATCCCGTAGATGTTCGCTCACCCGTCGTGCAGGCGGGTCTCTACGACGCGCTTCTGCACGCCTCTCCCGAACAGCTCCCGACAGGGGAGAGCGCCAAGCGCCTGGCCGCTGCTCTTGCGGAATTCGACCGGGACTGGCTCGCCGCGCTGGGAGAGGACCCTACGCGCTCCCGCGAGGAGATCGATCGTGCCGTTGAACGGTGCAGCCGACTGCGTGCCGCGGGAGGCCGCTCCGCCCTGCCCCTGCGATACGCACGAGTGGAACTGTGCACCTTCTTCGGGGAGCGGGCCGATGCACTCGAGCAGCTGCGCGTCGCCCGGCTGTTCTCCTTCGATGATGCTGATACCGGTGCGACGCTGGCGACCGCTCGCATGCACGACGACTTCTCCGGTGTCATCCGGACCACCTCCGGGGTGCCCAACCGCCCCGAGGCCGATCCGGCGGGCACCTCCCGTCGCTTGGCGGCCTCCCTGTTGCCGTACCTCGCCCAGAAGCGCAAGGTCGAGGCCGAGGATGCTCTGATGTCCCTGCGGCACATCGACGTGCCCTCCTCGCTGCGCATACCGCTCCTGGGCGACGAGTTGGAGTATCTGGGGCTGTCCGGTCAATGGGAGCGAGGGCTGGCTCTCCTTCGGCATACCGATCTCACCAACGCGGACAACACCACTGCCTGGGGCCTTCTCAATGCGGCGGTGGGAGCCAGCCTCGTTCTGCGTGAGGCCAACCGGTCCGGCTACGGCGCGAATGCTCTGGGCTCGTCGATCAACTGGACGACCTCTTGGGGCGTCTCTCTGAAAGTCACCGGCTGGGACACCGTGGTGCGCGCCTACGACGCACTGACGACTTTCGCGCGCGCCATTGGCGTGCGCTTCGATGAGCGCAATGGCAATAACGGAGTGTCCTACCGGGTGGAGTCGCGTATGGCCGGGGAGGCTTCCGGATTGGCATCACGCTCCTACGGCACGGTGACCGGCACCGCTGTTGACGAGCATCGCCTGCAGCGCCGGGATGTTCTGCTCAAGGAGGTCAATGAGCTGCTGGTTCTAGCGCGGGGGTACGGTCTGGGCTCGGTCCGTGAGCGCGCCATGAAGACGGCGGAGACGGTCAGCCGATCGTTGGAGCTCGTCACCGACGACAGCCAGCTCGAGATCATTGTCGACCTGCGGATCTCCTTCGCCAGGCTGCTGCTGGCCCTGGGCGCTACCGAGCGCGCCGAACGGGAGTCCCTCGATACCAGTGAGCTGTGCCTATCGCAGGGATGGATCGAGCTGGCCTGCGCGAGCCTGGCCACTGCCGCCCGAGCGGCCGGTGCCCACAATGACACCGAGGCCGCACGGGGTCATTGGCTCCGGGTGCGCGAGCAGATGGCGGACTGGGGCACCTCGCGCATGAAAGAACGGCTCACCATCCTGACCGATGCCATCGGCAATCCGGAGACGAGCTGCGTCGCCCTGACACTGCTGGCTGAAGCCACCGCCAAGGGAGTCGAGTTGGCACCCGCTCGTGCTTCCAGTGCGAGAGAGACGTGCAGGCGAGCACGTGCCGAGCTCGATAAATGCAAGGCTGTACCCAGTGGTGTCACTGAACGGATCGCCGCGGTCGAACAACTCATCGCCCCTTATGGTCGAGGCCGATCCGGACGGCATCATATCGGTGGCGGTGAAAAGTCCCAGGAAAATTTTATTAGGTCAAGTTAGCGGGGCTGGCGGAGCAAGAGTATCAACGGATAAATTGAATGTTCTGATTGCAGTGCTCAGGCTCACTTGTGTTTATCCTGACAGGTCGGCCCTCTTTGTCCATGCACCATTTGGGTGACCCGTTGCCGTTCTTACCGCTAATCTCGCAGCATGACGCAGACGCAGGACGCCACCAGCCCTCAGAGCTGCGCTACGGCGGGCTCAGACGTGGCTGAGGCCCCGGTGACAGTCCATGTCACCGGTTTTGAACACTTCGATAGGGCTAGTTCCATTACTCCGTGGGACGCCGTCCGACTCCTGCCGGAGATGATCGAACTGGTGGGAAGCAGTGCGATCCTGACTCGGGAGCTTCTTCCCGCAGCTTCTAACGGAGCATCAGCAGCCGGTGGCAGCACTATCGAGCGCCTACGACCCGATGTGGTCGTGCATGTCGGGCTTCAGACCCAAACGATGGCCCCGGAACGCACACCACGGAATGACGCTGCGGTGTGCATATCGGGCGACATTGGATTTCAAGCGAGTGGCGAGGACTCCGTTTCCGGTGAGATGCCGCAGTATCGCGCTGCATGGACGACAGCTGCTCTGGCGGGACGACTCAGAGCAGCGGGCCTACCGGTGACCTACACTGCTGGCGCCGAGCAATACGCCGAGATGGCTACGAACTATGCCGCGCTCGATGCCGTCTCCGATATGGCCGAGGGCTCGCGGCCTGTGGTTGGCCTGGTGCACGTGCCGGATCAGGAGATCATGTCGTCACCGACGGTTGCCGAAGTACTGCGCGCTTTCATTGTCGAGCTCGCCGATGTGGTCCGCCGCCGCCGCGCGGCTGTGGCAGGTCTTGGAAGACTCAGTGTGCCGCGCGGCAACCGAGCACTGCGTGTAGGACTGACCGGCGGCATCGGTTCGGGCAAGTCGACGGTGGCAGGCCTGCTTGCTGCGCGCGACGCGCACATCGTAGATGCTGATGTCATTGCCCGCGAAGTGGTGGAGCCCGGCACCCCCGGGTTCGATGCGATCATCGCGGCATTCGGGGCGGAGCTTCTTACCGCGGACGGTGCTCTGGATCGGGCGCTTCTAGCTGAGCGCGTCTTCAATGATCCAGATGCTCGTGGAACGCTTGAAGCGATCATGCTGCCGCAAGTCGCTCAGACAGCGGCCCAGCGCATGGAGGCGGCAGCGCCGGGAGGGGTCGCTGTCTATGATGTGCCCCTGCTGGTCGAGGAGGGAATGGAGGATCTCTTCGACTGCGTCATGGTTGTTGAAACACCTCACGCGCTGAGGTTGGCGCGGCTGCAGCGGCGAGGTCTGACACGTGAGGATGCCGAGAGCCGCATAGCCAGCCAAGCTGGGGATGAAGAGCGCCGTCAAGTGGCCGATATCGTGCTTCTCAACAACGGTACTCGGGAGGACCTCGCAGACGGGGTCGAATGGTTGTGGGCGAATCGAATCGCTGTTAACTAGGCGAGTCGCATCGTCCTTTTGCAGGTGGTTCTCTTGCCTTTGAATGGGCAGTTCTTACTATGGTCGTGAGCGGGTACCGGTTCTAGCGTTGGATTGTCTTTCCAGCAGTATGACCAGCAGTATGAAAGGATCCATATACTCATGGCTGGCTTGCGAGAGATCTCGGTTGATGTGGTGAGTCGGCGTGGTGCGCTTGCTCTGGCCGGTCAGGTCGGTGCGCTGATAACGCTGTCGGCCTGCGGCCTTCGTGAGGAGAAAGCCTATAAGCCGGTGTTGTATCTGTACCCGGAGGCGAGCACTGATGTGACAGTGGAGTTGAGCTTCGATGGGCGGCTCACGTACACCTACCCGCAGCCGGAGCAGGGGGCGGATGGGTCTGCCACGTGGAGCGTGACTGCACACCCTGATGGGGACCTGGTCGACGCGGCCGGTCGGCACTATCCGTCGTTGTTCTGGGAGGGGAACGCTTCCAAGGCGTTTTCCCAGGATGAGGGTTTCGTCGTCGAGGCCGGCCAGGAGTCGGGATTCCTGGAGGACAAGCTGGCTGTCCTGGGGCTCAATGATCGTGAGGCGGCTGAGTTCATCACGTTCTGGGGGCCGAAGATCGCCGAGCGGGGCACGGCACTGGTGACATTCCTGGGAAGCCAATACACAGACGTCGCGCGCTATCGCTTCACATCCGGGGGCCAAGAGATCATCCCGACCACGTTCATCCGCGTCTACATCGTCATTGGAGATACACCCGCAAGCACTGTCGCCGTCCCCGAGCAAGTCCTGACACCTGCGCCTGCCCGCACCGGCTTCACTGCCGTCGAATGGGGCGGGAGCGACAAGTAGCACAAGTAGCAGGGTGAAGGCCTAGCGCATCGGCGGTGAGGCCGCCACGGCCGCGTAGCCTGGTCCCATGCGTCCCGTCACCGAGCTCCAGCGCGCCGCCAAGCCCTTCGAGGTCATCAGTCCCTACTCGCCCAGCGGCGACCAGCCCACCGCCATCGCCGAGCTCACCGAGCGGCTGAGCGCGGGGGAGAAGGACATCGTTCTGCTGGGCGCCACCGGGACCGGCAAGTCCGCCACCACCGCCTGGCTGGTCGAACAGGTTCAGCGGCCCACCCTCATCCTGGAGCCCAACAAGACCCTGGCCGCGCAGATGGCCGCCGAATTCCGCGAGCTGCTGCCCAACAACGCCGTAGAGTACTTCGTCTCCTATTACGACTACTACCAGCCCGAGGCCTACGTCCCCCAGACGGACACCTTCATCGAGAAGGACTCCTCCATCAACGACGAGGTGGAACGCTTACGCCACAGCGCCACCAACTCCCTGCTGACCCGCCGCGACGTCGTCGTCGTCTCCTCGGTCTCCTGCATCTACGGCCTGGGCACGCCCCAGGAGTATGTCGACCGCATGACGCCACTCGCCGTGGGGGACCAGATCGACCGCGACGAGCTTCTGCGCAGCTTCGTCACCATGCAGTACACGCGCAATGATGTCGATTTCACCCGCGGAACCTTCCGGGTACGGGGGGACACCGTGGAGATCATCCCCATGTACGAGGAGCTCGCCATCCGCATCGAGTTCTTCGGAGATGAGATCGAGTCTCTGGCAACCCTCCATCCCGTGACCGGGGACGTCATCGCCTCCACCGACCAGGTCTTTGTCTTCCCCGCCTCCCATTACGTCGCCGGGCCCGAACGCCTTCAGCGAGCCATTGAGGGCATTGAGACCGAACTGGCCGAGCGCCTGGCCGTCCTGGAGCGCGACGGCAAGCTCCTGGAGGCTCAGCGCCTGCGCATGCGGACCACGTACGACCTCGAGATGCTCGGTCAGATTGGTACGTGCGCGGGCGTGGAGAACTACTCCATGCACATTGATGGCCGCTCCCCGGGCACGCCGCCCAACACACTGCTCGACTACTTCCCGGAGGACTTCCTCCTGGTTATTGACGAGTCCCACGTCACCGTCCCGCAGATCGGCGCGATGCACGAGGGCGACGCCTCCCGGAAGCGCACACTGGTCGATCACGGCTTCCGTCTGCCCAGTGCCCTGGACAACCGCCCACTGACCTTCGCCGAGTTCGAGGACCGCATCGGGCAGACCGTCTACCTGTCCGCCACGCCCGGCGATTACGAGACGCAGCGGGGCGACGGCGTCGTCGAGCAGATCATCCGTCCCACCGGTCTGGTCGACCCCAAGATCGTCGTCAAACCCACGCAGGGGCAGATCGACGACCTCCTGGAGGAGGTGCGCGCCCGGGTTGAGCGCGAGGAGCGGATCCTGGTGACCACCCTGACCAAGCGCATGGCCGAGGACCTGACCACCTACCTGGC
>ERZ772968.758-NODE-758-length-15915-cov-3.251198_pt1 | contig 15915 bp, 10 predicted proteins | sample MGYA00580674_ERZ772968 | MGnify/ENA primary metagenome ERZ772968 (study PRJEB29015, sample SAMEA2737940) | human oral metagenome | biome: human oral; feature: human-associated habitat; material: dental | place: China | collected 2138 ...
CCGGACGATTCTAGGCTGGGCGCAGGAAAAAGGTCTCGTCTATTACGACTGGGAATCCGGTGCATGGAAGCTGGGCTCGGGGACGGTACAAGTACAATCGGAGGGAGGGCGCCTGGTCGGATGAACCTCGATGATTCCTATTCTTCTATCTTTCCCACATGGCTGGGGTCCCTGTGGCTTGTCGTGACGTTCGTCTGGCTGCTTCTGCCTCTTTGTCGGCACCTGTGGCGCTCGAGGCATTTTGAGGGGCAGGACGGCAGGTCGTCTCTTGTGGGGTATGCCCGGAACAGCGTTCTGCGTCGTATATCTTTTGTTTTCGTCGTTGTCTTTTTGGGCTTGACGCCTCTTTGGGACAATTATTTTGCATTGGTTTTTGCCGGAGCGGGCGTCGTTGCGATCATCCTCCTTTTGTCCCGGGGCGTATTCGAGCGATCGAGGGGGCCGTCCTCGGATAAGCGGGGAATTTCTGCGGCTGCTTTGGGGTCGGAGCGGAAGCGTGTTTCTTCCCCGCTCGCGGGGGAGCACGCAAGCCTTGGGCCGTGCAGTGAGGAGGCCGAGGCGGCGCTGACCGACGAGGCGATGTTGTCGCTGTGGTACGGCGGTCTGAACGGGATCTATGCGCGGAAGTGCCGGGCGGCGGGGCGATGGATTGGAACGCCTTTGAATCATACGCCTCCGGAATACCTGCGGGCCTGGGCCTCGGACAATCCCTACCTGCGAACTTCCGCCTATTACTGTAAAAGTATGCTCGGCTATTTTGCCGTCGTTGTTGCTCTTATGCTCAATGTGAGTAAGAACGTCATGAATGTTGTCAGGTTCTGGGTGAGAGAATCGTATAATATTCCCAGCAGGACATATCTTTGGTATCACTTGGTTTTATTCACTTTGGCGTTTTCTGCCGTTATGAGCCTGCCTTTTATATATTCATGGCTGACGAGCAGGAAGTGGATTACACATTATCGAACTCTGTCCCGGGCCCTCAAGGAGGGCCGGGACCCGGACCTGTGCGACCGGGCGCGTATGGAGGAGATGCGCCGGACGATTCTGGGCTGGGCGTGGAACAGCGGCTACGTCCGGTACGACCGTGAAAAGGGCTGGCGATTGAACACCCCCTCGAAAGGTTCGAAAGGCGGGCGGCTGATCGAATGATGCCTCATGCTCCCCGCATCCTGTCCTGTACGTTCTTCCGATTGAGCTGCGGCGCCTCCTTGTCCGGAAGGCGCCGCAGCTTTGACGTTGCTCCAACTATTCGTCCTTGATCGGCCTCACCAGCCTCGCAAGTATCCATCCCTCTCGGCCGCCCTGCTCCATCCGAATACGGAGCCATCGTTCTCCGTCGTCATTCGTTTTCTCCTCCAGAATCGCCAATTCCTCCCCCTTGCGGGCACGTCCGACGATATTGTCGTCGTTGGTACGGTCCGGGGTGGAGCGAATCCTGACGGAGTTGCCCCAGATGCTGCTCTTGGCGGAGTCCGCCATATTCAACGGCTCATCGCTGACACCGACGGCAGCCTGCGGAAGCGCCGCATCGGAATCGGCCGATGCGGCCGTATCCTCCGAGGCCTCCGGCTCCGTCCGAGGGCTCCGATCTTCCGTACGGTTCTCCAAGACGCCCTTCTCCACGGACACGGGGTTGTCCTCATGCTTCGACGGGGCCTGGATCCTGCCCCGGACCTCTTCAGAAGAGGAGTCGGGAACGGCGATTGCCGGTTCCATGGAGACGCCGTCGGCCCCGCTCTTCGGCGGAAGGGCCGGCGATTCCCGAACCTGGGGGCGTCCCATCAGGTCGTCGATGAACTCGAGAACGGTACGACGCGCCTCCTGAACCTTTTCAACCCCAAATACCCGGTCCAGGCCGGGCAGGAGTTTCAGGGTATCCTCGGGCAAGGCGACGACTCCGACGAACAGGAGAACGATAAGAAGCAGCAGGATGAGCAAACATCCGCATCCGCCGCCTTTCTTTTCCCCGGACTCTCCCCCCTGCAAAGGCGCGCGGCGGGATCGGGCTTCGGCGCCGGACCTCGGTGCCGTGTCGAAGCCCGCGTCAAGCAGGGCGTTTCCCCGTGCCGCGGCGTATTCCTCCTCGGTGATGTAGTTCTCCTGCCTCAGTTCCTTCAGTTCGTCCAGTTTCTTCCTTACCGGGTCGCTCATCGTGTCCTCCTTGTCATTCTTCCCAGACTCATTTGAACAGGCCTTCCAGGCCTTTTTTCAGCTCGTCTCCAATCTGTTCCTTCAACTGGTCCTCGATGGAAGGGGTCGAGGGCTGTACCGGGCCCTGATCCTGCGATGCCGTTTCCTCAGGGGCACCCTCCTGCTGTTCCTGGGGCGCCGTCGGTTTCTGAGGGGCGATGGCATCGATGATCCGGTCGACGGTACTGTCCCCCTTCTGCTCCTGGGAGGAATCGGCCGGCGCCGCGTCGCTCCCCGGAACGGCTCCATCCTGATTCGTGCGCGAGGAGGGGCCGACTTTGACCAGGGATACGGACGGCGAATCGGCCTTGCCCGTAATCTTGACCGTAACGTCCCGGAAGTCCGCGGAGGCGCCGCCCTGGTGTCCGCCCTGAAGGGCGCCTTTCAGGATACCCTCGAGTCCCGCTCCGGTGGTCAGCTGTTTCGCACCGCCCTGAAGCAGGGCGCCTGCACCCCCAAGAGCCCCGCCGGTAAGCGCGTTGACCAGCTGGAAGTTGACGTTGCCCTCGGCAAGAAGGTACAGGCTCTTGTCGAACTTGATCGTGCCGTCCTCGGCCAGCCGTGCATAGCGATATATCGGGTCCCCATCGGGCACTTTCGCTGCCGCCCCCTTCTTCAGGACGAGCCGGCCCGTCCGGATCTCCAGGGGAGCGGTCACCTCCGTGTAGCGGATGGCATCGAGCCCATAAAGTCGGGTCACGATATCCAGCCCCTTGAAGCCGCTGATTCCCCCGGCCCCCATGGTAAACAGCCCGGTTCCGGAGTAGCTGGGCGTCTTGCCCGCCGAGCCCGTTATCTTCAAGGAGAGGCTTCCCTGTCCCGTGACCTTGCCGCCGAGCCCGCCCGTCGCGTCCTGAGCCAGGGCGTTGACGTCGACGCCGCTCGCCGTGAGGGAATCGGAGAACTTGAGCGTATTCAAGTCCAGGGTCAGGTTGTTCGACGCCTTGCCCCCGTAAAGTTCGAGCGTTCCGTTCGAGGATTTGAAGGCATTGCCGTCGAGGGACAGCGGCAGCTTGACGTTGGCGAGCCTGAGCCCGAAGGCCTCGACCGAGGAGGCCGACAGGCTCCCCGTCCCCGTATTGCCCTTGTCCGTACCGGAGAGGTCGAACACGAGGTTAGCCTTGCCCTTGATCTGCCCCTTCAGGTCCGGGAACCCTTCGGTCAACGCTTCCAGGTCCAGCCCGTCGCCTCGGATGGCGAGATCCGCCCTCATCGAGGGCGTCAGCCGCAGCGTCCCGGACGCGCTCAGGGGCGCTCCGCCGACTTTTGCACTGAAGTTGTTGACCTTCAGCGCCTGCGGGGAGCCCGAGAGGTCCGCGGCCACATCGGAGAGCAGGGCGCCGTTGGCCGTGACGGACGGGGACTGCCCCTTGAAGGAGAACTCGGGGGAATCCGCGGTCCCGCCCAGGCCTACCTTTCCGCTGAGGGTCCCCTTGAGGCCGACCCCCGAGGCCGCCGCCAGCTGCGCGAGGTCAAGCCGGTCGAGGTCGAAGGAGAAGTCGAGCGCGGGGCTCTTGCCGCCGAGGGTCGCGGAACCGGAACCGGAGAGCGTGCCGGACCCGCTGCGCGCGGAGAAGGAGGACAGGCTGACCTTCGTCCCCTCCTTCTTGAGGGAGGCCTCCAGGGCGGAGAGCCCGACGCCGTCTGCTGCGGCGCTGTCGGCTTTGATGGAGAGGCCGAACTTCTCCCCTTTCATGATGTCGCTACCGGGAAGGGTGGAGACCTCGAGGTTCTTCACGTTGAGCTTACCGAGGGCGGAGAGGGCGGGGGAGGAGGCCAGCAGGCCGATCTCCGGGGTCGGAAGCCTGCCCGAGATCTTTGCCCCGGCGCGAATCTCGCCCTTGAGGCCATAGCCGGCAATGCCGGGAACATAAGCCCCCAGGGCCTCCGGCCGGACGGTGAGCTGTGCCTTCACGTCGATGGCCGGCGTCTTGGACGTCAGCGGCCCAACGGTGCCCGAGAGCTGGATGGGCATGCCGTTCAGGGTCCCGCCGCTCTTCTGCAGGGTCAGCACGTCCTTGGCGTAGGAGAAGGTAACCGAGGGGTTGACCAGCGTATTGCCCTGAACCGTGAAGGAGGGGCTTTGCAGGGTACCCGACAGGACCGGGGAGGAGGGGCTTCCCTTGATGCCGACCGACGCATCGATCTTTCCGGCCAGCCCGTACTTCCCGGAGTCCGGGATGAGGTCGGAGATCCCCTTCACGTCGAGCCCGACCAGTTTCGCCGTGAGGTTGAGCCTGGGCCCCGAGAGGATGGAGGCGGCAGTTCCCTGAAGGTAGCCCTGAGCTCCTTCGAAGAGGAATTTTCCGCTGACCGCCGCGGTATCGCTCTTCGCGATCTTGAGCTGAAGCGCGAGGTTCGAGACCTCCTTGCCCATGAAGGCGATGCGGGGCGCCGAGAGGCTGACGGCTCCGTTCAAAGCGTTCGTCGGGCCCTGAATTTTCGCCGTGAAGGCGGATACCTTGCCCTTCACCCCCTCCAGGGACGGGAAGGTCCTGCCGATCTCGTCCAGCGGGGCGTCGCGTCCCTCCAGGCTGATCATGACGGACGGATGTTGCCCGGGACGGGACGCGACCGCGAGCTCCCCGTCAATGGGGACGCTCAGTACGACGGCATGGACGTCACCGACGGTCAGCCTCTGGTCGGAGTATCGCAGCTGCGCCCCGAGCCGCTCCACGGGGTACCCGGCCAGCTTCATCCCTCGGTAGTCCACCGTTCCCGAGATCTCCAGGGTGGCGGACGTCCCCTTGGCCTCCAGGTCGAGGTTTGCCGTTCCGTCGTAATCCGCGTCCTTGAGGTAGGCGGGCCACAGCGCGGCAAGCTCCTTCAGGTCCAGACCCCGGACCGAGCCCTGAAGGTCCAGCGTCGTCGTGCTGTCGGTCTGGGAGACGGGGCGTATCTCCCCCGTGGCCGTGATCCTGCCCTTCCCGAAAGCGATGTCGGCCTTGCCGATCGAAAGGGAGCTGCCCTGAATATCCAGCGCCGCCGTGCCACGCACGGAGACGCCGTTGACCGCTCCGGCCGAGTCGACGTCGACATTCGTACCCCGGATGTTCGCCCCGACCTCCTCCACGTCGACGGTGCCCCACTTGGAGGTAAAGCGGCTGTTCCGGAGGCTGATGCGGTTGATGGGGATGTCGGAATCTCCGCTGCTCTCAGGCAGCTCGATACGCTGAATCTCCGCAATGAATTGGTCCAGGTCCGTGGCGACCCCTCCGACGGTCAGGACGGAAAGCCTGGGGGACCCGCGGAACAGGGCGAGAAAGTCGATCCGACCGGACAGGGACTGCGCGGAAAGAATCCTGTCCCCCTTTTCGGAGGTCAGGAGGACATCCTCGAACGTGTAGCCGCGAATGGGGTTTCCCTTGACCCCGGCGGCGGAGAGCCCCATTCCCGTGCGTTCCTTCAGGGTTTCCCGAGCCATCTTCAAAATGGCCGCTCCTCCGACGTCCACGAAAGAAAGAATCGCGGTCGCGACGCCCAGAGCGAGGGCCAAAGCCATGATGACGACGGGGATCTTACGAATACGCCGAGGACGCTGCCTCGGGGAGGCAGAGCGTTCGCTGCACATTGAGCCCACTTCCCTTCTGCGGTGGCGTTGATTGCAACGGATTACCCGGATGGGAGGCCTCGCGGCCGCCCCATCCGATTGGGGCTATTGTACGACGAGGGGATGTAAAAATCCAACCGTGATAATCCCGAGCTTGAGGACGATCCCCAAACGCTCGATATCCGTATTGGATATCTGCATTAAATGAAAGGAAAGGGAAAAAACGAAACTCGAGCGAAAACCGGATAAACCGATAGAAATTCATGTTATATTATCATATTGAAACAAGTGCGAAGGTGTTGAAACAAGTCTGAAGGTGCGTTGTGCGAACGACGCGCACAGACAGAGGGACGAGATGGGAGGCGGGAAGGATGAATTCGGTCGGAGCGAACATCAAGGCCCGTCGGCGGGAGTTGGGCATGAACCAGGACGAGCTGGCCCGAAGGCTGGGGTTGACGCAGGCCAACATCAGCCGTATCGAGGCGAACGCCAAGGGGCCCAGCGCGGACATGCTGCCCGCCATTGCGGAGGCGCTTTGCTGTGATGTGAGGGATCTTCTGGGGGTGGGGCGCGAGGGCACGCCGGAGGGCGACGCGCTCGACGGAAGCGCCAGGACCTTCGTCCTGAAGGCTATGGAGGGCGATCCTCAGTTGGGGATGTATCTGCGCAGCTTCATCAGGGACTCTTCCTCCTACACGGACGAGGATTGGAAGTTCCTGGCCACAAGCCTGAAGCTGGCCCTGGGGTACGCCGCGGACACGATCAGGGCGCGGCGTGTCGGCGGAAATTTTTAGTGCGGTTTCTCCGCCGCTCGGGAACCCCATGCCCTTCGGAGACGACGCCGTACGATCGCTTCTGGACGCGACGCTTCCCCTGATGCAGGCCCCGCCGGTCAACCTCGGGGTGATCTGCCGCTGGCTGGGGATCGAGGTCTACGCTCAGCCCTGCCGTGCCTTCGGGGCCCTCTTCCTCCTCAGGGAGGGCAGGGGCGTCCTGCTGGTCAATTCCTCCCTGCCTCAGGGGCGCGCCCGTTTCTCCATCGCGCACGAGCTGGGCCATCTGCTCCTTCGCCACAACCCACTCGGCCATATCGGCGGGCCCCGGGATCCCGACCAGGAGCGGCAGGCGGACCGTTTTGCATCGGAGCTTCTGATGCCCGAGGCACTGCTGCGCAAGGACTGCGAAAGGCTGCCCTTCGAGGCGCTGTGCCGCCGTTACCGCGTCTCGCGCCAGGCCATGCGGATACGTCTCGAGAACGTGGCTCGGGGAAGTCCCTCATGATAAAATTCTGCACATCCTTCCGCATTCCTCGCGTATCGCACGGATCGATAGCCTTCTATAATGATTAATAATCTGACAAGCTGAGTTTCATCATGCCAAGGAGACCTGCCGATGATTCCGTTCCTTTTCTTTCTCGCCCTCTTCCTGGGGTTCTGCATGGGCGCAGCCCCCGCCCGAGCCTGTACGACCGTCCTGGTCGGCAGGGATGCCTCCGAGACGGGGGAGGTCCTCGTCGGCCATAACGAGGACAGCGGGGGACGCTATGTGATGCGCTCGCATATCGTTCCCGCGCTGACGCGGGCGCCGGGACGGACGGTCCGTTTCGAGCCGGACATGGCGGAGCTGCCTCTGCCCGAGGCTCGCGCGCGCCTGCTTTGGTCCGAGGCACGTCCCTTCGTGGCGGACGGGGGCGCCTCGTTCTGCGATTTCTTCGTCAACGGCCATGGGGTCGTCCTGTGCAGCGACAACTGCGCGGATTCCCGTGAGGACCGTCCGGACCTGAAGGACGGCGGCATCGGCTACGGCCTTCGCCGCCTTGTGGCCGAGGGGGCGCGGAGCGCCCATCACGCCCTGGAGCTTGCGACCGGGCTTCTGGACCGTTTCGGCTACGCGAGCAGCGGCCGCTCCTACCATTTTGCGGACAGCCGGGAGATATGGGTGCTTCAGGTCGTCCACGGCAGACACTACGCCGTGAAACGCGTCCCGGACGACGAGGTCTATATCAATCCCAACCACTACACCATCCATGACCCGGACCCCGAGGCTCCGGGGTATCGGGAGCTTGTCGAATACGCCCGTTCCCGCGGCTGGTACGACCCCGGGGAGGGGGCCTTCGACTTCGCCCTAGCCTATCAGGACCCGGGCTCCTGCGGCGTGCCGCACAACGTGCACCGTCACGTCCGAGGCCTCTCCATCCTGATGGGACGCGATATGGGGCACCTGCTTGCCCCGGGGACGAAGCTGCCCTTCTCGGTCAGGCCGCCGCACCGGGTAGGGGTCGAGACGGTCAAGGCCATCCTGAGGACGCATTTCGAGGGAACGCCGTCGGACGTCTCGGAGGGGGCGTCGCCCCACTTCATGCCCACCCGTCCCATCTGCGCCTCCACGACGCTAGAGAGCAACGTGGTGCAGATACGGGAGCGGACCGAGATGACGCTGATCCGCCGGGCTTTGGGGCGTCCCTGCCTGTCGCCCTACATCCCATGGTACCTCGGCATCTCCTCGGTGCCCGAGGGATATGGGGCGTCCGACCCGGAGGCGGCTCTGGCGACGCACTTCTCCGTTCCGGCCTCGGACCTCGACTGCACGGGGACAGCCTGGTTCCGCCACACGGCCCTGCATGCCGCGGCCGACGCGCTTTATGGGGAGCGCGCCTCGGAGGTCCGGGAGGGGCTCCGGGAGTTCGAGGCCTCGCTCGAGGAGGAGCTTCGGCTCGTGGACCGCGAGGCCGAGGCCCGCTTCCGTTCCGATCCCGAATCGGCCCGCGCCATGTTGGACGAGGCCGTGAGCGGTTGGGCGACACGCACCCTCTCCAGGCTGGACGAGCTGTACGCGGGGCTGGGCGTCCTGGAGGCCGAGCCGGTTGGCGAGATCGACGCGGACGATGCGGATGCGGCCTTCTCGTTCCTCCTGGATGGGGAAAGAGCCGGGATGGACGCGGCGGACATCGCGCTCGACAAGACCTCCTGCGGACCGCATTTCCTCGTGGACTCGCGCCGCTCCGGGGCCGTCGGGGCGGCCGCGGACGGGGGAAATATCCGCCTGTCCTTCCGCGGCGGGGAATGGCTCCGGACGGCCGTTCCCTGTCTGACGGACCTGTGGATCGTCCTGGAGGACGTGTCCGGCCGGCGGCGCGTCGGGCGCGCGTTGGTCCGGGTCCGAAAAAGTCCGCCCCCGGCGGACGGCAGGACGAAACGGGAAAAATCGGCATGCGACGGCGCATAGCGGACTTCGGCCTCTCCGTCGGTACGATGCGTCCCGGCCCCCGCGATGCGCTGACGGACGTTCCGGGGGTCCGAGTCGGACACTGTACGCTGGACGATCCCCAAAAGGGGCTCCGCACGGGCGTGACCGTCGTCATTCCCGCTCCGGGCAGCCTGTTCCGGGAAAAGCTCGCCGCCGGAGCTGCGGTGTTCAACGGTTTTGGCAAGAGCATGGGGTTGATTCAGGTTCGGGAGAAGGGGACGCTGGAGACCCCCATCGTCCTCACGGGGGTCTCCAGCGCGGGGGCCCTTTACGACGCCCTGTTTCGGCGCTCCATGGACGAGCACTCCGAGATCTGCACGACGGACGGCAGCGTCAACCCCGTCGTGCTCGAGTGCAACGACTCCTATCTGAACGACGCTCGCCAGGCCAGGCTGGGCCGGGAGCACCTGGATGCGGCGTTCGGCGCGGCAGCCTCGGATTTCGGCGAGGGGGCGGTCGGGGCCGGATGCGGCATGTCCTGCTTCAATCTGAAGGGCGGGATCGGCAGCGCCTCGCGGGTCGTGGAGACCTGCGGACGCGAGTTTACCCTGGGGGCTCTCGTCAACGCCAACTTCGGGAGGATGGAGGACCTGATCCTCGCCGGGCGCCCCATCGGTTCGGCCTTGAGGGCCCTGACCTCTGCAGAGTCCAACCGGGAGGGGGACAAGGGCTCGATCGTCATCGTCCTGGCCACGGACGCTCCCCTGGATTCCCGCCAGCTCGCGCGCCTGGCGCGCCGCAGCTTCATCGGGGTCGGACGGACGGGGTCCTTCGTTGGGGATGGGAGCGGCGACATCGCCCTGGCGGTCTCGACGGCCGTCCGCATCCCCCATAAAGCGCCCCGGGGAGGGATCGTCGAGGTCGGAGTCCTGCACGAGGAGCACATCGATCCCCTTTTCAAGGCCGCCGTGGAGGCCGTGGAGGAAAGCATCCTGAACGCCCTCGTCTCGGCGGAGCATATTGCCGTCGGCCGCGACGGACACTCGAGGCGCGGGCTGGTGGACCTTCTGTCCGACCTCGGAGTCGGACGGAATTGAAAAAACACGGCGGATGACCAAAATGCGGCGTTTCATGACTGCGATACGGACGCGCCCCCACCTCAAATGGATTCTCCTCAGCACCATGGCCTTTGTCCTGGGCCTAACCCTTTATTATCGCTGCATGTGGCTCGAGAATCGCGAGGCCGTCCTGAGGTCCGTCGACGATCGGCTTTCCGCCGCCGCGGATCTGGTTCCCATGCTCCTGCCCGAGGATTTTCACGACAGGGCCCTTGGCCCCGCGTCCGTCTCCTTCGACGAGGAGCTCCTCAACCGGAGGCGGATCAACGAGTTCGTGGAGATCGAGGGCCTGCGCTACGCCCAGACCCTGGTCCGCTTCGAGGGAAAGTTTTATTTTTCCGCCCCGACCGTGAGCGCGAAGGAAGCGAAGGATCGGCGCTCCTGGTATTTCTACCCTTACGACGACGGCCCGGAGATCCTGGAGCGGGTCTACGACACCGGACGGGCGGCCTTCCTGAGCTACCGGGACCGATGGGGAGGGTATCGTTCGCTGTGCAGGCGGTTTTTCAGTCCCGGGGGCATTCCGTACCTGGTCCTCGTGGACATGGCAGCGGAGTCCGTCGACGGCCTCCTGGCGCGCTCACTTCCCAAAATGTTTCTTTCGGCGCTCTCCATCTTTCTGGTCATCTCCCCTCTGGTTTGCGTTCTGCACATACTGGGCGTCAATCTCAGGGCGGCCAACTCCAAGCTGGAGGAGGCGAACCGCAGTCTTTCGAAGCAGATCGCCGCGCAGAGGGACTGGCTGTTCGACGTCGAGTCCGCGGTCCGTGAGGAGCAGGACAAGCTGGAGCAGGTGCAGGAACTGCACCAGAACAGCCTGGCGGGATTCCTGACGTTCGACGGCGACGGGCGGATCACGGAGATCAATCAGACGGCCCTCGACATCCTGGGAGTGCCCCCCGAGCGAAAGGGGCAGATCAGCCTTGCCGAGTTCGGGGGCCCCTTCTTCTGGGACCGCCTCTCGCGGCAGATTCAGAACGCGGAAGTGCGGGACGAGGAGAGCTTTTCGGAGGAGATCGGCGTGCACAGGCTGGACGGAACGTCGGCGGTTCTGCTGATGCGCGTGGGGGTAGGCCCCAGGGAGTCGGACGCCCCGCTCTATTACGCTTCCTTCGTGGATATCTCCGAGATGAAGAGCAATCAGGAGCAGCTGCGCTACCTGGCGTACCACGACGAGCTCTCGGGGCTTTTGAACCGTACGGGGCTGAGGAAGGTCCTGCTGGACAAGGCGGATCTTTACGGCCGTTCGCCCAGCGTCTTCGTCCTCGCCGTCCGGGACTTCAAACGCATCAACGCGGTGCTCGGCGTCAGCACGGGGGACTCCGTCCTGAGGGAGCTGGCGCAGCGGCTCAGGGATATCCTGCACCCGGGGGAGGAACTGGCTCGGTTGGGCGGGATGGAGTTTGCGGTGGCCTCCTTCGGGATCATCGCCCGCGAGGAATCAGAGGCCGCGGCTCGCCGCCTTCTGAGCGCCTTGGACGAGCCTTTTCTGGTCGAAGGCCGAAAATTCATGCTCTCGGGAAGCCTGGGGGTCATGATGGCCTCGGACAGCGGGACGGTCGACGAGACGATGTCCGGTGCGGCGCTCGCCGCGGCGGAATCCAAGCGGAGGGAGCGCGGCTGCATCCTCTTCTTCAGCGACAGGCTCAAGACGCGGAGCGTCAAGTCCATAGAGATGGAAAACGCCCTGCGGGAGGCCATCCTGCAGGAGAATTTCAGGGTCGTGTTTCAGCCCATCGTGGAGATACGGAGCCGGTGCATCCGCGGGGTCGAGGCCTTGGTGCGCTGGACCGGCGCTGACGGCAAGCCGGTCAGCCCCGAGGACTTCATCCCCATGGCCGAGGAGACGGGGATGATGCCGTCCCTATCGGAGGTCCTCTTCAGGATGACGGCCGATGCTTTTCTCGCTCTCCGTCGGGCCGTGCCGGGGATCTATCTCAGCCTGAACGTCTCCGCCACGCTTTTCCGGGACCGGATCGTCGAATCGATGCTGCAGGATATCGTCGAGGGACAGGGCATTCTGCCGTCGGAGGTCCTCCTGGAGATCACCGAGACGGCGCTCATCGCCAACATGGAGGACTGCCGCGATACCCTCGTCCGCCTGCACGGAAAAGGGTATACGATAGCCATCGACGATTTCGGGGCGGGGAACTCCTCCATATCCTACCTGCAGAACTTTCCCATCGGCAAGCTGAAGATCGACAAGTCCTTCGTCCAGCGCGTCGTGTCCCACGACGAGGACTGGACGCTCGTCCGCGCGATCCTGCGCATGAGCGAGGTGCTCCAGGTCGGCGTTATCGCGGAGGGCGTCGAGACGGAGGAGCAGGAGCGGCTCCTCGACGGGCTGAACTGCCCCCTGGGGCAGGGCTATCTCTACTACCGCCCGATGGATCTCGAGACCTGCCTGAGAACCCTGGAGCCGTCCGATACGGGAGGAACGAATGCCTAGAAAGAGACTCCGCCCGTTACCGCGGCGATTCTTCTCGAGCCCTCTGGCGTCGATGACGCCGAGGAAGCTGGTTTTTCTCCTCGTCCTGCTCCTCCTGGGGTTCCTTGCCCCGCACTGGGAGAGGCGCACGGGCGATTTCCTCGAGGGAGTCGTCACGAACGTCGTCGATGGGGATACCCTTGTGGTGAAGGTGGAGGGGGAGTCCCGCCGTGTGCGCCTGATCGGGGTCGATACGCCCGAAACGGTGCATCCCCGCAAGCCCGTTCAATACTATGGACGCGAGGCCAGCGCCTTCACGAAACAGGCGCTCTCGGGGCGGCGCGTGTGGCTGGAGTACGACGTCGCCCCCCTGGACAGGTACCAGCGCCATCTCGCCTACGTCTGGGTGGAACGGCCCGCGCGGGACGAGGATGCCGTGAGGCGGGGGATGTTCAACGCCAGGCTGCTCCTCGAGGGGTATGGACGCGTCATGACCATCCAGCCCAACTCGCGCTATGCCGACCTGTTCGCCCGTCTCCAGGCCGAGGCGCGTAAGGCGGGACGCGGCCTGTGGGGGCGGAGACGTTGAGCCCCTTCGCCCCCGGCTGTTCCTGCAGGGGGAGTGAGGTCGCTCAACGAGATATTCGGCGAAAACGGGTTTCACCCCCAGATGCAGGCCCGGCCTTGAAAAAGGGAGTTCCGTCATGGAAAAAGCACGAGCCATGGGCCCTATCGTTTTAAGCCCTGGATTTACGCCCCGGATGCAGCGGCAGGGGATAATTGGAGCGGAGGCTCGGGCTGTTTTGAAGGAGGTGCACCGATGATGGGGAGAGTACGTTGCGTCTTGATCGCGGGTCTGTTGATGTGGTCGGTCTTTCTGCCCTGCCGTGCCGGGGGTGGGGAGGCGAAGAGCGGGACGGGCTGGAACGACGGAGAGATGCCGCCGGTCTTCAACCCCTACGTGGAGGACGAGGCGGAGGAGACGGACGAGACTCGGGTCGTCCTCTTCGAGGGAGTGTCCCGGGACATTCCCGCCTACGTCCTCGACGGCCTCCGTCGGCAGGGTGGTTCCTTGGACGTCGCCATCTGGGATTACTTCGACGCTAGGCGCTTCGACACACTTTTCACCCCCACGGGGCTTCTGTCCCTTTGCCATGGGAAGGATCCGGAGGATAAGATAATAGCGAGAATAGCGAGCCCCGACAAGGACCCAAAGCTTTGGCATATTTTAAAGCTTTGGGCGTGCGCTCGTCTGCCCGACGTCTTTGACCATTTTTCCCGCGCACGCCGGCTCGACGCACTGCGCCTGGAGTACCTGCATCGCATGGAGGAGCGCCGCCTCATGGCGGAGCTGGGGGTGGAGATGGAACAGGGAGAGGAAAGCCCGGAGCGGGATCCCCTGTATCGGCTGGGTGAGGCGGATGCGAAGGGGTACTACGACGGGAAGGGGGAGGCTTTACGGGAACTGAGGGAGATAAGGCGTCATTGGCCCGCTCGGCGACACCGGAGAGCCCTTCTTTCCCTTGTTGCTCCTGTCCCCCAATTGACGGAGGATGAGAAACAGATGGCGGCCAGGCTCAAGGAGATTATCCGGCTCGTTACGGACTACTGGGAAATCCCCGAGGGCGCGTCCAAGGACGTTTGGCCGCAGTACGTCTGGGAGAAGGAGCGGAAAATGCGGTCCATGGAGGGGGAGGCCTTGAGCAGCCCGACGCACCTGCTGTTTCTCGTCGAGACCGGGGAGCTCCTCCAAATCTACGCGTCGGAGGAGGCGTATCGCTGCATGAGTCTGGCCTGGGTGCGCCAGTGCCAGGCGCACCGGGAGCTTTCGGCCCGCATCGTGGAGATTCTGCGCCGTTCCGGCCTTCGAGAGGACTATGCACGGTCCGTTCGGAGATGGAAGAAGGGGGCTTCTTCCCCCGCAACCCGTCTCGGTACTTTTGTCAATCCATACGAAGTTTTTAATGAGGTATTCGGCGAAAACAGGTTTCGCCCGTTTCACCCCCAGATGCAGGTGGAATTTTGAGCCTCAGCCGGACTTGAAATCGGAGGTTCCGTCATGGAAAAAGCGCGGGAATCGCGGTGGGGACGCGGAGGATTTTGGGTCCTGGGTATGGCGATGGGGTTTGTTCTGGGCTACGTTCTGGGGGGCGTATCCGCCGTCGGGGCCGTCCCCGGCGACAGTCCGAAGGAGACGCCTCGGGAGGAACGGCCGCACGCCTCGCCTCAACCCACACAAGATAAAAGGGCTGTATTGGAAGCCCTTTACGAGGATACGGGAATGAGGACGGGTTCGATCGAAGGGACCCATGCCATAAGGGCGCTCCTGTCCTTTTACGACCGGCTGAATCTGAAGGCCCTCGAGGACGATCAAAATGCCTTCGAGAGCGTGCACGGGAGACTTCCGGACGAGGAGCGGAGAAAACGGCGAAGGATTTTCGAGGAAGAGCGCGTCAGGATGCTCGACCTCAGGGACAAGACGATAGCACAGGGATTCCTGGATGGAGAGGTCCTGTGCTTCTTCATCAAGATGCATCTTGACGAGCTTCGAGTCGTGACCCCGCGCCCGTTGCTGAAGCTCTTTGCCGAGGACGTCATGGGGCCCGTCAGTGCGGACTTCTATCGGGCCTATGGAGTCCTGCCGGAGACGGTTGCGAATTTTTCGGACCTGGACCAGGGGGCCGACCCCAGTCTTCTGACGAAGAGGATCGTCTTCGGCGGAGAGTACGGGGAATCGGCCAACGCCCGGCGCCCGGTGAGGGAGAAGGAGGAGAAGGCCCTCCTCCTCCCTGTGGACTTTCCGCCCCTGAGGGGCCTGCTCTCCTTCTACGCCAGTCTGGATATCGATACGCTCGAGGCGGATCAGAGGAAGTTCGAGGCGGAGTTCCGCCCCCTGACCAAGGAGGAGCGGGAGCATCGGCTGAAGGGCTTCGAGGAGGAACGAGCCGAGATGGAGGTCCTGCAAAGGGACCTGCTGGAACGCCTTCCCATAACCTACGACACCCTGTCGCTGTGGGTATCGCGCACGCTGGGAACGCTGCGGGCGGTGACGCCCCGGCCGCTGCTGACGCTTCTGGCGGAAGAGGTGCTGGAGCCGCTCAGCATGGACATCCTGAAGGGGCAACATGTGGGGCCGGATATCTTCGAGGGCTATTCCGACCTCGACTGCGCTCGAAGATCCGACGCTTCTTCCTCCGTCATGGATGCCCGTGTTGTCCAGGACCCCGGGGTGTTGGGGGAGCTTCGCGCCTACGAGAGGACGAGGAGGCTGATCGCATCGGGGCAATACCGGGAGCCATACGAATTTTTCCGGGCGTCGTATCCAAGGCGCGGCCTTGCGTCGCTATATGCTCCAATCTTCGAGAGGGATCGTCCTTACCTTCCCTCTTCGGCCCAAAGGCGCCGCGAGTGGCTGGCGTTTTACTTTTCCGAGCTCGAGAAAG
>ERZ772968.759-NODE-759-length-15910-cov-10.591044_pt1 | contig 15910 bp, 16 predicted proteins | sample MGYA00580674_ERZ772968 | MGnify/ENA primary metagenome ERZ772968 (study PRJEB29015, sample SAMEA2737940) | human oral metagenome | biome: human oral; feature: human-associated habitat; material: dental | place: China | collected 2138 ...
GCCGGTATTTAGGCAGATAAGCGCTCGACCGCTTGCAAAGCGAGGTGTTCGCGTGATGGGCACACCACAACATTTATCATAGAGCCGTTTTTTTATACAGGGATCTCATCATCACGTTTCGCATGCGGTTCGGGATCCGGGATCCGAATCCATCCGTTTTCGTCAATCAGTGCATTCCAATCCTCCTGTGCCTCTTTTAGATCCGTATCATAGCAGTGATCGTAGGAACAGCGCACGGCATCCGGATCCGTATACATATAGCACATGATGCCGTACCGCGTCGTATGCAGCATAACCTTATAGATGTACTCCCGCGCGTTCGCCGGCTGCGGTGTCCTGAGCACCGCATACATTCTCATATGCCCCACCACCTTTTCCTGCACGAGGCTCAATGCCCCACAAACCTCTCCCATGCAGCACGATATGCCGCCTCGACTGCCTGCACATAGCCGCGCACATCCATGAGGGGCGCGGATTGTAGAATCGTGCGCAGATTCTCCCGCAGGGCCGTGAGCGTATCCAAAGAGCCCGCGAGTGCCGCCGCAGTCCGAACGTATTCATCGGGCGTTTTCGCCACGAGATCCTCCAGATTTGCATTGGTTAAAAGACTTGCACCGAATCTGCCCCCGTGGCTTTTTCCGTAGAGCGTCACAACGGGCACGCCCATGTAGAGCGCCTCACAGGTCGTAAGGCCGCCTGTATAGGGGAACGTATCGAGCGCGATGTCCATATCCGCGTACTCAGTGAGATATTCCTTCGTAAAGCCGCGCATCTCCACGCGCCCTTCAGAGATCCCCGCACAGACAAAACGCTTGGCCGCCACCGCACGCCCCTCGGCACTGTCAAAGAGTTTGCTCTTAACCAACAGACGCGACTTAGGCACGGCATCGAGCACCTGCCGCCAGAGCAGGAGCACCTCGTCCGTCACCTTGCTGAAATTGTTAAAGCAGCCAAACGTCACATAGCCCCGCGCCGCCATCGGCGGCGGCGCGGGCTGCGGCATATCACCTGCACCGAGCGGCAGATAGCAAAAATGACTGTGCGGCAGACGGATGATCTCCTCCGTGAAATCCTGCCGCACCGTTCCCTCCGGGTCAAGGATCCCATCCGAGAGCATATAGTCAACGGCAGAAAGCCCCGTCGTATCAAAGTAGCCAATCCCCGTCATCTGTACGGGCGCGGGCTTATGAGCGAGTATGGGCAGACAGTTGTTTTTCGTGTGTCCCGAGAGATCCACGAGAATATCTATCGCGTCGCGCCGCACGCGCGCGGCCGCCCCCGCGGCGCTCATCCCCATGATATTGCGCCAGTGAATCGGCTCTTGCTGCATCGCCAGCGAAATCGCATCCTCCGCGCAGCGCGCATAACAGTACACAGAAAACTGCTCCTGATCGAACGCATGCAGGAGGGGATAGAGAAAATATGCAACAGGATGGCGGCACAGATCCGGCGAAATATAGCCAATGCGAATCGTATCGTGCCCGCGTGCCGCGTCCGCAGCCGATGCGAGCGGACGAATATCCTCATGGATTTTCTGATAGTCACGCAAAAGACCCCGAAAGGCGCCGCGTGCGTGCTCGGGCAGGTAGTTCACCGCAAAGAGCGCATTGCTGTACTCCGTCGATTTCTGCGCCCGCATCGTCTCCCGTAGACCCGAGGCGACAAAAGAGCGCACCGCCTCCTCCGTCTCGCCCGTGAGCGTTAAGGCAGAGCCAAGGAGACTGTACGCCTCCGCCAGAAACTTCATGCAGTAGCCCGTCTCCCGCGGAGCGCGTGCAATGCGTTTTTCCAGCGCCGCAATCAGCGCACGCAGCAGCCGCACCTGGGTGCGCACATGCCCGTGCGCTTTTTCAATATAGATCTCCTGCATGGCGGCACCCGCGTGTGCAGCATCCACCGCCCGAATCTCTGCAATCTCCCTGCGTGCCGCATCAAACTGTCCCAGATGCACCAAAGACGCCGCGCGCACATAGCGCAGTTCCGTATCGTGCGGCAGCTTTTGCAAAAGCTCCTGCATCAGCGCTGCCGCCTGCGCGTACTCCTTCTCCTGATAGAGGCTGTTTGCACGACTAAGTGCCGCTTCCCGCTGCTTTCTCTCGGCGCGTTCCTTCCGCTCATTTCCAAAGTACATTGAGGCACGACCTTTCCCGATGATGTCCTTCAAAACTTCATTCGACGCACATCAGCGGAATCCTTCTTCCCCCTCCTGCCCCCCGCGTGTACGGCAAAGCGCCCGCTTTCCACTGTGATAGAACCAGTCATCCTAAAAGCCCGAAAATATAGACTTTTCGTTCCGAAAATGCTATAATCATATTTGATTTTTATGGAACGAAAACAAAGAGGTGACACATTGGATCTGGATTTTGGACAGGGGCGCATCGTCCCCGTCAATCTCGAACACGAGATGAAGAACTCCTATATCGACTACGCGATGAGCGTTATCGTCGCGCGCGCCCTGCCGGATGTGCGCGACGGCCTAAAACCAGTACATCGACGCATCCTCTACGCGATGCAGGGCTCCGGCATGACCAGCAGCAAGCCCTACAAAAAGTCAGCGCGCATCGTCGGTGAAGTTCTCGGTAAATACCACCCGCACGGCGACAGCTCCGTCTACGATGCCATCGTCCGCATGGCACAGGACTTCTCCATGCGTTACATGCTCGCGGACGGCCACGGCAACTTCGGCTCCGTCGACGGTGACTCCGCCGCTGCCATGCGCTACACCGAGGTGCGCATGTCGAAGATCGCCGAACTCATGCTGCGCGACATCGACAAGGAAACCGTTGACTTTACGGACAACTACGACGGCTCGGAGAAAGAGCCGACCGTCCTCCCGGCAAAATTCCCGCAGCTCCTCGTCAACGGCACGGCGGGCATCGCTGTCGGCATGGCGACCAACATCCCTCCGCACAACATGGTCGAGGTCATCAATGGTACCCTCATGCTCATCGACAACCCCGATGCCACCATCGACGAGCTCATGGGCGTCATCAAGGGACCCGACTTCCCGACGGCGGGGCTCATCCTCGGCACCGAGGAAATCCGCAAGGCATATACCACAGGACGCGGCGTCATCAAGATGCGCGCACGCGCCCACATCGAAACGATGAGCAATGGAAAGCCGCGCATCATCGTCACCGAGCTGCCGTATCAGGTCAACAAGGCACGCCTCATCGAGAAGATCGCCGAGCTCGTCCGCGACAAGCAGATCGACGGCATCACCGACCTGCGCGACGAATCCGACCGCAGCGGCATGCGCATCGTCATCGAACTGCGCCGCGACAGCGCACCGAACGTCATCCTCAACCAGCTCTACAAACACACACAGCTGCAGGACAGCTTCGGCGTCATCATGCTCGCCCTCGTCGACGGCCAGCCGGTCATCATGAACCTCAAGCATGTCCTTGAGCACTACATCGACCATCAGGAAACCGTCATCACGCGGCGCACCCGCTATGAACTGGCAAAGGCAGAGGCACGTGCCCATATCCTCGAAGGACTGACAATAGCACTCGACCATCTGGACGCTGTCATTACAACGATACGCGAAAGCCGCACGGCAGACATCGCACGCACGGCACTCATGGACGGCTTCAAGCTCACCGAGAAACAGGCGCAGGCCATCCTTGACCTGCGTCTCCAGCGCCTCACCGGCCTCGAGCGCGAAAAGATCGAGGAGGAGTACCAAGAGGTGCTGAAGCTGATCGAGGAGCTCAAGGGCATCCTCGCCGACCGCATGAAGGTGCTTGCCATCATCAAAAACGAGCTCATCGAAGTGCGTGACAAATACGGCGACAAACGCCGCACAGAAATCACCTTTGATGCGAGTGAGATGGACATCAAAGACCTCATCGCCGAGGAGGACGTCGTCGTCACCCTCACCCTGAACAACTACATCAAGCGCATCCCGCTCGATACTTACCGCCGCCAGCGGCGCGGCGGCGTCGGCGTGCGCGGCATGGGGACCAAGGAAACCGACATCGTCAGCGACCTCCTCATCACCACCACGCATCACGATATCCTCTTCTTTACGAACCGCGGGCGTGCCTTCGTGCTGAAATCCTATGAAATCCCCGAAAGCGGACGGCAGGCGAAGGGCACGGCGATCATCAACCTCCTCGCCGTCGAGAATGACGAGCGCATCACCGCCGTCATCCAGGTCAAGGAATTCCGCGCCGACCGCTACCTCTTCCTCGGAACGAAGCACGGCGTCGTCAAGAAAACGCCGCTCTCCGAGTTTGGCAACATCCGCAGGAACGGCCTGAGGGCGGTCAACCTCGACGAGGACGACGAACTCATCGGCGTCAAATTCACCGACGGTGAGAACCGCATCATGCTCGGCACGCGCGGCGGCAAGGCGATCACCTTCCCCGAGGAAGGCGTACGCTCCATGGGGCGCGTTGCGCGCGGCGTGCGCGGCATCACCCTCGCCGACGGCGATGAGGTTGTTGCCATGGACGTCCTGCGCAGCGACTCCGAGGTGCTCACCGTCACCGAGGGCGGCTACGGCAAGCGCACTACCGCCTCCGAGTACCGCACTCAGACGCGCGGCGGCAAGGGACTCATCAACATGAAGGTCACCGAAAAGACCGGTCCCGTCGTCGGCATCCGCGTCGTGCGCGAGAACCAGGAACTCATGCTCATCACCACCGAGGGAATCGTCATCCGCACCAGCATCGATGAGATCTCCCTCATCAGCCGCAACACCCAGGGCGTCAAACTCATGACCATCGCCGAAAGCGACCGCGTCGCCTCCATGGCAACCATGAACCGCATCGTCGACAGCGCAGGTGAGTGAGCGGACTCCATGCAGATCACATCATAGTATAGGGCATCACGGGAAAAGGAGTTGATTTCATGTCCGTTGCCATCCATCTCAAAACACACGAAGCAAAACTCTTTAAAAAACACGCTGCACGCCGCGGCATGACCCTCTCCGACTTTGCTGCAGCATCGATGCGCGAGCGCATAGAGGATGAACTCGATCGTCAGACCTATGAGGAAGCCATGGCGGACTTCCGTGCAAACCCCGTCACCTATACACTGGAAGACGTCGAAAAAGAATTAGGCCTTTCATGAGCTATCACGTTGTTTTCAGTGCACAGGCAAAAAAATCTATAAAAAACTTGATCGCCATGTCTATACGACGATCATCGCTTGGATTCGCAGAAACCTCGAAGGATGCAGCAATCCACGGATTCATGGAAAACCACTGACTGCCAATCGAAGCGGACAGTGGCGCTACCGTGTGAACGACTACCGCATCATTGCCGATATTCAGGACGATAAGGTCATTATCCTTGTCCTTGCCGTTGCACATCGCCGCGAAGTCTACGACTAAAAAGCACTCCGTTTCTCACCGCGAGAAACGGAGTGCTTTTTCATTCAAACAAATGCATGACGATGGTCACCGATATGTCCCTAAATACTCCTCCCAGACCTCCGCCGGCACGAGCCGCCCGCCCGTCGCCCATGCGATATGCGCCGCACGATGGAGACGTTCCTCCGTCAGACCGTGCGCCGCACAGTAGTCACGCGCCGCAGGGCAGCGCAGAAGCCCCACAGGGCCCGCGAACGCCGCACAGCTCGACGGCTCGATGCGGATCCCCTCGCTCGCATCGAGATCGCGCAGATAGTCATAGAGATGTGCCTCGGAGACGGTAAAGACTCCTGCCATGTGATTTGTCATGATGCGCGTCACAAGACTTGACGGACTGGCACAGGCAAGCCCGTCCGCATCCGTCTTTCCCGTGATGCCGAAATCATGAACATTGGCACGCTCAAATCGCTGCGTCGCGACCCCGAGGAGAACCGAGGGACACTGTGCCGGCTCCACGAAAAAACAGTGCACATCATCATGATAGAGACGCCGCAGGCCATAGGACACACCGCCCGGCGCTCCGCCGACCCCGGCAGGGATATAGACGATCAGCGGATGCTCGCGGTCCACCGTGATCTCCTGCGCCGTCAGCTGCGCCGCAAGACGCTCTGCCGCGACAGCATAGCCAAGGAAGAGATCGACGGACTTCTCATCATCGACAAAGTGACTCATGGGATCCGCATCCGAGGCACGCCGACCCTCCGCCACCGCCCGCGAGTAGTCATCCGCATACTCAATCACCTCTGCCCCATGAGCGCGCAGGAGATCCTTCTTCCACTGCTTCGCGTCGGCCGACATGTGGACACGCACATGAAACCCGATCGCCGCACTCATGATGCCGATGGACATGCCAAGATTGCCCGTCGAGCCGACCTGCACGGTATAGCGCGCAAAGAAGTCACGCAGATCGGCGATTTTCGCATAGTCATCATCATGCGCCAGCAGACCCGCATCCATCGCCAGCCGCTCCGCATGCTTCAGCACCTCATAGATCCCGCCGCGCGCCTTCACCGAGCCCGCAATCGCGAGATGGCTGTCCATCTTCAGCAAAAGACGCCCCGGGATCTGTGCCCCGTATCCATCGGAAAGCCGTTTCTGCATCGCAGGGACGGCACGGAGCGGCGACTCGATGAGACCATCCGTCTCCTCCGTCTCCGGAAAGGCACGGCGGATAAAGGGCGCAAACCGACGGAGCCGCGCCGCCGCATCCGCAATATCGTCATCCGAGACGACGAGCTGCGACAATCCATCCACCACATCAAAGGGCAAGAGACGCGGATTGATCCATACCGTCTCCTCTGCTCTGCGGACAGCAGCAAGTCCATGATCCCCTGCGATAAAAGCATCTGTATTCATATCATTCTCCTATGATAAATGAAAGGCTTATCTTATGGTGATTATATCATGAACGAATGACCGCGAAAAGAAATAACAATAGCCTTTTACCCGTATTTGCCTAAACGATGGATTGGCAGCGGCGTCATGACCGGTGCGGATTCCGCCGCGGCAAAGGATACGCAGAGGAGGGGCTTTTCTATGCTCCGATGGACCGTTTCTACTCTTTCGTCTCCCGCACGGCTGCCGTTGTTCGGATGCGCTTTTCCATGGCACTCGGTGGGAGGATCTTCAGCACCTCGGTGTAGACGAGGTCAACGAGGAAGAACTGCGCCGTCTTGGAGGCGATGGAGCCTGTCTCGAGAGGAGTTTCCGCCGCAATGTAGGTAAGACTCACATCAGAGACGCTGCGCAGCCGCGAGGGATGATGCTCCGTCAGGGAGATGATCCGCAGGCCGCGTGCGCGGGCGATATCGACCGTTGCAAGGATGTCCGCCGTCTCACCCGAGTGCGAAATGGCGACAATAACATCGCCCGGCTCCATGATGGCGGCGATCATCCGCATCGTGTGATTATCGCGCGGCGCGATGCAGTTCATGCCAATGCGCAGAAACTTGAAACAGGAGTCCTGCGCAATGATCCCCGAATAGCCCAGTCCGATGAACGCGATCCGCTGTGCGCCGATGAGAAGACGGGCACAGCGGTCAATCGTTTCATCCGCGATGATGTCCTGCGTCTTTTCGAGGGCGATCACGTTCGCGGAGAGCAGCTTGCGCGCCGTCTCACGCGGTGTCTCCCCATTTTGGATATTCCCGCGGTCGAGATAGCGTCCCAGCTCTGCTCCCTCCGCGGCAAGTGCCGCCTTGAAATCACTGAGTCCCGCAAAGCCCATCTTCCGCACGAAGCGTGTGCAGGTCGCCTCTGCCGTGCCGCTCGCATGGGCGATCTCACGGATGGTCATGCGCGGGATTTCCGTGAGATGAGCACGGATGCAGGCGATAATCTTGCGGTCGCCCTTCGAGACGCGAAACGGCAGATCATCAAGCCGGCTGAGTATCTTCATTGGATCACCTCGTGCAATTCTTGCCTTTCATCATAGCAGATTTTTTTGAAAAAGAAAACGCCGTCCACGCAGAGCGGCGTTTTTCCTGTGGGCAGTCCCTTCGTCGGGCTGTCCGAAGGATGCGGCAGGGCAAAGAGCGGCGTTCGTCACTTCACAAACAGTCCGCGATAGAGACGCGGGCTGCGTACGCCGGGCTTCACCTCACCGCTGATGGAAAAGAGTGCGCCGCGTGCGATGACGAGTGCCTCGCCGCATGGAGCAGGGAACGGCAGCTGTCCGACACTGCGCCATGCGTCGGCCTTTGCGCTGTAGACGAGAATTTCCCGGTTCCAGTGGTAGTCCTCGGGCGGCATTGTGAAGTAATGTGCGCGGAATGCGTCCTTTTCCTCCCCTTGCAGGGTGTTCAGATTCGATACCGCCCAGTCGTAGATCTCGCGGTTGAAGCCGCCGACAACGAGCATCTCGTCCGCATTGAGACGCACGGCACGCGCACCGAGAAGCGATACGGGCGTACCGTTCACGTTCGGCCCGGCGACACTCGTCCATGTCTGCGCCTTTGGGTCATAGGCATAGCCGTCCGTATACGCCACGTTTGCGCCGCCGCTGAATACGAAGAACCGCCCGCCGAGGAATTCCGCGACCGACTGCTCGCGTGCCTCGCCGGGGAAATCAGGCAGTGAGGTAAGCGTTCCTGTCTTGATATCGTAAGTGTAGAACTTCTTGCTGAGCACGCCGTCCTGCTTGCCGCCGCCGAGGTACACGGTATCCTTGTCATAGGCGGCGACGCCGTTCTGCAGGGCAAAGGGCAGGGCGGGCAGCGTCTCTGTGCGGAGCTTGCCGTTCGGCGCGGTGAGCCGTGTCACGGCACGCGCTCCCGACTCGTCTGTGCTCCCGCCAAAGTAGAGTACGCCGTCCGGTGTTGTTGCGGATACGCCGTATCCGACAGGGTACGGCATCTGTGCGTGATCGGTCTCGGTGAGCCCTGCCTCCGCGGCACGCAGGACGTAGACGTCGGGGTAGGTCACCTTCGCCCCGCCTGTGAGCGGCCCGCCCGCGGGAAAGTTCGCGCCGCCGCCGACGATGATATAGTCACCAAATGTGCCCTGAAGAAGTCCCGCAACGCCGATGTTCTCCTTCTGCCCCTCTGCGGGTGAGAGCGTTCCCATCGACTGCCACGCGAGTGCGGGACTTCCGACGGCGGCGGGAGCAGCCGCAGCGGAGAGCGGCGCAAGTGCAATGATTGCCGCGAGCGCAGTGCGATGCCATAAGCGTTTCATATTGTTTTCTCCTTTGTGTGCTAGTCGTCTGCCCCCGAAAGGAGCTTGATTGTTCCCGCTTTTTGAGGGCATGTTATATAGGAAGCACTGATTGGATCTATACTCCCTGTTCCTGAAGGAAGTGGTAGAGTGCGCCGAGCATACCGGCGTTATTCTGTGTGGCTGCGAATGCGATGGTGGTCGCCTCATCGACGATGGGTGGGAGGCGATCGCGCAGTGCCGCCTCAAGGAGCGGCCGCAGCACGGCCTCCTGCGCCATGATCCCGCCGCCGAGCACGATGCGCTCCGGATTCACAACGCAGACAACGTTCGTGATGGCATCCGCAAGGGATTCGATGAGCAGTGCCACCTCCTCCTGCGCCGCAGGATCCCCTTTGGCAAGAAAGTCAAACACGTCATGTCCGTCAAGGCTGCCGTCAGGAAGCCCCTTTGCGCGGCAGACGGCTGAGACAAGCCCCGCTGCCGAGCAGCGCTCATGGAGTCTTCCGCCCGGAACGCGCATATAGGCGATCTCCCCTGCACTCCCTGCGGCACCGTGCACAACGCGCCCGTCCATGACGAGACAGCCGCCGATGCTCGTGCCGACGGTCATGGCAAAGAATGAGGACGCGCCGCGTCCTGCCCCCTTCCACAGCTCGCCGAGCGCGGCGCAGTTGACGTCGTTCTCGACGGCGGCAGGGAGGTCAAAGTTCTCGCGCATGACGGCTTTCCAGTTGACCCCCTGATACCGTGGGATCGATGCCTCAAGGGCATAGAGAATCGACCCTGCGGCAGGATCGACCATGCCCGCCGTGGAGATCGCGACGCCGCGCAGTGCGTGCTTCTCCTGTGCCGTCCGAACGAGTGCGTTGACCTTGCGCACGATGCCGGGGCCGCCGTGTTCCTGTGCCTCGGTGGGCATGGAACCATGCGCAGCAAATGTCCCCGCCGCATCGGTCACGCCGTATTTGATCGCCGTACCGCCGATATCAATACAGAGATACACGGTCTCTCCCTCCCATGATCATACACGAACCTTAAAGATGCCCTTTTTCAGCGGCGCCGGTGCATCCACTTTCACCCCCGAGCGATGCACATCCTCGGGGAAGCAGACAAGGAAATCCCCGGGGCGCATGACGGTGGTCTGCGTGACGGCGCCGTCTGCCGGCACATAGTCCTTGTCCGCCTCGTAGGGATGTGTCTCCATCCGCTCGATCAGGCTGACATCGATCTTCTCCGTGCCCGCGGCGAGAACGTGGATGTCGATGTAGGCACGATGCGCCTCCCAGATCTTTTCGCTGCGCTCCCCCGTCGTATAGTGCGCAATGTTGACGTAGACATCCTCGCCGTCGATGTCGTTGCGCCCCTTGGGGAGCGCGGCAAGGTCATGCGTCCGTGCAAAGTCAAGTGCCTGCCGAATGCGCGGCGGGAGGAAGGAATAGGTATCTTCATGATGGATGCTGCCGTAGATCATAAAACTCTCCTTTGACAAATGCCCGACGCAGCTGCGCCGGGCGTAATGAATAGCAACGAATTATTTATGTACGTGACACACTGCCGCATCCTCCTGCCCATCGCAGCGGGACGCGCCGCGCGTATCATAGACCGTCGTACCCGCAGGTGCCGTATAGCCGGGTGCTGTGAGGCGGCTGACGATCGTACCGACCCCAAGCGTGAGAGCGATGGTGATGAGGGTATACGACCAGAACGAAACGGAGGGGACGAAGTACTTCAGGTAGATGACCACTGCCGTCGATACGAGGAAGCCTGCGACAGCACCTGCCGCATTGGCATGGCGGCTGAATGCACCGAGAACGAAGACGCCTGCGAGTGCACCGAGTGCAAGCCCGATGAAGCTGTTGAACCACTGATACGCCGAGCGGATGTCGCTGCCTGCCATGATGATGGCAACGACGATGGAGAGGATACCGATGCCGAGCGAGATGAACTGCGCGATGCGCGTCTGCTTTTTCATCGGCATCTCAGGATGAAGCACGGACTGGATATCGAGCACCCAGCTTGTCGCCACGGAGTTGATGCCCGTGGAGAGCGTGGACTGCGCGGCGGCAAAGAGCGCGGCCAGCAGGATGCCCGTCAGACCCGTGGGCAGCTCGTATGTGATGTACGCCGCCAGCACGAGATCGCGCCGGTCGGTCATGAGAAGGCCGGGGTTCTGCTGATAGAACACGAAGAGTGCGGTACCGACGAGGAAGAACACCGTCGCGGCAAAGATGGAAATGACTCCATTGCCGAGCGTCATCTTGCGCAGCTGGTTCATGTCGGTCGTCGTGGTGAACCGCTGGACGATGTCCTGACTGGATACATAGGATGCGAACGTGACGAGACCGCCGCCGATAAAGGTAATAAAGACGCTGCTTGATACGATATCGGGGCTGAACCAGACCTCGTTTTCGAGCAGGAACTTATGCCCTGTGGTGAGTGTATCCCAGACCGTTCCCCAGCCGCCGTGGATGCTGCCGATCATGACGACGAGCGAGAGAGCGATGCCGACAATCAAAACCGTGCCTTGGATAAAATCGGTGTAGAGCACCGCCTTGAGTCCGCCGGAGTAGGAATAAATGATGGCGATGACCCCCATGACGACGATCAGCAGGTTGACATCGATCCCCGTAACTTCCGCGAGTGCAATGGACGGCAGATACATGATGATGGACATGCGTCCGAGCTGAAAGACGATGAACATGAGTGCGCCGAGGATACGGAGTTTGCCGCTCTCAAAACGCTTCTGGAGGTAGTGATACGCCGTATCGATCTCCAGGCGGCTGTAGATCGGCAGGAAGTAGCGGATCGTCAGCGGGATGGCGAACAGCATACCGAGCTGCGCCCACCAGAAGATCCACGAGCCGTGATACGAGTTGCCCGGGATGGCAAGGAAGGAAATCGGGCTGAGCAGCGTCGCGAAGATGGAGACGCAGGTAACGTACCAGGGGATGGTGCCGTCGCCCTTGAAGAACTCCTTGCCCTTCATTTCCTTTTTTGAATAGTAGAGACCTACCAGGAGGACGCCGAGCAGGTAGATGATGAGGACTGCCGTATCAATCCAGGTAAATCCCTCATGCATGAAAATCTCCTCCTATTGTGATGTGAATGGGGGAAGCAGCGCGCCCCTCCCCCGACGTGCGGGGAAGGCTTTGGATGCGGCTGCACACGATAGCAATCTTCTCAGAAATACTTCTTATAGATCTCCTTGGCGCGTGCACGCATCTCCGGCGTGTACGGCTTCATCGGCTCACGGCAGCAGCCTGCCTCGATGCCCTGCTCCGCGAGAAGCAGCTTGATCGTTCCGTAGAGACCGTTATCGAGGATATCCGTGATGAGATCGTTCGTAATGTGCTGTACCTCGAGTGCTTCGCTGATCTTGTTTGCACGGGTGAGCTCATAGATCTGACGGGCGCGCGCCGCGTTGACATTGTAGGTCGAGCCGATTGCACCGTCGATGCCGAGTACCGTCGCGGGGAGGAGCATCTCATCGAATCCGGCAAAGATGAGCTTGTCCGGGAACGCCTTGCGCATACGCTCCAGGAGGTAGAAGTCGCCCTGCGTGAACTTGACGCCGACGATCTTCTTGTTCGCGAACAGCTTCTCAAACTGCGGAATGCTGATGTTGACTCCTGTGAGGAACGGGATGAAGTAGATGATCATGCGGTTGTCCACATCTGAGATGATGCTCTCGTAGTAGTGGCGTACCTCATCAAAGCTGAACTTGTAGTAGAACGGCGTGACTGCGCTGAGCGCATCATAGCCGAGATCCGTCGCGAACTTCGCAAGCTCGATGGACTCCTTGAGGTTGATCGAACCAACCTGCGCGATGAGGGTGACATCGTCCTTTGCCTCGTCCTTCGCGATCTCAAAGATGCGCTTTTTCTCCTCCGTCGAGAGCATGAAGTTCTCGCCCGTGCTGCCGCCGACATAGAGCCCGTCCATCTTGTTGTGGTCGATGTTGTGGCGGATGATCTGGCGCAGTCCCTTCTCGTTGATCGTGCCGTCCTCATGGAATGAGCAGAGCAGTGCGGAATAAAGTCCCTTAAGATCTCTCATAATAATTTCTCCTTTTGGATGAAATAGAAAGAATAGCCTCACCGCGCAGTATCACTTGCGGGATACTGCGCATCTCTATTTATGCAATCGCCTCGGTAAACCGCCGTGCAATCAGCTGGGGACGCGTAATGGCAGAGCCGACGATCGCGCCGAAGACGCCCGTCTGCATCGCCTCCACCAGTTCCTCCGGCGTGTTGATGCGCCCCTCCGCAAAGACAGGCACGGGCGCATCCTTTGCAAGGCGTTGCATCAGCTCGAAGTCCGGCCCCGCGATCTGCGGGCTGTACGGCGTATAGCCCGACATCGTGGTCGAGATCGCATCGACGCCGAGCTCCGCCGCCCTCATGCCCTCCTCATAGGTCGAGATATCGGCAAGGATAAGGCGATGCGCGGCATGGATGCGCGCGACGAGATCACGCACGTCCGTCTGCTGCGGGCGCTCGCGTGCCGTCATGTCCAGCGCAATCATCTCGCAGCCCGTCCCGATCAGCGCCTCCACCTCGCGCATCGTCGGTGTGATGTAGATCTCCGAGTCCGCATAGTTCTGCTTGATGAGACCAATCACAGGCAGCTGCGTGACGGCACGGATCTCATCGATGTCCGCCACACTCTGCGCGCGAATGCCGACGGCGCCGCCTTCCTTTGCCGCGCGTGCCATGCGCCCCATGATGAATGGACTGCAGAGCGGCTCATCCGCGAGTGCCTGACAGGAAATAATGAGCTTTCCCTTGACCTTGTCAAAGAAATTCATTGAAACAGCCTCCAATTTATTTTAATTTATTTCTATTTTTAGTAATTGTTTTATATTTATTCTTCAAAAACAATCCCGCCCGCCAATCACTGTGTGATGTATGCGGAACTGCTCGTCGAAGATCGCAATATCGGCGTATTTTCCGACCGTGAGCGAGCCGAGACGGTCATAGACACCGAGCTCCTCGGCCGGGGTGCGCGTCGCCGTCTCCACGACAGCGGGGATGGATGCGCCCGTGTTCTCACGAAAAATCGAAAGTCCGTGATTCAGGCAGAGCACACTGCCCGCGATGGTGCCGTCCGCGAGTGTCGCAAGCGTTCCCTTGACGAATACCTTCTGCCCGCCGAGCTCCGAGACTCCGTCGCCGAGCCCGCAGGCACGCAGGGAGTCCGTGATGGGGATGATGTGCGCACCGCGCTTCGCCGCGTAGATGATGCGCTGCATGGCGGGGTGGACGTGGACGTTATCGACGATCAGCTCGCAGTTCGCATCGCTGTCGAGCGCCGCGCCGAGAACGCCGGGACGGCGGTGATTCAGCCCCGTCATGGCGTTGCAGAGATGCGTTATGTGCGCCGCACCATCCGTGATTGCTGCGCGTGCGGTGTCATAGTCCGCCGCCGTATGGCCAAGCGAGACGATGATGCCGTGCGTGCGGCACTGCGCAATAAAGTCCTCCTCTGTCAGCATCTCGGGCGCGATCGTGATGATCTTGATGACATCCGCATAGGGCGCGATCTTCGCGAATGCGGGCGGCAGAATGTACTGCTCGTCCTGTGCTCCCTTCTTCGCGGGACTGATGAAGGGGCCCTCCATGTGTGCACCGAGGACGCGCGCCCCCGTGCCATCGGCGTTCATCGCGCGGCGGATACGCACAAGTGCGCGCTCTACGGCATCAAAGGCACAAGTCATCGTGGTCGGCAGGAAGGAGGTAACACCCGTCCGCGCCTGAAATGCGGCGATGCGGCGGAGGGCATCTGCGTCCTCATCCATTGTATCCGCGCCGTCACATCCGTGAATGTGGACGTTCAGAAATCCGGGAGCAACATACGCACCTGCCGCATCAATCACCATTTCGGCATCTGCCGCATGAAACTCTGCCGCCGGCAGGATGTTCGTGATGCGTTCATCATAGCAGAGGACAAGACCCTCCTGCGCGGTAAAATGTCCGTCCGCGCTCGGCAGGATGAGAACGCCGTTTTGGATGGCTCTCATTTCGTATCACTCGATTCCCGCAGCAGCGCGCCCGCCTCACGGTCAACGATGAGCGTGACCTGCGGATGCAGCTGGAGGATGGAGGCGGGGACGCGCGGCGTAATCGTGCCGCATACCGCGTCGCGCACCGCCTCTGCCTTCTCTGCGCCGCTTGCCATGAGGACGATATGGCGTGCATGAAAGATCGTGCCGATGCCCATGCTCATCGCCTCACGCGGCACCTCATCAGGAGAGGAGAAGAAGCGTGAATTTGCCTCGATGGTGCTCTCCTTGAGCACCACCTTGTGCGTCGTCCGTGCGAACGCCTCGCCCGGCTCATTGAAGCCGATGTGCGCGTTGCGCCCGATCCCGAGGAGCTGCATATCGATGCCGCCCGCCGCCGCAATCGCCGCCTCGTAGCGCGCCGCCTCGGCGTCTGCATCCTTTGCCATGCCGTTTGGGAAGAAGATGTGATCCTTCCGTATATTCACATGGTCAAAGAGATTCTCGTGCATAAAGCGGTGATAGCTCTGCGGATCGTCCTCAGGCAGGCCGACATACTCGTCCAGGTTGAACGACGTTGCCTCGGAGAAATCCAGCCCCACGGCCTCATGCAGCCAAACCAGATTCTGATAGAGCTCGACCGGCGTGCTGCCTGTGGCAAGCCCCAGAACCGAGTCCGGTTTGACCCAGAGCTGCCCCGCAAGGATCTTCGCCGCCTCCTTGCTCATATTCTGATAGGTGTCGGTATAAATAATACGCAATGCAATTCTCCTTTCGATAAAACTCGTCTGAAATCTACTACAATATAACATAATCTTAGACAAAATTCAATTACTTTTCATAAAATAATTGAATTTTATTTTTTCTCGGTG
>ERZ772968.763-NODE-763-length-15878-cov-5.570183_pt1 | contig 15878 bp, 15 predicted proteins | sample MGYA00580674_ERZ772968 | MGnify/ENA primary metagenome ERZ772968 (study PRJEB29015, sample SAMEA2737940) | human oral metagenome | biome: human oral; feature: human-associated habitat; material: dental | place: China | collected 2138 ...
CGGTCTTGGTCCTGCGGGTCCTGGGCATGTCGAGCTCGTCGAACAGGACCGTCTGGAGCTGCTTGGGGCTGGAAAGGTTCAGCTCGTGACCGGCGGCGGCGTAGGCGGCCTCGGCGGCGTGGGTGACACGGGCGTCGAGCTCGGTCTCGCGCGCGGCGAGCACGGCCTCGTCGACGGCGATGCCGGCCTCCTCCATCTCGGCCAGGGCGGCGGCCACGGGCATCTCCAGCTCGGCGAAGAGCACATCCGCCTCCCGCTGCTCGAGCTCGCGCTCCAGGACCGCGGCGAGGTCGCCCTGGAGGGCGGCGCGGCGGGCGGCCACCAACGCCTGGGCCGGGGCGGCGCCCGGGCCCTCGGCCGTGGTGAGCGCCTCCAGGTCGAAGGAGGTCTGCTCCTGACCATCCGCGTCGTCGGTCCCCAGGGCTCCCAGGTCGATGCCCAGCCAGCGCTGCGCCAGGGAGTCGACATCGTAGCTGCGCTGCTCGGGGCGGCACAGGTAGCCGGCCAGCGCAGGGTCGAAGATGACGCCGTCGAGTGTCAGGCCGCGGGCGCGCAGGGCGTGCCAGGCGCCCTTGGCGTCGGTGACGACCAGGGGGGTCCCGGTGTCGCCGAGCAGGTCGAGTAGTGCCGTCTCGTCCTCGGGCGCAACCAGGACGGGATCGACGACGACGGCGTCGTGGCCGTCGGACAGCGCGATCGCGGTGGCATCGGCCCGCCCCGGTCGCGGTGAGCCGATGACGTCGAGCCCCAGTCCGCGGGTTCCGGTCCCCGCGCCACTGCCGGTCGTCAGGTGATTCGCGAGCCACTCCCCCAGCTCTCCGGGAGCGAGGTCGCGGCCGAGCACGGCGACCCGGAGGGCGTCGAGCCGGGCCGCCGGGGAGTCTCCTCCCGTCCCCCCGCCCGTCGCGGCGTCGTCCGCACGGCCGACGGTGTCGGAGAAGGTCAGGATCCGCTGAGCCCGCTGCTGCAGGGTGCGGAACTCCAGTGCGTCCATGATGCGGGTCAGCTCGATGCGATCGGCGGGCCGCAGGGTCAGGTCGGCGGCGGGCGCCACGCCCAGGTCGAGGTCCGTCACCAGATGGTTCAGGTGCCGGTTGCGCATGACGTCGGACATGTGGTCGCGCAGGGACTGCCCGGCCTTGCCCTTGATCCGATCGGCATGGGCGATCACGCCGTCGAGCCCGTCGTAGAGGTTGATCCACTTCGCGGCGGTCTTGGGGCCGACCCCCGGAACGCCCGGCAGGTTGTCGCTGGGCTCGCCCACCAGGGCGGCCAGCTGGGGGTAGCGCCGCGGCGGGACTCCGTAACGGTCCTCGACCTCCGCGGGCGTCATGCGCCGCAGGGTGGACACGCCCTTGACGGGGTAGAGCACCGTGCAGCGATCCGTCACCGTCTGGAAGGAGTCGCGATCCCCGGAGCACACGAGGACCTCCATGCCCTCGGCCTGGGCCGAGGCCGCCAGAGTGGCGAGGATGTCATCCGCCTCATAGCCGGCGGCGGTCAGGGCCCGCACGTTCATCGCCGTCAGCACCTCCTCGATGAGGTCCACCTGCCCGATGAAGGGCGCCGGGGTCTCGTCCCGAGTGCCCTTGTAGTCGGCGTACTCCTGCGTGCGGAAGGTGCCGCCGGGCAGGTCGAAGGCGACGGCGACGTGGGTCGGCTCCTCCTGCTCGAGCAGCGACAGGAACATGGAGACGAAGCCGTGGACCGCATTGGTGGTCTGCCCCGTGGACGTCGTGAAGCTGTCCACGGGCAGGGCGTAGAAGGCCCGGAAGGCCATGGAGTGGCCGTCGATGAGAAGAAGGCGTCCGGCGGGCTCGGGGGCGGGACTGGTCGCGGTGATGCTCACCGTGCCAGCCTACGGGTATGAGCAGCGACGAGTTCCCGACCCCCCGTTCCGCCGACGTCCCCGTAGCCTTCCCCGCCAAGGCGGTGCGCCCGTTCCCCGACCCGCGCCCCGCGGGCTCGGCCGTCAGCGCCGTCAGCGCCGTGGGCGCGTCGGGCATGGCGGACTCGGAGCGCGGAACCCTCATGGCGACGCTGCGCATGGAGGTGCTGGAGCGCTCCGCGGAGCGGACAGTCGTGCGCATGCCCGTTGACGGAGCCCGCCAGGCCCTCGGGATCCTGCACGGCGGCGCGAGTGCGGCCCTCGTCGAGACGGCGGCGTCGGTGGCGGCGCGCGAAGCCGCCCCGGACGGGGCCGCTCCCGTGGGGACCGAACTCCAGGTCAGCCACCTGCACCTCGCCCGACGCGGCTGGGTGACGGCGGTGGCGACGCCCGTTCATCGAGGCCGGCGCACCGCGGTCTACGAGGTGAGGATCAGCGACGAGGACGGCCGCCCGGTGGCCCGTGGAGTGCTGCGCAGTCTCTACACCGACACCGAGGAGATCTGAGGGTCGCCCTGAGGCTCTGGCTCTCCGACTCCGGCGCACTCCGGACTGTCAACTGTCAGTCCTCGCTCTTCTTCGCGCCGACCTGCTCGATAACGGCGTCGGCCACCTCTCGCATGGTCAAGCGGCGATTCATCGAGGTCTTCTGCAGCCAGCGGAAGGCCTCGGGCTCGCTCAGCCCCATCTTCTCCATGAGTAGTCCCTTGGCACGGTCGACGCGCTTGCGAGTCTCGAAACGCTCCTGGAGGTCGGAGATCTCGCTCTCCAGGGACTGGATCTCCTCGTAGCGGGACAGCGCGATCTCCAGAGCGGGAATCAGGTCGGCCGGTGTGAAGGGCTTGACGACGTAGGCCATGGCACCGGCCGCGGAGGCGCGCTCGACGAGCTCGGTCTGCGAGAACGCGGTGAGCATGACCACAGCGCAGTTGTGCTTGTCCAGAATGCGCTCGGCGGCGGTGATGCCGTCCAGGACCGGCATCTTGACGTCCATGACGCACAGATCGGGTTCATGCTCGTCAGCCAGACGGACGGCCTCCTCGCCGTCGGCGGCCTCGGCGACGACCTCGTAGCCGGCCTCGGTGAGGGTCTCGACGATGTCCAGACGGATCAGGGTCTCGTCCTCGGCGACGATGACCCTGCGGGTTCGGGAGGTGGTTGACTGGTTGCTCACGGGCCGATCCTAGTATGGTGAACCACGTCGCCGCGCGAGCAGCGCCCCGGCCTGTGAGTGCGACCACGCCTCCATAGCCCAACTGGCAGAGGCATCCGACTCAAAATCGGAGTGTTGTGGGTTCGAATCCCACTGGAGGTACGGAGGTACCGCAGCCCATCGGGTGTCCGTCGGGTTGCGCGCGCCCGCATCCGCTTCTCACGGAGCCGCGTCGGGTGCGGGGCGCGCCCAACCGGGCGGCCGAGCCGACCCGGCTGTCGGAGGCGCGGGACCGGAAACGCAACGGGCCCGCGCCTCCTCCCGGTGCGGGCCCTGCGACCGCGGTCCGCCGAGAGCGGGCCGCGTCATCCATGCGCCGTCAGTCGAACTCCCCGACCGTGTGGACGCGGATCGAGTTGGTCGATCCGGCCGTGCCCGGAGGCATGCCCGCCACGATGATGACGGTGTCGCCGGCCTGGGCGAAGTGCTTGCGCTGGAGGAGATCATCCACCTGCGCCACCATCTCGTCGGTGTGCCGGACCTCGGGCACCTCGTAGCACTGCACGCCCCAGGACACCGCCAGCTGGTTGCGCGTGCAGCGCAGCGGGGTGAAGGCCAGCAGCGGGAGGGGCGAGCGCAGGCGCGACAGGCGCCGAGCCGTGTCACCGGACTGGGTGAAGGTCACCAGGTGGGTGACGTCGAGCTGCTCGCCCATCTCGGCGGCCGCGCGAGTCAGGGCGCCGGCGCGGGTCTGGGGGTAGGAGCCCAGCGGAGCGATGCGCTCGCCGCCGTGAGCCTCGACGTTCTCGATGATGTTGGCCATGGTGCGCACGGCCTCGATCGGGTAGGCCCCGACGCTGGTCTCGCCGGAGAGCATGACGGCGTCGGCGCCGTCGAGGATCGCATTGGCGCAGTCCGAGGCCTCGGCACGCGTGGGACGCGGGTTCTGGATCATGGACTCCAGCACCTGAGTCGCGACGATGACCGGCTTGGCCTGACGACGGGCCAGCTCGATGGCCCGCTTCTGAACCAGAGGCACGGCCTCCAGCGGCATCTCGACGCCCAGGTCGCCGCGGGCGACCATGATGCCGTCGAACGCGGAGACGATGTCGAAGAGGTTGTCCACCGCCTGCGGCTTCTCGATCTTGGCGATGACGGGGATGCGCACCCCCGCCTCGTCCATGATGTCGTGAACGTCCTTGATGTCGTCCGCGTTGCGGACGAAGGACAGGGCGATGAGGTCGGCGCCGATCTTGATGGCCCAGCGCAGATCGTCCCGGTCCTTCTCGCTCAGGGCCGGCACGGACACGGCGACGCCGGGGAGGTTGAGGCCCTTGTGGTTGGAGACGTAGCCGGGCACCTCGACCTTGGTGATGACGTCGGTGTCGGTGACCGCGGTGACGCGCACGGCGACATTGCCGTCATCGATGAGGAGGCGGTCGCCGGGCCGGCAGTCCCCCGGCAGGCCCTTGAAGGTCGTCGAGACGCGCTTGACGGTGCCCAGAATGTCGTCGGTGGTGATCGTGAACTCGTCGCCCTTGTTGAGCATGACCTTCTGGTCGTTCACGAAGGTACCCAGGCGGATCTTGGGGCCCTGGAGGTCGACCAGGATGGCCACGGGGGTTCCGGAGGTCTCGGCGGCGGCCCGCACGCGGGCGATGACGTCCTCCTGGTCCTCGGCGCGTCCATGGGAGCGGTTGATGCGTGCGACATTCATGCCGGCGTCGACGAGCGCCTGCACATTTTCGGGAGAATCGGTGGCTGGTCCCAGGGTGCATACGATCTTTGCTCTGCGCATGAGGCCTAGCCTACACGCCCCGCGCGCCGCGGCTCCGGCCTAATTCGGCCGAATCTTGACGGGCGCGGGCGGGCCCCACGTACGCCGCGCTCTTCGACGAGGTGCGGCTGTGGTCCGAGTGGCCGGGACGCGGCGCCTCCATCGACTGGGACCGCTTCCCCCTTCACGAGCCGCAGGAGACGGTCCGCTCCCGCAAGAAGAACCTGCGACCCCACCAGAGGGAGGCGCTGGACGCCGTCGTCGGCGGCCTGGAAGCCTCGGACCGCGGCAAGCTCGTCATGGCCTGCGGCACGGGCAAGACCTTCACCTCCCTGCGCATCGCCGAGCGACTCGCCCAGCACGGGAGCGGGCGCGTCCTCTTCCTCTTCCTCGTCCCCTCGATCTCCCTGCTCTCCCAAACCCTGCGCGCGTGGAACGCCGAGGCAGCCGCTCCGCTGCGCTCCTTCGCGCTGGGCTCTAACGGCAAGGTGAACAAGGGCCGGTCCCTGCGCCCCAGCGTCGACGAGGACATCTCGGTGGCGGACCTCGCGATCCCGACGACAACGGATCCGGAGCGCCTCACGGTCGCCCTGAGAGAACCGGCACCCGTGATCAGCATCGAGGCGCACCAGCGGCACAGGCCGGCGATGACGGTGGTCTTCTGCACCTACCGGTCGATCGACGTCATCCATCGGGCGCAGGCCCTCGGCGCGCTGGCTCTCGACCTGGCGATCTGCGATGAGGCACACCGGAGGACCGGTGCGACCGTGGCCGGCCAGGATGAGTCCGCCTTCGTCAGGGTCCATGGCGCCGGATACATCCGGGCCTCCAAACGGCTCTACATGACGGCGACCCCGCGCGTCCACGCCCCCGACGTCAAGGACAATGCCCAGCGCAAGGACCTCGTCCTGGCATCGATGGACGATGAATCCATCCACGGGCCCGAGCTCTACCGCCTCGGGCTCGGGCGGGCCGTGGAGCACGGGCTGCTCACCGACTACAAGGTCCTGGTGCTCACGGTCTCCGAGGCCCAGGTGAGCCGCACCCTTCAGAGCTCCTTCGCCGCCAACGGCGATCTCGCGCTGGATGATGCCGCCAGGATCGTCGGCTGCTGGAACGCGCCGGCCAAGCAGGCCCAGGACCCGGCCGACTACGAGGCGGATCCGGATCGAAGGCATCCCCGAGGAGGCTCAGGGTTACGTACCGGGTGCCAGAAGCGGCTTGGACTGGATCGTGGAGCGCTACCGGGTACGGGCCGACAAAGCCTCCGGCATCGTCAACGACCCCAACGACTGGTCCCGCGAAGCCGGCAACCCCCGCTGCGCCTTCGAGCACGTCGCCATTGTTTCCCCTCACACCCAGCAGACTGTGGCCGCCTCGCCCCGGATGGACACGGACGGCCCGAAGACGTGACGATGGTTACATTTCACCCATACGACACCACATTTGTTACGATCTAGGTAACAGATTGTCATAGAAGCGAGGTATGTCAGCCAGAAGGTCCAGAACATCTGCACCAACGAACGCCAGATGAAGCGCAGGTTGGATGCTGTTGTTTCTAAGAAGTTACGGCTCCGCATCGCCGAGCTTCACAACGTCGAGTCCTTCGACGACCTGCTCCGTGGCACCGGCCGCTGGGAACGGCTCACCGCCGACCGTGCTGGTCAGTGGTCGGCCCGGCTCAGCGCTAACTGGCGCCTTATCGTAGTCGATGAGTGCGGCTCTCCTGTCGTCGCTCTTGTCATCGAGATCACCGACTACCACTAGTTCCGTCCATATCCCCGAGGAGGGCAGCCATGACCCAGTACCCCGACTACATCGTGCCCACCGGAGACTTCATCAAGGAGTGGATGGAAGACAATGACATTAACGGCGCCGAGCTTTCACGCAGGCTGGATGTGAGCCGAAAGCACGTGAGCGAGCTGCTCCACGGCAAGGCACCGTTGAGCCACGAGATGGCACTCAAGCTGGAGTATGTGACCGGCGTACCTGCCCGCATCTGGAACCTCCATGAGGCGGGGTATCGCGAGACCCTGGCCCGCCAGCGGTCCGAGCAGGACCTTGTGAACCAGTATGAGCGAGCAAGAGATTTTCCTCTTGCGTACCTCCGCAAGTGCGGATTCATCACCGCTGCGCCACGGGACAAAACACAAACGGTGCAGCAACTGCTTCAATTCTTCGGCCTGGGGACACTTGACGCCTTCCAGCCCACTTGGGAGAGGAGCGCTGTCGTCTACCGGCGCTCCGCCATCGGCCGAGAAGACGTCTGCGCTTTAGCCACATGGCTGCACGTCGCGGAGCGAACTGCTGCGCTCGATTCATTGCCTGACTACAGTCGCTCTACTATGGAGGCGGCTCTGCCGGAGCTCCGGTCGTTAACTATCGGGGAACCTTCCGATGCCATCCGCGAGGCGCAGAGACATCTGCGCGATTGCGGCGTTGCCCTTACCCTGGTCCCCGCTGTACGAGGCCTGGGGATTCATGGGGCGACCAGATGGCTCCACGGACATCCTCTCATTCAGTTGTCCGGCCTGTGGAAGAGTGATGATCAGTTGTGGTTCACACTCTTCCACGAAATCGCGCACGTCCTTCTCCATGACCCTAAGGGCCTCTATCTCACGGACGCCGGGAATGCGGCAGAAGAAGAAGCTGATGAGTATGCTATGCGACTGTTGGTGCCCAAGGAACACGAGGCGAAACTGCCTGTTGTCCGTAATCTCGCCGAGGTGCAGCGCCTGGCTGAAGAGCTGAAGGTTGCTCCGAGCATTGTCTTGGGACAAGCTCAGCGACGTACCGGTGACTACGCCTGGGGGCACAAGTTGAAGCGCAAGGTCGACATCAGCGCGATAGTGGCCTGACGCATACCCCATGCTCTACGCCCTACGCGCTCGGCTGTGGGCGCGCTTCGCCTTGCGGCTCATGCAAGTTAAGTGCGGGCAGCCAAGACCTGAGAGCGCGAGTAGCGACTAGCGCTCCATCACGGTCTCGATCGCCCTCGTCCTTTGCCGGTATAGCAATCTCGCGAACGATGATGCTGAAGCCGCTGGTCCCGCTGCTGCGAGCGCAGCAAGCCCCTACTCGGCCTCAGGTTCGTCGTCGTGCGCGTGCGCCGCGGGCCCGTCATCCGGCTCCTCGGCCTTCGCGTCGCTCTCCGCGCCCGCAGTCCCGGCCGGCGCATCCGCCTGACGGGACGCATCCGCTCCGGCCTGCGCGTCATCCGCCTTATCGGACGGGTCCGCAGCATTCTCGTCCGGCTTCTCGGGATCCGGATCCCCCGCCTCGCCCGGCCCGTCCGCCGCCTCGGGCCCGGCTTCGGCCGCCTCGGCCTCGGAAGCACCGCCCTCCCCGGCGCCCTCGGTGATGGCGTCGTCGAGGTGGCGTCGCGAGACCATGATGTAGCCGACCAGGCCGAGCAGGAAGACGAGAATCGAGGTCCACACGTTCAGGCGCAGCCCGAGCACGCGGTGGGCCTCATCGACGCGCAGGACCTCGATCCACACTCTCCCGGAGGTGTAGACCATGAGATAGGCCCACATGAGTCGGCCTCCCACCGCCCCGTCGCGGCGCGCCAGGTGGCACCCGAGCCAGACGAGGAGGGCGGCGCCCGCCGCGTTCCACAGCGCCTCGTACAGGAAGGTCGGGTGGAACAGGGTGCCCGGGGCGTACCCGAGCGGCAGGTGGGCCCTGTCGATCTCCAGGCCCCAGGGCAGGGTGGTGGGCCCGCCGAACAGCTCCTGGTTGAAGTAGTTGCCGAAGCGCCCCAGCGCCTGCGCGACCAGGATCGTCGGGGCGGCGGCGTCGTAGAAGGGCCCCAGCCGCAGGCCGCGGCGGCGCAGCAGCCAGATGCCGGCGATGACCCCGAAGGCGACGCCGCCCCAGATGCCCAGTCCCCCGCGCCAGATCTGCGGGATGAGGGCCGGGTCCCCGCCCGGCCCGAAGTAGGCGTCCGGCGAGGTGACCACGTGGTAGAGCCGCGCGCCGATGATGCCGACCGGCACCGCGACCAGGGCGACGTCCAGGGCCGTGTCACGCGGCCCGCCCAGCGCCCGGTAGCGGCGGTCGGTCCACCACACCGCCACGAAGACGCCGGCGAGGATGCACAGGGCGTAGGCGCGCAGCGGAAAGGGCCCGATGTGCCATACGCCCTGGGCGGGGCTCGGGATGGAAGCGGTGAGCACTCAGAGAACCTCTCTATGGGCTGAGGGAAGAAGCGCCGGGTGGCTGCCCGCGGCGACCAGCTCGGCGACGAACTGCTGGGGGTCGGCCGAGCGGATGACGGCCTCCCCCACGACGACGATGTCGGCCCCCGCGCGCGCGTAGCTCATGACGTCGTGCGGCCCGGAGACGCCGCCGGTGGCCATGCGGGTCACCGACGCGGGCAGCACCTCTGCGACCTGCTCGAAGCGGCAGCGGTCAATGGCCCGGGTGTCCGGATCGCGCGCATCGACCGACACGTAGCGCGCGCCCGAGGCCACCGCGGTCAGCGCCTCGCGCCGGGAGTGGGCCTCGACGACCGCCGTCATGCCCAGGGAGTGCGTGCGCTCGATGAGCGACTCCAGGACGAGGGGGGCGAGGCGGGCGTCCAGGATGAGCATGTCGGCCCCGTGGGCGCGCGCCTCATGAACCTGGTAGGGGGTGACGACGACGTCGTTGACGAGCACCGGCACGTCCACGGCCCCGCGCACCGCGTCCAGGTCCGCCAGGCGCCCGTGGGAGCGGACCGGCTCGGTGACCACGGACACGCATGCGGCCCCTCCTGCTTCGTAGAAACGGGCGAGAACAGCGACGTCGCCCACCCCGGACAGGTCGGCGAAGGTTGCCGTGGCGCGCTTGACCTCAGCTATCACGGACACGACCCGTCCGGGGGCTCGCAGCGCCGAGACGACATCGCGCGCGGTGGGGACCGCGCGGGTCCTCTCGCGCAGCTCCTTCAACGGGGTGGTCCGCTGCCGGGAGGCTGCGGCAGACCGTGCGGCTGCGGCCAGGTCGGCGAAGGCCATCACGGGGCACCACCTCCTAGACGCGTGGACACAGGAACCGCGCGGGCGTGCCCAGCAGGTGTGCCGGCGGCGCCCGTCAGGGCCATCGTCCCCGGGGTCGGGCCGCCGAGGCAAATCCGCTCAACCGGCGGGACGCTCCCCCACGACCGCCCCGAGGTCGCCGCCGGCCTGGAAGCAGGTGCGCTCGCCGGTGTGACAGGCGGCCCCGACCTGATCGACCTCGACCAGCAGGGCATCGCCGTCGCAGTCGATGCGGACGGCCCTGACGTACTGGTGGTGGCCCGAGGTGTCGCCCTTGCGCCAGTACTCCTGGCGGGAGCGGGACCAGAAGGTGACGCGGCCCTCGGCCAGCGTGCGGGCCAGCGCCTCGTCATCCATCCACCCGACCATGAGGACCTCGCGGGTGTCGTACTGCTGGACGACGGCGGCGACGAGCCCCGCCGCGTCGCGCTTGAGCCGGGAGGCGATTGAGCGAGGAAGAGTCACGACGGCGATTCTCCCACGTCTTCCACGGCGGGCACCCGCGGGCCGCCGGTCGGGCGCTGGCACCGGTTCCGGGCACCGCGTTCGGCCCGATCCCGCGGGCAGGAGTCGACTCCGCCGCGTCGTCCGGCAGCCGCGCTCAGCCCGCCGGCCCCAGGAGCGGGCCCAGGTAGACCCACATGCCCGGCAGGTTGCGCACGACGGCGAACACCGCGGCGGCGGCGAAGAGCGCCACCGCCTCATGCGCGGACAGGAAGGAGCGGGTGCCGCCGGCGCGGCGACTGACCAGCCAGCGCACCACGAGGAGGACGACGAGCACCTCGAACCCCAGGGCGAAGGGGTTGTATCCGATCGCCTCGGTCAGGTTGCCGTGAAGGAGGGCCCGAGTCGCCCGTGTACCTCCGCACAGGGGGCACCACATGCCGGTCGTGCAGTGCAGGAGGCACAGGTCCGGGCCAGCAGCGGAGGGGCGCAGGCCGCTGAGAACGACCAGTGCGCCGGGAAGACAGGCCGCGGCCACCATGACGCCCACGCGGGAGCGGTGATGACCGCGGCCGGGTCTATCCGGGGAGGCGGAGCCGCAGGCTCCGGTCATGAAGCGTTGCTGATGATCTGGCCCAGGAGGCCGGTGCTCAGGACGATAATGGTCCACACGATCGACAGCGACCCCATAACGAGGCCGGCGATGGCCATGCCCTTGTTGGAGGCGCGCCCCTCCTTAGCGGCCTGCATCCCGAGGTAGCCCAGGATGATTGCGGGGATACCGGTGAAGAGCCCGCAGCAGACCAGGCTGGCGATACCCAGCCCCAGCGCCCAGCCGCCCAGGTTGTTCTTCTCCGTCGATGCGCCGAAGGGGCTCATTCCCGGGGTGTACCCGCCCCCGGGCTGCGCCTGGCTCGGGTACTGCTGGTAGCCGGGCTGGCCACCCGGGTAGGCGTTCGGGTCGTTCGAGCCGCCGTAGGGGTTCTGGTTCGGGTCGTAGTTCGTCATAGATGCACTCTTTGCTTGGGAACAACGTCGCGGAAACCCGTTGAGCCTGCCTCAGAGGAAACTCGTCGAGCATACCGTGGACGAGACTACATGTTCTGGCCGATCCGCGCCGCCGTTTGCGGGCTCGAGCGGCGATCACCTCACCGGGTGGCCCGCGCCGCGCAGGGCCGCCTTCGCCGCGCCTATGGTCAGCGTGCCGTAGTGGAAGACGCTCGCCGCCAGCACCGCGTCCGCGCCGTGGTCCGCGGCCGCAGCGAAGTCCTCGGCCCGGCCCGCGCCGCCGGAGGCGATCAGCGGGACGCTCACCTCGCCCCGGACGTCGTCGAGCATCTGCAGGTCGAAGCCGCCGGTCACGCCGTCGGCGTCCATGGAGTTCAGCAGGATCTCGCCCGCCCCGAGCCCGGCGGCCCGTACCGCCCACTGGACGGCGTCGATGCCGGTGGAGCGGCGCCCGCCGTGAGTGGTGACCTCGTACCCCGACGGGGTGCTCACGCCCTCCGGGCAGCGCCGCGCGTCCACAGACAGGACCAGCACCTGGTTGCCGAAGCGCTCGGCGACCTCGGACAGCAGCTCGGGCCGGTCGATGGCGGCGGTATTGATGCCGACCTTGTCAGCCCCGGCGCGCAGGAGGCGGTCGACGTCCTGGACGCTGCGCACTCCTCCGCCCACGGTCAGCGGTACGAAGACCTGCTCCGCGGCGGCCGAGACGACCTCCAGCATGGTGGAGCGGCCCTCTGCGGAGGCGGACACGTCCAGGAAGGTGATCTCGTCGGCCCCCTGGGCGTCATAGCGCTTGGCGAGCTCGACCGGGTCGCCGGCATCTCGCAGACCTGTGAAGTTCACGCCCTTGACCACGCGCCCGTCCTTGACGTCGAGGCACGGGATGACGCGGACGGCAACACTCATAGCAGCTCCTGAACGGATGTGAGGCGGGACCGGGACAGGGTAGCGCGCGAGCGCCGCCTACTGCTTGGTGGTGCCCGGGGTAGCCCCCGGAGTCACATGCACGGTTCCGGGGCCGCCGCTGGGGTCCTGGCCCGCTGAGTCGGCTGCGCCGGTGGCCTCCTCGTCGTTGACGGCCAGGACGTCGATGACCACGGCGACCGCCCCCTCACCTGCGGCCTGGTCCGCGGGGATGGCGATGACGACCCGGCTGCCCACCTGGACATCGACCAGGTGCTCCTTGATGCCCGCGAGGGCGTTGTCCATGCTGATCGTGCCCGGCGGGGTGGTCGTGCCGTAGGTGGTGGCGTGCTGCACGCCGTCGGCCCAGCTCACGGTGGAGTACCGGACCGTGACGATGCAGCTGGCCTGGACCTGAGGGCCGTCTCCCTGCACGAGAACGGCGGCGGTGGAATGCGTGGGCGTCGGCAGCCCCTGCACGGACAGCCCCACCGTGCCGTCCGCGTTCATCGTCACTGTCGGCATGCCCGCCACGGGTTCCTGAGGCGTTCCGGTGGCGGTGGTGGGCAGGATGTCGATCACCGTGATCTCTGTGGTCCTGGTCTGGTCGTCCTTGGTCCGCGGGGCGCGCACGACGACGCGCGAGCCCTCGGCGACCCCAGTGACCGCATTGGCGAGATCTGTTCCGAGCCTGTCGGCGTCGAGCGTGCCGGAGTACAGGCGCGTTCCCGTCGCGGTGCCGGTGGTGTTCGTGCCGTCGTTGCCGTCGAAGACCGCGACGGACAGCAGGACGGCGTCCCCGGCGCTCAGGACGCGTCCCTGGCCCGTGACAACCTCATCGGTGCTCATGACCGTGGCCGGTGCGAGATGTCCCTTGAGCGAGAGGATGGGGACGGATCCGACGCGTCCGGCAACCTCCAGCACCGTGTCGAGCGGCCCGTCGGCGCTGATGCTTCCGCCGGGGATTACGCCCGACGAGCCGATGGTGCCCGTCAGTCCTCCCCACATGCGCGCTACGACCAGGGGCGCGGCGACAATGGCCACTGTGGCTATGACTGCCAGGATCACGGCAACGCGCCCCCGCGGCCGGGGGCGTCCCAGGGCGGCCCCGATCGCGCGCTGGGCACCCGTGGAGGTAGGGGGCTCGGCCGGTGAGGACGCCGAGGGCGCCGAGGGCGCCGACGGCGATACGGCCGCAGGCACCGCAGCCTCGGGCGGCGCAGGCACCGAGGCGGGGGCCGCGCGGCGGGGCGGGCCGGCCGGCTGCCCGGCACGCCCCGTCGGGCCGTAGCGCGCCTGGGGCTCCTCCTGCGGGACGGACCGGGGCCTTTGACCCTTCGCCGTCGGAACCGGCTGCAACCGGGGCTCCTCCGTGACGGACCGCGGCCGGCCCGGGGCTCCCGGCGCGTCGTTCCGGGAGGCCGCGGCCTCACGGGCCCGCTCCAGCTCACGCTTCTGTCGACGCGTCAACGGCCGACCGTCCTGCCCCACCTGAGGCAGTCGTGTCGTTTCGCGGGGGGAGGGTGAGAAGGTAGCCATCGGACTTTCCAGTCTGCCAGATGTTGTTGTGCAGCGCCTCAGACGCCGGTGGGTGGATCGGTGGCGAGGGTCTCGTTGGGCGCGTCCATGGCCTCCATGAGCGCATCGACCCGCTCGTCGACGGCGCTGAAGGGGTCGCGCAGGGCGACGGGCCGGGTGCGGCCGTCGTCGAGACGCAGGTTCACCCAGTCGGCCGACAGGTCCCGGCGCAGGTCCTGCGCCCGCCCGATCGCCGTGCCGCGCAGGTGGGCGCGCGTGGTGGACGGCGGGGTGCTGACGGCGGCGCGGCACGCCTCCTCATCGACGAGGCGCCGCAGCAGCCCGGCCCGCTCCAGCTTCAGGCGCAGCCCGTCGCTCGGGCTCACGTCGTGGTAGGCCAGGGCGAGCCGCGCCAGCCGCGGGTCGTCGAGATCGACTCCGGCGCGCTCGGCGTAACGGGTCAGGAGCTGGTGCTTGGCCGCCCAGTCCAGGTCCTCGGCCACGTCCTGGGGCCTGCCCGAGCTCACGGCCTCCAGGCCCCGCTCCCACAGGTCGAGGACGTGGCGCTGCAGCTCGGTCAGGTCCAGGTTGCGGGCGTGCTCGCTCGCCCTGGCCAGGTGCTCGGCCTGCAGGTCCACGGGTGTCATGGTGCGGCCGTCGGCGAGCTCCAGGGCGACGGTGCCGGTCAGGTCGTGGCAGGTGTCGCGGATGGCCCTCATGGGGAAGGCGAGCTGAAGGTCCGCCAGGCTCCCGCCGTCCTCGAGGTAGTCCAGCAGCAGGTCCATGGCCCCGACCTTGAGGAGGGTGGAGCCCTGGGCGATATTGGAGTCGCCGACGATCACGTGCATGCGCCGGTAGAGCTCGGCGTCGGCGTGGGGCTCGTCACGGGTGTTGATCAGGGGGCGCGAGCGGGTGGTCGCCGAGGAGACGGCGTCCTCCATCTGGTCGGCGCGCTGGGAGAAGACGTACCGGGGGGCGGCGCCGTGACCGCCGGGCAGAACGTGACCGGCGCCGATGAGGATCTGACGGGTGACCAGGTGGGGCACGAGGGCACGGGCATCGTTCCAGAAGTCGCCGCGGCGGCGCACGAGGTAGTTCTCGTGGCAGCCGAAGCCGGAGCCCTCGGCGTCGAGGTTGTTCTTGAGCAGGTGGATGCGGCCGGGCACGCCCCGCTCCGCCAGGCGGGTGCTGGCCCGCTCGGCGAGATCGGCCATGGTGATCTCCCCCGCCCGGTCCTGTGCCAGGAGGTCGGCGAGCCGGTCGCACTCGGCGGTGGCGAACTCGGGGTGGCTGCCGACGTCGAGGTAGAGGCGCGCCCCGCCGCGGGTGAAGACGTTGGAGGAGCGGTTGAGGCGCACAACGGGCTCGAAGAGCTCGCGCGCCGCATGATCGGCGTCCAGGGGCGGCGCACCGCCGATCGTCGATGCGCAGGTGATGCCGTACTCGGTCTCCACACCGATGATCCGCCGCGCGGGCTTGCGCGAGCGCGGCATCCTCACTCTCCGCCCTTCTGGACGAAGCCCTCTACGAAGGCCGCCGCATTGGTCTCCAGGACGGAGTCGATCTCGTCGAGGATCTCATCGACACCGGCCGCCCGGGCCTGACCGGCCGCGTCGGGGGCCTCGTCGTCGCCACTGCCCCCGGTGGGGCGGATCTGCTCGTGAGTGCTCATGGTGCCTCCTGCCTGACGGTCGGGGCGCTGCCCGTCGCTCCTCGTGGTCTCAGTCTGCCCCCATGCCTCGATGTGGCCCAATCGTTATCCGGATCTGATCGAGCACATCGGCGACCCGCTGCGAGTCGGCCCGCACGTCATCCGGCAGGGCGACTCGCAGCAGGTGCTCGTGGCCGGGCAGGTCCAGCACGAGGCTCGTCCAGGAGGCGGCCACGACGGCGCCGTATCGGGCCACGGCCAGTCCCCGGATGGCGGCGCGCGTCCCGGACGGCGCGGTATCGACGGCCGCCTCGATCTCCGCATCGGTGGTCAGCCGACGGGTGCGACCGGCCGCGATGAGCCTGTCCGCGACGCCGTGGCCGATGCGCAGATCGGCCCACTGGATGTCGAGGGCCGCCAGACGCGGGTCCTCCCACCCCGCACCGGTCCGTGCGCGCATGGCGTCGCACAGCTGCTTCTTGGCGACCCACTCCACGAGCGCGGCGGCGCGCGTGG
>ERZ772968.765-NODE-765-length-15830-cov-6.795753_pt1 | contig 15830 bp, 10 predicted proteins | sample MGYA00580674_ERZ772968 | MGnify/ENA primary metagenome ERZ772968 (study PRJEB29015, sample SAMEA2737940) | human oral metagenome | biome: human oral; feature: human-associated habitat; material: dental | place: China | collected 2138 ...
CCGGCGGTCCCGCCGGGGCGCACTCACTGCTCCAGTGCCGGGCGCTGCGCCCGCGCCTACTTCCTCCGGCCGGATGGGGCGGCGGCGCGCGGTTTGCGTCCTGTGAACAACGCGCTCACGATCAGGGCGACGCCGAGGGCGGCCATCAGAGTGATCGCGAGGATCGGCACGTTGAGGCGGGGGACCAGGGCCAGCGCTATGAGGAACACTCCCGCCAGCATCACGATCACGCCCCATGCCAGGCCCCCGGCGCGCACGCCCCTGCGGGGCGCCTCCGGCAGATCATGGGGGTCCGCGGGCGCGGCAGGGGCGCTCCACACGCGGTGGGACTCGTCCTCGTCGCCCCCCTGGTCCTGCTGGGGCGCTTGGCGGGCTGCCGCGCCGTCGCCGTGCTCCGGCGTGTCGTCCTCGACCTGGTAGAGGGGGCGCGTTCTGCCCGCGTCGGGAGCGGGCGAGGCGGAATCCCCCGCCGCGGTCGTGGGCAGGACTTGGGTGGGGTCGACTGGGGCGGTGGTCGGCAGGACCTGGGTGGGGTCGGCCGGGGCCGTGGTGGGCAGGGCCTGGGTGGGGTCGGCCGGGGCCGTGGTGGGGAACTGCTCGGTCTTGTCATCGTTGAGGGCCATGATCTTCCTTCTCCTTGCCTCAGTTGGCGCCTGATTGGGCGGGATCGGAGCCGTCCCACCGCAGGCCTGTGTCCGCGACGGTGCGCGTTTGCGTGATGTGGAGGGTGCTCAAGTCGGCGTCGGCGCCGATCTCGATGGTGATTCCCCCGAGGCCGGGCTTGCCCCACCCGGGGGAGACCGCGCTCACAGGGGTGCGGCTGTCGGCGTCCGCGCAGCCGCCCAGGTCCGCCACCCAGTCCTGCTGGCCGTCGGGGAACGACGTGGACAGGGAGCCGACGTCGGAGCGGCAGATGATCTGGACGGGCTGGCCCTCCGCGACCAGGATGTTGACCCTGTTCCACGACCACTGGGTGACGGTGATCGTCTTCGTCGTGCCGACGGGGGCACCGGTCAGGTCGAGGGTGCTCGTGCCCACGGGGCTGCCGGTGACGGTGTCGGCCTCCCAGGTGAGGGAGGTCTCGCTGCCCGGAACGTTGGTCCAGGGCCGGGAGACGTTGGTGCTGTTGTGGAATAGGTAGTCGCTGCGGACGAGCATGCCCATGACCGAGGTGGGGACGAACAGGAGCACGCCGATGATGGACATCGCCAGCAGCCACCCGCTGGAGCGGTCCTTCACCGCGGCGACGACCAGCGAGAAACCGGAGATCAGCAGGCACACGCCGCCACCGATCAGGATGGTTTGAGCGATTTTGAGGGATGTCGCGTCATCGATCTGGGCGTTCGGCGTGTCCAGTGCCCCGCCGGCCAGCCAGTAGATGACGGCGAAGACGGTGGCGAACACCAGTGCGATGAGGCCCGTCACGGCCAGGGTCACGCGGGCGGAGACCAGGCGGGGGCGCTCCTTGGGCCCGGCGGGCGTCCACGTCCGCGCTCTGTGCGGGCCGGAGGCGGGTCCGTACCCTGGACGGGGTCCGTACCCTGGACGAGGCCCGTACCCCGCGCGCTGCCCGTACCCGGGCATGGGGCCGGCCCCTTGCTGCGGGGCGCCATGGGGCATGGCGTTGGAGAACGCCGGGCCCTCCGGTGCCCCTGTGGGGCCCGTCGGCCCGGCGGAGGGCCGCCCGTCCGCGGGGCCTCCCCGGCGGGACTGGGAATGGGGTGCGCCATTGGGTTGGGTTCCAGACATTGGGGGTCCTCCCTGGACAGTGGATCGGGATGATATGACGACGAATGCGACGATGGCTGAGACGAGGGCGAAGAACCAGAATCCGTTGAACACGTAGCCGACGGGGCCGAAGAAGCCCGCGAACGGCAGCGCTGCGCTCAAGCCGATCGCGGCCAGGGCGATGCCGCCGAGCTGGGCGATGTCGATGCGCCCCCGCGCGAGTTCCTCGGCGTGGATGCCCCCGTCCTGGGCCTCTGGCAGGAACAACCACGCCAGGCCGTAGCCCGCCACCACGGGCGGGGCGAAGAAGGCGAGCACCGCGACGAGGACGCGCACCAGGGACAGGTCCCATCCGGTGCGCGCGGATATCCCCGCGCATACGCCTCCGACGACGCGCGGTTGCGACCGGTACCAGCCGGAGGCCCGGACCGAGTCGAAGAAGCGTGAACTCGGCTGTTGTTGCCAAGACATCAGTACCTCCTGGGTGGGCGGGCGTGTGGCTGTGTACTACTCTGCCAACCCCGGGCCGCCGTCGGTAGTGGGGAATGCCCTGAACTGTCCCTGATTCACTGTCCGGGCGCTGGGCGCGGCCGCCCCGGAATGCGAAGATGGGGGTGTGAGCCGACCAGAGAGCGACCCCGGGTACTGGGGGTCCTACCCGCCAGGGCCCCAGTGGGTGCCCCCCCAGCCCGTGGAGCGCCCGCCCCTGCGGCGCGCCTCCGCCTCGTCGACGGACATGCCGACGCCGTGGATGGGTGGAGTGTGCTCGGGTTTGTCCGTCCACCTGGGCATCCCGGTCAACACGCTCCGCCTCATCACAGTCGGTTCGGCTGCCGTCGGGGTCGGCGTGCTCATCTACTTGTGGCTGTGGGGGACGGTCCCCGTCGACCGCCCCGGGGACGAGGAGCGCGGGGGGGCCGGGATCGGCCGGAGGCTCGTCGTCGTCGAGGACCGCGCCCAGGCGGTGGCCCGGAACCGCCTCGCGATGGCGGGCGCCTGCCTGATCGTGTTGGCGGCATTGGGGCTCTTGCTGGCGCGGACCCGCGTCGTCGAATGGCGCGACGTCACCGCCTCCATCTCCATCATCACCGGCATAGCCCTGGTGTGGAGCCAGTCCCTGAACCTGCGGGGGTGGAAGTCCCTGCGCTTCCTGGCCGCCGTCGGAGGCGGCCTGGTCCTGCTGGCGTCCGGGATCGTGCTGGCGGCCTCGAGGGAGACCCCGGCCGTCATCCTGTGGAGGGGCGGCCTGATCGGGGCGGCGCTGGTCGCCGGCGTCCTCTTCGCGATGGCGCCCCTGCTGCTCCGGGCGAACAAGGACCTCTCGGAGGCGGAGGCCGAACGCGTCCGCGAGACGGAGCGCGCCGATATCGCCGCCCACCTGCACGACTCCGTCCTCCAGGCCCTCACCCTGATCCGCGCGAGTGCGGACGATCCCGCGCGCGTGCGCGCCATCGCGCTCAGCGAGGAGCGGGAGCTGCGCTCGTGGCTGTACACGGGGCGCACCGAGTCCGCGAGCTCCCTGGCGGCCGCCGTCGAGGAGGCGGTCGGCGCCGTCGAGGCCCGCTACGGCGTCCCCATCTCCGTGGTCACCGTGTCGGACACCTCCGCGGGGGCGGGCGAGCTCGCCCTCGTCGCCGCGCTCGGCGAGGCGGCCCAGAACGCCGTCAAACACGGGGAGCCGCCGGTCTCCGTGTACATGGAGGTGCGCCCCGACCGGATCGAGGCCTACGTGAAGGACAACGGCCCCGGATTCGACATGGGGGCCGTGGCCGACGACAGGCACGGGGTGAAGGACTCGATCATCGGGCGCATGGCGCGCGCCGGGGGCACGGCGCGGATTAGACGCCGCACACCCGGCACGGAAGTCGAACTCATCGTGCCGCGCTCCGATACCCTAGGGGGGACCCCGGACTAACCCCAGTGGCCAGGAGCCCCCATGACGATCAGTCTTGTTATCATCGACGACCACCACATGGTGCGCGCGGGCGTGCGCGCGGAGTTGGAGGCGATGGGGGCGGACCTGCGGATCCTTGGCGAGGCCTCCGACGTGGAGGGCGCCATCGCCGCCTGCCACGAGCTGCGGCCCGACGTGGCGCTGCTGGACGTGCACCTGCCCGGCGGCAACGGAGGGGGCGGCGCCGAGGTGGCGAGCGCGTGCCAGGACGTCGAGGGACTGCGCTTCCTGGCGCTGTCCGTGTCGGACTCCGCGGAGGACGTGGTGTCCGTGATCCGGGCGGGCGCGCGCGGGTACGTGACGAAGTCGATCTCCCCCTCCGACCTGGTGGAGGCCATCAACCGCGTCGCAGGGGGCGACGCCGCGTTCAGCCCGCGCTTGGCCGGCTTCGTCCTGGACGCCTTCGGCACCGGCGAGGTGTCGACCACGGACTCCGAGCTCGACCTGCTCAGCGCCCGGGAGCAGGAGGTCATGCGCCTGATAGCCCGTGGCTACACGTACAAGGAGGTCGCCCACGACCTGTTCATCTCCATCAAGACGGTGGAGACGCACGTGTCGGCGGTGCTGCGCAAACTCCAGCTGTCGAACCGCCACGAATTGACCCGGTGGGCGATGCAGCGCCACATCGTGTGATCCGCGGCGGAGTCTGACGGCCCACAACGGCCCACCGGCCCGGCGCCGACGGGGAAGCCGCGGCGGGCGGGGTTATGATGGAATCCCGATGGGCGCGCAGCCCTCCAGGCCCACGGCCTGAGACCCACTACCGGAGGCCGGTATGCACCGCATCGGATTTGACCGCGACACGTACATCAGACTGCAGTCGGAGCACATCGCCCAGAGACGGGCGCAGTTCGGCGGGAAACTGTACTTGGAGTTCGGCGGGAAGCTGGTGGACGACATGCACGCCTCCCGCGTCCTGCCCGGTTTCACCCCTGACAACAAGATCGTCATGCTCAAGGAGCTGGCGGACGAGGTGGAGATCATCGTCGCGGTGAACGCGAAGGACTTCGCCCGCCGCAAGGTCCGCGCCGACATGGGGACCACCTACGACGACGAGGTGCTGCGCCAGATCGACGAGCTCCGCGAGCGCGGACTGTTCGTGGGCTCCGTCGTCATCACCCAGTGGACGGACGACAACAAGGCCGCCCACGAGGTCAAGAGCCGTTTCGAGAAGCTGGGGATCACCGTCTACCGGCACTTCCCCATCCCCGGCTACCCCTCGGACGTGTCGCGCATCGTCTCGGAGCAGGGGTACGGGGCGAACGAGTACATCAGGACCAGCCGCGACCTCGTCGTCGTCACCGCCCCGGGGCCGGGCAGCGGGAAGATGGCGACGTGCCTGTCCCAGCTCTACCACGACCACAAGCGCGGCATCGAGTCGGGGTACGCCAAGTGGGAGACCTTCCCCATCTGGAACCTGCCTCTGGACCACCCGGTGAACATCGCCTACGAGGCGGCCACGGCGGACCTGGACGACGTGAACATGATCGACCCGTTCCACCTGGAGGCCTACGGCGTCAAGACCGTGAACTACAACCGGGACGTGGAGATCTTCCCGGTGCTCAACAGGCTCTTCGAGAGGATCCTGGGGTCCTCGCCGTACAAGTCGCCGACCGACATGGGCGTGAACATGGCGGGCATGTCGATCTGCGACGACGGGGCGTGCCGCGAGGCGTCCGAGCAGGAGGTCATCCGCCGCTACTACAAGGCGCTCGTGGCCGAGAAGAAGCAGGGCGGCGAGCCGGTGCAGTCGGCGCGCATCGGCCTGCTCATGGGCAGACTGGGCCTGGAGCGCGCGGACCGCCCGGTGGTGCGCCCCGCGCTGGAGCTGGCCGAGAGCACGGGGGCGCCCGCAGCCGCCATCGAGTTGGAGGACGGACGGATCGTCCTGGGCAAGACCTCGCCGCTCCTGGGCTGCTCGTCGGCGATGCTGCTCAACGCCCTGAAACTGCTGGCGGGGATCGACCCCGGCGTGAAACTGCTCGCCCGGGAGTCCATCGAGCCCATCCAGCGCCTCAAGACGGCCGACCTGGGGTCGCGGAACCCGCGCCTGCACACCGACGAGGTGCTGATCGCGCTCGCGGTCTCCGCCAACGGCGACGAGAACGCGCGCCTCGCCCTGGCGCAGTTGGGGGCGCTGCGCGGGTGCGACGTGCACGAGTCGGTGATCCTGGGCTCGGTGGACGAGGGGATCTTCCGCGCCCTGGGCATCCAGGTCACCACGGAGCCCGTGTACGCCACGAAGTCCCTGTACCGCAAGAAGTGACGCCGCGCGGCAGTGCCGGAGGCGTGGCGCGACCGCGGACGGGGCGGGCAGGCGGAGCCCCGCGGGCAGGGGGCGCGGCGGCGCGGCCACTGGCCTACGCTTAGAGGTGATGACTGACTCGACCTCCCTGCCCGACCTCGGCTTCCTCATCGGCCCCGGGGACGACCCGGATTACGCTCCGCCGGAGGCGCCCGCCTTCGACGTCGATGACGCCGGCGACGGGTGGCCTCCGGCCGCGGTGCCCGGGGGCGCGCCGGGGGCGGCCCCCGCCTCGGGCGCCGGTCCCGGTGCGCGGGCCCAGGGGACCTTCGAGTGGACGCAGAGCGCGTACGCCAGCCCGGCGGGGGACCCGGAGGAGTTGACGCGCGGGCTCAACGACCGCCAGCGCGCCTCGGTGGAGCACCGGGGCGCTCCGCTGCTCATCATGGCGGGCGCTGGGTCGGGCAAGACGCGGGTCCTCACGCACCGCATCGCGTACTTGCTGGCGACCGGCCAGGCCAGGGCCGGCCAGATCCTGGCCATCACCTTCACGAACAAGGCGGCCGCCGAGATGCGCGAGCGGATCGCGGCGCTCGTGGGCGATGAGGCGGGGCGCATGTGGGTGTCGACCTTCCACTCGGCGTGCGTGCGCATCCTGCGCTACGAGCACGAGGCGGCGGGCCTGTCCGGCTCCTTCACCATCTACGACGCGCAGGACTCCCAGAGGCTCATGCAGATGGTCCTCAAGGCCCAGGACGTGGACGTGAAGCGGTTCACGCCGAAGATGGTGGCGGCGCGCGTCTCCGATTTGAAGAACGAGCTGATCGGCCCCGAGCGCTACGCCGAGGTCGCGGGCAAGGACCCGGTGTCGCGGATCGTCGCCGCCGCCTACGCCGAGTACGACAAGCGCCTGCGGGACTCCAACGCCGTCGATTTCGACGACCTCATCATGCGCACGGTCCTGCTGCTGCAGCGGAACCCGTTGATCGCCGAGCACTACCACCGGCGTTTCCGCCACATCCTGGTCGACGAGTACCAGGACACCAACCACGCGCAGTACGTGCTGGTGCGGGAACTGGTGGGGGCCGGGGACGACGGCGTGGTGCCCGCCGAGCTGACGGTCGTGGGCGACTCGGACCAGTCGATCTACGCGTTCCGCGGGGCGACGATCCGCAATATCGAGGAGTTCGAGCGCGACTTCCCGGGCGCCAGGACGATCCTGCTGGAGCAGAACTACCGTTCCACGCAGAACATCCTCTCGGCGGCCAACGCCGTCATCAGCCGCAACCAGGGGCGCCGCCCGAAGAACCTGTGGACGCAGGAGGGCGACGGGGCTCCGATCACGGTGGACGCCGCCGACTCCGAGCACGACGAGGCCCGCTTCGTCGTCAGCGAGATCGACCGCGTCGCCGACGCGGGCGCGGACTGGGGCGACATCGCGGTCTTCTACCGCACCAACGCCCAGTCGCGCGCACTGGAGGAGCTCCTGGTCCGCCAGGGCATCCCCTACCGGGTCGTGGGGGGCACGCGCTTCTACGAGCGCCGCGAGATCAAGGACGCGCTGGCCTACCTGCAGGTCGTGTCCAACCCGGACGACACGGTGGCGGCGCGCCGCGTCATCAACCTGCCCAAGCGCGGCATCGGGGCGAAGGCCGAGGAGGCCATCGCCGCCCACGCCGCGCGCCACGGGGTGTCCTTCGGGCGCGCGCTCGCCCACCTGTGGATCCGCCAGGGGCGCCCCCTCGGCGAGGGCGAGGGCGTGGACATCGCCGCCCTGGTGCGCCACAGCGGCGAGGCGGGGGCCCCTTCTTCTGCGGACGGCGGCGCGGGGGCGCAGGGCCCGGCTGCCGTCCCCCCGGGCGGCGAGGCGGAGAACGGGGGCGCCACCGCCCCGGCGCCGCAGGGGGATCCCGGTGGCGGCGCGGAGGAGGCGCCCGAAGTGGTGGGCGTCCCGCCGCGGGCCGCGAGGGCGGCCGCGTCCTTCTGGGGGCTCGTCGAAGCGCTGCGGCGCGCCGAGCGCGGCGGCGCCTCCGTGGCGGACATCCTCGAGGAAGTGCTCGACCGCACCGGCTACCTCGCCCAGCTGCGCCGCTCCGAGGACCCGCAGGACGCCTCGCGCGTCGAGAACCTGGCGGAGCTGCACTCGGTGGCCGGGGCATTCGCCCAGGAGGCGCCCGGCGGGGGGCTCGCGGACTTCCTGGAGAGGGTCGCGCTGGTGGCCGACTCCGACCAGGTCCCCTCGGGGGGCGCGCGCAGCGGACAGGTCACCCTCATGACGGTGCACACGGCGAAGGGCCTGGAGTTCCCGGTCGTCTTCGTCACCGGCATGGAGGACGGGACTTTCCCGCACCAGCGCAGCCTCGGGGAGGCCAGCGAGTTGGAGGAGGAGCGCCGCCTGGCCTACGTGGCGATCACCCGCGCGCGCGAGCGCCTGTACTTGACGCGCGCGGCGGTGCGCAGCGCCTGGGGGGCGCCGCAGGAGATGCCGCCCTCGCGCTTCCTCGACGACATCCCCGCCGAGCTGCTGGAGGTGCGCAGGGCCACCACCTCCGCCGAGCGCCTGCGCGCCTTCCAGGGGGGCTCCTACGGGAGCGACGACGGGGGAGGCCGGGACGGGCGGGACCCGTGGGGCGATGAGGACACCGGCCGCGCCTACGGGAGCGGGCGCGGGGGAGCGGCGCCCGTCGGCCAGGTGCGCGCGCGGAGGATACAGCGCATGGGGGTGCCCGCGCAGGCGAGCGCCCCCGCCCAGAAGGTCCTCGCCCTTAAAGTGGGCGACCGCGTCAAGCACGCGACCCTGGGCGCGGGCACGGTCACCGGCATCGAGGGGGAGGGGCAGCGCACGGTCGCGCGCGTGCGCTTCGGGGGCGTGGATAAGCGCCTGCTCGTGCGCATGGCGCCGATGGAGAAGATCACCTGACGCCTTCCCCGCCAGTCCCGGGCGGGCGCAGGATCCGCGCGGTGGCGGGCCCGGGCGGCGGACTGGACCCGCGCGCGGCGGCGGGCCCGGGCGGGGTGGGGAGGAGCATTGGCGCCGGGCCCCGCTGCTCCGGGCGGCGGGCGCGCCGGCCGTGGAACACCGCGTGAAACAATGGCGCGGGAAACGGCGCCGGCCGTGGAACACCAGCACGGGAAACGGGCGTCAGCTGTGGAACAGCGGCGCGGGGAGAGCGGGATCCCGCTCGGGGGACCCCGGCCGCGCTAGACTTGTCGCGTTGCGTCCGCGACCACATTCGTTCGACGGAGGGATTGCCCGGTGGACCTCTACGAGTACCAGGCCCGTGAACTGTTCAGGAAGCACGGCGTGCCCGTGCTGGATTTCGAGCTCGCCGCCACACCCGGGCAGGCGCGGGACGCGGCCGAGCGCCTGCTCGGCGCGGGGGCCTCCCTGCTGGTCGTCAAAGCGCAGGTGAAGACCGGCGGGCGCGGCAAGGCCGGCGGGGTGAAGCTGGCGCGGACCCCGGACGAGGCGCGCGAGAAAGCGGAGGCGATCCTCGGGCTCGACATCAAGGGCCACGTCGTCGAGCGGCTCATGATCGCCTCGGGCGCCGACATCGCCGCCGAGTACTACTTCTCGATCCTGCTCGACCGCTCCAACCGCCGGCACCTGGCGATGTGCTCGCGCGAGGGCGGCATGGACATCGAGACCCTGGCGAAGGAACGGCCCGAAGCCCTCGCCCGCGTCCCCCTGGACCCCGCGGTCGGCATCGACGCCGACGTCGCCCGCCGCATCGTGGACGAGGCCGGCTTCGACCAGGCCGCCGGCGAGGCCATCGCCCCGGTCCTGCGGACACTGTGGGAGGTCTACCGCGACGAGGACGCCACCCTGGTGGAGGTCAACCCCCTGGTCGCCTCGCCCGACGGCTCCATCTGGGCGGTGGACGGCAAGGTCACGCTGGACGACAACGCCCGTTTCCGCCACCCCGCTCACGCGGACCTCGTGGACGCCGCCGCCCAGGATCCCCGCGAGGCGGCCGCGAAGGAGGCGGGGCTGAACTACGTGCGCCTGGAAGGCCAGGTCGGAGTGATCGGCAACGGCGCGGGACTGGTCATGTCCACCCTGGACGTCGTCGCCATGGCGGGCGAGGACCTGCGAATGAGGCCGGCGAACTTCCTGGACATCGGGGGCGGCGCCTCGGCGGCGGTCATGGCCAAGGGGCTGGGCATCATCCTCGGCGACGAACAGGTGCGCTCCGTGTTCGTCAACGTCTTCGGCGGCATCACTGCGTGCGACGAGGTCGCCAGGGGCATCCTCGGCGCCCTTGAGGAGCTGGGGGGCGCCGCGTCCAAGCCCCTCGTCGTGCGCCTCGACGGCAACAAGGTCGCCGAGGGCCGCGCGATCCTGGCCGCGGCGGGCCACCCCCTGGTCCACCTGGAGGAGACCATGGACGGCGCTGCCCGCCGGGCCGCGGAGCTCGCCGCGGCGTCCGAGTGAGAGACGAGAACACGAGGAGACACCGACATGACGATTTTCATCAACTCAGACTCCCGGGTGCTCGTCCAAGGCATGACCGGGTCCGAGGGCCGCAAGCACACGGCCCGGATGCTCAGCGCCGGGACCGCGGTGGTGGGCGGCACCAACCCGCGCAAGGCGGGGACGGCCGTCGCCTTCGACGTCGTCGGCTACGGGCCCGCGGCTGACCGGGTCCGCCCGGGAGTGGCCGAGGTCCCCGTTTTCGGCACTGTCGCCGAGGCCAGGGCCGCCACGGGCGCGAACGTGTCCGTGGTCTTCGTGCCCCCGGCGTTCGCGAAGGACGCGGCCCTGGAGGCCATCGACGCGGGCATCGAGACCGTGGTCGTCATCACCGAGGGCATCCCCGTGCAGGACTCCGTGGTGTTCGTCGACCGCGCGCTGGAGAAGGGGACGCGGCTCATCGGCCCGAACTGCCCGGGCATCATCTCGCCCGCCCAGTCGAACGTCGGCATCACGCCGGCCGACATCACGGGCCCGGGCCGCATCGGCCTGGTCTCCAAGTCCGGCACCCTCACCTACCAGCTCATGCACGAACTGCGCGACATCGGTTTCACCACGTGCCTGGGCATCGGGGGCGACCCCGTCGTGGGCACCACGCACATCGACGCGCTCAAGGCCTTCGAGGCGGACCCCGACACCGACCTGGTCGTCATGATCGGCGAGATCGGCGGCGACGCCGAGGAGAGGGCCGCGGCGTGGATCAGTGAGAACATGACGAAACCCGTCGTCGCCTACATCGCCGGGTTCACCGCCCCCGAGGGCAAGACCATGGGCCACGCCGGGGCGATCGTGTCCGGCTCGTCGGGCACGGCCGCGGCCAAGGCCGAGGCGCTCGAGGCCGTCGGCGTGCGCGTGGGGCGCACCCCCTCGCAGACCGCGCTCATCGCCCGCGAACTGCTGGCCTGAGGGCGCGCGCCCCGGCGGCCGGGTGGTCGTTCCCAGCCCGCGGGTTCTGGGACCGGATGCCCGGGTCCGCTGCGCCGCGTTCCCCGGCGCGTCGGTTCCGGGCCGTCCCGTCCGGTGCTCCGGGGCGCCCCTCCTGCGCCCGCTTTCCCCACATTCGGCCCGGGACCGGCGCTGCACCGCGCCGACCCCGGCCCCCCTTTGGCAGGATTGGCACGTGAGCGACGAGATCCACCCGCAGTCAGCCCCCCGCAAGACGACGACCACCTACGTGGCGCAGCGGCGCACCATCCGCATCGCGGTCCCCGACGGGTGGGCCAGGGGGGCGCTCGCGGGCGTTGAGGCCGCATTCGTCGGCTGGGCCCTGTGCCTCGTGGCCGCTTTCGGGGCGTACATGTCCGTCGCCTCGAACGTGTGGATGAAGGACTTCACCCCCAAGGACGCCCTCGGAGTCGGCGGGGACCTGTGGGCCGCGGTCCTGGGCGGGACATCCGTGGTGGGGGGAGTGCCCTACCGGGCTGCCCCCACTCTGATGGGGGTGCTCGTCGTGTGCCTGCTCCGCCTGCTCCTGCGGTCCTCGTTCTCCTACTCGCGCGCCTCCCTGTGGCTGTCCATCCCGGCGTTCGCCTTCACCTCCTGGCTCCTCACCGCCCTGAGCGCCCCGCACGCCGAACTGGCCAGCATCGCCCCCGGCGCCCTCGGCCTCCCCTTCGCGGCCAGCGCCTGGGCGACGGTCGCCTCGTTCAAGGTCCGCGCCGCGCAGTTCCACGCCGCCAGGTGGCTGGGCGGCGGGGTGCGCACGGGAGTGGCGTGGGCGGGGTACCTCGCCGCCGCCGGGTCGGTCCTCGCCGTGGTCGCCCTCGTGGCAGGCTGGGGCAGGATCGCGGGGATCCACGAGCTGCTCGGCGCCTCGTCGGCTGTCGACAACGCGCTGATTGTGGCCGCCCAGGCGTTCTTCGCGCCGACGGTGGCCGCGTGGGCGCTGGCGTGGTGGGCGGGCCCCGGTTTCCTCGTGGGAGCCGACGCGGTGCACTCCCCGTCGGTGGTGGGGGAGGGGCCGATCCCGCCGTTCCCGCTGCTGGGCGCAGTGCCCACCAGCGCCCCGGGCGCCTGGACCGCGCTCGTCCTCGTCGCGGTCGGCGCCGCCTGCGGCGCGCGCCTGGTGAGGCGCTACCCCTGCAAGACCCTCGGCGAGCAGATGGGCCTGGCGCTCACGGCCTCCCTCGTCTTCGACGCCGTGTGCGCAGCGTGGATGTGGAGCGCCACGATGAGCGCGGGGGCCGTGCGCATGAGCGTCCTCGGCCCGAACGTCGGTTGGACCCTGCTGGCCCTCACCCTCGAAGTGCCCCTCGTCGCCCTCGTGGTCACCGCCTGCGCGCACCCCTCGACGCGGCAGCGGGCCTCGGCGCTGCTGTCCGGTGCGCGCGGAGGGGCACGCGGCGGAGCGCGCGGAGGGACTGGCCCCGACTGGATCGGCGCCGAGGGGAACGGCTCCGACAGGGCCGCCGCGCAGTCCGGCGCGGGGGCAGCCGGGGCTGGTGATGGGGAGCCCGGCGCGGGGGGAACCGGGGCTGCCGGAGCCGACGCCTGGGGCTCCGATGCCGACCAGGCGGACTGGGAGCACTCGGCCGCCGGGCGCGGCGAGCACTCCGGGGCCGCCTCGGGCGCCAACGGGGAAGGACGGAACGGACAGCCCGCAGGCGCGTCGGGCAGCGACGACGGGGCGCCCCCCGCCTCGGACGGCGGCGCGGGAGTGCGCGGCGCCCCACAGGACGGCCACCGCGGATCCGCGGGCCCCAACGACTAGCATGGACAGGGCCGCGACTGGCGAGGGTGGGGCACCACCGGGGAGCGGCCACCAGCTTCTGGCGTCGCCCGCCTGGGCGCCAGGGCATGACCCCGAGGAGGAAACATGTCCGCACGCCCCGACGACTTCGAGCCCCTTGACGCCCGCCCCATCCGGCGCGCCCTCGTCTCGGTCTACGACAAGACCGGCCTGATCGACTTGGCGCGCGCCCTGGCCGACGCCGGCGTCGAGATCGTCTCCACCGGCTCCACGGCCTCGCGCATCGCCGAGGCGGGTCTCGCCGTCACCCCCGTCGACCGGGTCACGGGCTTCCCGGAGATCCTCGAGGGGCGGGTCAAGACCCTGCACCCCTCAGTCCACGCCGGGATCCTGGCCGACCAGCGCAAACCCGGCCACCGAGCCCAACTGGCCGACCTGGGCGTCGCCGCCTTCGACCTGGTGGTGTGCAACCTCTACCCCTTCGAGCGGACAGCCGCCTCCGGCGCCGGTTTCGACGAGTGCGTCGAGCAGATCGACATCGGCGGGCCCTCGATGGTGCGCGCGGCCGCGAAGAACCACCCGTCGGTCGCCGTCGTCACCTCGCCCGCGCGCTACGCCGAGGTCGCAGCCGCGGCCGCGGGGCAGGGGTTCACCCTGGAGCAGCGCCGCGGGCTCGCCGCCGAGGCCTTCGCCCACACGGCCGCCTACGACCTGGCCATCGCCGGGTGGTTCGCGCGCTCCCTCGGGCTCGAGGAGGTGGCCGATGGCCTGGACGACGCGTGCGAACGGCACCTCGACGCCTCCGACGAGGCGTTCCTCAGCTCACTGGGCTACGTAGTCGGCGACGACGCGGAAGCCCCGGTGGAACAGGGCGCGGCTGCCGGAGCGGGTCCGGCGGCGCGGGATGGGGCGGCTGCGGGCGCGGGTTCACAGGAGCCGGGTTCGGAGGCGCGGGATGGGGCACCCGCCCCGATGCCCCTGTACGTGGCCGACGCCTTCGAGCGCGCTGATGTGCTGCGCTACGGGGAGAACCCCCACCAGGGCGCCGCCGTGTACCGCGAGATCGACGACTCCGATCAGGCCGGAGCCCACGGCGCTGCGCCTTCCCCCGGGGGCGGTCCCGATGACGCCGCCCCCGCCCCGCAGGGCGGTCCGGACGGCGGCACTGGACCGGATCCGCGCGGCGGCGCCGTCCTGCCGGGCATCGCCAACGCCCGCCAGCTCCACGGCAAGGCCATGAGCTACAACAACTACACCGACGGCGACGCCGCGCTGCGCGCCGCCTACGACCACGAACGCCCGTGCGTGGCCATCATCAAGCACGCCAACCCCTGCGGGATCGCCGTGGGCGGGGACGCCGCCGAGGCCCACCGCAAGGCGCACGCCTGCGACCCCGTGTCCGCCTTCGGCGGCGTCATCGCGGTCAACCGCCCTGTGAGCGTCGAATTGGCCCGGCAGATCGTCCCCGTTTTCACCGAGGTGGTCCTGGCGCCCGCCTATGAGGAGGGCGCTGTGGAGGTCCTCTCCGCCAAGAAGAACCTGCGCGTCCTCCAGGTCGCCCCGCCCGCCCCGGGCGGCTACGAGTTCAAGCAGATCAGCGGGGGCCTGCTCATCCAGCAGCGCGATGGGCTCGACGCGCCCGGTGACTCCCCCCAGAACTGGACGCTTGCGGCCGGGGCCCCGGCCGACGCCGAGACCCTGGCGGATTTGGAGTTCGCGTGGCGCTCCGTGCGCGCGGTGCGTTCCAACGCGATCCTGCTGGCCAAGGACGGCGCCTCAGTGGGCGTCGGCATGGGGCAGGTCAACCGGGTGGACTCGTGCAGGCTCGCCGTCGAACGCGCCAACACCCTGGGGGCGCGCAGCACCGGCGACGCCGCTGCCGATGCCGTCGCGGATGTGGACTCCGCTGGCGGGGCGAGGGCAGGGGATGTCGTCCCCGCCGCGTCCGAGCGCCGCTCGGTCGGCGCCGTCGCCGCGTCGGACGCGTTCTTCCCCTTCGCCGACGGCCTCCAGGTCCTCATCGACGCGGGCGTGAAGGCGGTCGTCCAGCCCGGCGGCTCCGTGCGCGACCAGGAGTCCATCGACGCCGCCAACGCAGCCGGGATCACGATGTACCTGACCGGGACGCGGCACTTCGCGCACTGATCCCCAGGGGGCCGGGGCTGTGAGCGCGCGTCCGCGGTGTGCGCCTCGCGCTCCGGTTCCCGGCGGCGGGGCCCTTCCGAATGCGCCGAGCCGTATCGGGGCAGGAGACTCGCATCGGGGTAGGAAACCAACTATTGGGGCAGGCAATTTGCCCACCCCAATGGCCCGTTGCCTGCCCCAATGCGGACCCGCGCCCGCCCAGGACCTCTTGGTCGGACTCGTACTGATAGGCGCACCCGGTGAGGCGCGGCCCCGCGCAGCACGGTGCGCCGCCTCTGTGGTCGGCCGAGCCCCCGGAGCCGGGTTGCGTGGTTCGTAGGGGCTGAGACCGGCCCTCCTTCTGCTTCTGCGGTGTGGGGCAGTTGCGCCGATGCGGAAATTCCTCTGCCACCCGGGAGCGTCCTCGTGCGGGTGCTGGAGCCGGCCTTGTGCCCGTGGCGGTCTGCTTGTCCAAGGCTGGGGGTCGGCCTCCCATTCCCAGATCGTGTGCGACTTCGGTACCGGTGCTCCACGAGGCAGTCGCACCACTTAGTGCGCGTTTGCACCACTTAGGCCTCTGGAATGGCCGGAACACAGCCGGATTCTGGGCCTAAGT
>ERZ772968.766-NODE-766-length-15796-cov-10.865383_pt1 | contig 15796 bp, 15 predicted proteins | sample MGYA00580674_ERZ772968 | MGnify/ENA primary metagenome ERZ772968 (study PRJEB29015, sample SAMEA2737940) | human oral metagenome | biome: human oral; feature: human-associated habitat; material: dental | place: China | collected 2138 ...
CATGATAGCGAGGATGCGTGCGAATTTGCCGATCTCTTCCTTGACGAGACCTCTGGGATAGCCCGAACCATCGCCTCTCTCATGATATTGCAGCACGGCCTCGGCGATCTCCTTGTCCTCACCCAAGCCTCCCGCCATGATCAGCTCATGTCCGAACTTCGGATGTTCCTGCATGATCTTGCGCTCATCGGGCGTCAAGACGCCTTCCTTGTCGAGCATCGCCTGCTCTATGCGCAAGTTGCCGATAAGGATGAGAAATCCCGCCGTAATCAGGCGCAGCTGATCTTTCTGCGGCATCTTGAGCCACTTGCCCATAAGCCCTGCCAAAATAGCCACATGGAGGCTATGATGGATGGTGTACTCGCCTTTCGCCGTCATGTTGTGGATGTGCGCGACAGCTTTCGCACCCGAACAAAGCGGTAGGATATTCTGTGCCAGAGTTTCTGCTGAATCTTTGTCGACAGAGCCGTGCGCCTTCGTGACTTCAAAGAGAGATTTCAGCTCGATGAAGCAATCGCCATAGTCCTTGACGTACCCTTCGTCGAGAATCGGCTCCTTCAGCGGAATGATTTTCGCGGCTGCCCCCTGCACTCCCTGCGGCTTCTGAGGCATGGGAGATGGACCTTCTTCCCCGCCTTCTTCCCGAATTTCCACGGAGACAATGTTCCTCTCAGACAAGGAGTCAATCATCTGCTGATTGAGCACCGTACCCTCTCCCAAGAGGACAGACATATCTTCCTTATAGACTGCCTGTCCGACGACCATGCCTTCCTTGAGCTGGTCTACCGCATACTTCTTCAGCATTCCGCCTGCACTCCTTCGCTTGAAAACCAATTCTTACATCCCTAGGTTCACAGTCCCAATTATAACATAAAAATTTTTCTAATGCTACAAATCCTTCATAGATTATGGAAAAATTCCATGTGCGAGCTTCCTTAATATGATTCATTTGCAGTCACCTATGCAATCTGCTATGATGAGGACATACGCATAGATCCTGCAAGCGAAGGAGGCCATTCTCCATGAAGACGCGAACAAAACTCCTGCTCTTCTCTCTCGTGCTGCTCGCAGCGGGAAGCGGCGCGTACCTCTATCATGCGCACGAATCCGCCGTGCAGCACGAGCGTGCAGCGCACCTCAGGCTCTCGGGCAACGTCGACATCCGCGAAGTCACGCTCGCCTTCCGTCCGAGCGAACGCATCTCCGAAATCCTCGTGGACGAAGGCGACTCCGTCGAAGAAGGCCAACTTCTCGCACGGCTCGACTCGGCGGAACTTGCACTGAACCTGCAAAAAGCAAAGGCACAGACCAAGGCGCAGGAGGCCGTCTTGGAGAAGCTGAAAAACGGCACGCGCAGTGAAGAGATCCTCCAGGCGCAGGAAAACGTGCGCGCCGCAGCGGCCGCTTCCGCCAACGCCAGGGGCATCTACGCACGCATGTTGGAAATCTACGAGACGAGCGAGGGCATCAGCCTGCAGGAGCTCGACAACGCGCGCGCCGCAGCCGATTCCGCCGAAGCGAAGACGAGAGCCGCCGAAGCTGCGCTCGAAGAAGCGCGTACAGGCGCACGAGGCGAGGACATCCAACAGGCGGAAGCGACGCTTGCCGCACTCCGCGCAGAAGAGGAGCGCCTCGCCCACCTGCTCACGCAGTACGAGCTTCGTGCGCCGTCGGCGGGCGTCATCCGCTCGCGCCTCCTCGAAGTCGGCGACATGGCTTCGCCCGCCATGCCTGTCTTCAAGCTCTCCCTCATCGAGCGCAAGCAGGTGCGCGTCTATGTATCGGAAGCCGATCTCAGCCGCATCCACGAAGGACAAAAGGCGCTCATCACGACGACGAGCGAAGCCGACAAGCCGCTCACCGGGACGGTCGGCTTCATTGCATCAACGGCGGAGTTCACGCCCAAGACGGTCGAGACCGAGGATCTTCGGACATCCCTCGTCTACGAAGTGCGCATCTCGGTCGACGATCCCGACAACCGCCTGCGCCTCGGCATGCCCGTGAATGTGCAGGTCGACCTATGAAAGGCAAAAACGCGCCCGTCGTAGAGGCCACGGCACTCGTCAAGACCTTCACGCCGAAGAACGCCCGCACCGTCACGGCGCTCAGAGGTCTTGACTTCTCGGTGTCCGCAGGCGAGCTCACGGCGCTCGTCGGCCCGGACGGCGCGGGCAAGACGACGCTGCTGCGGCTCATCGCGGGGCTGCTCGACAAGACGGCAGGCGATCTCCTCGTCCTCGGGCACGATGTCGCGAAAGAGCCGCAGAAGGTGCAGAGCCGCCTCAGCTACATGCCGCAGAAGTTCGGTCTCTACGAAGATCTGACCGTCGAGGAAAACATGCAGCTCTACGCCGATCTGCACGGCATAGCGCAAGAGGAGCGGCACACGCGCTTCCCGCGCCTCCTGCACATGACGGGGCTCGCTCCGTTCACCGGTCGGCTCGCGGGCAATCTTTCGGGCGGCATGAAGCAGAAGCTCGGGCTCCTCTGCACCCTCGTGCGCTCGCCCGACCTCCTGCTGCTCGACGAGCCGACCGCCGGCGTCGACCCCCTGTCGAGGCGCGAACTGTGGGAAATCCTCCAAGAGCAGGCGAGAGAAGCCGGCCTTTCCGTTCTCTGCGCGACCGCCTACATGTCGGAGGCGGCTCTTTGTCAGAAGGTCATCCTCCTCGATCGCGGGCGCATCCTCGCCGCCGGGACGCCCGACGAGGTGCGCCGCCCCCTGCACAGCATATTCGGCACATCGCCTACAAGCGCGGCACAGGCGCAGTTGGAAGACGCCGCTTCGGGAGAAAAGCGCTCCGCCATCATCGAGGTGCGCGACCTCGTAAAAAAATTCGGCGACTTCACGGCCGTCAACAACACCTCGTTCCAAGTGTATAAAGGAGAAGTCTTCGGCCTCCTCGGACCGAACGGCGCAGGCAAGACCACGACCTTCCGCATGCTTTGCGGACTCTTGCCCGCGACATCGGGCAAACTGCGCGTGGCGGGCGTCGACCTCGCGCGCGCACGCACGGAGGCTCGCGCACAGATCGGCTACGTCGCGCAGAAATTCTCCCTCTATCAGAACCTCACGGCACTCGAAAACCTGCGCTTCTTCGGCGGCATTTACGGGCTTCGTCCCAAGGCTCTTGCCGCACGCATCGAAGCCGTCCTCGCCGAATTCGATCTGAAAGAGCGCAAAAACGACCGCGCGGGCGATCTTCCCGGCGGCTACAAGCAGCGGCTCGCCATGGCAGCGGCGCTTCTGCACGAGCCGCCGCTCCTCTTCCTCGACGAGCCGACGAGCGGCATCGACCCGCGTGCGCGCCGCCTCTTCTGGCAGAAGATCGACGCGCTTTCAAAGAGGGGCACGACGGTCATCATCACGACGCACTTCATGGAGGAAGCCGAATACTGCACGCGCATCCTCATCCAAGATCACGGCACGATGCTCGTCCTCGGCAGCCCCGCCGAGATCCGCGCGCGCATGAAGATGCCCGCTGCCGACATGAACGACGTCTTCATCCGCATCGTGGAAGAAGCGCGCAGACGGGAGGAGGCAATAAGATGAATCTCCGTGCTTTTCTTCGGCGGCTCTTCGCCCTCACGCGCAAGGAATTTCAGCAGATGAAACGCGACCGCGGCAGCATCCTGCTCGGCGTCGTCCTGCCGCTCGCCCTCATCCTCATCATCGGCTACGGCCTGTCGCTCGACGTGAAAAACGTGCGCACCGCCGTCGCCCTGGAAGACAGCTCGCCCACGGCGCGCGCCGCCGTCCGTTTTCTTGACGGCAGCGACTATTTCGCCCCTGCCTACGTTCACTCGAAACAGGAAGCGGAAGCGATGATGCGGCGCGGCGAAGTCGACGCCGTCCTCATCATCCCCACGGATTTCAGCCGCAATCTTCCTCGCGGCACGGCCAGAATCGAGCTGCTGCTGAACGGCATCGAGGCGACGACTGCCGCCTCGGCGCAGGGCTACTTCGAGTCGGTCGTGCTGAAAAAAGCGGCAGAAAGCTCCTTGGCGAAACAAAACGTCGGGCGCGCCGAAATCGTCAGCCGCGTCTGGTTCAACGACGCCAACACGAGCACATGGTTTTTCGTTCCAGGCCTCTTGATGCTCGTCCTGACCATCGTCGGCGTCTTCCTCACCTCCGTCGTCATGGCGCGCGAATGGGAGCGCGGCACGTTCGAATCGCTCTTCGTCACGCCCGTGCAGCGCCTCGAACTCATTCTCGCCAAGATGATTCCCTACTTCCTCGTCGCCATGACGGGCATGATCCTGTGCCTTATCACCGGACACCTGCTCTACGAGCTTCCCATGCGCGGCTCCCTCATCTTGATTCTCGGCACGACGATGCTTTACCTCGTCATGGCGCTCGGTCTCGGACTCGTGATTTCCGCCATGACGAAGAATCAATTTCTCGCATGCCAGATGGCGCTTCTTCTAAGTTTCCTGCCCACGATCATGCTGTCGGGCTTCCTCTACGATCTGCATACGGCGCCGCTCGGCATCCGCATCATCAGCCGTTTCCTGCCCATGCCCTACTTCCTGCAAATGTTGAAGTCCCTGTTGCTCACGGGAAATTATTGGCCGCTCATCATCAAAAACACAGCCGTGCTTGCGGGCTTTGCCGCACTCTTCGTCGGCGCCGCCTTTCATCTGACGCGAAAGAAGGTGGGAGAATGAACATGCAGCGCATCCGCATCTTCTTCACACATCTCTACTACCTCGGGCACAAGGAACTCCTGGCCATTTTGAAAGATCCGCGCATGCGCATCGCTCTGATCATGCCCGTCTTCACCCAGGGGCTGCTCTTCGGCTACGTCGCCAACTACAACCTCGACTCCGTACCCTACGCCGTCGTCGACGCATCGAGAAGCGAAGCCTCGCAGAGCCTGATCGCGCACTTCGACGGCTCGCCCGCATTTTCGCGCACGGCGACGCTTGCCGTCCCTGCCGAGATTGAGCCTTTGATCAACTCCGAGACCATTCTCATGGCACTCATCATCCCCGCAGACTTTGAAGCGCGTCTCGCACGCGGCGAAACCGCCCCCGTCGAGGTCATCACCGACGGCCGCAACGCGCTCACATCGACGCTCGCCACAGGCTATGCAGCAGCCATCATCGCGCGCTGGAACGCAGAGAGACTGCATGCCGCGCCCGCCATCACACTGACGAGCCGCACATGGTACAACGAGAACCAGATCACGCGCTGGACCTTCCTGCCGAGCATCATCGCCATGATCTCCTTCGTGCAGGTCATCATGCTCGCCGGACTCTCCATCGCCCGAGAGCGCGAACAGGGCACCTTCGATCAGCTTCTCGTCACGCCGCTCGCCCCCGTGGAGATCCTCATCGGCAAGGCGCTTCCGCCCATGCTCATCGGACTTGTGCAGAGCACGCTTCTCCTGCTCATTTCCCTCTTTTGGTTCGAGATTCCGTTTGCCGGCTCCTTCCTTACGCTCTATCTGACGCTCTTCCTCTTCATCCTCAGCTCGACGGGCATCGGGCTGTGCGTCTCCGCCATCGCACGCAGCATGCAGCAAGTCCTCGTCTACCTCTTCGTCCTCCTGCTGCCGCTCGCCCTTCTCTCAGGGATCGCAACGCCCGTCGCCAACATGCCGCGCATCCTGCAGATCCTCACCTACATCGACCCTCTGCGCTTCGCCGTCGAGGCCGTGCGGCGCGTCTACCTGGAAGGCGCCGTCGCCGCCGACCTCATCGGCGACTACATCCCCCTGCTCCTCATCGCCGCCTTCACGCTGCCCCTCGCCATGTGGCTGTTTCAGAACAAGACAATGTAAGCTGCGTACCAGCCTCCACCTACGGTCATTATGCGTACAGCTTACAGCAAGCAAAATATTGTGCACGCGGATCTTTCTCATCGTCCTCCAGCTCGATATCGCTGTACTTCCTGCGGCCGATGTACTTCTCCTGCACCTCGGTCGGCAGGGCGCGCTGCCTTGATCTGCGCTTTCTGCTTAATGTACAATGGAATGACCAAAAGCCAGCGAAGATGCTATAATATGAACAGCAAGAGGAGACATGGCAAGCGCAGGGTCGCCTGCCACAGGAAAGGAACGTCGTCATGAAATACATATCAGGACTTCATGCGCTCAATATTCCCTGCCGTTTGGAAACTGTGCGAGACAGCACACTGGACAGACATCGACCGATTCATGGAAAAAGAGTATCGAATGAAGTGGGGTCTTTTCAGAGCAGAAAATTTCCTGTCGCGCTTCTGTACGACGGCCGCCCCATCGAAGGCGATACGCTAAAAGAACTGCAGGCATTGATCGAAAAGTGTCGCTGGGAGGGCGGCCTTCATCTGCAGTTCGGCGCAAACATCCCGCATGACACCTGGTCATAACGCAAACGAAACACTCCCCCGCCTGCGGCAAAAGCCTGTCGGGGGAGTTTTCTCGTTTATTTTTGCTACACCGCTTACGCCTTTTCGGGCTGCAGCGCGCCGTAGTGGAAGGAAGCCGTCGCGCCGCCGTCGATGAGAAAGGTCGCGCCCGTGATGAACCGGGCGCGCTCAGGCAAGATTCCGCTTCGCCCAAGCGGCGACTGCTTCTTCCGACTGCGCGGCTTCCGCGCCCTTGACGGCAAGCCCCTCGCCGACTGTCGCGCCCTCGCAGTAGCTTTTAAGCGCCGAGGCGCTGCCGGCCAGCCCCGAGCCTTCGTGCGTCATGACGGGGAACACGCGCTTGCCATGAAAATCGAGCGCTTTTAGCTGCGTGACGACCGCCATCGGATAGGTGCCCCACCAGCAAGGTCCCGCCACGACGATGTTGTCATACGCCGCGATGGAATCGAGCATACGCACGAGCTCCGGCAAAGCGTGCGCCTTGAGCTCCTCCTTCGCCTCCCGCGTACATTCATTGTAGTCCGCCGCATACGCTTTCTTCGTCTCGATCTCGAAGATGTCGGCGTCCACCGCCTTTTGAATAAATTCGGCGACGATCTCGGTATTGCCCTTCGTCAGCTTTTCAATCCTGCCGTTGACATAATTCTCGCCCTTGCGCGAGTAGTAGATAACGAGTGTCTTTACCATTTCCAATTTCCTCCCACAGTTCCCTCGGTTTGCTTCTGCAAACCTCTGTCTTTCATTTTACTTCTTGAAGTCAACTTCAAGTCAATGCGTATGGAGTCAAACTTTCTCAGGCGAGCGTTTTGTCGAGCAGCGCGGCGAGGAAGTCCGGCTCTTCCTCGAAGCCCTGCGCGTACCAGTCCGCCTTCAGCTGATAGAGTCCGCCGATAAGGAACGATTTCATCAGATCGAACTCACGCTCGGAAAGCGCCGCGAAATGCGGGCGCAGGATGTCGAGCTTCTCGCGCATGATTTCTCCGTAGCGCGCGATAAGCCACGATTCGACGTGCCCTTCGCAAACGATGCGCAAAAAATCCGCATTCTCGCGCCAGAAGGAGAGATACGTCGCAAAGATCTCGCGGCGCGTCGGCTGCTGCAAGCTTTGCAGACGCTCGGTCACGCCGTCGGCGATCCTCTGCAGCATGGCGGCAAGGATCTCGTCCTTCGAGCGAAAATGGCGGTAGAATGTCTGACGCGACACGTCCGCCTCCTGCACGATGCGCAGGATCGTGATCTCGCCGTAGGGCGTCGTGCGCGTGAGCGCGGCGAAGGCGTCGAGAATCATCCGACGGTAGCGCAGCGCGATGGGATTGGCGGTTTCCTGCATAAATCCACTCCTTTCCTATCCTCCATTATAAGCCTTCTTTCAACATGTTACAAGAGTAACACTTCGCACAAGCCCATCTGTGACAAAGCGCCGCCTTTGTATCACTTGCTCGCATACCATTGACACATGTAACACCTTGCCGCTATAATAAAGCCAAGATGTTACATGTGTAACACGAACGAAGGAGGATTCTCATGCTGACATTGCTGACGCTCGCATTCGGTTTCTATTGGAGCTCGCGCAGGTCGAGCATGACCTGCTTGAAGCGCGCGCTGTGTACCGCACGGTCAAGCGCATCTTTCTGCTGAACGGCGACGCTTTTTCGCTGGGCTTTTCGCGCCTTGAGGCCATCGGCAAGAAGATCATCGAGATCTTCCCCGAGATCGAGACGATCGCTTCCTATGCCTCCATCGAGAGCATCGCGCGCAAGACGGACGAGGAACTGCAGGAGCTTCGCCGCCTGCGCTTCAACGGCATGAACGTCGGCCTCGAATCGGGACATGCGGAAACGCTCACGCTCCTCGGCAAGAACTACACGCTCGAGAAAGCGGAGCGCGAACTTCTGCGTGAGGACTTCCTCGCCGCACGTCCCAAGCGCGGCATGGAAGGACGCTACGTTTCTTAAGAACTCACGGATACATTCAACGCTTCCTATAGAAAGGAGTTTCTCTATGGATTTTCAAAGCGTTTTGGAAAAGCGCCGCAGCATACGAAAGTTTGACACGCGCCCCGTCCCGAAGGAGATCGTCGAGGCGATCCTCGAAGCCGGCAGGCGCGCCCCCTCGGGCAGCAACATCCAGCCCTGGCGCTTCGTCGTCGTCGAGGACGAAGCCGTGCGAAAGCGGCTCAAGGAAGCCTCACCGCTCTCCTTCTTCGCCGAAGCGCCGTTCCTCATTCTCGCATGCTTCGACCGCGAGGCGATCAAGAAAATGCCCGAACGCTTCGCCGAACTTACAGCGTCCGACGCCTTCGAGGACGTTACAATGGACGCGGGCAAGGTGGAAGCCCTGCGCGCTCAGCGCGCCAACGACGAGGTGGAAAAGGCGTCCTACGCCGTCTACAACACGGCGATCTCCGTGACGCACATGGATCTCACCGCCGTCGCGCACGGCCTCGGCACATGCTGGATCGGCATGTTCGACAAGGAAAAAGTGCGTGAAATCCTCGGCATCGACACGCGCTTCGGTATCGTCTGCGCCCTGCAGATCGGCTACGCCCTGCAGTCCCCGCCGCCGCGCCCGCGCCTTTCGATGGACGACATTGTTTTGCAGCGTTTCTGATACGCTGTATTTATAAGTACCTCAGAGAAGCAAGAAAGAAAGATTTCCATGACAGAATCCATCAAGACCCCCATGCCCGATACGGCGGAGTGGAACGCCTTTTTCCCCTCGCCCTACTCCCTGTCCGTCTACACCGCCGCAAAGACCGACTTCGACGGCGCAAAGTACGATTCGCGCTACGGCGGCAAGAAGAAGGTGCTTGTCATTCTTTCGGATGAGCGCTACCTTGCGATGGAAAACGGCAAGCTTTTTTCGACCGGCAACCACCCCGTCGAAACGCTTCTGCCGATGATGCACCTCGCGGCGGGCTTCTCGTTCGATATCGCGACGCTTTCGGGCAGGCGCGCCAAATTCGAGCAATGGGCGATGCCCTTGGGCAACGACGCCGTCATGGCCTTCTACGAAGAAGTCCTGCCGCAGATGGAAGAACCGCAGAAGCTTGAAGAAACGCTCAAAGCCATGACGGAAGCGGCGGACGTTCCCTACGCTGCCGTCTTTATTCCCGGCGGTCACGGCGTACTCAATGCCATCCCCGAAAGCCGCGAGGTGCATGACGTCCTGCACTGGGCGCTCGCCAACGAAGTGTTCATTATCAGTCTCTGCCATGGTCCCGCCTCGCTTCTCGCGGCGAACGATGCGAAGGGCTTCCCCTTCGCCGGCTACGAGCTCTGCGTCTTCCCCGACAGCCTCGACGAAGGCGCGAACATCGCCATCGGCTACATGCCGGGGCGCTTGAAGAAGCTCGTCGGCAAAAATCTCGCGGCGCTCGGCGTGAAGATCCTCAACTCCGACATCACCGGCAAGGTGCATCGCGACCGCACGCTCCTGACGGGAGACAGCCCGCTTACCTCCAATGCCCTCGGCAAACTGGCGGCAGAAACCCTGCTCGCGGAAGTCAAGTAAATCCATCGAAGGAAAGAGGCGATACCCATGAAAGCTGTTTTGATCGGCGCGACGGGCGCGGTCGGCAAGGACTTGCTGCAGGCGCTTCTTGAGGATGCGCGCTATACGGAGGTCGTCGCCTTTGCGCGGCGCGCGCTCGGCGTACAGCACGAAAAGCTCCGGGAGCATACGATCGACTTCGACGCGCCCGCGACGTGGCAGGAGCTTGTCAAAGGCGACGTCCTCTTTTCGACGCTCGGCACCTCGCTCAAGCAGGCAGGCTCCAAGGAAGCGCAGCGCCATATCGACTACGATTACCAGCTCACCTTCGCGAAAGCCGCCAGGGCAAACGGCGTGAAGAGCCTCGTACTGCTGTCCTCCATAGGCGCGGACAGCAAGTCGAGCATCTTCTATCTGCGCCTGAAGGGCGAGCTCGACGATGCCGTTCGGGGTCTTGGCTTCGATTCGCTGAGCATCGTGCGTCCGCCGAGCCTCATACGCGCGAAAAGCAAGCGCTTTGGTGAGACCGCCTCCGTCAAGTTCCTTCAGGCCGCCAATGCCATCGGCCTCGCCAAGCGGCTCGCGCCGATGGAAACCGCCGTCGTTGCGCGCTCGATGGCCGCGTTGGGTCTGGATTCCGCGAGCGGCACAAGAATCATCGAAGGGCAGGATGTCCGCGATTTCGCGTAAAAAAGATGCCCCATAAGCCATCCATGCGGCTTATGGGGCGTCTTTGTCTTATTTGGGAGCACTATGCCCATCCAGCTATACGTTGCTCAATCACTGTTCTCATGCGCAGCTGCACGCAGATAGTCAAGTTTATTCGTATTTCTTCGCTCTACAGAGTCAAATTTCGACAACGGCATATAGTATTCATCCGTATCCTTCTTATAGCGGAACACGATGGTATGCTGCGGCTCTACCGTCATCTCGCCGATGCGGCTGTCCCACACGACGGCAAAGGAGAGGAACGCGAAGTCTTCGTAGTCCTCACCCTCGCTCATGATGTATGCCGAACTCACATCGGCCACCGATTTCGCGTGAGAGCCGCTGTCCCATACGATGAAATTCGGATCGCCGTCGTAGCTGTAGATGCCGGGAGCTACATCGGCTTCAGGCAGATCGGCAAAAGCCGTCGATGTGCAGATCGCAAGGCAAAATGTAAAAACGGCGGCAAAAACTTTCCTGCTGAGATTCAGATTCATACAAATCCCACCTTTTCTCGAAGAACCTTACAAAATAAACTGACTCAAATCGCGGTTGACGGCGATGTCCTTGAGCTTCTTGTCGACGTAGGCGGCGTCGACGCGGACTTCCTTTTCTTCCATCTCGGGAGCGTCGAAAGAGAGGTCCTCCAAGAGCTTTTCCAGAATCGTGTGCAGGCGGCGCGCGCCGATGTTTTCGGTCTGGGCGTTGACGTCGCAGGCGAGCTGCGCGAGGCGCTCGATGGCGTCGTCCGCAAAGTCGAGCGAGATGCCCTCGGTCGCGAGAAGCGCCTTGTACTGCTTCAAAAGAGCGTTCTGCGGCTCGGTCAGGATGCGCTGGAAGTCTTCCTTCTGCAGCGACTTCAGCTCGACGCGAATCGGGAAGCGTCCCTGCAGCTCCGGAATGAGATCGGACGGCTTCGCCGTGTGGAAGGCGCCCGCCGCAATGAAGAGGATGTGGTCGGTCTTGATCGGGCCGTACTTCGTCATGACGGTCGAGCCTTCGACGATCGGCAGGATGTCGCGCTGCACGCCTTCACGCGAGACGTCGGGGCCTGAGCCCTGCCCCTTGACGGCGACCTTGTCGATCTCGTCGAGGAAGACGATGCCGCTCTTTTCCGCCGCGCGGATGGCGGCGTCCTTGACCTCCTCCATGTCGACGAGCTTCGCGGCTTCTTCCTGCTGGAAGAGCTTGCGCGCCGCCGCCACGGAGACCTTGCGCTTCTTCTGCTTCTTCGGCATGAGGTTCGCCATCATGTCCTGCAGATTGTCGCCCATGCTCTCAAGGCTTGAGCCTGCGAACATGCCGACCATCGGCTTGCCCGAGTCCTCGATCTCGATCTCGATGACTTCTTTTTCCAGCTCGCCCTTCGAGAGGCGCTTTCTGACCCACTCGCGCCCCGCCGCATACTTCGGCTCCTTATTTTCCTCCGACGATTCCTTTTCCTCGTCGTCAGATCCGCCGAAGAGCTTGCCCAAGGGGTTCTGCGACTTCTTCGGCTGCGGCACGAATACGTCGAGGATGCGCTCCTCAGCCAGCTCGGCTGCCCTTTCCTGCACCTTTTCCATGCGCTCCTGGCGCACCATGCGCACGGCCGTCTCGGCGAGGTCGCGCACGATGGACTCGACGTCGCGCCCCACATAGCCGACTTCCGTGAACTTCGTCGCCTCGACCTTGATGAACGGCGCCTTGACGAGTCTCGCCAGACGACGCGCGATCTCGGTCTTGCCGACGCCCGTCGAGCCGATCATCAGAATGTTTTTCGGTATGACATCGTCCTGCATGGCGACGTCAAGCTGTCGGCTGCGCCAGCGGTTTCTGAGCGCGATGGCGACGGCTCGCTTCGCTTCCTTCTGCCCGACGATGTAGCGGTCAAGTTCCTCGACGATCTGGCGCGGCGTCTGCTCGTTCAGCATGCTCTCTTCCATTTCGACCTTTTCCTGCAAGTCAATCCAGCTCCTCTACCTTGATGTTGTGATTCGTAAAGACGCATATATCGGCGGCGAGCGTCAAGGCTTCCTTGGCGATTTCCGCCGCTTCCATGTCCGTGTGCTTGACGAGGGCGCGCGCTGCCGCGAGCGCGTAGAAGCCGCCCGAGCCGATCGCCGCGACGTCGCCGTCCGGCTCAATGACCTCGCCGCCGCCCGAGATCATCAAAAGCGTCTCGGCATCGGCGACGAGAAGCAGCGCTTCGAGCTTTCGGAGCACGCGATCCGTGCGCCACTCCTTGGCAAGCTCGACCGAAGCGCGCATCAGGTTGCCGTTGAATTCCTCCAGTTTCGCCTCAAACTTCTCGAAGAGCGTGAAGGCGTCGGCGACCGAGCCGGCGAAGCCCGCGACGACCTTGCCGTGGTAAAGGCGGCGCACCTTGCGCGCCGTCGATTTCATGATGGCGCTCTGTCCGAACGTGACCTGACCGTCGCCCGCGATCGCCGTCTTTCCCTTCTGGCGCACGGCGACGATGGTCGTCGCGTGAAATGTCTGTTCCATAGCTTGTCCTCCTACTCCATCTCGCCGCGAAAATCTTCAAGCGCGCAAAGCGCACGCTCGGCGAGCATTTCCTTCTTGCGCTTCTTGTCGCGGATGCGTCCCTCCAAGGGCGGCAGCAGCCCGAAGTTGACGTTCATCGGCTGGAAGTGACGCGAATCTGCCTCCGTGATGTAGGCAGCGAGTGCGCCGTGGCACGTCTCGCGCGGAAACACGAGCGGCAATTTCCCCTTTGCGAGCCGCGCGGCATTGATTCCTGCGACAAGACCCGAGGCCGCTGACTCGACGTAGCCCTCGACGCCCGTCATCTGTCCGGCGAAGAGAAGCTCCGCCTCCTTCTTGAGCTGATACGTCGGCGCGAGAAGGCGCGGCGAATCGATGTATGTGTTGCGGTGCATGACGCCGTAGCGCATGAACTCGGCATTTTCCAGTCCCGGGATCATGCAGAAGACGCGCCGCTGCTCGCCCCATTTCAAATGCGTCTGAAAGCCCACGATGTTGTAGAGCGTGCCCGCGGCATTGTCCTGGCGAAGCTGCACGACGGCATGCGGGCGCACGCCCGTCTTCGGGTCTTCGAGGCCGACGGGCTTCAAAGGGCCGAAGAGCAGCGTGCTTTCCCCGCGCGAAGCCATGACCTCGACGGGCATGCAGCCCTCGAAGAACACGGGCTTTTCAAAGCTGTGCAGCTCCGCCGTTTCCGCCGTCGTCAACGCCTGCCAGAAAGCGCGGTACTCCTCTTCTGTCATCGGGCAGTTGATGTAGGCAGGCTCGCCCTTGCCGTAGCGCGAAGCGCGGTAGGCCTTCGTCATGTCGATGGATTCGAGCGTCACGATGGGAGCCGCCGCATCGTAAAAGTAAAAGGACGCATCGCCCATCATCTCGCGCAGGCAGGCGGCGAGCGCACCGTCCGTCAGAGGGCCGGACGCCACGATGGTCACGGCGTCCTCTTCTCGCGGAATCGTCTCGACGCGCATCCGCACGACCTCGACGCGCGGGTGCGCCGTGAGCTTCTCGGTGATAAAGCGCGAGAAGCCCTCGCGGTCGACGGCGAGCGCACCGCCCGCCGGCACGCGAGTCGCGTCCGCCGCTGCCATGACGAGAGAGCCGAGACGGCGCATCTCCTCCTTGAGGACGCCGACGGCGTTCTCAAGACCCGCGCCGCGCAGAGAATTGCTGCAGACGAGCTCGGCGAAGTCCGCCGTCTTGTGCGCGGGACTTGAGGCGGCGGGGCGCATCTCATAGAGCGTGACCTGAGCGCCGCTCTCGGCCGCCTGCCACGCAGCTTCGCTGCCCGCAAGTCCCGCGCCCACGACAATGACCTTCTTCACGTTGTTGCCTCCGCTTCCGCCGCCTTTTCCGCCGCTGCAGCTTCCTTCGCCTTCTTCGCTTCCAAGCGTGCGCGGCTCTTCTCAATCTCCTTGTTGATCGGGTGATCGATGCGCGTCTTGCATTCCTCGTTGCTGCAGTAGGGCAGGATTCTTCCGTTCTTGTAGCGATGGCGCAGCATGAAAGCGCCGCATTCCGGGCACTTTTCCGTCAATGGCTGATCCCATGTCACATAGTCGCACGCGGGATAATTTTCGCAGCCGTAGAACGCCTGCCCGCGCCTTGAGCGGCGCTCGACGATCCTGCCGCCGCACTTGGGGCACGGCACGCCCGTATCTTTCAAAAGCGGCTTCGTGTTGCGGCAGTCGGGAAAGCCCGGGCACGCGAGGAACTTGCCGTAGCGTCCCTGCTTGACAACCATGTTCCTGCCGCACTTCTCGCAGATGACGTCGGAAACCTCCTCGGGGATCTCGACCTCGCCGATCGCCTCGTCCGCCTCTTCGAGCGTCTTTTCAAACGGCTCGTAAAAGCCGCGCAGAAGGTCGTTCTTGTCCACCTTTCCCTCGGCGATTTCGTCAAGCTCGTTTTCCAGCCCCGCCGTGAACTGCACGTCGACGATGTCCTTGAAATGTTCTTCGAGCATGTCGTTGACGAGGAAGCCGAGGTCGGTCGGCTGGAAATGCTTGTCCTGGCGCACGACGTAGCCGCGCGCCAAAATCGTCTCAATGATCGGCGCATAGGTGCTCGGACGGCCGATGTCCTCTTCCTCAAGCGTCTTGACGAGCGACGCCTCGTTGTATCGCGGCGGCGGTTCCGTGAAGTGCTGCTCGGGCAGGAGATCCACGAGGGAAAGCGCTTCCCCTGCCGCAAGTTCGGGCAGGAGCACGTCCTTTTCCTTCTTGTTGTCGGCATAGACGGCGAGGAAGCCCGGGAACTTCAGCGTCGAGCCGGAAGCGCGCGCGATGTAGCGCTCGCCTGCCGCCACGCTGACGCTCACCGTATCGAAGACGGCGGGCGTCATCTGGCTCGCGACGAAGCGCTGCCAGATCAGGGTGTAGAGGCGAAGCTGCTCACGCGACAAATATTTTTCCATAAGCTCGGGCGTGTTCTCGACACTCGTCGGCCGAATCGCCTCGTGCGCGTCCTGCGCCTTCTTGCCCGCCGCATAGATATTGGGCTTTTCGGGCAGGTAATCCGCGCCGAACGACGTGCCGACGTAGCCGCGCACCTCATCGAGCGCGAGGTCGGAAAGACGCGTCGAATCCGTGCGCATGTAGGTGATGAGGCCGACGGGGCCGCGCCGACCGAGTTCGACGCCCTCATAGAGCTGCTGCGCGATCATCATCGTGCGGCGCGACGTGAAGCCGAGCTTCCTTGATGCGTCCTGCTGCATGCTGCTCGTCGTAAAGGGCGCGACAGGATTGCGCCTGC
>ERZ772968.767-NODE-767-length-15787-cov-30.223811_pt1 | contig 15787 bp, 8 predicted proteins | sample MGYA00580674_ERZ772968 | MGnify/ENA primary metagenome ERZ772968 (study PRJEB29015, sample SAMEA2737940) | human oral metagenome | biome: human oral; feature: human-associated habitat; material: dental | place: China | collected 2138 ...
GGGTTGGATGGGGGGCTTCTGATCGGCAGCAGCAACGAGTCCGCACACATCAACCGGCGCACGGCTGCGTATTTTCCCGCAGCCTATCCCGTGCAGGATACCCTGCACCTTTCGGATGCTCCATTTATGGGACTGCGCGGAGCGCGTCATATTGAGGAAACACTCTGGAACGACTGTATTTTGCGGCGAAAAATCTTGCTTCCCTAGAGGAAATTTTCCATGATTTTGTGGTATAATCCACTCATGACTGCTGGAAAGGAAGAAAAAATGTTATTCAAGAAAGGAATAGTCCTGCTCTTTCTCTGTGCGCTGAGTGTCCTATTCGCATCATGCGGTCCTTCGAACACGGCAGAGCATCAGACCGCGGCCTATACGGTTACGGACATCGAGGGGACGGCCGTTGACTTCCCTGCGCCGCCTAAACGCATTGTCACGCTCTCGATGAGTACGGACGAGGTCATGCTCGGACTTGTTGAGCCGGAGCGTATCGCGGCGGTCAACACACTGCTCGACGATCCCGTGAGTTCCAACGTCACCGGTCTTGTCAAGGAGATCCCGCAGCGCATCGGCAATCCGACGGTGGAGGAGATCATGGCGCTGCATCCGGATCTTGTCGTCGTTCCGGACTGGGGAGATCTCTCGATGGTACCCTCCCTGCGTGAGGCGGGACTCAAAGTCGTCGTCTGCAAGGGGGCGACAAATCTCGCAGAGATTCGCGAGACGATTACACTGCTCGCTACGGCGGCAGGTGTCCCGGAGCGCGGGGAGAAACTTCTCTCGATGATGGACGGCAAACTTGCCGAGATTCAGGAAAAGGTCGCAAAGATTCCGCAGGACGAGCGCAAGAGAGTTGTCCTTATCTCACTCATGGGCGGCTACGGAGGCCTTGGCAGCAGCTTTGACGAGGCGTGCCGTTATGCGGGTGTGATCAACGGACGTGCCGAACTCGGCATTCGTGATTTCCAGGTTATGACGAAGGAACAGCTCGTTCAGATTGATCCCGACATTCTCTTTTTGCCGACATACAACGACCACGGCAAGTACGATGTCGATCAGTTCCGCAGAGAGTATTTGGGGGATCCGTCCCTGCAGACGATGAAGGCGATTCGGAACAAGGCATTTGCGGAGCCGTTTGAGGGCTATATCTATAACTGCTCACAGGATTTCGTCTTCGGTGTGCAGGAAATCGCGTACCGTGTTTATGGCGACGCGTTCAAGCAGGGCGAGGACGAACATCTTTCGGCAGTTCCGTGAGCGCTGCGGATGGGGGGATTATATTTGAACGAGATGATTCGTGCGGATGCGGTCTATGCGGGATATAACGGCAGGGTCATTTTGGAGAATGTGTCATTCTCCGTGGGAGAGGGCGAGATCGTCGGGCTGATCGGCCCGAACGGTGCGGGCAAGAGTACACTACTCAAGACCCTGCGCGGGATTCTTCCGATGCTCTCGGGTTCTGCTGCTTTGATGGGGGGCGATATCAATACGCTCGACGCAAAGGAGTTCGCGCGCCGCGCCGCGTATCTCCAGCAGCGCGTGGAGATGACATTCGACTATACGGCACGCGATATTGTCCTCGCGGGGCGTTATCCCTATCTCTCATGGTGGAGTCAGGAAAGAGAGCATGATCTTGCGATTGCCGAGGCATGCATGGCATATACGGGCGTTTCAGAGCTCGCGGATAATCCGCTGCATGCGATGTCAGGAGGACAGCGTCAGCGCGTTCTGCTCGCAAAGGTGCTTGCCCAGCAGACACCGGTACTTTTCCTCGATGAACCGGCGACAGGGCTGGACATCATCTATCAGGAGGAGATTTTTCGCTTCTGCCGCGAGCTCTCTGCGGCGGGCAAGACCGTGCTGCTCGTCGCACATGAACTGAGCCTTGCTGCGCGCTTTTGCTCACGCCTCCTGCTCATCGGACGCGGGACGCTCCTCGCCGATGGGGTACCAAAGGATGTGCTGACTGATGGGCTCCTGTCGCAGGCATACGGCGCTCCTGTGCGGGTCGTTGAGAATCCGCTGACGCGTCATGCGGAGGTATATACGGAGCCTCCTCCGATCGGAGAGCGGGAGAAGCATCTCCTCAACGTGATTCTCGGCAGTGCTGATGAGCGGAGGGCGGCAGTATGAAGCGGAGATGCAGCACACAGCTTTTCATATGTGCGCTCGCGGGAGCGCTTGTCTTTGCTGTGATTTTATCCATGAGCTCGGGTCAATATGATATCCCGATGGAGACGGTCATTGCCTCCTTTGCGCATGCAGCAGACCTGCCAATCCTCCCGAATGTCGTTCCGACACCTGAGCAGGAGGCCGTGCTCTGGCACATCCGTCTCCCGCGTACGCTCGTCGGAATGATGGTTGGAGCGGGGCTTGGTATTTCGGGAGCAGTTCTGCAGGGGATCTTCAGCAATCCGCTCGCCGACCCCGGCATCATCGGCGTATCGAGCGGCGCATCGGTCGGTGCTGTGCTTGCCATTGGGCTCGGCGTGACTGCCGCCAATGTGCTCTCGCTGCCGGCGTTTGCCTTTGCGGGATCCATTCTAGCGGTGAGTCTCACCGTGTCGTTGTCAATGCGGCATGGCCGAATTCCCGTTATGACACTGCTGCTCTCGGGCGTCGTGGTGGGGATGTTTCTTGCGGCGTGCACTGCAGCAATCCTTACCGTGATGAACGAGCAAAAGATGCAGCAGTATCTGTTCTGGACCATCGGCGGGCTGGATTATCGCCGCTGGGATCACGTCCTGCTCGGCATCGGGCCGATCGGGATCGGCGCGTCGGTGATGGTGCTCCTCGCACGGCATCTCAACCTGCTTGCATTCGGGGAGGTGGAGGCGCGTGCGGCGGGGATGCCTGTGACGGCGTTCCGCCTGCTTTTTCTCGTGCTTGCCTCGCTCACAACGGCAGCCGGGGTCTGCATCAGCGGGAATATCGGATTTGTCGGGCTGGTCGTGCCGCATATGATGCGCCTCATTGTCGGGCCTGATCATCGGCGCCTCCTTCCGGCGAGCCTTCTCGCGGGAGCGGTGTTCCTTGTACTCTGCGACTCTGTGGGGCGTATTCTGCTCCCGGGGATGGAGATTCGCGTCGGCATTATGACTGCGTTTATCGGGACGCCGTATTTCCTGTATCTTCTGCGCAGACATATGCAAATGGATGGATGATATGGAGGGCGATATGATCGAAAACTATGGAGAGTGCCGTGCATTCGGCCTTTCTCTCCTCCTGCACTTCCTGCTCTTTTTAATTGCAGCGGCATTGGGCCTCTTTTCTATCGCGGCGCCCACAGGGAACAAGGCGCCTATTGATGTCGTGCTCTATGATGCGGGCGGCGATACGGGCAGCGCGGGAGGAGATGCCGCCCCCGCTGCTGCTCCGGCGCCCGCCGTGGATGACATTGTCGTGCAGGATAAGACCGTACAGCCGCCGCAGGAGCAGGAACAGCAGACGCGGCCTATGCAGAATACGGCGGGCACGGCGAGCGCCGGAACAGCGCTCGGGACGCCCGGCGGGCAAGGCACTGCGGGGAGTGGTTCCGCATCTGCCGGAACGGGGAGCGGATCCGGTGCAGGAGCGAGCGGCGGGGATGGGAGCGCGGGGCTAGGCTCGGCATCCGCTCCGCCGAGAGAGCGCGTTGAGGCAAGCCTGCGCTCTGAGGCAAAGCCGGAATATCCCCAGGAACTGATTGACGACGATGTGGAAGGGACGGTCACGATCAAGATCCTCGTGGCAGCGGACGGCTCTGTGGAAGCGGTCAATGTCGAGTCCTCGTCGGGCTACCGTGCGATGGATCAGGCGGCGATTGCTGCAGGCTGGCGCTTCCAATTCAATCCGGGAGATAACGGGCGGAGAGGCGTTTGGACAAAGACCTTCCATTTTCAATTGAATTAATTTTTGATGTATGCTTTTCAAGAGAGGAGAATGATAATGACGATGAAGATGTGGAATAAGAAGTTCCTTGCGGTTGCTGTCGTGCTTTCTGCGATGACGGGACAGGTCTATGCGGCGGAGACCGCACATACGGGGACAGGTGATGACGAGACACTGCCGACATATTCTCTCGGCGAAGTCGTTGTGACGGCGACGCGTACACAGAAGAGGGATATCGATGTGCCGGCAGCGACGACGGTCATCACGGCCGAGGATATTAAGAAGAGCGGTGCGGCGAATGCATCAGATGCACTTGAGAAGGTGAATGGCTTTGTTTATAAATCCTTTGGCCCAAACGGCGCGGCGATGGGAGCAATGACGAACGAAGTCAATGTGCGCGGCCTAAAGGGCGGTGCACTCGTACTCATGAACGGCAATCCGATCGCATGGCGCGGCAAGTACAATCTCGATCAGATTCCGGCGAGCCAGATCGAGCGTATTGAGATCGTCAAGGGCGGCGGTTCTGTCCTTTACGGCAGCGAGGCAGTCGCCGGCGTCATCAATATCATTACGAAAAAGAAAAGCACGAATGAGGTGCATGCGGGCTTTGGCAACTATGGACAGCGCAGCTGCGGCGTAACGCTCGGCGACGATAAGTTCGGCTTCTACTACAACTATGATAAGTTCGGCCGCAGGGACAAGCTCACCTATACGGACTATGAACAGGCACGCCTCCATGCGCAGACGCGCACGGATATCTATGACATCGTCAAGCAGAATATGGGTGTCACATACCGTGTGAATCCGCGGCTGGATTTCCAGGTCGGCTACTATGAGACGGAGGGGAAATACAGCCGTACAGTCACTGCTGTGGACAATACGCATGGCCCGACGGCTGCGCAGCATATCCGTATCGGTGAACCGTACAACCGACGGAAGTACGAAACGAAGCAGTACATCACCCAGCTCAACTATCGGGACAGCAAATGGAAGGGAAGCCTGTTCTTTAATACGGGAACTTTGGAGTTTAAGGGGCCGAGCTATTTTAATTCCAGAACCGGGCTCAGAACACCGAACGGGCGGTACCACACACGTGAGAAGAATATGACCTACGGGATCGACATGCAGCGGACATGGCGAGTGAATCCGAAATCAACTGCCATTCTGGGAGTCGATCTTATGCATGAGAGATTTGCGGATATTCCCACGGATGCAAGTACGGATAATGCACGTTATTCGCGCAACAACTGGGGCGTATTCGGCCAGTGGGAGCAGCGGTTTGACGAACGCAACACCGGCATCTTCGGGCTGCGCGAGACATGGACGACAGGTGCTGCGCGCGGGCAGAACTATCATAACCTCAGTGCTTCGGCGCAGTGGCTGCACAAGCTCAACCGCGAGAACAGCGTTTATCTGAATGTCAGCCAATCCTTTGTCATGCCGACCTTTGCCCAGATGTATCCCAACAATGACCGCCAGATGGCAGCACCCGATCTGCGTCCGCAGAAGGGCGTCAACTATGAAATCGGGTGGAAGCAGAAACATAACGGACATTCGTGGAAGGCCGCGCTTTTCCATATGCGCGTCAAGGATAATATTACAGCACGGGTCAACCGCATCGGCGGGCGCGCCGAATATCAATATACGAATGAGGACTTCCGCAACATCGGACTGGAGCTCTCTAACGAGATCCAGGGCACGCACGGATTCTCTTACAACTGGGGGCTGACATGGCAGAACCCGCAGACGAAGAGCAGCAAGAAGATGCTCGGATGGGAGCGCACCTTCGGCAGGATCCAGCTCACGGGCGGCGTCACCTACAAAAAGGATAAGTGGACTTCATCGCTCTCGGCCTCCTATCTCGCCGACCGTGTGCAGTCGCCGTCCGATGCGCCGGCATATCGATCGAAGCCGTATCTCCTCACAACGTGGAATACGACCTATGCGCCGGATGAGAACAGCGAGCTCAGCCTCCGCATCGACAACGTGCTCAACCGCAATGACACCACGATGCACAGCGGATCGGAGTATTACGTTGCGCCGATCAACTATCTCCTGAGTTACAGCTACAGATTCTGATCGGGATATCCTTGCCCTTTCTTTACAAGACCTGGGAACGGTGTTAAAATAACACAGCATCATATAAAATTTTCATTTGTTGTAGAAATAGGGCAGAATGCTTGAATTAACAAATCTCTCCAATGCGGACTGCGACGTGGAGAAAGTTCTCGAAAACGATGCGGGGACCATTCCTGCCATCGTGCGGGAGCATGGGCTTGACGGCATTGAGTTCATGATTTGCGGCCCGTGGGACCGCGTCATGCATCCTCCGCAGTACATTAAGGGCGTGCATCTCCTGTTCTGGCCGTGCTGGCTGGATTTTTGGCGCGGCAAGCGCGCGGTTCTGCTTTCGGAATTCGGCAGCGAGGAAAATATTCGCGCATACTACGGCTCGCTGGATGTCGGCGACTGGGTGGAAGCATGGAAGCGAAATCTGCGGCAGGCAGCGCGCTGTCATCCGCATTATGTCGTATTCCATGTCGCACATAATCGTACTTCCGAGATGTATACGCGGGAATTTTCCGCCTCGGATGAAGACGTTATCCGAGCGACGGCCGAACTGGTGAATCAGATTACCTCTGAACTGCCGCAGGGGTGCAGGCTCCTGTTTGAAAATCTCTGGTGGCGCGGGCTGACCTTTCGTCAGCCTCACCTTGCCGCTATGCTTTTGGAGCAGGTCGATTATCCCGATACGGGCTTTATGCTCGACACCGGGCATCTGATGAATACAAATTTCGACCTCCGGAACGAGGCGGACGGTGCAGCATATGTGCAGAAAATCTACCGTGAACTCGGTGCATTGGGACAGTATGTCTATGGCGTACATTTGCATCAGTCGATCTCCGGTTCCTATACAAGGGAGATGATGCGCCTGCATGCGGGTGAGCATCGTCCCCTGACGTGGGGAGAGGCGATGGACTATGTCATGCATGTGGACCTGCATCAACCCTTTCGGACGGATGCTGCGCTCCGTATTCTCGACGCGGTTCAGCCGGAGTATCTCGTCCACGAGTTCCAGCACCGATCGCGGGGCGATCTGGAAGATAAGCTGCGCGTACAGAGAGGAGCGTTGAATTTTTTATAGTTTTTGCATGGAGAAGCTGGATTGTCAGTATATTTGAACTTGACAAGACAATAAATTAGTATTATAGTATGATTTGTCGAGTTTTAGAAAAACTGAATATTCATTGGATCAGGTGTCGAAAGACTTAATAGGGAATTCGGTAAACAAATCGTTAACAGGATGATTTTTATATGCCGGAGCGGTCCCGCCACTGTGACAGCGAGTAACCCTGCAGGGAAGATGTATATTTCCCTCACGCCACTGAGAGAAAATTTCTTGGGAAGGCGCAGGCGAGCGATGAACTGGAGCCAGGAGAACTGCCTGATTAACAATCACTGTTTTTACCTGCGCGCGACAGGGAAGGGATTCCTGATCTATGATGCTTTTATTTGCAATAGGATTTTACCCCTTCCTGCACAGCAGGAAGGGGTTTTTGTCTCTTTATTTTTACATAAATTGAGAAAATGCTTTTTATCTGACCGCTGAGATATTTCTCAGTAACGGATGATTAGGAACTGTCAAAAGCAGATGTTTTAGGAGGAGTTTAACATGAAGAAGAATCTTCGTATGGCAGTGACTGCCGCTCTCACACTGGGGGTTGTATCTCTGGGGGGAGTGCAGGCGTTTGCTGCAGATGAAGATCGTACCGCAGATGAGCATATGCTCGGCGAGACCGTCGTCACGGCGACGCGAACACCCAACAAGGAACTGAAGGCGAATGCCAATATCACGGTGATTACCGGAAAGGATATTGAGCGCCGTCACTATACCGATTTGACGCAGGCGCTGCGCGATGTGCCGGGCGTTACGGTCAACCAGTATGGACCGGCGGGTTATAATAACAGCAACAATATTTATATCAATGGGTCAAGCGATGTCGTTATTCTCGTGGACGGTGTCCGCCAGAACTATGCAGGCGGTTCGGGAGCGTCCCTTGCATCGGCGCTGAAAGATCTTAGCGGAGTCGACCGCATCGAGGTGCTGCACGGCTCGGCATCGACCCTCTACGGCTCGGATGCAAAGGGCGGCGTCATCAACATCATCACGAAGAAAGCGCAGAAGGTGAAGACGACACTCGGCGTCGGCTACGGCAGCTATGGACGTCAGCTGTACAGCATCGCTAATGAAGGCGCTGTGGCTGGATGGGATTGGCGTGTTAAGTATCAGAAGGACAAAAGCAGCGACTTCAAGGATGCGCATGGGAATAAGATCCCGTCTGAACTTGATGCGGACTCGGTCAATCTCCATCTCGGCAAGGCATTGAGCAAGGCGTCCTATCTTGCCCTTAACTTCCGTTCCTACAAGGATTCGGATCAGTATCAGGCTCGTCATGAGATGGCATATCCTGCGAATAAGGGGAACTATGATCACTTTGACGGGAGCTTGGTTTGGAATGTCCAGATTGACGATACGATGAAGAACCAGATGAGTGTTTCCCGCAGCAAATACGATTATGATTTGCTCACGTTTGGGGCATGGTCTCCCCCGACAGGTGATCCATATAATTTCAGCGTTTGGACATGGAGATTTAGTGACCAATTTGATAAGAAGCTTGGCGATCATCTTGTGACAGCAGGATTTGACTTTACGAAGGACAATACCGAAATTAAAGGAAGCGTTGATGATCGTACGATCATCAACCGTTCCTTCTACTTGCAGGATCAGTGGAGTATTCTTCCGACGCTGAAACTCACGGCAGGTATTCGTCATGACAGCAATTCTGCATTCGGGAGTCACAACAGCCCGAGTGTCAGCCTCGGTTATGACATTGATCCGATGACGCATGCCTACATGTCATATACCGGATATTTCATCACGCCGACACCATATCAGCTGTATGGAAAGAGCACATGGGGGAATCACGGCAATCCCAATCTTAAACCGGAGTCCGGCAATACGAAGGAGATCGGCATCGCACGTGATTTTGGCAGAGGCCTCAGCCTCACGGCAAGCTATTTCAAGCGCCACTCAAAGGATCGTATTGACTATGTTGCTGGTAAATATGTAAATGTTGATGATCAGGATGCACATGGCTGGTCACTCCAGCTTACGAAGCGCATTGATTCCCATGTACGGGCACGGGTTGGTTATACCAAGACCCATGTTGATGCTGTGGGAACAGGGACGAAGAACAATAACGGATATTTGCCGGAGGATCAGTGGAATATCGGTGTGGATTACCGCAACCGTGACTTCGATTCCTCGCTCCTTGTACGCGGCATCATCGGACGCCCCGGACGTCCAACGACGGCTGCACAGGGACCCTTCTTCCCAACTGATAATTACTGGGTTGTCGATCTTGCGATGAACTATCAGATTGCTGACGCAACGAAGGTCTATCTCAAGGCAAACAATATATTCAACCAGTTCTATGCCGAGTACTCTAATGTAAATTATGGAGGAGCCGGACAGTGGTGGACGGCACCTGGCCGCAACTTCATGATCGGCATCGAGCAGAGCTTCTAAGCATATACCGTTTCTCTCCGGCAGCGTTCCTGTACGGCGCGTCGCCGGGGGGACCTCATAACTTTATAGTGCAGGAAGCAGAACGCGGGGAATCCGGTGCGACGCCGGAGCTGTTCCGCAACTGTATGGGGAGCCCTGCCGCCGCAATTCTCTCACAAAGAGACGGCAGGGCGATGAACCGAGCCAGAGTGCCGCTTGCCTTCTTCATTGTATGTCACTTGCGCGATACAAGATGATGCACAGCAGACCGTCTGCGGAGCGAGCTGAGATGCCGCTGCCGGACACATGGTCAGGTGTTTCTTTTGTGTCGCGTTTTTTATATGCGGAGGAGTGTGAGGCATGCCGGTATACGGGAAGCTGATTGGATTCTAGTACAGCTGCAGATAAGGCGATTGGCAGCGGGGAACATGGATGGATGCAGTCGAGATGTGTTCCCGGCAGTTGATATCAAAGGAGAGGAAACAAACATGAAGAAAACGGCGCGTATGCGCAGACTGGCATTTGGGATCACCGCCGCTCTGCTCGCCGGTTCATGGCAGGTACCGGTGTGGGCGACGGATCAGAAGCCGATCAAGGAGGATATGACGCTGACCGAGGACACAACGGTCAAGGCAAATAAGACTACATTTACGGGAAATACCTCAGCAGGAGTTGGTGCTGTCTATGCGAATGGAGCTCTTGCGCTCGATATGGCAGGCCATGATCTCGGTCTTGATATACGCGATCTGAAGAGCTATGAGAACCGTGCGTCCGGCCTCCAGATTCGCAGCGGCTCGACGCTCACCATCGACAGCGATAAGAATAACCCGTCAGCGGGAAACCGTCTCATCACGATCAATGCAAAGGGCGGCTGGAATGATTCGCAGCAGAAGGGCGGTGCGGTGAGCGGCATCCGCTTTGACGAGTACGCGAAAAAACCGATGCGGGCCGACATCAATGCAGATGTGCGCATCAATGAGCTGTGGGCAGGCCAGGAGGCGGCACGCGGGATCTGGGCACCGGGGAAGGTGACCCTGAACCTCAATGGGTCGCTTGCCATTCAACCGGGTGCCGTCTATCACAACTGGACGGAGAGAGGCTTAGGCAATCCAAAGGCGCCGAGTACCTATGGCATCCACGTCAGCGGAAAAGACAACACCATCAATATCCGCAATGTGGACATCGCAGATTCGAAAATTCAGCGCGGTATCCAGCTCGGTACGGAGTATGACAGTGCGTCGAACAGCGTCGTCCGCATCGGAGGCGGCAGGCTCAAGGTGACGGACAACAAGGCACGCGATCAGTGGCTGATGTGGCTGAATGGTGCCGGTAAAGTCTATTTTGGTGTCAACGATGCGGGAACGGATGCAGCTGCAGCAAAGACGGAGCTTGCAGGACCGATCCATGCCGGCAGGAACGGTGAGGTATACCTCGGCCTGAACGGCGCAGCCTCCAAGTGGACCGGCGGCACCGAGGGGGCGTCAGAGGGCAGGACAACGCTCTATCTCAAGAACGGTGCGGTATGGGATACGACGAACGGCGGGCGCGGCACGCGGCTCGCCCGGCTATCGAGCACGGACGGCAGCGAGGGCCACATTTTTCAGAATGATACGGGCAAGCTGACAATTGATGACTATGCAGGCCGGGAGAAGATATACTATCAGCATACGGGCGACGGAGCACAGATCTCAGACTATGCGGCGGGCGATACCCATATCGTGAAGGCAGCGGCAAACTCCATTGTCACGATGGTGACCGACCACACAGGCGTTGCAGCGACAGATGCGGATGCCGTGCACCGGACACTGAATGCACTCGCAGGAAAACTCTACTACGATGCGGCAAAGAGCGGAGAGCAGAATCTCACGGGACGGGTAATGCTCGCTGAGGGGCTGACTGCCTCGTCGGCAGAACGCAAGGTCGAGGGCATGAACTTCTCTGCGGCGAGCGGACAGGGCAGCGCCTCCGGCACAGCTGCAGCCCCGCTTCCTGCGCTCCCAACCCCCTCGGTTCCGGGGACGTCGCCCGCTCAGCCGTCCGTACCTGATGCACCTGCTGTACTTGATACGACGCAGCAGATCGCAGAGGTCGGGTTTGACAGCATGGAGCTGAGCGAAAAGTGGAAGGCGCAGGGATACGGCGATGATGAGGGGCACTATACCTTCGACAAAGATGTCATCATCCGCACGAATGCCGGCGGCAGTGACATGATCCCTGCCCAGCGCTACTATGCCGGGGGCATTGTTGTGGACGAGGAGTCGTCCTCCGACCCCAAGACGATCAATATGAACGGGCATAGACTGACGCTGAACAGTACGGCAGACTCTGCGCAGAGATATGCCGGCGGTATCGCAGTGGCTGCGGGTGCGCTTGAGATCCAGAATGCGGGCGGCCTTGATATCAATATCAGCGGTGCACAGCGGGCAGACAACGGTATTTATGCCATGGCGACCAGCAGGAAAGACGGACGCGTTGTCATCGGAAACGATGATGCGGCAGCGCATGCAGTCAAGATTCGCAACATGACGAGCGGTGAAAAAGGGGCAGCGATCCAGGCAAAGGGCAGCGGCTCCAGAAAAGCCCTTGTGGATATCAAGGGGCTTGTCGATGTCGAACAGGATCAGGACAACCTCCTTAAGGCATCATATGGCGGTGAGATCCGCCTCGGCGGCGGGCGTCTGTCTGCCGGAAAAGATGCGAGAGCTGCGGAAATCTCGAGCGGCGGCAAGGTATTCATCAATGTGAAGGGGGACAGCAGCGATCTGCAGGCCGCCTCGACAGAGCGCGATGTTAGAATTGACGGCAACGTGTCGATTGAGCGGGCGGACAGTATATTTGCTGCGGCGCTTGTTACAGAGCGCTCTTATCTCAAGGGCAAGATCGGCGGAACAGGCAGCGTCAACCTTCTGCTCTCCCGCGGCGCGCGCTGGGAGAATCAGTCTGTCGGTGCAGGTAATATCGCAAAGAGTCATCTGACGCATCTGAAGGCAGACGGCGGTGAGATCCATCAGAACGACACGGCGGATCTCTCGATTGACCGGTTCGAGGGCAAGGCGAAGCTGTTCTATACGCACGAAGGGGACGGCTCGGACGCTGCGCACTACAAGGCGGGCAATACGCATATCAAGAGTGCGGCGGAGCACGCCGAGATGACCGTCGTCACGGATGCCGGACAGGTGAATACGGCAGATGCGTCAGCCGTGCATAAGACACTGAACGCTCTTGCCGGAAAACTCTACTATGATGCGGCTGCGACCGAGCACAATCTCAAGGGGAAGGCAATGATCGCCGAGGGGCTGACCTCCTCATCGGCATCGAAGCAGCTCGCGGATATCACGTTCCGGGCGGATGGTCAGGGCAGCGTCAAGGAGGATATCGGTGAGGGGCGCCAGCTCGTCGAGGGCGACTGGGACGGTTCCGCTCGCGAACAGAAGTACTGGGATACGAAAGGGATTCGCAGCGGCTCTGCCTATAACTTTACCGGTGACGCCGTATTTACGCCCGCACTCAGTGACAAACCGGTCAAGGCGCACAACGAATACAGCCGTTATGACTTTGGCGGCATCATGTGGGGCAAGGGCAAAAACGGCAGCATCAATATGAACGGCCATGCGCTGTCCATTCAGACGGGTGACGGCAACGTGCGCACACAGTCCGGCGAGCGCCGTGGAGACGAGTCGACGGGTATCCTCGTGAATGGCGGAACACTCGAGATGAAGTCGCTCGGCAAGACGGCGGTCCGTGCGCAGAACAACGGCATTCATCTGGTTGCCGATCGTGATAAGGGGGCTGCAAACCTCTATATCAAGAATACGGCAGACAACCCTGTGCAGATTACGTCTCAGGATAAGGGCATTTTCCTCGAGAGCTACAACAATGCTGCGCGTCTCACCATCGACGGCACCGTCGATATCAATGCGCCGCAGGGAGTGGTTGTCGATGCGGGGACGCTCACCATCGGCGGCGGAAAGATTACTTCGAAGGGCAATGCTGCGCTCTATGTCAACTCGCCCGGCACGGCAAAGATCAATGCAACAATGGACGGTGCAGGCAACATCGTTCCGATGGATGCAGCCCGTGACGTGCAGATCGATGGCGATGTGCAGGTCAAGGCGGGCTCTGCTGCTGCCTATATCGGACTGACGACGAAGAACTCTGTGCTCAAGGGACTCTTTACAACCGATATGTACACATGGCCAACCAACTACTGGGAGCTGGCAAAGGGCAATGGCTACCTTACCCTCCGCAACGGCGGCACATGGGAGCATGTGAAGTCCGGCACGGGCACGGACAAAAACGGCCAGGCAGAGCTGGGAGACAGCCGCGTCACCCGTTTGAACGCCGATGGGGGTGTTATCCGGCAAAAGGATAAACGCAATATCATTATCGATGACTTCCGCGGCAATATGCGTCTCGTCTACGAGCACGTCAACGACGGCTCGCAGGCAGAGGACTACGGCAGCGATGCCGCGCGTAAAGATCCCAATAAGGTCTATGGAGACACGCACATCGGACGTGCCGCAAAGGATTCCTCCATCACCATGGTGACGGACAGCAACGGCGTGGCGCTCCATGATGAGGCAGCCGTGCGCAAGACGCTGAATGCGCTGGCGGGCAAACTCTACTATGACGGCTATGTCGGCGGGGAGCGGAATCTTTCGGGCAAGGCGACGATCGCCGAGGGCCTGACCGGATCTGCCGTATCGCAGCAGCTTGATCTCGCGTACAAGGAAACCAACGGACAGGCGCATGTAAAAGCGCAGGATACGCCGAACCCACCTACGCCGGAGCTTGAAGGCACCATCAACAAACAGATTGCTGAAGGCAACTTCGGCACGGCCGACACCAAGGCATACTGGCAGAGCAAGGGCGTCTACGACGGCAAGGGCAACTACACCTTCAACCGTGACATCAAACTCGTGACGAAAGCGGCGGACAACCCCGTCATCTCGGAAAAGGACAACAAATTCGGCACGATCTACTGGAACGGCGACGCAGAAGGCAGCATCGACATGACAGGGCATCGCCTTGGGATCAAGGCAGGCCCCGGTGGACATGGACTCCTGCCGGAACAGGGCAAACAGGCGGGATGGGAGCGTACACCGAACGCGATCACCGTCTACAGCGGCACCCTCACGATCAAGAACGTCAAGGGCATGGAGATTGAATCCGACCCGACGGGCAGCCTCTATGGGCGCGGCATCTTCGTCATGGGGTATCCCGGCGGTGCCGGTCACATGAGCGGCAAGGGACATGCGAAGCTCGTCATCGAGAACGATGATGATCCTGCGCATGCAGTGAAGATCCGGGTCAAAGAGACGGGCGAGGACTTTGGAGCGATCGAAGCGCGCAAGAACATGGGCAGCGCAGAAGTCGACATCAAGGGACTGGTCGACATAGACTCGAAGATGTGGCGTGCGGTGGAATCGCACGGGGCACGGATCTCCATCGGCGGCGGCATTATCAAGGGGACAGACGTTGCCTCGATTGCGGCATATTCTAACGGCAAGGTATTCGTCAACGCGAAACTGAACGACGATGGAAGCGTCTCGGCAACCTCCGAGAAGCGCCCTGTGCAGATCACGGGTGACATCAGTGCCGAGGGCGGCGGACATGTTGTGCTTGGGCTCAGCAACAAAGAGTCATTCTTCAAGGGACTGGTCTCGACCGACATCAACGGCATCCTTGACGGAGCAACGGGCCAATGGGGCTACAACCCTGGCGACGTATCCATGCGGCTTGCCAATGGGGCGACGTGGGAACACAAGCAGGTCGGCACGGGCTACCATCACAAGAAGGAGACCGGGTCGAAGGAGAAGGGCATCTCGATGGACAGCCGTGTCACGCGTCTGGACGCGGACAAGGGCATCCTCAAGCAGCTCGACCCGCACAAGCTGACGATTGACAACTACAGCGGGAATATGCGTCTGGTCTATGAGCATGTTGACGATGGCACGAAAGCCGAAAACTACAAGGCAGGCGATGTGCACATCAAGAAAGCTGCGGCGGGTTCTGCCGTCACCATGGTGACGGACAGCAACGGCGTGGCGCTCCATGATGAGGCAGCCGTGCGCAAGACGCTGAATGCGCTGGCGGGCAAACTCTACTATGACGGCTATGTCGGCGGGGAGCGGAATCTTTCGGGCAAGGCGACGATCGCCGAGGGCCTGACCGGATCCTCCAAAACCTTGAAAGTGGCGGATATGGGTTGGGCAGCAACCGGACAGGGAATCCTGCAGGGAACCGGGTCCGTGTCTCCGGGACAGCCGGAAAATCCGAACCCGAACCCCAATCCGAATCCCAATCCAAATACGCAGATCGAATACGGTGACTATGAGACAAAGCTCATGA
>ERZ772968.770-NODE-770-length-15748-cov-12.931371_pt1 | contig 15748 bp, 13 predicted proteins | sample MGYA00580674_ERZ772968 | MGnify/ENA primary metagenome ERZ772968 (study PRJEB29015, sample SAMEA2737940) | human oral metagenome | biome: human oral; feature: human-associated habitat; material: dental | place: China | collected 2138 ...
TCAAGCAATGGGTCCGGGATCCGGACATCGTGGCCATCGTGCTGGATGGCGCCGGATCACGTGCATTCAGTGCTGGTGGTGACATCCGGGATCTCTATCATTCCGTCAAGGAATATGGAAAACGCCCTAACCCCTACGCGCAGCGCTTCTTCTTCCTGGAATACGCGCTGGACTATCGCATCCATACCTGCACGAAACCCGTGCTTTGCTGGGGGCACGGCATCGTCATGGGGGGCGGCCTGGGGCTGCTGGCCGGCGCCTCACACCGCGTGGTCACCCCCGAGACCCGCATTGCCATGCCCGAGATCAGCATCGGGCTCTTCCCTGACGTGGGCGGCAGCTGGTTCCTGAGCCGACTGCCGGGCCGGGCCGGGCTCTTCCTGGCGCTGACCGGGGCGCCGATGAACGCCTCGGACGCACTCTTTTCCGGCATGGGCGATTTCTGCATCGACGACTCAGCACGCGATGCAGTGCTGGCCGACATCCTGAAGGCGCACTGGAGCACCGACACGGCGGCCAACAAGGCCCAGATGACCCACCTGCTGGATGCGCATGAAAGCAAGGCCGAACGCGCGCCGTCGAACCTGCGCAAGCACTTCGACCTGATCCGCAAGACCGTGGGCATGGCCAGCCTGAAGGACACGGCCGAGCACCTGCTGGCCTTACCCACCGAGGGCGACGAATGGCTGGCCACGGCTGTGGACACGTTCCGGCGCGGCAGCCCCACCTCGGCCGCCCTGGCCTGGGAACTGCAGCACCGCTGCCGTCACCGCTCACTGGCCGACGTCTTCCGCATCGAGTACAACGTGGCGATCAGCTGCTGTGCGGCCCATGACTTTGCCGAAGGCGTGCGCGCGCTACTCATCGACAAGGATCGGTCGCCGAAGTGGGATCCGCCCACGCTGGCCGCCGTGAAGCAGAAGTTCATCGAAAGCCATTTCCGCGACCACCACGACGGCGCGCATCCGCTGTCGGACTGGCGCTGAAGCGTCAGAGGACCGTAGGCCAGGCCAAGTTTGGTTTAGCTTGGTTTGGCCTGATCTGATCTGACCCTGGCAGGTCAGAAAGACAAAAAGTCAGGCAGCCGACGGCAGCCGCGGCACGGCCGGGGGCGCAGTGTCCGGCATGCCGTCAAAGAAGTCAACGATGCCGGTCTCCAGCGAATACTCGGCCCCCACCACCAGCAGCCCCTCATGTTCGATCCAGTGTTCGAGGATGGGGGAGCCATGCCGCAGATGGTTGGCCGCGTGGCGGATGTTGGCGCGCACCGCGTGCCGCTTCAGCCGCTCCGGATCATTGGCCAGTTCGGTTTCCAGCAGGGGCTCGATGGACGGACGGATGCGGTCCACCACGGCACGCAAGTTGGGGGAACGCCCCTTGGCCGGCAGCTTCAGCTCATCCAGCGTGGCGGAAATGGCGCCACAATTGGAATGGCCCAGCACCACCACCAGCCGCGTGCTGAAGCGCTCGACGGCAAACTCGACGCTGCCGATCTGCGAAGGCGCCACAATGTTGCCGGCCACGCGGATGACGAACAGCTCGCCCAGCCCCTGATCGAAGACCAGCTCGGCCGGCACACGGGAGTCCGCACAGCCCAGCAGCACCGCAAAGGGGGTCTGCCCCATAATGAGCTGGGTGCGACGCGCCTGGTTGGTAGCCAGTGACACGCCCCCCAGGCCGGCAACGAAACGGCTATTGCCGGCCTGCAGAATCTTGAGTGCTTCTTGGGCTGGGATCATGACGGACGGCAAACGGAATAAGATGCCGGGCGCCGTCCCGGCGGGATGAACGGCCGGCGTGCGACAAATATAACCCAAAGCTGGCCAGGGGCATTCCGTTTGCCTGCGTTCCGTTAGGTAATCGACGGAGCCCCACCCGCCCCCGGTCACTGCAGCAGCCTGGCCCCCGCCATGTGCAGCACACCATCGCGGCGGGCCAGCGTCGAGGCGGCCCCGGCAGCCCCGATGAAGTCGTAGCCGCGGCCGATCCGCGCGGGGCGCAGCCGATCATCCAGACTGCCATCGGCCAGCTGGCCCACACCGTTGCTACCCCAGGCCCAGACGCTGCCGTCGCGCTGCAGGCCCACGGCATGAGCGCCGCCCGCAGCCACGGCCACATAGCCGCTGCCGATCTTCACCGGGCTCAGCCGATCTTCATGGGTACCATCGCCCAGCTGGCCCAGCAGGTTGCTGCCCCAGGCCCACAGCGTCCCGTCCTGTCCGATGGCAAAGGACTGGGCCGTGGAGGCCGTGACACTGCGATAGCCGCCCCCGATCAGGACCGGCCGGGACTGGTCATCCTCATTGCCTGTGCCCAGCCGGCCCGACTCGCCCCGTCCCCAGGCCCAGAGCCGACCCTGACGATCGATGGCCAGCGAGTAGCCTGCCCCGGCAGCCACGGCCCGGAAGCCTTCGCCAATGACGACCGGCTCGGTAACGGTTTCCTGGCTGCCATTGCCCACCTCACCCCAGCGGTTCTCGCCCCAGGCCAGCAACGCGCCGTCCTTGCGAATCGCCAGACTGTGGCGATCGCCGGCAGCCATGGCCACGATATCGCGAGCAATGCGTGTCGGTCTGTCCTGCGGCGTGTCATTGACCCGCCCGCGGCCCAGCTGACCATGGCGATCATCCCCCCAGCCCCACAGATTGCCTTGCCGATCCAGCGCCAGCGCATGCGCACCGCCAGCGGCCACGGCCTGGTAGTCATGACCCGGCAGGGGCAGGAAGTCGCTCACCTGGGCTTGGGCAATGCCCACACCCAGCTGTCCCCGCGTGTTGAGGCCACGTGCCCAGAGCCGGCCATCGGCCCCCAGGACCAGCATGAAGTCACGAGCCTGCGCCAGCCCGGCGACATCCCCCACCAGACCCAGCGGAATCTCGCGCAGCGGCGTGATCTCCAGCGCCGACATCGTGGCCAGCAGCGGTCGCGGGGACGTGGTTCGAACACTCGCCGAGGTATTGCCCGGCATGTCGGCCCCCTGAGAGCGACTCAGGGCAGAGATCGGGCGCGAAAGCGCGGCCGAGGGCGCAGCCCCCTGCTCGGCACGCCGAACCGCCCCGGCATCCAGCCCAGCCACGGCCGCGTGGCTGGTACCACGGGCATCGTCGACCTGAGGCGAAGCGCTGACGGCTGTCTGGGCCTGCATCGGCGCCATCAGGCCATGACGCAGGGCATTGCCCAGGGCCAGTGCCCCCAACGCCGCCGCCACGGCCAGACCACTGTAAACCCCATTGGCCAGCACCCGCTGTGTTCTGCCTGCCAAGACCGCCATTGCTGCTCCCTGCCTGAATGAATATCCGAAAGAAGCAGGAATTTTCAGGCGTTGCGCGGCCCGGCCTGTCCGTCGGTCGGGCATGGAGAGCACCAATGGCGGAGGCTGGCAGCCAACCGGCGACCGGCGTGCGCCCGTTGCGACAGGCTTTTCAGCCACACGCAGGGCACAGGCACGGTCAGAAGCAGCGAGCGCCTTCCGTGGAGCAGCTGTCGACTTGCACGCCTGTCGATTTGCGACCCCGTCCATGAACGCCGGCTCCCGCCGAGGCGTTCGGCCGGGACCCCGAAACCGCGCACGGACATGGCATGCGAAGCACACGACTCCGGTGACGGGCGGGCGGTACCTGTGCCCGGCCACAGCATCCGAAGCATACGGCCCCCGCGACGAGCGGGCGACCCCCGCTCAGCGTCGTTGTTATTGTTGCTGTTGCTGCTGTTTCAACAGGTCGGCGTAGCCCCCCTTGTTCTCGACATGGGTGTAGCCCTGCTGCAGCAGCAGCTTGCGGGCCTGCTCAGCGCGACGGCCGCTGCGGCAGTAGAGCATCACCGGAGTGTCCTTGTTGGGCACCAGCGCCGAGATCTGCCCGGCGATCTGTTCGACCGGCACGTTGTGCGCGCCTTCCAGATGGCCACCGCTGAACTCCTTGGGTGTACGCACGTCAATCCAGATGGGCTGGGCCTCCTGCGCATCGGTCGGCGCCATCTGAGCAGCCGGTGCGACATCACCCGCCTGGCCAGCAGCAGCATCCGCTGCCTGAATGTCGACAGCGGGCATGGTTGCCAGCACGAGGCCGCCCGAAATGGCCAGGACAGCGCCCAGAGGCCGGAAGCCAGGGCGCGGGAAGATCTTCATCATGTGCAAAGTCTCGAAAGGAACTATCAGAGTGAAAAACCAGGAGGGAACATTCAGAACACAGCTTTGGACAGCCCGTGCTGCAGGTCGGCGCAGATGTCCTCGGGCGATTCCAGACCGATGGCCATGCGCAGCTGGCCTTCGCCGATGCCGGCCGCAGCCCGCGCCTCGGGGCTCATCTTGCCATGGGTGGTGCTGGCTGGGTGCGTGATGGTGGTCTTCACGTCGCCCAGGTTGGCCGTCACCGACACCACCTGACAGCTGTCGACCACCTGCCACGCATTCTGACGGGTGACTTCGGGGCTCGTACCCTTCACCTCGAAGGCCAGCACCGGTCCGAAGCCGCTCTGCTGGCGCTTGGCCAGTTCATGCTGCGGATGGCTGGGCAGACCCGGGTAATAGACACGCGCCACGGCCGGATGGGCCTCCAGCCAGCGTGCCACGGCCAGGGCGCTGTCGGACTGGGCACGGATGCGCACCGGCAGCGTCTGCAACCCGCCCAGCAAAATCCAGGCGTTGAAGGCCGACAACGCCGGCCCTGTGTAGCGCAGGACCGGTTCGAGCTTCTCCTTCATGTAGGACTGGCTGCCCAGCACGGCACCACCCAGCACCCTGCCCTGACCATCCAGATACTTGGTGGCCGAATGCACGACGACATCGGCGCCCAGTTCCAGCGGACGCTGTAGCACCGGTGTGGCAAAGGTGTTGTCCACCACCAGCAGAGCGCCATGGCGATGCGCAAGCTCGGCCAGCGCCCGGATGTCAGCCACCTCGGTGGACGGGTTGGCCGGGCTCTCGACGAACAGGAAGCGCGTCTTGCCCGGCTGGATGGCGGCCTCCCAGGCCTTCAGGTCGGCAATGTCCACATAGGTGGCCTGTACGCCATAGCGCTCGAAGAGCGCAAAGAGCTGCATCGTGGTACCGAACACCGAGCGCGAGGAAACGATGTGGTCGCCCTGGCCGGTCAGGCTCATGACCACCGCGTGAATGGCCGCCATGCCGGAGCCGGCCGACAGGCACATCTCGGCGCCTTCCAGCGCCGCCAGACGCTCCTGGAAGACCCGCACGGTGGGATTGCGAAAACGCGAATAGATGAATCCATCCACCTCGCCGGCGAACTTGGCGGCGGCGTGCGCGGCGTTGTCGTGGACGAAGCTGGAGCTGAGGTAGATGGCCTCGGAGTGCTCACCGAATTCGCCGGGCTCGAAACCGGCTCGCACCGCCAGTGTCTCCAGGCTGGCGCTGGCCAGGCGCTCGTTCCAGGGCGCGCGCCGTGCGCTGCCGTGTCCCGAGGCAGCCGGTCCACGGGCCGGGTCGTGCGGATGGGCGTGAGTATCGGCAGGCTTGGTCATGTTGTCGTTCCTGAAAGATTGAGAGAACCCAGCGCCGGAAACCCCGCAGGCGGGCAGCTCCGGCGGTGAGATGAAGACAGCAGCAACGCGTCTTGCAGGCGCACTGCTGCTCCCCTCGAAATGCTCTGGCCGGCCCCTGTTCCGGCCAGAAATGCGTCAGCTGGCCGCGTCGGCTGCCCGGCGTGCCTCGTCCGCCTTCTTGCGCGACGCTTCCAGCGCCGCCAGCGATTCGGACGTGACATCACCGGTGCAGTACACGCCATCGAAGCAGGAGGCATCGAAGCGCGTGGCACGGGCGCCGGAATCCCACGCAGCCTGCTTCATCGCCTCGATGGACTGATAGACGAGCGCATCGGCCCCGATGGCGTCGCGGATCGCGTCGTCATCACGTTCGTAGGCGATCAGCTCGCTGCGGGTAGGCATGTCGATGCCGTAGACATTGGGAAAACGCACCGGAGGCGCGGCGGAGGCGAAGAACACCTTGTTGGCGCCGGCTTCGCGGGCCATCTGCACGATCTCGCGCGAGGTGGTGCCGCGCACGATGGAATCGTCGACCAGCAGCACGTTCTTGCCCTTGAACTCGATGCTCATGGCGTTGAGCTTCTGACGCACCGATTTCTGGCGTACGGCCTGGCCAGGCATGATGAAGGTGCGGCCCACATAGCGGTTCTTGATGAAGCCCTCGCGGTAGCCAAGCCCCAGACGGCTGGCCAGCTGCATGGCGGATGGGCGCGAGGTCTCGGGAATGGGAATGACCACATCAATGTCCTGGAGGTGAAGCTGCTGCTCGACCGTGGCCGCCAGCTTCTCGCCCAGCCTCAGGCGCACGTCATAGACCGAGGCGCCGTCAATCACCGAATCGGGCCGCGCGAAGTAGACGTACTCGAAGATGCAGGTGGACAGCGGGCCAGCCTTGTCGTACGCCCGGCTATGGAAGCCCCCCTCCTGGTCGATGAAGATGGCCTCGCCAGGCGCCAGATCACGCACCAGCCGAAAGCCCAGGCCTTCCAGCGCCACCGATTCCGAGGCCACCAAGTACTCAGTACGACCGTTCTCGGCCTCCGCCACGCCATAGCAGAGCGGCCGGATGCCCAGCGGGTCACGGAAGGCCAGCAGCCCGTAGCCGGAGATCTCGGCCACGCAGGCATAGGCGCCACGCGCCCGGCCATGCAGCGCCGCCACCGCCTCGAAGATGGTGTCCGGATCCAGCGTCACGCCCTGCGCCCGCTTGTCCAGCTCGTGCGCCAGCACGTTTAGCAGCACTTCGGAATCCGAATCGGTGTTGATGTGCCGGCGGTCTCGCTGGAAAAGCTCCTGCTTGAGCGTCTCGGTGTTGGTGAGGTTGCCGTTGTGGGCAAGGATGATCCCGAACGGGGCGTTCACGTAGAAGGGCTGCGCCTCTTCCAGACTCACGGCCGAGCCCGCCGTGGGGTAACGGACATGGCCGATGCCGGTGCAGCCAGGCAGCGCCCGCATATTGCGGGTGCGAAAGACATCCCGTACCAGCCCGCTGCCCTTGTGGACCGCGAAGGTGCGACCGCTGCTGGTGCCGATACCGGCCGCATCCTGTCCCCGATGCTGCAGAAGCAGCAGTCCGTCATACAACAACTGGTTGGCCGGCGCCTGTCCGACCAGGCCCAGGATTCCGCACATGATGATGCCCCGCTCGAAGAAGAAAAACCGAATCCATGCGAACACATGGCCCTGGCGGGCCGAGGGTTCACGGCTAGGGCTGGAATTGCCCCAAGTATCTGAAACCGGCCTCGACCATGCCGTCGAGCAGCGGCCGGGCATGTGCGTTCTGCCAGGAGAGGTCCAGGGGGACACCCTGCTTCATGGCAACGACACAGGCCATGGCCGCGACCGTGATGATGACGGCTGCGCGCGCCGCACCCAGCAGCGCGCCGAAGAAGCGATCGAGCCCCCCCAGGCCGATGGCCCGCATGGCACGGCTGACCATGGCGCCCACGAAGCGGCACAGGACGAAGAGCACGAGAAAGACGATGACCTGCAGCACCAGGGCCGGCATGGACAGACCTGCCACCCAGGGTGCCACCAGTGCCGAGACGGGGGCGGTGAACAGGAAGGCCAGCACCCAGGCCGCCAGGCCGAAGGCGGTGCGCACGAAACCGCGCCAAAGGCCCATCAGGATGGACAGCACGGCCACCAAACCGATAGCCCAGTCCCAGAGGGTGGCGCTAGCAAACCAGGTGGACATGGGCGTCTCCGTATCGGTTGAAGGAGGGTCAGAGGGCGATCAGCGCGGCGGTGACCCCGGCCCGCTTGAGTGCCTGCTGGGCCTGTTCGGCGTCCTCACGCGAGGCAAATGGCCCCACGCGCACCCGGATCCAGTCGCCATTGCTGGTCTTGACCGTTTCCTGATAGGCGTTGAAGCCGGCCTTGGCCACCCGGTCGACGGCGGCACGGGCGCTTTTCACGTTGCTGTAGGCACCCACCTGCACCAAGAAGCGGCGCGACTGCTGGCGGGCGGCCGAGCGTGCATTGCTGCCCGAATCGACCTGGTCGATGAGACGGGCCAGCACGTCGGGGCGGTTGTCGACATTAGATTGCGCCCCCCCTTGCGTCATCGGCAGCGGCTTGGGCAGCGGGGCATTGGCCGGGCGCTGGGCCGTGTTGCCGGAGGGGGAAGCAGCCGGCCGGGCAGGACGCGCCTGACTGGCAGCATCCTGCCCCGCGACGGCATGTCCCCGGCCAGCAGCGGCCTCGGACGATGCGGAACCGGCCGGCTGCGGGGAAGACGGCGGCACCGCGGGTGCGACGGAGGCCTCCGGATCCAGACTTGTCCTTGCGCTCAGATCAGGCAGATCCACCGAGGGCTGATCACCGGGCGCACGGGGCGCGTCCTGACCGGACGTGGCGGGCTGCCCGGCCGCCCCCTCTTCCAGCATTACCACCTGGTCGGGCATGACGGAGCGGGCAGCATCGTCGGCCACGGGCGGGCGGATCCAGGGCTGGTCGGCTCGGGTGGAGCCGGCCGCAGCCTCGACCGTCATGGGCAGCGAGCGCAGACCGGTACGCGGCTCGGATTCGAGCAGCATGGGCACGACGACGGCCGCCACCAGACACAGAGCGATCGCGCCCACCAGGCGATGGCGGGCCTTCTTCTTCTCGGCCAGCGAGGCGTCGGCAGCAGAGTCGGAACCGTTGCGGGATTTCGGGCGCGACATCAATTCGAGGGGGGCGTGGCGGACAGATCCTCGCGCACAGCGGGCATGGCAAGCGCCACCGTGAGAAACGAGCCAAAGACAATGATTCTATCATCCGGCCCCGCCTGCCTGCGTGCCAGACGAAGCCCCTCGTCGGGTGTGGTGGAACACACCACACTGCGGTCGATGCCCTTCCTGCGATCGACCAGGTCGTCGATGCCGGCCATGTGCAGGTGATCAGCCAGCATCCGGGCGGTGGTGCCGCGCGGCCCGGGCAGATCGCAGCAAATCCAGTGGTCCACGTGATTTGCCAGATGGGCGATGACGCCGTCGATGTCCTTGTCGGACAGCATGCCGAAGACTGCGTAGGTGGCCGGGTGATAGGCCATGTTGCCCAGATTGGCCACCAGATGGCCGGCGGCATGGGGGTTATGCCCCACGTCCAGGATGATGGTGGGCTGCCCCGGCAACACCTGGAAGCGTCCCGGCATCTCGACCAGCGACAGGCCGCGGCGGATGTCCTGGGCACTGACCGGCAGCTGGCCACGCACAGCCTGCAGTGCAGCCAGCACGCCAGAAGCGTTGAGCAGCTGGTTCATGCCGCGCAGGGCCGGATAGGCCAGACCGCTGCGCCGCGTGCCCCGCCCCGTCCAGGCCCACTGCTGCCGGTCGCCTGCATAGTTGTAGTCACGCCCCAGCAGCCACAGGTCGGCGCCGATCTCCTCGGCATGGCGCACCAAGCTCTGCGGCGGTTGCGGGTCGCTGCAGATGGCGGGTCTGTCCGGCCGGAAGATGTGTGCCTTCTCCAGCGCGATGGACTCGCGATCGTTGCCCAGCCACTGCGCATGGTCGATGGCCACGCTGGTGACGATGGCGCAGTCTGCATCCACGATGTTGACGGCATCAAGCCGCCCGCCCAGACCGATCTCCATCACCACCGCATCCAGCGGCTCGCGCGAGAAGGCCAGCAGCATCACCAGCGTGGTGAACTCGAAGTACGACAGCGACACGTCGCCCCGCGCCAGCTCCACCTGCTCGAAGAGCGGCAGCAGCGCCTCGTCGGACAGTTCCTCGCCATCGATGCGGATGCGCTCGTTGAAGCGCAGCAGGTGCGGCGAGGTGTGCAGGCCCACCCGGTAGCCGGCCGCGCGCAGGATGGCATCCAGCATGGCGCAGGTGGAACCCTTGCCGTTGGTGCCGGCCACCATGAACTTCACGCCCGGCAGCTGGATGCCCAGCCGACGATAGACCTCGCCGACGCGCTCCAGCCCCAGGTCGATGGGCTTGGCGTGCCGCGTTTCCAGAAGCGTCAGCCAACCATCCAGCGTGGTCGGCAGCGTAAAGGCTGACATTGATGCATGTCCCGCAAGAAAAGGAAGAAAGGCCAGGAAACCGGCCCGGCGGCGCATTGGAAAAGCCGGAAAGCCGCCCGACAGCGGTACAACATTGAAAAATCCCGCTCGACGGAACCTGGGCAGGACCAGGTGAGCCGGGCGGGACCGGATGGATGGCGACTGGAGCAGATCAGGCAGCTGGTACGGGCGAAGGCGACGGCGCCGGGACCGGCGGCGGTTCGATCTGCGGCTCGCGCACCACCGGCGGCTGCTTCTGCAGGAGCGCTGCCAAGTCGGCCAGCGTCCGGCGCAGGTCACGACGGTGCACAATCATGTCGATGGCCCCCTTCTCCAGCAGGAACTCGGCCCGCTGGAAGCCCGGCGGCAGCTTCTCGCGCACGGTCTGCTCGATGACGCGCGGGCCGGCAAAGCCCACCAGCGCGTTGGGTTCGGCGATCACCATGTCGCCCAGGAAGGCGAAGCTAGCCGAGACACCGCCCATGGTGGGATCGGTCAGCACCGAGAAGTACGGCAGCCGCTCGGCCCCCAGTCGGCTCAGGGCCGCCGTGGTCTTGGCCATCTGCATCAGCGACAGCAGCCCTTCCTGCATCCGCGCACCGCCCGAGGCAGCGATGGAGATGAACGGGCAACGCTTTTCCAGCGCCCGTTCGACGCCGCGCGCAAAGCGCTCGCCCACCACCGAGCCCATCGAGCCCCCCATGAAGTCGAACTCGAAGCAGGCCGCCACCACCGGAAGCCCCTCCAGCGTGCCCTCCATCACCACCAGCGCATCGGTCTCGCCGGAAGCGCTGGCCGCCTGCGACAGACGATCGGTGTACTTGCGCGAATCCTTGAACTTCAGCGCATCGACCGGACGCACGTCCTGCCCCAGTTCCTTGCGATTTTCCGTGTCCAGCAGGCGCTCGAGGCGCAGCCGGGCGCGCAGCCGCATGTGATGCTCACATTTCGGACAGACGTTGAGGTTCTTTTCCAGCTCGGTGGAATAGAGTACGGCATCGCAGGCCGGGCATTTCACCCAGAGCCCCTCCGGCACCTGCTTGGCGCGGGACGTGCTGTTGGAGCGCTTGAGCCCCGGCGGCAGAATCTTGTCGAACCAGCTCATGGATCGGGTTCCTTCTGAATGAGGAATCAGGAGTTTGGGACGAGCCGGACTGCACGCGACGACGCGTCCCGGCCAATCGGCGAATGGGCCAGGGTCAGGCCGAAGCCCCCCGTTTGGGGTTGGCGTCGATGGCGCTGCGTACCTCGGACAGCCAAGCCTGGGCACGTGCCGGTGCACCGGCGGGATCGCCAGCTTCCAGCACCTCGATCAGGCGGCTGCCGATAATGACGGCATCAGCGAACCCGGCCACGCTGGCGGCCGTGGCCGCATCCTTGATGCCGAAGCCCACACCCACCGGCAGTGGCACCGCCTGGCGAATAGCCGGCAGCGCACGTGCCACGGCATCGGTGTCGAGATTGCCTGCACCGGTGACGCCCTTGAGCGACACATAGTAAACGTAGCCACTGGCCACCGCTGCCACCTTCTGGCGGCGATCCGGCCCGGACGTGGGCGCCAGCAGGTAGATGAGGTCGATGGCGTGGCGGCGCAAGGTGGCTGCGTAGTCGTGAGCCTCCTCGGGCGGGCAGTCCACCACCAACACGCCGTCCACACCAGCCTTCGCTGCCGCTTCGGCAAAGGCCGCAATGCCCATCGCCTCAATGGGATTGCAGTAACCCATCAGCACGATCGGGGTCGTGGCGTTCTCGCGACGGAACTCGGCCACCAGCGCCAGAACCTTGGTCAGGCTCATGCCGGCGGCCAGCGCCCGGTCGTTGGCTCGCTGGATGGTGGGACCGTCGGCGGCCGGGTCAGAGAACGGCACACCCAGCTCGATGATGTCGGCACCGCCCGCCACCAGCGCGCGCAACACTGCCAGCGACTGCCCGGGCTCGGGAAAACCGGCCGTGACATAGGGAATCAGCGCGGCGCGGCCCTGCCGCGCCTTCTCGGCAAAGACCGCCGCGATCCGCGGCGAACCGGCCTGCCCCGTCGGGGCTGCCTTCGTATCAGGTGTATTCATTCCAGATCGAACGATATGCGTGCGGATGAAAGGAAAAGGCGCCCGGGAAACACCCTCTTTCACGACAGAAGACGCCTCCGAGCATGCCCCTCAGGCCCAGCTCTGGCCGGCGTGCTGGGCCACGGTGTGCATGTCCTTGTCGCCCCGACCTGACAGGCAGACCAGGATGATCTCGTCCTTGCCCATGGTGGGTGCACGCCGCACCGCTTCGGCCAGCGCATGGCTGGATTCCAGCGCCGGGATGATGCCCTCGATGCGGCAGCATTCGTGGAAGGCCGCCAGCGCCTGGGCATCGTCGATGGGCACGTACTCGGCACGCCCGGAATCCTTCAGCCAGGCATGTTCGGGTCCCACACCCGGATAGTCCAGCCCGGCCGACACCGAATGCGTCTCGATGACCTGGCCGTCGGCGTCCTGCAGCACGTAGGTGCGGTTGCCGTGCAGCACGCCCGGCACACCGCACCGCAGCGAGGCCGCATGTCGGCCGGTCTCGATGCCGTCTCCGGCCGCCTCCACGCCCACCAGCTTCACGGCAGCGTCGGGGATATACGGATGGAAGATGCCGATAGCGTTGGACCCCCCGCCCACGGCGGCGATCACCACATCCGGCTGCCGCCCGGCATAGGCCGGCATCTGCACCCGGCACTCCTGGCCGATGATGGCCTGGAAATCGCGCACCAGCATCGGGTACGGATGCGGACCGGCCACCGTGCCGATGATGTAGAAGGTGTCGTCGACGTTCGTCACCCACACCCGCATCGCCTCGTTGAGCGCATCCTTCAGCGTTTTCGAGCCCGACTCCACCTCGACCACCTTCGCACCCAGCAGGTTCATCCGGTAGATGTTCTGCCGCTGGCGCGCAGCATCGATCGAGCCCATGTACACCGTGCATTCCAGCCCGTAGCGCGCTGCCACCGTGGCCGTGGCCACCCCGTGCTGGCCTGCACCCGTCTCGGCGATGATGCGCTTCTTGCCCATGCGCCGGGCCAAGAGCGCCTGGCCAATGGCGTTGTTGATCTTGTGGGCCCCGGTGTGGTTGAGATCTTCACGCTTGAAGTAGATCTGTGCCCCACCCAGCATCTGCGACCAGCGCCGCGCGTGATAGACCGGACTGGGCCGCCCCACGAAGTGCTCCAGCTCGTCGCGGAACTCGGCCTGAAAGTCCGGGTCGTCACGGTAACGCTCGTAGGCCTCGCGCAGCTCGGTGAGCGCACCGATCAGCGTCTCGGAGACGAACAGGCCGCCATAAGGGCCAAAATGCCCGGCTGCATCTGGAAAATCATAGGCATCAGTCGTCATCACACCATCCGATAGAGAAAACCATATTCAATCAGTTCGTGCCCGATCCGCATCGGCCTGCAGCACGGCTGTCATGAAACGCTCCATTCTAACCGTGTCTTTCTGCCTTGGATCGCCCCCCTGAATCCCGCTGGACACATCCACCGCAAAAGGCGCCACCTGACGGATCGCCTCGCCCACCGTCTCGGGCCGCAACCCACCGGCCAGCACCAAGCGCGGGAGATCAGCACGGGACGACCCGGCGTGCGGGCGATCCTCCAGCAGCGACCAGTCGAACGCATGTCCGGTACCGCCAAAGCCCGGACCGGCGCTGTCCAGCAGACAGCACTCCGCCTGCCCGAACAGACCCAGTGCCGTGCCTAGCGCCTGCGCATCCGCCGGCACCCGCCCTGCCTGAAGCCACGCGGCCCGCTGTTCATCCGCCACCTGCCCGCCAATGCGTAGCGCCTTCCAGTAACGGACACCCTGCTCGCCCAGTCCGGCCAGCGCCTGCGGCGTCTCGTCTCCGTGAGCCTGAACCACGTCCAACCCTACCCGGCGCACGCCCTCCAGCATGGCATTCAGCGGCTCGTTCACGAAAAGCCCCACCGCCCGCACCCACGATGGCAGGCGCCGCCGCAGCACTGCCCCTTCATCCAGCGTCACACAGCGTGCACTTTTCGGATAGAAGACGAACCCGACGGCATCCACCCCCAGCGCCACCGCCGTATCCACGTCCTGCGGACGCACCAGCCCACAGAACTTCACCCGCGTGCGCAGCACTTCCATCCATCACTCCCACTTCGCCGATACGGGAAAGTATAGGCCCAGCCAAAACGAAGGTTCACCCTATCAGGATGCGTTGCGGAATCTGGTAGGAAGCCCCCAACGAAGCCTTCTTCACCCAGGCCCCCGCTCGACACAGCCCAAAGCGGCCCGGGACGCTTCTCAACGAAGTCGTCTCCCACCCATCACAACCCTAAGAGACCATCACACCAGCTCCGCCATCGACAGCGGACGGACCGTGCAGGGCAGCCCCCAGGCCTCGTCATAGCGCACCGATACCAGATACAGCCCCCCCGCCGCGAACGTCGGCGCCCCAGCCAAACGTGACCGCGCCGCCAGCACCTCGGCCAGCCATGACACCGGGCGCCGCCCATCCCCCACATACACCAGCGACCCCACTAGGTTGCGCACCATGTGATGCAGAAAGGCGTTGGCCGTCAGCCGCATCATCACGAAGGCGCCATGGCGCTCCACCGTCCATTCCGTCAGCGTGCGCACCGGCGTGGCCGCCTGGCATTCCGAGGCCCGAAAGCTACTGAAATCATGCGTGCCCAGCACCGACCGGGCCGCTTTCTGCATCCGCACCACGTCCAGCGGCCGGTGCGTCCAGCCGGCGCGCCCCTGCCACAGCGGCGGCGCCACGGGGCTGTCGACGAGCACATACCAGTAGGTGCGTTCCCGGGCTGCGAAACGGGCGTCGAAATCGCCATCCGGCGCCAGCGGCACGGCCCAGCGCACTGCCACCGTGTCCGGCAGATGGGCATTGGCACCCCGTACCCAGGCCGTGGGCGGCCGTTGCGCCGTGGTGGAAAACTCGATGACCTGCTCCAGTGCATGCACCCCCGCATCGGTACGTCCTGCACAGCGCACATCGATGGCCTGCCCCGCCACGGCCGACAGCGCAGCCTCCACCGTGGTCTGAACCGACGGCGCCAGGCCAGGCACAGGAGGCTGTTTCTGCCAGCCGCAGAAATCCCGACCATCGTAGGAGACCCCGCAAACCCAGCGATGACGCAGCACGTCGTCCGTCTGACCATCGGCTGCCTGCGTTCCTGCATCCGCCTGCAGCCCGTCATCCACCGGCCTGTCCTCTGCCTGTCCGTCGCCTGTCAGATCGTTATCCATCGCCACTCCCGAGGTGTATCCGTCCGGTATTCTGCCCGAACCCGCTGACACCCCGTTTCCGGGCTCCCAGAACGAAACTGCCACCATCATCCCGAAGGACGAGGGTGGCAGCAAAGCCCCCGCCATGCGGGGGAAGCTATCGAGCCGATGGTCGGCGATCAGAGCTCGGCGAGCAGTTCACGGGCACGCTGCTGCTGAGCGGCGTCACCGCCGTTGATCACTTCCTCCAGTAGTTCGCGGGCACCTTCCTTGTCGCCGATCTCGACATAGGCCGAGGCCAGATCCAGCTTCGAGGCCATTTCCTGCCACTGGCTGGAGGCCGCACCACTCATCGTGATCGGGCCGGAGATCGTCGACGGCGACAGATCCAGGCCAATGGCGCCCAAGCCATCGCCCTCGCTGTCCGAGGCATGACCCATGTCCAGCGATTCAGTGATGGTCGTGTCGATGTTCAGGTCGGTGACGGTGCTCGGACCCTCATCCAGGTCCAGCGGCG
>ERZ772968.772-NODE-772-length-15728-cov-3.220698_pt1 | contig 15728 bp, 16 predicted proteins | sample MGYA00580674_ERZ772968 | MGnify/ENA primary metagenome ERZ772968 (study PRJEB29015, sample SAMEA2737940) | human oral metagenome | biome: human oral; feature: human-associated habitat; material: dental | place: China | collected 2138 ...
TGAGACCAAGGTATTATATCATACAACGATGACGGCGCTCCCCCACCCTTCCAGTGGGCGAAAAACAGCGTTTCCCGGTTAGGGGATTCACTCGCTCCTGCTCCATACCCGAGTATTACCAAAAGACCTGCCGGCCGCGGAGGGGGTGGACCGAAGGTTTGATAAAACCCCTAAGTTCGAATACGCGTAACGCAGAGATTTGCTTTCTTGCTTATAGCGCAGCTGCATTATCTCAGAACAACGACAAACGACACAATTTTCCTTGACACTGGTTATAAAAAACGGCTATAATAAAAAAGTTGGAATCGGTGCGGAGAAGTGGCCGAGTGGTCGAAGGCGGTTGACTCGAAATCAACTGAGCGGCTTGCCGTTCCGTGAGTTCGAATCTCACCTTCTCCGCCATTTTTATTTCCGCAGAAATCTGACGAAGTCAAAAACCCCGCTCACAAGCGGGGTTTTTGCTTTTCTCTCGTCTGGCGCTATCGACCGGAATGTTCCTGTATGACTATATGAAGTGTCCTGGCTGTAAACGCCTTCGGGTTCGATGCCATCTTATGCGGGCCAGGGCATGTGGATAGAGAGCGGAGAATCGTCGCTTCCCAACGGGCCTTATCCGTCGACAAATTACGGCCGGAGGGCAATCCCTCGATAACGCTATCGGCTTATGCCCTTGCGGGGGGCCGTAAATTGCGGTAAGGTTCGTTGAATAAAACATGATGGGGATGCGTCGGCCGTAGATTCGGGCGTACCCCGGAGGGGCGAGTGAGACATGACGGGACACGGGAAGATCGAAAACGGCTTTACTGAGGAGAAGGTCAGCCTCTACGTTGCCGGGATGACCTGCGCGACCTGTGCCAAGATGGTGGAGCGGAAGCTGTCGAAGGTCGATGGAGTGTCGTTTGCGGCGGTGAACCTGGCGACGGACAGCGCCTTCGTGGTGCTGGAGCGCCCGGTGCCGCGGGAGGTCCTGGAGCGGGCGGTGCGCGAGGCGGGGTACGACATAGGAAACCCGCCCGGCGAGGGACAGGAGGAGGAGCGGTATCGTGCGGCGCGGCGCGGGGTGATCTTTTCCTGGGTCGTCGTCGTTCCGCTCATGGTCCTGATGGTGCTGCACATGTACGGCGGGGCGTGGGCGCACGCCGGAGCCATGGAGCGCGTCATGCAGGCCATGCCGTTCATCGAGGCGGTGTGCGGGGCCTTCGTCCTCTTCGGGATCGGGCGCCGTATTCTCCGGAGCGCGTGGATCGCCCTCTCGCATCGGCACGCCAACATGGACGTGCTGGTCGCGTTGGGTGCGCTTTCCGCCTGGGGCACGGTGTTCGTCTCCTGGGCCGACCCGGCCTTCCCCTCGTTCGGCGCCATATCGACGATGATCGTGGCCCTGCACCTCACGGGACGCTACATCGAGTCCCGGCTCCGGGACCGGGCGTCGAAACAGGTGCGGGCGCTTCTGTCCCTCTCCGTGCCCACGGCGCGGCTGCTGCTTTCCGATGAGGATATCGGAAAGGGGGATGTCGGAAAGGAGGGCGGCAGAAAGGAGGAGGGAGGTAGGACGGTCGAGGTCCCGATCGAAGCGGTGAAGTCGGGAAACGTCGTGGTCGTCCTGCCGGGCGAGCGCATCGCCGTGGACGGGGAGATCGTCCGGGGCACGACGTCGATCGACGAGTCCATGCTGACGGGGGAGTCCATCCCCGTGTCCCGCGGCGTAGGGGATGCGGTGACGGGAGGTTCCCTGAACCTGACGGGCGCCCTGCGCGTACGGGCCACATCGGTGGGGGAGGACAGCTTCCTCTCGCGCATGGCCTCGTTGATTCGCGAGGCCCAGGGGGCGAAAATTCCCATCCAGGCCTTCGCGGACCGGGTGACGAACCGTTTCGTCCCCGTCGTATTCCTGTTGGCCGTATTGTCGGGCACGTTCTGGTGGGTCCTGTATCGGATATACGGGATGTCGCCCCTGCCCCTCGCCTTCCTGGGGACGGCCAGCCCCGCAAAAGCGCTGAACGCCTTTATCTCCACGCTGGTGATCGCCTGCCCCTGCGCGCTCGGGCTCGCCATTCCCATGGCGCTCGTCGCGGGGACGGGTGCGGCCTCGAAGCGCGGACTGCTGATCCGCAACGCCGAGGCCGTACAGACAGCCCGTGAGCTGGGCGCCGCGATCCTGGACAAGACGGGGACCCTGACGGAGGGCGCTCCGAAGGTCGTGGAGACGAACCTGACGCCGGAGCTGCTGAACGCCGCGGCCTCCATCGAGAGATCGTCGACCCATCCCCTGGCCAAGGCCATCACCGCGGCTGCCGCGGGCGACGCCGAAGTCTCGGAGGTGGCGGAGACCGCGGGCGAGGGGGTGCGCGCGACGGTCGGGGGGCGGGAGTTCTTCATCGGGCGTCCTGTCGACCCGGACGTCTATGGGGCGCAGCTCGACCTTGGCCGGACGGTCGTCGAGATGCGCTCGGGCGACGAGGTGCTGGGCTTCATCGCCGTGGAGGACCCCATTCGGGAGGACACCCCGGAGGCGGTGCGGCGGCTCCGCGAGATGGGGGTCGAGGTCGTCATGGCGACGGGCGACAACGAGCGCACGGCGCGGAGCGTCGCGGCCCGGATCGGGGTCGACGATTACCGCGCCGCCCTGCGGCCGGACGACAAGCTGACCCTCGTGCGGGACTGGCAGGCCCGGGGGCGCAAGGTTATGATGGCCGGCGACGGGATCAACGATGCCGCGGCCCTGAAGGGCGCGGACATCGGCGTGGCCATGGGGGCGGGCAGCGACCTGGCCGTGGAGAACGCGGACATCGTGATCGTAAAGGGCGGCGTGTCCCGGGTGGCCGACGCGATATCGCTCTCCCGGCGCATCTTCGAGGTCATTCGGCAGAACCTGTTCTGGGCCTTCGCCTACAACGTCGTGGCCGTGCCCCTGGCGATGCTCTCGCTGCTGAACCCGATCGTTGCGGAGAGCGCCATGGCCGCCAGCTCCATCTCCGTCATCCTGAGCTCCATGCGCATCGCAGGGCATTTCGGGAGGGAGGACGGGGAGGGCGCCTAGTCCTTGAAAAACCAACCGGGGTGTTTTTCTGGATTGAGTCGGCGCTTTTTAACGTTGAGGGGCCGGTGGGCTGCGACGGATCCGTGGGAATAGGCTATAATAAATCGATGCGTCCCTTATTGGGGACGGAAAACGGTTGGTCGAATCGGGCCGCCGGGCCGAACGACCGGTCGGTCCGTGAAGGAGGCGAGCGAAAATTGTCGGCGCAGTTGAATAATGCGGGCGTCGTCGATGTCCCGCAGCAGTCTATCGGTAAGGATATTGACGTCGAGTCGCTGGGACAGGAACACATCAATCTCGTATTCGCTCTGGGAAACGAGGATTTTGGGGTGGACGTCAACATCGTCCGCGAGATCGTGCGGGTCCCGCCCTTCATCACCCGCGTCCCCAATGCGCCGGGATACATCAGGGGCGTCATCAACCTCAGGGGGACGATCGTGCCGGTCTTCGACATGCAGCTCAAGATCGGGATGCCCTCCACGCCACTGACCGAGGAGGCCCGCATCGTCGTGCTCTCCGTCAGCGACGTCATGTTCGGGATCATCGTGAACTCGGTCCGCGAGGTTCGCACGATTTACGACTCCCAGCTGGAGACGGCCTCGAAGCTCTCCTCCGCAATGGACAAACGCTACGTCCTGTGGGTCGCCAAGCCCGCCGACGGCCGTCTTATCCTTCTGCTGGATGTTTCGTCCCTCTTCGAGCTGGACCAGATCCTCCAGGAGGAAGCCGGAAAGGAATAGCGGTTGATTCGGATCAATCTTCATATTCACAGCACATGTTCCGACGGAGCCTTCGCCCCGTCGGAACTGGCGTGTCTGCTGCATAAACACAAGGTCGCCGTCGCTTCTCTGACGGACCACGACACCGTCGACGGTGTCGTGCCGTTTCTCTCGGGCTGCCGCCGGTTCAGTATCCGGGGCGTCCCGGGGATCGAGCTCTCGTCCACCTCGCCGGAGGGGGAACTGCATATCCTGGGTTATCGCTTCGATCTCGATTCCCCGGAGCTCGGCGAGGTCCTGGCGCAGTACCGGAGCGCGCGCCGGGAGAGGAACTGGGAGATCTGCGAGCGCCTTCGCGGGCTTGGGATCTCGATCTCGATGGGGGACGTCGAGGCGCACGCGAGGGGCATCGTGGGGCGTCCCCATATCGCGCAGGCGCTTTGGGAGAGGGGGTATGCCCCCTCGGTTCGGGATGCGTTCTCGCGCTATATCGGCCAGGGCGGCTCCGCCTACGTATCGCGCTCCCTCCTGCCCACGGAGGAGGCCATCCGCGTCATCCGTGAGGCGGGGGGGCTGCCGGTCTGGGCCCACCCCCTGAGCTCTCTGACCGACCCCGGGGACTTCGAGCCCCTCCTGGACCGATTGAAGGAGATGGGGCTCTGGGGGGTGGAGTGCTGGTTTCAGGGCGCGGATTCGGCCCAGACATGGCGCTGCCTGAACGAGTCCGGAAAGCGCGGGCTCTACACGACTGCGGGAACGGACTTTCATGGGCGTCCAGGGCACCCGGCCAAGATATCGGGGTGCCTGGTGAGGGATGATCTCTTGCCGTGGGCCCGTTTCTGCGGCGGGCTTTAGGGACTCCAATTTCAAGTCGCTCGTATGGTGCGTTGTTTGGGCTCGCTTTGTCTGCAAACGATTTGGAGATGAAATAAGGTAAGTAAGGCGAAATCTGGCAAGATGGCCTGGAGGTGCGTGTTCGTTGTTTCCCATAGATCTGCGGAGCGATACGGTGACGAAGCCCTGCGCGGCGATGCGGAGGGCGATGGCGGAGGCGGAGGTCGGCGACGACGTCTACGGCGACGATCCGACGGTGCTGCGTCTCGAGGAGGAGGCCGCCGGGCTCCTGGGCAAGGAGGCGGCCCTCTACGTCACGTCCGGCACACAGGGCAACCTGGTCTCGCTTCTGACGCACTGCGGTCGTGGCGAAGGGGTCATCCTCGGACGGGAGACCCATATCCTCAACTTCGAGGGAGGGGGTATGGCCTGCCTGGGCGGGATCATGCCGCTCCCGGCCGACGATCCCTCGGGGCTTCCCGGGATACCGGAGATGGAGGCCGTCCTGAAGCCTGCGGATAACGTCCATTTCGTCCGGGCCCGGCTGGTCTGCCTCGAGAACACCAACAACCGGCGGGGAGGGCACGCCTCGACGCCTCGGGAGATCTCCGAGCGCGCGGCATGGGCCCACGACCGGGGGCTCGGTGTCCATATCGACGGAGCCCGCCTCTTCAACGCGGCGGTAGCGCTGGGGGTGAAGCCCGCTGACCTGGTGCGCGATGCCGACAGCGTTCAGATCTGCCTCTCCAAGGGGCTGGGGGCCCCCATGGGAAGCCTGGTCTGCGCCTCGCGCGCCTTCGTCGAGCGTGCGCGCTTCTGGCGCAAGCGCCTCGGAGGAGGGCTGCGCCAGGTGGGGATCGTCGCGGCCGCCGGCCTTTATGCGCTGCGGCACAACATTGAACGCCTGGCGGAGGACCACGAGAACGCCCGGAAGATCGCTTCGATCCTTGCGGATGCCGGCCTGGACGTCTTTATGGCGGCGCGCCCGACCAATATGGTCTACTTCAGGGCAAAGGACGTGCCCTCCGCCGACAGGATTCTCGAGTTCTGCCGCAGGGAGAGGGTCGTTTTCAACAAGTCCGCGCCGGACACCTTCCGCCTGGTTACCCACCTGGACGTGAGTGCCGAGGCTGCCCTCGAGGCCGCCTCGGTCATCGCGAGGGCAGCCCGATCAGCATGAGAGACCTGGACCTCTTCCGATCGGGAAAGTGCTTTTTGTCCCTGGGGCTTCTGGGATTCGTCCTGGCGGTCTGTCTGATGCTCTCGGGGCCGGCCTGGGGCAGCGCGACGCTCTATCGGGGCGGAAACGCCCTGGGCTCGGTCCCGACGACGAACGGCTCCAACAATGAGCCCTGGGTCTCCCTGACGGACACGGGAGCGCTCCTGGGGTTCCAGGCGTCGCTGTCGGGGGAGGAACTGCTCCTCATCCGCGGCGACATGCGGTTCCGTATCGTCCTGAACGCGGTGGCCGCATGGAGGGACCTTTATCTCATCCCGCTCTATGGGGCGGCCTTCGAACGGGACGGACGTTGGTGGCTGGACATTCCGTCCGTCCTGTCGCTCTTTCAGCGGGCGACCGGGACGGGGGCGGGAAACCGCCTGCGTTTCGAGGTGGAGGCGGACGCCCCTCCCTCCGAGCCGGCCGGCTCGGAGGCGCTTCCCACGGCGTCGCCCTCCGCGGCGGATGCCTCCGTCCCCTCTCCTTCGGAACCCGTGGGGGAAGGGACCCCGCAGGCGGGAGGAAAGGAAGCCAAGGGGGCGGAAAGGGCGGAGGACGCGACGATCCCGATTCCGGCGGGGGAGAAGTCCTTGGGGGAGAGCCCCGCAAGGGACAAGCCCGATGCGAAACCGGAGGCTTCCGGAAATAGAGGGGAGATCCGGGCCCTTCGATGGAGCACGTCGCGCGAGCGGATACGGGCCGTGATCGATTGCAGCGATGGGGCCGAACCGCAGATTCAGGTCGAGAAGGGCAACGTTCGGGCCCTCTTCTCCAGCGCCTCGGAATTTCTGGAGGGCCTTCCGTCCCCCTACGGCAACATTTCCGCAGATCTGAAACGGGGACCGTCCGGGGCGTCGCTGGTCTTCTCGTCCAACAGCCTGCGTGTGGAGCGCCTGGCCCTGGATGCCCCGCGGCGCATCGTGCTGGACTTCTTCTTCGAGTCCCCGGCGGATATCCGCGTGCTGCCCGCCCCCACGCCTCCTCCCGCTCCCGCTCCTGCTCCCGCGCCAGTGCCCGGGCCGGCAGGAAAATCCCCCAGGGCAAAGACGCCGGTCCAGCCTCCGGCGAGGCGGGGAGGAAAGCGCCTGGTCGTCGTGGACCCCGGTCACGGAGGAAAGGACCCCGGGGCGACGGCCAACGGCGTTCGGGAGAAGGACATCAACCTGGGGATTGGGCTGGCTTTGGAGGAGGTGCTGAGGAGCAGGGGGTTCGAGGTTCAGATGACCCGGAGGACCGACGTCTACCTGAAGCTTCAGGAGCGGACGGACATCGCCAACCAGGCCAATGCGGACGTCTTCGTCAGCGTCCACGCCAACGCTCTGCCCTCACTGAAGAATACCGCGGGCTTCGAGATCTATCTCATGGCGCTGCCGACGGACAAGGATGCGCTCGCGCTCGCCAAAATAGAGAACCGGGAGTATGTGGAGGAGAAGTCCGGCAGCTCCGCGGCCGTGGACAGAAGGACGGAGCTTTTGCTTCGCATCCTGGGGGATATGCAGCAGAACAACAAGATCAGCGAGAGCACGGAACTGGCGGAAGCCCTGTTCAAGGCGGGGAAACTGCGGGGCATCCCGATGAAGCGAGTGGCTCAGGCGCCGTTCTTTGTCCTTCGGGGGGCCGGGATGCCGGCGGTGCTTTTGGAGACGGGTTTCGTGACGAACCTCAACGAGGCCAAGCTTCTGGCCCATCCGGGCTACCAGCGGAGGATCGCCGAGGCGATGGCGGAGGGGATCGTCAACTATCTGAACTGAGGTTCTGGAGGCAGTCGAATCGGTACGCACACGCGTATGGATATCCGTAAATGGGGGGAATGCTCGATGGCTCGTCGCGGGGATGCGCCCGACGATCGTTACGACGATGATTACAATGACGACTTTGAAGGCCGGAGGCCGCGGCGACGCGGCCGGGATTCCCGCTCCCCGGGACGGGAGCGGCCGCCGTTCCTGCTGCGCTTTTTTTCCTGGATCGGGATCATCCTCCTCTGCTTCGTGGCGGGGTATCTCGGAACGTCCTGGATGGTGCGCTCCCTGAACACCCGTTCCCTGCTGAAGCCGGAGAACAGGGTCGAGAACGGGGAGGACCTGAAGGCGCTGACGGAGTCGGAGAAGGAAAAGGAGAAAGAGAAGGCGAAGGCCGCGCTTTCCGGGGTGCGAGGGGATATCCAACAGGTCAGCCTGAGGCTCTACTTCCTCAAGAACGGAGGCCTGGCCGAGGATGTCCGGCCTTTCCTCGCCCGTCCTCAGGAGGACAACATCAGGGACGCCGTCCAGACTCTTCTCGTCATGAGCGGCATCGAGGGGGCGGAGTCCAATGTGCGCGTGCTCCACGTATTCCGGAGCGCGGACACGGTGTACCTGGACTGCTCGAGGGGGTTCGCCGCGGCCCTGTCCAAATTGGGACAGAAGAACAGCCAGTTTTTGGTGACGGGCATCGTCCGCACGATGCAGGACAACTTTCCGCCGATCGTCAAGGTGCGTTTCCTTATCGACGGCGCGGTGTCCTCCGGCGGGGCCCCCATCGATCTGACGGTGCCCTGGCAGCTGCCGCGCGCGTAGCGATGGACGCCCGGGCCCCGCAGCGGGGGGGGAGGCCGTTCGACGCGCTGCGCCCCCTTTCCTTCGAGCGGCATTATACGCGTTACGCGGAGGGAGCTGTTCTGGCCGTCCAGGGCGAGACGCGGGTGCTCTGTACCGCGACGGTGGAGGAGAAGGTCCCCGCCTTTCTGCGGGGGACGGATCAGGGGTGGATCACGGCGGAATACGCGATGCTGCCGCGCTCCACGGACCGCCGGACGCAGCGTGCCGTACGCTCGGGGATCAGTGGGCGCAGTGCCGAGATTCAGCGTCTGATAGGGCGGGCCCTGCGCCTGTGCGTGGATTTGAAAAGGCTGGGGCCCCGGACCATCACGATCGACTGCGACGTGCTTCAGGCCGACGGCGGTACGCGCGTCGCCTCCGTCAACGGCGGATACGTCGCATTGGTGGATGCACTCAGGGTGCTGAGGGATGAGGGCGCTTTCGGAACGCTCCCGCTCCTGTCCTGCATCTCTGCGGTGAGCGCGGGGATCCTGGACGGGACGGTCCGCCTCGATCTCGACAGCGAGGAGGACCGGGCGGCCAGCGTCGATTTCAACGTGGTCGCGGACCACGCCGACCGTTTCGTCGAGGTTCAGGGGACCGGTGAGGAGGCTCCCTTTTCACGGACGGAGACCGACCGCATCTTCGACCTCTGCCTGAAGGGGTGCCGCGAGATCCGGGAGCGGCAGACGGCGGCGCTCGAGTTCACGGCGGCGGAGCGCAGCGCCCTTGTTTTTTGAGAACCTGCTTCTGGCCACGGGCAACCGGGGCAAGTATGAGGAGTTCCGCGCGATTCTGCCGGAATCGTTCGTTGGGAGTCTCCTGTTTGCCCCTGAGGTCGGGGGCCTCGCCGTCGAGGAGACCGGCGGTAGTTATGCCATGAACGCCGTGCTGAAGGCCAAAGCCTGGGCGGAGGCGTCCGGCCTGCCGAGCCTGGCGGACGACAGCGGCCTGGAGGTCGCGGCCCTGGGAGGGCTTCCCGGCGTCCGTTCCGCACGGATCGTCGAGGGGACCGACGAGGACCGGAATTGCTGGCTTCTGTCGCAGATGGAGGGACGGAGCGATCGCCGGGCGCGATTCGTGGCGGCCCTGGCTCTTTCGGTCCCCGAGCGGTGGACCCTGGTCTGCGAGGGGGAGTGTCCGGGCCGCATCGCGGAGCGTCCGTCGGGGACCGGAGGGTTCGGGTACGACCCGCTGTTCCTGCCGGACGGCCTCGGCGGCTCCTTTGCCGATATCCCGCCGGAGACGAAGAATGCCGTCTCGCACCGCGCCGCCGCGCTGCGGGCGCTGCTGCAGGTGTTGGATGCGGAGGAATGGTGAAATGATCTCGATTCTATGTCCCTCTCGTAAAGAATGTATGATAAAATAAATGCATGACATGCCGGTAACATGGGCATGAATATTTTAGGAGAGATATTTTTCGCCTGTGTTCTTCGGTACCTTGCGGGCGGAAAGTAATTTGTGTGTTTCTGGGACGAGGAGGAGTTTTCTGGTGCGGACGTTGCTTTCTCTGGTGCATATCGTGATCTCCGTGGTGCTGATGATGATCGTGTTGGCCCAGCATCGCAAGGAAGGCGGTTTTGCGGGGGTATTCGGGGGCGGAACCCAGGCGGATGCGGGGCAGTGGCAGCGCTTTTCCGGGCTGACCAAGATCACCGTCGTCCTGGCGGCCCTCTTTATGTTGACCTCCCTCGCTCTTGCCCTGATACGTTAGTTGGCAGAACATAGCGGATTTGACCGGAGTACTTGCGAACGACTGCAGTGTTCGTATACAATAGAAGTTTGCGAAGCACGGTGCTTTGAACAAGATCGGCCTGGCGTGACGGTTGGAGTTCTCCCCGGATGGCCCCCCTGCCACTATTCCGGTGAGAGCTTTCGTGTCCCGCAAGGTTGTTCTCTTGCTGAAGCATCTTCTTCCGTTACTGAGGGATAAATTAGGAAACTGAAAAACTACGGGGCCGTTCTTTAGAAAAAATGAGTCGGCTTCGTGTAGAGTTCGAGGAGGAAACGAGATGGCAGGCAGCAGTTCCTACTTGGCCAGGCCCGGTCAGGTGGAAAGAAAGTGGTATATCGTGGATGCCACGGACAGGCCTATCGGCCGTCTGGCGGCGAGCATTGCGCGCATCCTGACGGGCAAGCACAGGCCGACCTTCACGCCCCACGTGGATACGGGGGATTACGTGATCGTCGTCAATGCGGATAAAGTCCGCCTGACGGGCCGCAAAGCCTCGCAGTCGCACTATCACTATCATACGGGGCACTCGGGGGGCTACCGATCCATCCCCTGGGAGAGAATGCTCGAGAAGCGCCCCGAATTTTTGTTCGAACATGTGGTGAAGGGCATGCTTCCCAAAACCCGCCTGAAGTACGCGAGTAAGTTGAAGGTTTACACGGGCCCCAATCATCCCCACGTCGCTCAGGCGCCCGAGGCGCTTGATCTATAGTTTTGAAGCAGGAGGACAGGCAGATGGAAAACAGCTATTGCTGGGGAACGGGTCGCCGCAAGAACGCCCTGGCCCGTGTTCGGCTTTGCCCGGGCAACGGAGAACTCAAGATCAACGACCGGACGGTGGAGGAGTACTTCCCTCGCCTGGTCTGGCAGGCTCAGGTCATGCAGTCGCTGAAGGCGGTGAACCTTGAGGGCAAGGTCGATGTCTTCGTCAACGCTTCGGGCGGCGGCTTGACCGGCCAGGCCGGAGCGGTCAAGATGGGGATTGCGCGAGCCCTGATCCGCATGAATCCGGACCTTCGCCCCGCCTTGAAGAAGGAGGGCCTTCTGACCCGCGACCCCCGCATGGTCGAACGCAAGAAGTTCGGGCAGAAGGGAGCCCGCGGCAAGCGGCAGTTCTCCAAGCGTTAATTTTCCGGGTGGCGCCGACGTTTTTTCCGTTGGACTGCACGGATTGACTTCAGAATCGGCCGGTTGGGCCGGATGTTCTTCTTCAGGGAGTTGCGGCATGCATCAGGATGCCCTGACTCCCTGAATTTTATAGGGGCAAAATTGTAGGCTAATCTAGGGTTGTTTACAAACCGGGTGAGATTACAGGCGAGAAACGCCCGGGAAGGAGCCGCCCGAAATGAACATCCACAAACGCACAAAACGGACACCCCAGCAGCGAGAGGAGATTTATCGGAGGCATCACACAGAACACATACGCGTTGCCTTGCTGGCCGAGGAATATCACGTCTCCCGTCCGACGATCTATAAGATTCCGGCACGAGGCCGAAAACGGGATTTCTCTATTCACAACAGCTGCAATGCTCGTTTCCGCACTCTGGCCTGGGGCATGAAACGTCTTGCCAAAATAGAAAAGACAATTGAAGCCCGATTGAAAAAGGAGGCCAAACGTTACAACAAAAGCTATCCGGGGGAAATGCTTCACCTTGACTTCAAGCGTCTGCCTTTACTGAAGGGACAAGACCATACCACCCCACGAGATTATCTTTTCGTGGCGATCGACGACTACAGCCGTGAGCTCTATGCGGCAATTCTGCCGGACAAGACAGCCGCTTCTGCTGGGAGCTTTCTGGGTCAAGTCCTGGAGGAATGCGCCTATACGATTGAGACAGCCTATACGGATAACGGCAAAGAATTTCAAGGGAATCCGGAGCATCACGCTTTTGCGGAACTGTGCATGAGAAATGGTATCGGGCAGAAGTTCACGCGCCCGGCAACACCGAAGACCAATGGCAAGGCGGAACGAGTCATACGGACCTTAATGGAGATGTGGCACGATAAGGAGCGTTTCGAGTCTCCGGAACATCGCAGAAAATCACTAGCTCGTTTCGTCAATTACTACAACTGGGTCAAACCTCACAAATCTCTGGGTAATTTGACGCCGGGAGAAAAGCTCTGCTTATATTTTTTCAGACAGGATTTTGTAAATAACCCTTGACTTGCTTACATCTGAAGAAAGAAAGACCCGACGAAGACCTCGCCCAGGTGGCGCTTGAACCGCAGGATCACCGGCAGAAACCACCCGATGCTGAACTTCCTGCCCAGCTCCGCCAGGGAGAAGCGCCGTGCCAGAAGGATGGCGTCTCCCTCCCACACCGCGCCCAGCTCTTCGCAGCTCCAGACAAACGGCCTTTTCTCCCCGGCCCGGAGCAGCATGACCCGCCCGTTTTCAGGAGGAGCATCGGGAGAAGCGTCCGGTGCGGCCTCGCTTTTCGCCGCCTCGAACCTCAGAAAGATCAGGACGCCGCCGTCGGAGAGGAGGAGCAGCGAGGGCTGAGGCAGCCTGTCGAGCCTTTCCGCCGAGGTCGTCATCCTTTTTGCCTTGAGGCCCAGCGCCTTTGCCGCACGCAGGAGGATGAGGGGGATGGCGGAGGGTTCCCGCGAGGGAAACGCACGGCACAGGCTCTCGGGATCCGCAGGTATCCCCGCAATGCGCGCAGCTATCGCCAGGGAGACGATGGCATTCTCCACCAGCGCCGCAGAACCGGAGAAAGCGGAGCCCTCCGGCCCCGCTTCTCCGTTCGTATTCCTTCCGTTCCCGGCTCCGGGTCCGGGACTGAAACTCCCGGAACGGTCCGTCATCGTTTCCGCCATGAAAAAACGCTACCTGTTCCCGGACAATCCGGCATGTCGGGCTCCCCTTTCGAAATGCTTGTTCAGGCCCGTCTCCGTCGATACAGATACTGTTGCATTTGGATTGTCAATCCAATCGTGTTATATCATGCCATTTCCATATCCCTGTTAGGAGAGGACGACCAGGACGTCCCCCGTATTGACGGACTCCCCGCCCCGCACCCGGACCTCCGCCACCGTGCCGTCGGCGGGGGCGAAGATCTCGTTCTCCATCTTCATGGCCTCGAGAAGCAGCACGAGGTCGCCGGCCTTGACGACGCTGCCGACCGCGACCTTGACGTCGAGGACCTTGCCCGGCATGGGCGCGGCGATGGCCGAGCCCCCGGCGGAGACCGGAGCCGCAGCCTTCGGCGCGGCGGGGGCCGCAGGTGCGGATACGGGAGCGGCAGCTGCCGCAGTCGGCGCGGGGGCGGCCGCCGGAGCGGCGGGCGCGCTCACGGGCGCGGCGCCCGTGCCCAAATCCTCCACCTCGACGACATACGCGGTACCGTCCACGACAACCCTATATTTGTTCACTACCGACACAACCCCTTTCCAAAAATGACGCGCTCGGGACGAGCACAAACGACGTTACGTTTCACTTCCATGGACGGCTCAGACGATTCCCGACCCCTTCGATCAGGGCGGCGGTCCTCCAGGTGCGGGTCCAGCGGGAGGGCTGTTCCGCCCCCCTCTCGGGGACGACGGAGAGCACCCGACCCCGGCCCCCCGTCGCCGCAAGGACAGCCGCCGTAATGGCCGCGACGACCTTCCGGTCGACCCCGGCGGCTCGAGGCGCCGGGGCGACGGGAGCCGATGGAGCGGGTTCGCCCCCGGGGAGCAGCGGGGAGGCGGAGGCGGCGGCCGGCCCGACATCCTCCCCGGCAAAGATTTTGATGGCGTAGATCACCGCCGTGAGCCCCGCAAGGACGGCAAAGACGATGGTGAAGGCCGTGATGCTGACGGTGATGGAGCCGGAAACCCCTTCGAAGGCAGCCGGAGCCGCAGAGGGATTCATGGTTCGCCTCCTCAGTGCGGGATGACGCCGTGCTTCTTGCTCGGGCGTCCGACCCGCTTGCTCTCCATGCCGTTCAGGGCGAGCCAGAGCTCCCTGCGCGTCTCCTCCGGCATGATGACCCGGTCCACCAGGCCCCTCTCCGCCGCCACGTAGGGGGTCGCGAAGGCCTTGCGGTACTCCTCTATCTTCTCGAGGCGGGCTGAGGCGGGATCGGAGGACGCCTCGATCTCCTTCTTGAAGACGATGTTCGCCGCGCCCTCGGCCCCCATGACGGCGATCTCCGCCTGAGGCCAGGCCAGGACCATGTCGGCCCCCAGCGATTTGCTGCTCATGGCCAGGTAGGCCCCCCCGTAGGCCTTGCGCAGGATGACGGTGACGAGGGGAACCGTGGCCTCGCTGTAGGCGTAGAGAAGCTTGGCCCCGTGCCGGATGATGCCGTTGTGCTCCTGGGTGACCCCGGGCAGGTAGCCGGGGACGTCCACGAAGGTCACGATCGGCAGGTTGAAGGCGTCGCAGTGACGGATGAAGCGGCTGGCCTTGTCCGAGGCATTGATGTCGAGGCAGCCCGCCATGACCTTGGCCTGATTGGCGATGATCCCGATGGCCCGTCCTCCGATGCGGCCGTAGCCCGTCAGGATATTCTGAGCCCAGCCCGCCTGGACCTCGGTGAACTCCCCATCGTCCAGGATGCGCGCAAGCACGTCCCTCACGTCGTACCCCTTGTTGGGGTTCGTGGGGACCACGCCGCGCAGCTCCGGGTCGGCGCGCTCCACGCTGTCCGACGTCTCCCTGAAGGGCGCATCCTCCAGGTTGTTCAGGGGCAGGTAGGAGAGCACCTTACGGATCTGCGCGAAGCACTCCTCCTCCGAGGAGGCCATGAAATGGGCATTGCCGCTCTTCGTGTTGTGCGTGACCGCGCCGCCCAGTTCCTCGCTCGTCACCTCCTCGCCGGTAACGGCCTTGATGACCGCGGGGCCCGTGATGTGCATGACGCCCGTCTTGTCCACCATGAAGATGAAGTCCGTGAGGGCGGGGCTGTAGACCGCGCCGCCCGCCGTGGGCCCCATGATGACGGAGAACTGGGGGATCACCCCGCTGGCGAGGGTGTTGCGGTAGAAGATCTTGCCGTAGCCGTTCAGGGCGTCGATGGCCTCCTGGATGCGGGCGCCGCCGGAATCGTTGAGGCCGATGACCGGGCAGCCCATCTCCATCGCCAGGTCCATCACCTTGCAGATCTTGTCGGCATGCTTCTCGCCGAGCGACCCCCCCAGGACGGTGAAGTCCTGGCTGAAGACGAAGACCTTCCGCCCGTCGATGGTCCCCCAGCCGGTGACGACCCCGTCCCCCAGAGGTTTGTTCTTGTCCAGACCGAAGTTGACGCAGCGGTGCGTCACGTACTCGTCGATCTCCACGAAGGACCCCGGGTCCAGGAGCTGACCGATCCTCTCCCGGGCCGTCCCCTTTCCCTTGGCCTTCTGCTTGGCGATGGCCTTCTCCCCGCCGCCGGCAAGAGCGGATACGCGTTTCTCCTTGAGCTCCTCACAAAGCTCCTCAATGGTACGGAATCCCATATCCGACACGTTCCTCCTTAAGATAAGCCCGCGAAGCTCGTCACAGGCATTCGATTGTCATAAAGAAAAAATCAACATGGGGGCTTCATGGATTGAATCAGCGCTTCCCTGATCTCGTACACGCGCCAGAGCATAGCACATCTCCGCGATTATGGACCGGGGGAAATGACGATACTCCCGG
>ERZ772968.777-NODE-777-length-15676-cov-6.777607_pt1 | contig 15676 bp, 13 predicted proteins | sample MGYA00580674_ERZ772968 | MGnify/ENA primary metagenome ERZ772968 (study PRJEB29015, sample SAMEA2737940) | human oral metagenome | biome: human oral; feature: human-associated habitat; material: dental | place: China | collected 2138 ...
AAAGCCGCCTGACCAACACAATCAACCACAGTCCGAGACACGCCCGGCAGTCCACCGGGTCGCACTTGACGTTAACCATCTCGGGGCTGGCGGCCTCGTTGATCGCCAGGAACATCTTGCCGCGCACCTTGTAGACCTCCCAACTCGGCCCGAAGGGCCGCTCCAGTGTGCTGCCGGGCAGCTCCTGGGCCACCTGATGGCTGCGCGCCATAATCTCCTCGCCGTTCACGGGGACACACTATGGCGACACGGCCCCCTCCACACCCCTCCCCACCTGTTTCCCACCCGTGTGCGCCACGAGGTGGGGCTGCGAGACGCCACGGCCCGGACGCCCTTCACCCATCTCTGTCTGCGTTCTCCTGGCGCCAGGAGAACGCAGACAAATAGAGGCATCGACCTCACAGCGCGCCCAGGACCGCCTCGACGCCGGTGGCCAGCGTCCGGTGAGCCGCGCCGGCCAGGCGCACGACCTCCTGCGGATCAGTGGGCTGCTCGGCAAAGGACAGATCAGAGACGACACTCATTCCGGCCACCCGCACCCCCAGCTGATGCAGGGCAATGGCCTCCAGGACCGTGGACATGCCCACGCAGTCCGCCCCCAGAAGCGCCAGCATCCGGGTCTCGGCCCCGGTCTGGTACTCCGGGCCGCGCAGCGCCGCATAAGTACCCTCGCGCTGGGTCACGTCCCGCAGCACTGCCACGAGCCCCTCGTCCCACACGCCGCGCACATCGACAAACACCGTACCCTCAAAGGGTGAGGCCCCGGTGAGGTTGAGATGATCGGTAATGGTCACAACCTCCCCCAGACCCCACTCGCGCAGGCAGCCATTGGCGTTGACCAGCACTGCGCCACGCACGCCCGACGCCGCGGCCGCCCGGGCCAAGGCCACCACCGCAGCCGGACCATGCCCCTCATAGAGGTGGGTGCGGCCCTGGGCGACGAGCACCCTCCTACCGGCCCGCTCATAGGAGTCGAGCCGGTCCTCATGCCCGGGGGCCAACGGCGCCCGCACCCCCGGCAGGTCGGACAGCGGCAGGCTCGCAGCCGGTTCGCCCCACCCGCGCAAGGCATTGGCGGCGCCCGAGCCCAGGACCACGAGCAGATCGTGGGACGCAGCCCCGGTGCGCCGGGCAATCTGGTGAGCCCCCTCCATGGCGGCCCCGGGCCCCGCCGCTCCCCCGGACTCGGCTAAGGCGGCCACCAGCCCCGGGCCGGGGGCGTCCACGCTCACGCCCCGGCCTCCTCAACCGGAGAAACCGTAGAAGCAGCCGCCTCCTGGGCGGTCACACGGGCCCGCCCCAAGAGCAGGTGGCCCAGGAAGCCAATAAGAAGGGCCGCCAGGACCCCGAGGTTGGCGAAGGCCCAAGCACCCGTCCTGCCCCCCAGGGGCCCCAGCAGATACCCCTGCCAGGTGAGCCAGGAGGCGGCGGAGTTGACCACCAGGCCCCAACCGACTATGGAGCCGACCAGGACCAGGGCCACGGCCTCCCAGTTGACCGAACCGTAAACGCCGTCGGGGGTGAACAGCGCTTTCTCGTCGTAGTCGCGCCGACGCATCACAACCTCGGCGAGCATGACGCCGGCCCAGGCGGCAATCACAACACCAAGAGTGGTCAGGAAACCCTGGAATGGACCGAGGAAACCGTCGGCGCCGGCAATGACCGCAATGGTACCCAGGGTCATAATCGTGGCATCAATGCTCGTAGCCACGTGACGGCGCACCGGCACCCCGGTGGCCAGAAGCGAAAGGCCCGAGGAGTACAGGTCCATAATGATGCAGCCCACCAGGCCCAGGATCGCCACAATGGCGAAGGGGATGAGGAACCAGGTGGGCAAGATGGTGGTGAGGGCTCCAATGGGGTCGGCGTTAATGGCCTCACCAAGTTCGGCATCACTGCCCACCAGCAGTGTTCCGGCAATGATGAGAATGACACAGGGCAGAGCCGCACCAGTGGTGGTCCAGCCCACCACGCCGACAGTGGAGGCGCTACGCGGCAGGTAACGAGAGTAGTCGGCCGCCGCGTTGACCCAGCCCAGGCCGAAGCCAGTGGCGACCATGACCAGGGCGCCAATGAAAGCGGCAGCGTCGCCTGCGGGCAGGGAGCCCAGGGCCGTCCAGTCAATCCTCCCCGCCACCAGGATGAGGTAGATGACGGTCAGGACGCCGGTGGCCCAGGTGATCCAGGTCTGGACCTTCATAATGGTGTCGAAGCCCAGAATGCCGGCGCTCGCCGCCAGTCCCACGGTCATGAGGAAGCCGACGATCTGCGCCCCGACGGTGTTGTGCCAGCCCAGGGCCTCCAGGACCGTGGCTGAGGCCAGTGTCGCCAAGATGCACAGGACAGTCTCCCACCCCACGGTGAGCATCCAGGAGATCACCGCCGAGAGCCGGTTGCCGTTGTAGCCAAAAGCGGCCCGCGACAGGGCGAGCGTGGGAGCGCTGCCCCGTTTGCCCAGGACGGCCATGACCCCGCACAGGAAGAAGGAGAAGGTGATGCCAATGGTCCCGGCGATAATCGCCTGGACGGCATTGAGGCCGAAACTCAGCACCCACGCACCCCAGGACAGGCCCAGTACGGAGATGTTGGCGGCGAACCAGGGCATGAAGAGGTCGCGAGGGCGGCCCTTGCGCTCGGACTCAGCGATGACGTCGAGCCCGGCGTTCTCCAACAGGGCGTTGGGCGCCGCGGCGTCGGTTCCAGTGGTGGGATTGCTCATGGAACTCCTGTTCGTAAGAGAAGAGGGCGCCCACACCACCAGGGGCGCCCTCGGATGGGAGGCGCCGGCGGTGAAGAACCATCATTGGCTCGCCATCATACCGCCCTGGCGCAGTGTCATGACACTCATTCGCTTGCTCAAAGCGCCGGCCGCCTGCTCAATACTATGCCGCTCGGGGCAGGTGGCCGGACCGGCGGTGAGCGTCGACAACGCGCCGGCGCAATTGGCTAAGACCAGTGCCTGGCGCAGGGGCGCGCCCTGGACTAGCGCGGCGGCGAGCACACCGGCATGCGCGTCCCCTGCCCCATTGGTGTCCACGGGCGTCACCGGCACCGTGGGCACATGGACTGGGTCCGCGGGGGGCGTGCCGTCCAACATGTCAACGAACCAGGCGCCCTGGGCTCCCGCCCGCACCAGCACTGGGGAACCCAGGTACTTCGCGAGCGCGTCGGCCGCCTCCCGCGGGCCATCCGGACCGGAGGCTCCGGCGTCTCCCTGGTCGCCCAGTCGTCCAGTGAGAATGCGGGCCTCACGCTCGCTGAGGGACCACAGGGGTCGCAGGGCCCCCAACGCCTGGAGGTCGGCCAGGTCTAACTCCCCCACCATGGGCGAGGCATCAACCAGGACGCGCGGGACGCCGTCGGGCCGTGGGGGCAGGCCGGCGTGGCTGGAGGCGAAGCGCAGCAGGCCTTCGCGGGTGGCGGGCGCGCACAGGGAGTAGCCCGACAGGTAGACCAGGTCCTGCTCCCCCACCGCCAGGTGCTGGTAGCACTCCGGTGGGGTGAGCGTCTCGGCGCCCGCAGTGGAGATAAAGCTGCGCTCGCCGTCGGCCTCAGTCAGGGCCACGCTTACGCCGGTGTCGTGCGTGGACAGTGTCGGTCCGGCGTGGAGCACGCCTATGGAGTCCAGGGCGGCGCGGGCCATTCGCGCCATGGGGCCGGTGCCCAGGGCTCCGCAGTACACGGCGTCGCATCCCCACTGGCGCACCGCGGCCAGGACATTGAACCCGCCGCCGGGGCTCATGTCGTGGCTGGTGGCGAAGACATCCCCGCCCCGCGGCGGCAGGTTGGGTACCCGCATGGATAGGTCGATGAGAACTTCACCCAGGTGCAGGACACGTCCAACCGGCTGGGCGGGGCCGACTGACGGGCCGGCGGAACCGACCTGCCCGCCCGGGTGGGCCGCGGGATCGGCTGCCCCGCTCAGGTGGGCCGCGGGGTCGGCTGCCCCGCTCGGGTGGGCCGGCCGGCCGGCGCCGGCCTTCTGTGAAACCTCGACCGGGTCATTGCGGCGGCGCAGGCGGAGGAGTCGCGCTGCAAGAGCACCGGGGTCCAGGTCGGAGACGGCCTGCACGCGCGCCAGGGCCTGAGCGGGGAAGGCGCGCACGCCGTGGGTCGCCCCCAGGATGGCTCCGGTAATGGCCCCAATGGTGTCGGTGTCCCCGCCGAGGTTGGCGGCGGCCAGTAGCCCCTCCCAGGGGCGGTGGCGGTAGCGGACGGCCAGGGCCAGGGCGGTTGGAATAGATTCGGTGGACTCTACGCAGGTACCCACGTGATCACGTACCCATATGAGGAAGGAGGCATCATCACCCGCATGATCGGCGGCGTACTCGACGGCGCTGCCGGCAACCGCCAGGACTGAGGCATTGGGCGCCCAAGTGCCCTGAGCAGGCAGGGAGGCAACAGTTGCCTGGGCCAGGTGCACGGCGGTGAGGGTGTCGGCGCCGTCAATGCCGTGGCTGACGGCGGCCGCCACCAAGCCGGCCGCCTGGAACCCTTGGATGGTGTTGTGGGTGACCAAGCAGGATTCACGCACGGCTTGGCCGAAGGCCGTCAGGCAGGCGTGCCCGCCGGTGCCGAAGAGCGGTTCCCAGGCGGCTGGGGCCCCGGTGGTGTAGGCGATCCCGACCGGGGTCACCCGCATGGCGGCGCCGTTGGTGGTCCCGGTGCGGCCGGTGGTTCCAGGTTCGGCGCCCGCGCGCAGTTCCTCCAGGGCGGCCTTCGTGGAAGGACCCAGGAGATCCAGGGAGCCGCGGTCGATCATGTCCTCCTCCCAGTTCATGAGGGCTTGAGCTAGTGCCCTGGGCTCAATATGACCGGCCCCGCCGCTGTCGGGGGACGGGTCGAGGAGTTGCTCGGCCAGAAGCCAGGCCTGCTCGGTGTCGTCGGTGACGGAGCCGGCCGGCGCCAGGGGCGCGTAGGGCTGCTCGGGGGAGGCGTCCACGAGTCCGGTGACCGCCCCGTAGAGGCGAGTAATGCTGGCTGGGCTCAGGGCCTGGGTGGGCATGCCCAGGGCGTCACCCAGGGCGAGCCCGGCCAGGGCCCCGGTGGCACGGTCATGGCGGTTGTCGGTTGATGTTGCGTCTGCAAGGGTCATCGCAGCTCCTGGAGCGTGGACACTAATAGGCATTAGGACCGACATTAGCCGGAGCGCGGACCACCTGGACCGTGCGGGCGGCTCCGAGATGCTGCTCTCGGGACTGGGAGTTGCCAACTGGCGCGCCGGCGGCCGGCGTCCTGCCCACAGACCGACCCATGCGCAAGCCTCCTAGCGCTGGGCGACGGGCCCGACGCACTCTGGCACCACATCATCCTGCAATCACTGGATGACTACTCATCGGCCGTGCGCCGGGACGGCCCCCTGTTCGGGGCGCGGGACCTCCCGCCCGCACCCCCAAGGTTGCGATACGCAAACCAGTTGCTACGGTGCTGCTGTACGCAATGCGAGTGAGAAAAGGCCTTGCCGTGCCCACCATTGACTATAACGCCACTGTTTACTTCATTCCCGACCCCGATCCGGCCGACACCGACCTTGACGACGTCATTGAGCGCCTCATGAATGCCCTGGCCCCCTACCATCCCAGCGTCGGCCAGGAGGCATGGCACGACGACATCTGGTACGCCATCATCACCTTCCCCGCCGAGGACCTGCGCCAGGCGATCGCCACCGCCCTGGCCATCGTCAGCGCCCTGGGCCGCGTCCACGGCATCGACGCCCTGCCCACCGCCTTGTTCGACGCCCGCTACCACATCAACGTCGAAGCTGACCTCGGCCGCCTCACCTGAGCGTCGCCCAGGCCGCCCAGCGCCTGGGCATCACTCCCGGGGCGTGCGCCAGCGCATCGCCGCTAGCACCCTGGCCGCCCGCCGCGCCGGCCGCGCCTGGAACATCCCCTCCACCGCCCTCGCCTGAGCGCTGCCCGCCATGCCATATCTGGGCTGCCGGGCGTGTCTCGGACAGCCCTGAAAGACCGCTTTCAGGGCTGTCCGAGACACGCCCGGCAGCCCAGCGCATCGCGTGGTATTGCGATGTTGTGCGCAGCCTCTACCTGATTCGCCACCCACTCGTAGAGACCCGGGGCGTAGTGGAATGGGGCGGCCCCCCAACGATGCCTCGTGTCCGCGACAACCAGCTCGTCGGGGACGCGCAGCACCGGGACGGGGAGTTCTTTGCGCACCTCCTCCACATACTCGGCGATCATGCAGTTCGCCTCCTGAGCCGTCAGGCCCCAGCTCGATACGGTCGGCTCCCCCGCAGCGGTCCGCAGTGCCCACGGCGCGTTGAGCAGGACCGTCCGCTCCAGCAGCCCGCAGCGCTCCAGAACGGCTCGGAAGCGGGGGAGCGCCCGCTCCCACTGGTGGAGGTGCCCATCGGTGCCCAGCTCGAGAAGCCGGTCGCCGGCCCACTCGTAAAGGCGGGCGGTCATGCCCTCGGTGGAACGGGTGAGGAAGCACCCCGGCGCCGTCTCGATGACCCCCAGGCGCTCGTCGGTGAGGTCCCACAGGAGGATGTCGGTGCGCCTGGCGACCTCGGCCAGCTGCGCCTCCAGGTCGCCGGCTGCGTCGCTGAGGAAGGACCGCCGGACGAACGCCGAGGTGAGACCGGACAGGTCCATGCGGCTGACGTCCGCGCTGGTGCCCGCGCTGATGAGGGACTGCCGTGCGATGTACCGCTCCACGCTCCAGGCGTGGCCCTCGAGCACGCTGGCTGCGTCCCTGCTCACGCAGGAGCCGTAGACCGTGAGCCTGGCCATTGGGGGCTCAGCCCTGCACCGCGTGCCGCATGGGGAGCATGCGGCTGTCGGAGCGCTGGATGCGGGGCGGGGTCGGAGCCCACTTCTCCCGGCACTCGGCGAGTATCTTGCCCGCCTTCTCCGGCTCGTTCTTGGCGATGTTCCACGACCACCACCGGTAGTCGTGCGCGATCTCCGGACCCGGGCCGTCGCCGATGAGCATCCCGTCCATGAGCCACAGTGCGCGCGTGCACATCTCCTCGATGACCTGGGCCGCGTGGTTGACGATGAAGACGGTCCCGGCGTTCTGCCGCAGCTGCGTCATCTTGTTCTCGCTGCGCTCCTTGAAGGCGGCGTCGCCCGTGGACAGGGCCTCGTCGATGAGGAGGATGTCGGGGTTCGACGCCGCGGCGATCGCGAAGCGCAGACGGGAGGCCATGCCCGAGGAGTAGGTCTTCATCGGCCGGTAGATGCTCTTGCCGATTCCCGCCAGCTCGACGATGTCGGGCAGGACCGCCTCCGTCTCCGCACGGCTCAGCCCCATGGCCAGACAGCCCAGGCGCACGTTCCTCTCGCCGGACAGGTCCGGGACCAGGGCGGCGTTGACGCCCAGGAGCACGGGGTTGGAGCGGGCGGAGACGAGGCCGGAGCGCGGCGTCTCCAGGCCGGCGATGATCCGCAGGAGAGTGGACTTGCCGGAGCCGTTGCGCCCCAGGATCCCGATCGACTGCCCGGCGCGGGCCACGAAGGAGATCCCCTTGAGGGCGTCCACCGTCACCTTCGGCTTCTGGCCGGTCAGGCGCAGGAAGATCTTCCGCCCCAGGGGGGCGGCGCGGAAGTCCGCGATGTCCGTTGACGGCGCCCGGTAGCGGACCCGCACATTCTCGGCGACCACGGTGACAGGGGAGACAGGGGCCTCGGGCCGGGCGGCCTCGTCCGGCGTGGACGCAGTCGCGGTATCAGCGCTCTGCGCCATAGGACTCCTCCTTCTCCCAGAAGAACACGTAGCCGATGGCGCTCAGCCCCACCGCCCAGGTTGTCAGGATCCCCCACATGCGGGCATCCGGGACCCTCTGGTAGAGGATGGCATCGCGGTACATGGCAATGGTGAGGTACCCGGGGTTGAAGTCCATGGCCTGCAGGATGGCCGGGTGGTCGATGAAGCGGTCGTAGGAGAAGAAGATGCCCGAGCCGTAGAACCAGAACTGCGTGAGGAAGGGCCAGATGTTGCGCATATCCGGGATCATCGTCGTGATCCGCGAGGTGACGAAGGTCAGTCCCAGGCTCAGCAGGACCTGGAGGAGGAAGATCGGGAGGATGAGGGCCCACCGCCAGGTCGGGTAGGCGTGCGGCGGGAGGGCGACGACGAGAATGAGGATCGCGGTCAGCGGCGGCAGCATGTCAATGGCGCAGCGGATCGTGTAGGAGACCGGCAGGGCCGCCCGGGGGAAGGAGAAGCCGCGGATGAGGTTCTTGCCGCTCACGATCACCTGGCCGCCCCCGGTGACGGCCCGCTGCAGCGGCGGGAACAGCGTGACACCCACAATGAGGTAGCCGATGAAGTTCTCAATTCCCCGGCTCGTCTGCAGCAGGAGGCCGAATACCACGAAGAAGACGGAGGCATCCAGCATGGGCTTGGCCACAAGCCACGCGTTGCCCAGGAACGTCCCGCGCTGCGAGCCCAGCGCCCTGGCGCGGGCATCCGCCCAGACGAAATGGCGCCGCTGCCACAGCCTGCGGGTGTAGACGGGCAGTGAGGGGCGCTTCCCGACCGGCCGCAGCTCGGCCAGCTCCAGCACGCTGACGGAGTCGCCGGCGTCGTCGTCGCGCCACGACTGCTTGTCCAGCCAGGCCATGCCCGCCATATCAGGCGACTCGCTCATCGCAGCTCCTCGTACATCTCGGCGTTACGGGTCCCATTCTTCTCCCACGTGGGCAGCCGAGCGGTTGTCCGCGCGGTCCCTGCGGCAGGGTCGTGGTCCGGGTCGCCGGTCGCCATCGCCGTCAGGATCCGGGCGAGCGCCTCGGCGTCACCCGGTGGGAAGGAGCGGCCGCAACCAGGCTCGGTCACCTCTGCCAGGGCCGGGAGGGCGGAGGCGACCACCGGGCGGCCCAGCGCCATCGCGGTGAGAGGCTTCATCGGCGTCACCATCCGGCACACCGGCGTGTCCAGCCGGGGAACGCAGAAGACGTCGAGCGCCTGGTACCAGTCCAGGGCCAGGCGGCGGTCCACCCGTCCGGGCAGGGCGCAGACGCCCGCCCCCAGCTCCAGATCCGCGGCCAGGGCGGCGAGCCCGGGGCGGCTTACGCCGTCGCCCACAAGGGCGCAGCGCACGTCCGTCCCTTGCTCGCGGCACCGCGCCACCGCCCGCAGGAGAACCTCGAAGCCCTCGTAGTCAACGAGCGAGGACACGCTGCCCACCCAGAAGCCGGCCCGGGGCAGGCCCAGCGCCTCCCGGGCGTCGGCCGGCAGCAGGCGGGGCGCCTCCAGGACCGAGGCCTCCACGGCGTTGGGCACGATGGAGATCCGCTCCGCCGGGATGCCGCGGGCTATGAGGTCCTCCCGCTGCACCCGGGACAGGACGACGACCGCGTCCGCCCCCATGGCCATCTCCGTCTCTTTGGCGCGCAGCGTGGAGAAGCGCTCCGAGGCGAGGGCCTCGGCCTCCTGCGCGGCGGGGCGCCGCGCCACCCAGGTGTACTCCAGGACGCCCCGCATCTCGTAGACCCACGGCAGGCCGTAGGACCGGGCCACGGCCCCGGTGACGAGCGCGTTCTGGTAGTTCGTCGTCGTGTGCAGCACGTCGGGGCGGAACTCCTCGACCTCCCGAGCCAGCAGACGAGTCATCTGCACCAGGCGGGCGGCGGGCGTCGGCGCCAGGCGGGCGGGGAGCAGCCTGCGGTAGCCGACGCCGTCCACCCGGTCCTCGCGCGCGGCGCCCACCAGGCCCACGGTGACCGGGTACCCGATACGGGTCACCGCCCTCGCCTCGATCCCGGCCGCGACCTGCGAGCGCAGGACCGCGTGGGAGCGCACGGCGTAACCGGACTGCGTGCGCGGCAGCGAGTTCGTCAGGACGTGAAGCACCCGCGGGCGCGCTCCCCGCACCGGCCCCGACCAGGCGGGGGAGGGGACGACGGCGGGAAGCGCGAAGCCCGGCCCCATCGCCGCCATCTCCGAACGCAGGCGCGCCCGCTGGGCCCGGGCCCGGGGCACGCCGTCGAGCACGCGGACCGCCCGGGAGAGGTGCCCGCGGGACCACAGCTCGCGGGCCCGCACCGACGGGCCGGCCGTCTCCACGCCCCCGGGGACCAGGGCGGCATCGCCCAGCTGCACCGCCAGCTCGGCGGCCACCCGGCGCCCCAGGGCGGAGCCCGGCGCGGCGGCGGCCAGCGCCTGCGCGGCCGCGCGCGGCCGGTCGGCGACGAACTCCGCCAGCGCGTGGCGCACGGCGGTCGGCCCGGCCCCCGCGCCGACCAGTCGGGACATCACCGCCCTGGTAGGGGCCGGCAGTCGTCGGAAGGTCTGCACCGCCAGCAGCAGCGGGTCCTCGGCCAGGTGCCGCCAGGCCGTGTCGCCGAGCAGGGACACGTTCCGGAGGCGTTGCAGGTCAGGCATGAGCGGTCCTCTCCAGAACGGCCTCGTAGCGGTCGAGCAGCGCGGAGCAGGAGGCGTGCGCCTCCAGCCACGGCCCGCCGCCCGTGACGACCAGGCGGTCGCGGTCCGCTGCGAGCTCCTGCCACAGACGGGCCAGTGCGGCCGGGTCCTGCGGTGGCACGACGTCGCCGCTGCGGGACGCCTTCACGATGCGGCCGGCGGCACCCGCCGCCGCGACGCTCACGTGCCGCCCGGTCGCCATGACCTCATAGAGCTTGGAGGGGACCGTCAGCTCCATGGAGGGCCAGTCCTGCAGGGACACGAGGACGGAGTCCGCCCACGCGTAGTGAGCCGCCACCCGATCGGCGGGAACCATCGGCAGGATCTCCACGGGGGCTCCCAGCTCCTCCGCCTCGCAGCGCGTCGGGGCCAGGTCCGCTCCCTCGCCCACGATCCGCAGGACCATTCGCGTGCCCTGCGCACGGGCGAGCGCGGCCGCGCGCACCGCGCTGCGCAGCCCCTGCGCCCGCCCCACGGTTCCCAGGTAGAGCACGTGGAGCGCCTCGTCCGGCTGCTCGCGCGGCACCGCTGGCAGGGCCCAGTCCCGGGGGACGGCGGTGTTGCGCACGGTCACCACACGGCCCATCCCGCGCCCGCGCAGGACCCGGGCGAAGGAGTCCGTCGTCGTCACGATGGCCGCCGCCTCGCGCTCCAGCCTCGTCACAACCGGTGGGATGGCGCCGCGGACGCCGCTCAGAGCCGCCCTTCGCACCCGCGACCATCGGCTGCCCGCACGGCCCGGGGAGGACCCCCAGTCGGCGGCCGAGGCGAGGATGTCCGGCCAGGCGTCGCGCAGCTCGACCACGACGGGCCGCCGCAGGCCTCGCCCCAGGGCGAGGGCCGCCGGCAGCGTCGGCAGTCCCGGGACCGAGCCGACAATGACGTCGGGCCGGTTGGCCCCCGCGAAGCGGCGCAGCCCCAGGCGCAGCGCGTGCGCGGCCGCAACGGCCTGGTCGGCGCCGCGGCCGCCCAGGCCCGCGTCATAGGGGCGGAAGGCCGTTCGGTGTATCAGGGCTCCGGACGCGTCGCGGTGGATGGTTCCGGGGGCGTACGTCGCAGAGCTCTCCAGGAGGCGGCCGGCGGGGTAGTGGGGGGAGGGGGTCAAGACCGCCAGCTCGTGCCCGCGTGCCGTCAGCCCCTCGGCCAGCCAGCGCCAGCGCCTCTGCGGAGCCCCGATCTCCGGGGCCCAGTAGTGGCTCAGCACAAGGACTCGCACGGGGTCACCTCCCCGACCGTGGACGGTGGAAGGGGCTCGGTGCCCTGACGAGCACCGGCATGTGCAGGTAGGCGAGCAGGATCAGGGCCGTCCCGGCCACCGGCAGCCATGACATGCGGCGGGAGCGCAGGTCGACTGCGGCCATGGCGCAGCACGCCAGGGCCGTCCCGCTCACCAGCAGCGCCGAGCCCCAGTGCGGCCATCCTGCGGAGACCATGCGCTGGTAGACGTGCAGCTTGTGCGGCTCGTACCAGCGCTGCCCGGCGTGCACCCGCAGCCACAGCGTGTATCCCGCGTCCGCCACCAGCACGAGCAGCGGTGCCACGGAGACGTCCGCCGGCGCGCCGCCGGCAAGGCAGACCGTCGCCGCGAAGGACCACGCCCCGCCCAGGGCGTAGGAGCCCGAGTCTCCCAGGAACACCCTGGCCCGGGGCGCGTTGAAGGGCAGGAACCCCAGGCACGCCCCCGCCACGACGACCATGACGAATCCCAGACCGGGCACCGGCACGACAAGGGAGACCGCCACGAACCACGCGGCCGCGACCACGGCGTGGCCGCCGGCCAGGCCGTTGGCCCCGTCCATGAAGTTCGTGACGTTGACCAGCCCCGCCGAGCACACGGCGACCGCCGGAGCCAGCCACACCGACGCCCCGAACTCCAGGCACGCCCCCAGGCCCAGCAGCAGCCCCAGGCCGAGCTGCAGCCCGAAACGGGTCAGGGCGGGGAGGAAGTAGAGGTCCTCGGCCAGGCCGACCAGCGCGAAGGCGAGAATCGTGCCGAGTCCCAGCATGATGACGTCGAAGCGCGCCGACATGTGGGGCAGGCCGTCCAGGCTGAAGGCGATCAGGGGCGCGGTCCAGACGCTGAGCGAGGCCGCCAGGACGACGGCGAGCCCGCCCCCGCGCGGGATCGGGCGCTCGTGCAGGGAGCGGCCCCCGGGGATATCAATGACATGGGCCCGCCGCAGCAGCGGGATCGCCGACGCCGTCAGCAGCGCGGACAGGACGGCGGCGTTGAGCAGGCCGATGACAAGGGCGGCCCTCATGCCTGCACTCCCGATCGCGACGAGGCCTCCAGCCACCGGCGGACGAGCTCGTCGTGCTTCCCGGCGCGGGTCAGGTCGCGGAGGTTGTCGATCACCTTCAGCATGCTCATGGGAACGGGGGGCACCTGCGCCTGCGAGACGAGCGGGTGGGACGGCCGGATATCCTCCTCGCCGACGCCGAACAGGCGCTCGCTGAGCTTCTCCCCGGGGCGTGCGTGGGTGTAGACCACGGGCGCGTCGGTGTAGCCCAGAAGGGTGGCGAAGCGCCGGGCGATCTCCTCGATATTGTGCGGCTGCCCCATGTCCAGTACCAGGACCTCGCCGGAGCGGCCCAGCGCGCCCGCCTGGAGGACCAGCTGGCAGGCCTCGTCCACGCTCATGAAGAAGCGCTCCATGTGGGGATCCGTGATGGTCATGGGCAGTCCGCGCTCCAGCTGGGAGGCGAAGGTCAGCAGCGCGGAGCCGCGCGAGCCCAGCACGTTGCCGAAGCGCACGGACATGAAGCGGCGGTCCTCGGCCACGGTCCGTCCCACCGCGGAGGTGAGCCGTTCCGCCATCCGCTTGGAGTAGCCCAGGACGCACTCGGGGTCCGCCGCCTTGTCCGTGGAGATGTTGATGAAGCGCCGCACCTCGGAGGCGGCCGCCGCCCTGAGCAGGTCCTGGGTGACGGCGACATTGGTGAGGAAGGCCTCTTCCGGGAAGCGCTCGGTCAGGGTGAGGTGCTTGAGCGCCGCCGCGTGAAAGACGATGGTCGGGCGCATCTGGGCGAAGACGGACTCGATGAGCCCCGGTGTCCGCAGGTCGCCCAGGATCAGGTCCGGGGAGTCGAGCATGGCCCTGCCGTCCAGGGACAGCTGGACCGCGTGGAGCGCGGACTCGTCGCGGTCCACCATGACGAGCCGCTCTGGGCTGTACCTGAAGATCTCACGGCACAGCTGGGATCCGATCGAGCCGCCCGCTCCGGTGACCAGGATCCGCTCGCCCATGAGGTACCTGCCGATGGCGTCCACATCCGTGTCGATGGCCCGTCGTCCCAGCAGGTCCTCGATCTCCAGAGGGCGGAACACCTGCGTTCCGCGGATCTGGGAGGCTCCGGGGCGGCGGGAGGCCGCCGCGCCCATGAGCTCCCGCGTGGAGGGCATGACCCGGATGTCGAGTCCCAGGGTGTGGGCGTGGCGGACGACCTCGTCCACCCGCTCCGGCGTCGCCGAGGGGACTGCCAGGAGGACCAGGTCGGCACGGGTCTCCTTGGCGATCTGGCCCAGCGCCCGCCATGGGCCGAGGACCCGTACCCCGCTGATGCGCAGGTGGCGCTTGGCCTGGTCGTCGTCGAGGATCGCGACCGGCTCGAAGGCGGAGTCCCGGTCGTCCTGCATGAGGCTGACCGCCTGGGCACCGCCGGAGCCCGCCCCCAGGATGATGGTGCGCCGCGCCCGGCGTCCCTCCGGGCGGCGCCGCAGGGCGATGTACTGGCGGAAGAACCAGCGCGATCCCAGGTGCAGCGTGAGCGCCACCGCGCCGGAGATGACCGCCCCGCTCGCCGGGATCAGGGGAAGGAAGTGGTAGTACTCCGCCAACGCCGTCACCATGGTGAGAAGCGCCGCGATGAACAGGTCGGAGAAAAGCAGCAGGGGGATCTCGTCGATCGTTCCGAACCGGGCCCGGCCCCGGAGGAAGAAGATGTAGAGGACAATCTGAAGGGCGACGGCGAACAGCGAGGCGATGCCGATGGCCGGGCCCGTCGTCGGCATCGAGTCGGCCTCGACGTTGAGCATCGCAACGATCGCCAGGGCGAGCACCCACATGGCGGAGTCCAGCGCGGGCGTCGTGCCGTGTGGCAGGTGCAGGCGGGAGCCGCCGACGTCCGCCGCCTGCCATGACTGCCGGGACAGGGACGGGGTCATGATGTCGCTCCGGCGTGCACCTTGAGCGCCCGCTTCATCCACCGGCGGCGGCGCGCCAGCTGCATCGTGATCGCGATGACTGCGCCGACCAGTGCCGCGGACCGGGGCAGCGGCCGCACCCCGATCAGGAGGTCCAGGGCGCTCATCCCGACGGCGTAGCCGATGCCGCCGACGGCGATGAAGGGCATGACCTTCATCGAGGCCCACGGGTAGTAGCGCCGCGTCACCAGCCAGGCGGTCGTCTGGACGATCAGCGCCGCCGCGACGCCTATGGCGAGGAGCCTGGGAAACAGGATGTGGCTGCTCGACAGCAGCGTCCGGGCGACCGTCGTCGTCAGCAGCCAGAGCGTCCATGAGGTGAGGTCCACGCGCAGGGCGCGGCTGTCACGGGGGAGGAAGAGCTCGAGCTCGCCCAGGCTCAGACCGTCGGGCATGGTGGGCGAGAGGGATCTGGATCGCGGTGCCACGATGACCCGAGACGGGGTTAGGCCAGGGGCGTCGCCGAGAGGCCCGCAGCTCGCCGGGTGCTCCCGGAGGGCCCGGCGGCCGCAGTGACTGCCGCCGTCGTGCAGCGCTGGACCGGGCGCGGTGCGATGACCGCCTCCGGGTGGGTGCCGTAGACGTCCATGACCTGCTTGTCCATGGGAAACCTCTGGTTGGCGGACTGCTCGGAAGGCTCTCGGGGGTAAGCCTCCGAATTCTCGGATTGCAGCAACCGTAGTTGCGGAGTACACCGAATCGCAACAAACAAGATAATGCCGGTGCGTCATAACCACGGTGGTCCGAGGGTGGTCTGAGGGCGGTCCGAGGCGACCGGGGCTCCTCACGGTCCCGCGGCCGGCCGCGACCGGCCGCGGGACCAGCCTTGGGACCGCCGTCGACCGCGCCCTCGCGCAGCCGGTATGCGGACCCGCCGTCTCGCGTCCCGGTTCGTCTCCGTACTCTTGGGGCATGACGGAGAAGCAGACCATCAAGCTCGCAGTGATCCCCGGGGACGGCGTCGGCAGGGAGGTCGTGCCCGAGGGGCTCAAGGTCCTGGCCGCCGCCCTGGAGGGGACCGGCGTCGGGGTCGCCACCACCGACTTCGATCTCGGCGCCGACCGCTGGCACCGCACCGGCGAG
>ERZ772968.782-NODE-782-length-15650-cov-11.774800_pt1 | contig 15650 bp, 9 predicted proteins | sample MGYA00580674_ERZ772968 | MGnify/ENA primary metagenome ERZ772968 (study PRJEB29015, sample SAMEA2737940) | human oral metagenome | biome: human oral; feature: human-associated habitat; material: dental | place: China | collected 2138 ...
TGGTGGCGATCAGCGCCGAGAGAAGCCTGGAGATGGTGGTGGGCTTGTTGGGGATTCTGAAGGCAGGTGGAGCTTATGTGCCGGTGGATCCGGAGTATCCGCAGGACAGGATCGCGTACATGCTGGGAGACAGTGCGGCGCCGGTGCTGCTGACGCAGAGACGTCCGGTGGGGAGCCTACCGAGTACTGCGGCCAGAACACTGTTGCTGGATGAAGAGAAGACGTATGCGGAGCAGCCGCAGACGAATCTAGACAGGCAGACGGTGGGAGCTACGTCGAGGAACCTGGCGTACGTGATCTACACCTCGGGCTCGACGGGCCTCCCCAAGGGGGTGATGGTTGAGCATCGGAGCTTGGCAAACTTGGTATTTTGGCATTGTTCGTCATTCCAGGTCAAGAAAGGAAGTGTGTCATCCAGCCTTGCGGGGACAGGCTTTGATGCTTCGACCTGGGAGCTTTGGCCCAGCCTGTGCGTGGGCGGAGCCATATGCCTGTTGCCGGCCGGGAAGGCACATGACCCCGAGGCCATGCTCGGTTGGTGGCAGGAACAGACGCTGGATGTAAGTTTTCTGCCTACGCCGTTGGCTGAGTTGGCCATGGCACGAAACATGGTGCCTAGGGGATTGGACGTTCTTCTAGTAGGAGGCGACCGATTGAACGTTCGTCCAGGAATGCATGTCCCCTACAGGTTGATTAACAACTATGGTCCGACTGAGAACACGGTGGTGGCGACTTCGGGTGTCGTGAGGCCAGCAGATGGGGATGAGGAGGAGATTTCCATAGGACGCCCGATAGCGAACACGAGGATCTATATCCTGGATGAGCGAGGCCAGCCGGTGCCGCTCGGAGTGGCAGGCGAGATCCACATCGGTGGTGAGGGTGTAGCCCGGGGCTACCTGAACCGACCGGAACTGACGGCAGGGCGTTTCGTGAAGGATCCGTTTGTCGGCGAGGAAGGTGCCCGGATGTATCGAACGGGCGATCTGGGTCGTTGGAGAGAGGACGGCACGATCGAGTACCTGGGCAGGAACGACGAGCAGGTCAAGATCCGGGGTTTCAGGATAGAGCTTGGAGAGATCGAGGCCAGGCTTCTTGAATTGCCAGCGGTGCGGGAGGCCGTAGTGCTGGCACGAGAGGACGTCCCCGGAGACAGGCGGCTGGTAGCGTACTGGACGCAGGGCGATAAAGAGCAGGAACTGGAAGTCGAGTCGTTGCGGGAGCACCTGAAGGCGGAGCTGCCGGGGTACATGGTGCCGTCGGCGTTCGTCAGGCTCGAAGCGATGCCGCTCACGCCCAACGGCAAGGTGGACAGGAAGGCGTTGCCGGCGCCGGATGCGAGCGCCTTGGTAGCCAGGGAGTACGAAGCACCGCAAGGTCAGACTGAAGAATTGCTGGCCGGTATCTGGCAAGAATTGCTGGGCGTCGAGAAGGTGGGTCGGCACGACAGCTTCTTCGATCTGGGCGGGCATTCGCTGCTCATCACTCAGGTCGTCTCGCAAGTGAACGAGAAACTGGGTGTGGATGTACCGGTAAGGATGCTGTTCGAGCACAGCACCTTGAAGGATCTTGCAGATGTCATAGATGCTAGGAATACCGAGGGAAGACAAGATGGCCCGGCCGACCAGGTTGCCTTGGTGAATCTGGATGATGAAGTCGTGTTGGACTCCACAATTCACGTATCCGAGGCATTGGCTCCAGCCGTTTCCCTGAATGATGCCCGCTCGGTCCTTCTGACGGGGGCGACAGGTTTCCTGGGGGCGTTCCTGCTGAGAGACCTCGTCCAGCGATCCAGGGCTCAGGTGTATTGCTTGGTCCGTTCTGATGATGAGACCCTGGCCATGGAACGAATCGTTCAAGGCCTGGCGAAGTACGATCTGTGGGATGAGTCGATGCGTGAACGTATCGTTCCAGTATGTGGCGATCTGGGGAAACCCATGCTTGGACTTGATCCGGTACGGTTTAAGTCCCTGGCCGATGATGTCGATCTGATCGTGCATAATGGGGCCTGGGTGAATTTCCTCTACCCCTATGAGGTGTTGAAGGACGCCAATGTTCTCGGAACGCAGGAAGTGCTCCGTCTGGCAACGCGGATTCGTCTGAAGCCGGTTCACTATGTCTCAACGCTCTCGGTGTTTCCCGCTCATGAGCACATGCGGAGAATCACGGAATCGACGGAGCCAGTTTCATGGCAGGGGTTGCAAGGAGGTTATTCGCAAAGCAAGTGGGTGGCAGAGAAACTGATGTTCCTGGCCGCTGAGCGAGGTATCCCTGTCTATATCCATCGACCTGGGTCTATTTCCGGGGATACACTTCATGGTGTATGTCCCACGCATGATTTAATCTTTAGATTGATGAAGACATGCGTCGAACTCGGCATGGCGCCGGATCTGGGCGATTTCATCAACATGGCGCCTGTAGATTATGTCAGTGCTGCCATTGTCCAGCTGGCCAGGCAATTGCCAGGAGGGAAAGTATCGTCCTCGCCACAGGTATCACATCTTGTCAATCCTCATAGGATCTCATCGAATCGATTCTATGAGATGGTCAGTGGTCTAGGGTATCCGGTGAAGCTCGTTCCTGCGGACCAGTGGTATCCGGCAATGCTGACAGCGGCCAGACGTTCCGAGGAACATGCCCTGTATCGATTCTTGCCGATACTGTCCGGAGCGAAGGGAGATGAGCCGTCTGATGACGGAACGACGGCCCAGGAAATGCACCAACCTGAATACGAGTGTGGGCAGACACAGGTGGCCCTCGAGGGATCCGGGATTGTCTGTCCTGAATTGGATGAAGAGCTGCTTGCTTTGTATTTCGAGTACTTTGTACGCACGGGGTTCCTGCATCACAGGAATAGGTAGTTGTATAGAGGTCTGGCCAACGCCATGGCGATCAAGGTGGTGGCCTCGTCAGACCGTAGACTTTCCCCTGACAGAGGATCACTCGAAACTATGGACTTCGACCAAGGAGCCTCCTCGATACCCGGGACGGTTCAGTTCATCAATCATGTTTTTCAACAGGCCCACACACTCACGAACCCCGCCCAAGATCCTTCCCCCGCCCACTCCACGCCCGCCGCAGCCGCCGCTTGATGAAGCGGGCAGGGGAGACGGCCGCGGCCAGTCGCGCATCCACCAAGTCCGGCTCGCCGCAGGCGCGGGCGGCAATCATCTCGGCGCCAATGGCGGCATAGAGCGCCCCTCGACCCGCCATGCCGGTCAGCAGGTACAGGCCTTCGCGCTGCGGCATCGGCAGCCGATCGTTGCGTGCCAGGTCGTCGGCCCGGGCGGCAATGGCCGCCAGGTCCGGCGCCGGGCCGATCATCGGCAGGTTGTCGCGCAGCTGCAGGCGCTCGCCAATGGCACTGGGCTGCCAGGATTCGGGCCGCTCCAGAAAGGCCCTGACATCCGGGTCTTCGTCGCTGTCGGCTTCGCCTGCCTGCAGCCAGTGCGCGTGCACTTCTTCCGAGCGCAGCCAGAAGCTGCCGGGCCGCGTCAGCACCAGGCCGCGGCCGCTGGTCATGGGCAACAGGGCAGGGTGGCCGGGGTCTTCATCCGGGGGGCCGCCATCGGCCCGCGCCAGCCACACCTGGGCGGCACTCAGCCGCAGGCGGCCATGGTCAGCCTCCTGCATGCCGGCCAGCGTCAGGGCCTGTTCACGGCAGGCCAAGACCACCACATCGGCATCGGCCACGTTGTTCCCCTGGTCATCGACAACCCGCCAGCCGGTCTCCGTGGCATCCACCCGGCCAACGGTGATACCCAGGCGCACGCTCACCCCCGGGCGCTGCAGCACCGCCTGCCACCACCGCCGGGGCGAGACGGCCGCACAGTCGGGAAACCAGACCCCCCAATCCCCTTGGGGACTTTCTTCCACCCGCGCCACGGCCCTGTCCACCGGCGCCACGCAGCGCTCGGCCCGCGTCCGGTCCATCAGCTGCAGCCGCCCGCAGACTTCAAAGGCCGGAACCAGATCGGCCGCCGGCCCGGCACGCAGGCGGCCATGCAGCTGCATGGCCTGCACCAGCAGGCGGCTGCGCAGGTCGAAATCGGGCGTCAGGCCCGGATGCTGGGCAATCAGCGGCAGACCCGCCACCGCGCCCCCCAGCCGGTCGCGCGCTTCCAGCACCTGCACCTGCCAGCCCCGGCGCGAGAACGCTTCGGCACTGGCACAGCCCGCCAGCCCGCCTCCGATGATCACCACCTGCTTCATCCGTTGGCCCGTCCCGGTTCCATTTTTCGTCGTGGCCCAGCAACCCGACACGATCCATGCTAGTCTGCCGGGGTTTTCCCGGATAGGAGTCAACACTGCCATGGATCGTGCCCACGTAACAGTCGTCGAACATCCGCTGGTCCAGCACAAGCTTACGCTGATGCGCAAGGTCGAGACCAGCACCAACAACTTCCGCCGGCTGCTGAGCGAACTCAGCGCCCTGCTGGCCTACGAAGTGCTGCGCGACATGCCGATGCACGAGGTGACCATCCAGACCCCCCTCGAAACCATGCAGTCGGGTCTGATCGACGGCAAGAAGCTGTGCCTGGTCTCCATCCTGCGGGCCGGCAGCGGCATTCTGGACGGCTTTCTCAGCGTCGTGCCCGGCGCCCGGGTAGGTCACATCGGGCTGTACCGCGATCCCGAAACGCTGCAGGCCGTCGAGTACTACTTCAAGATGCCGCCGGACATGGGCGGGCGTGACGTGATCGCCGTCGACCCGATGCTGGCCACCGGACACTCGGCCGTGGCGGCCATCAGCCGCATCAAGGAAACCAACCCGCGCTCCATCAAGTTCGTCTGTCTGCTGGCCGCGCCCGAGGGCATCGAGACCCTGCAGAATGCCCACCCGGACGTGCCCATCTTCACGGCCGCCATCGACCGCTGCCTGAACGACCACGGCTACATCCTGCCGGGTCTGGGTGACGCCGGCGACCGGATCTTCGGCACGAAGTGACCCTGTCTCCCACCGGACGGCTCGCCCCGTCCGGTCCCTCCTTCCGATCATTCTCCATTCCATGACCCAATCCTCTTTCGACTTCGATCTCTTCGTCATCGGTGGCGGCTCGGGCGGCGTGCGCGCGGCCCGCATCGCAGCCCAGCACGGTGCGCGTGTGGGCATTGCCGAGGGCTTCCGCTACGGCGGCACCTGCGTCATCCGCGGCTGCGTGCCCAAGAAGCTGCTGGTATACGCGTCGCGCTTCCCGCAGAGCTTCGAGGAAAGTCGGGGCTTCGGCTGGAATGTGCCCCCGGCCACCTTCGACTGGGAAAAGCTCGTCGCCGCCAAGAATGCCGAGATCACGCGGCTGGAAGGCGCCTATTCCGCCAACCTGGACAAGGCCGGCGTGAAGCGCTTTGCCGGCCACGCCCGCTTCCTGGGCCCCAACCGGCTGGCCATCGACACGCCTGAGGGTCGCCAGGAAGTGACGGCGAAGGAGGTGCTCATTGCCACCGGTGGCGAACCGGTCATGCCCGAGGACCTGCCCGGTGTGGAGCTGGCCATCAGCTCCAACGAGGTCTTTGACCTGCCCGTGTTCCCGAAGCGGATCGCGGTGGTGGGCGGCGGCTACATCGGGGTGGAATTTGCCGGCATCTTCCATGGTCTGGGTGCGAAGGTCACGCAGATCCATCGGGGCCCGCGGGTGCTGCGCGGCTTTGACGTGCAGATGGCGGACCTCATTGTCGAGACCTACCGTGACAAGGGCATCGACATGCGGATGAACACCACGCTCAAGCGTCTGGACCGGCAGCCGGATGGTTCCATCCGCATCACGCTGAACGACGACAGCACGCTGGACGTGGACCAGGTGCTGATCGCCACCGGACGCCGGCCGGCCACCCGCAACCTGGGTCTGGAAACGGTGGGCCTGGAGACGGGCAAGGCTGGCGAGATCCGCGTGGACGAGCTCTCGCGCACCCAGGTGCCCGGCATCTACGCCGTGGGCGACGTGACCAACCAGGTCAGCCTCACGCCGGTGGCCATCCGCCAGGGCCACGCCTTTGCCGACACCACCTATGGCAAGAAACCCTGGGTGGCGGACCTGGACTTCATTCCCACGGCCATCTTCTCCACGCCGGAGCTGGGCACGGTGGGCCTGAACGAGGAGCAGGCGGTGGAACGCTGCGCCGTGGTGGATGTCTACCGCAACAGCTTCCGCACGCTCAAGGCCACGCTCTCGGGCACCCAGGAGCGAGTCCACCAGAAGATCCTGGTGGATGCCAGCAGCGATCGCGTTCTGGGCGTGCAGCTGCTGGGCCCGGACTCGGCCGAGGTCATCCAGGTGATGGCCACGCTGCTGTGCATGGGCGTGACCAAGCGCGATCTGGACCAGACCATGCCGCTGCACCCCAGCAGCGCCGAGGAACTGGTGACGATGCGCACGGTGGCCCAGCGCCACATCCGGAAGCCGGCCCAGTAAAAGGGACGAACAGGGGCGGCCAAGTCCGCATCGATGGCCCCGAAACAGGGCTGTCGAAGGGCGCTTCCGTCCCTTCCTGAGACCATGCCGGCCCGCGATCCATTCACGATCCGTATGGTGTCGGCGGGCACGTATCGTGGCCACCCCTGTGGCCGGCAAGACATCGCGCCGACCGGCAGTCGGCCGATGTCGGTCGAATAGACGGCGGGCAGCAGACTTCTGCCCACAAACTGGCATCCTCCCTGCAAGTAAGTCCCTGAAAGCTTGCCCGGGAGCCTCTTGTGCCAATCACCGGTACCGACATCGATGCCAGCCACCTGGCAATCCTGCGGGAGATCCGCCAACCCATCCTGATCGCGCTCAACCGGAGCTTCCGCAATGCCTACGTGGCCGTGGTGGACGGGCTGATCGAGCGCATCGTCGAGGAGACCAACTGGGAAAAGCAGGATCAGCTCAACGTGGCGCTGGACATCCTGCGCAACGGCAAGGCCAGCATCGAGCAGCAATTCGAGGTCGGCTGTGCCCGCAGCTGGAAGGAACGCACCGGTGTCGCTTCCGACGGCAGCTACAGCACCCCTGAAACCACCATCATCCAGGACGAGCCGCCGACGCTGCGCCTGGTGGACGATGACACCATGCGCGACCAGCTGCTGGTCGCACGCATCTCGGCCCGTGCCCGCCGCCGGATGGACGAGGAGCTGGCCGACGGCCTGCGCGCCCGCTTCGGTGCACTGCTGCAGCAGGACTGGTTTGCCGAGAACGAATACCCGATCGCGCCGGACATCATCTTCGAGGTGCTGCGCGGCATTCTGACCCAGCACCAGGTGCGCCCCGGTGACGGCACGGCATCGTTCCTGCTGGACCTGTTCGAGCCCAAGTTCACGGTCGAACTGATCGAGCTGTACCAGGACGTGAACCGCAGGCTCATCGCCTACGGCATCCTGCCCGAGTTGCGCTACAGCATCTCCAAGTCCCGCGCCTCCCAGTACATCAGCGGCGAGCATGACGACCCGCTGGGCGAGGGCGCCGAACACGATGAGCACGGCGGTCGCGGCAACGGTCGCGGGGGCAGGGCAAACGGCCACGGCGTGATCGACGTCTCCGAGGCCGAGATCGGCCAGTGGGCCGACCAGATCGGCAGCGGTAGCGAACAGAGCCCGGCCATGCTGGCCCAGGCCACCCGCTATCTGGCCGATCCGCGCAACTTCGGCAACGACGCCCAGATGGCCGCCCACAAGCAGGCCACCTCCGACCAGCTGATGGCCGTGCTGAGCGAGCTGCAGGCCCGTACCGAGGAAGCCAATAGCCCCGAGGCCGTCGGTACGGTGATGCAGGAGGTGCGCCAGCAGTCCTCGGCCGCCGCCCAGACGCACGGCTCGCCGCTGGATCGGCTGATCATCGAGACGGTTGCCCAGGTTTTCCAGCTGGTCTACGAGGACGACGCCATCGCCAACGCCATCAAGCAGCAGCTGCTGCGGCTGCAGGTGGCAGCGTTCAAGGCCGCACTGCTGGACGCCAGCTTCTTTGCGCGCCCCGACCACCCGATGCGCCGTTTCGTCGACCGGCTGGCCCAGATGGGCTCCGACCCGGACTTCGAGACCGAACCCGGCTCACCGCTCGTCAAGGACGTCGAGGACCTGGTGACCTGGGTGCTGAACAATTTCGAGCGCGAACTGGTGGTGATCGGCGAGGCCCTGGACCGTGCCGAGCGCATCATTGCCGACGAGACGGCACGCCGCGACGCCCGACTGGAAAAGATTGCCGAAGCCGCCAGCCGGGCAGAGCGCATCGACCTGCTGCGCCAGGAGATCCGCGACGGCATGCGTGCGCGGCTCACGGGCGGCCAGATCCCGGAATGCATCCAGCACTTTGCCGAGCATTCGTGGACCGAGGTGATCGTGCGACTGCGCGACGGCACGGGCGAGCTGCCATTTGACGAGGCCCGCGCCCAGCGCGTGCTGGAAACGCTGCTGTGGAGCGTGCAGCCCAAGAAGGCCACCGAGATCAGCGAACTGGCCCGCACGCTGCCCCAGATGATTGCCGACCTGTCGCGCGGCATGGCCTTCATCGCCATGCCGGGCACCGAGCGTGAGGCCTTCCTGAAGACCCTGATGACCTGCCACGGCCAAGTCATCCAGCAGAGCAAGAACCGTCCTGTGACGCCCGTTGCCTGTCCGAGCGCCGCTGCACCGGCCGCCAGAACGGCAGGCGCAGCCGGGCAGGGCATGCCGGCAGGTCAGGGCGCGCAGGCCACGAACGGGCAGGGCATGTCCGCCCTCGCCGCTTTGGCCAAGAATTCGGCCAAACAGCCGGTTCCAGCCCAGCAAACGGCTGGAAAGAACGCCGCCAATGCCGACGACTACGATCAGGCCTGGGACGAGATCACCCGTGCCGGCCTGAAGAACGGCGACGAGATCGAGCGCGACCACGAAGGCGAGACCCGGCGCTACAAGCTGGGCTGGGTCAGCCCCTCAGCCACGGTCTTCATCTTCTCGCGCTATCCGCGCGAGCACTGGACCGTCAATCGCCGCGAACTGCATGAGCTGATGGCCAGCAAGCAGGTACGCGTCATTCGCAAGACGGCATCGGTTGCGGCCGCCATCGACGCGCTGCAGGCAGCCTGAGACCGCCCGCAGCGTTCATCCGGATCCCGGTTGTCACGCGAGAAGCACCGCAGCAACCGGATGATTCGTGTGCCTCGCAGGACGAAACAGAGAGCAGGCCGGTCATCATGCCCACGAACCCTTGGTAGAACCCATAATTTGACATAATAACCATTATGCGAAGATCTAAACAAGCATGACTCCTCGAAACGGTAGGCAACCGCATCGTTTAACATCACTATATGATAGGTACCGTGACGCCGCTCTATAGGAGCAGCCGCTTGGCACCCGATCATCTGCTCGCTCAGCTTCCCAACCCGCACAGGCTTCCATCATGAAAACTTCGTCTTGCCGTCGCATCCTGTTGGTCGTGGTGTCCACCGCCGTGGTCCTGGCTGCCTGCACCAAGTCAGCTGACCAGCCCAAGCCTGCCGCTGACATGCAGCCGACCAAGGTGGTCATCGGGCTGGACGACAACTTCCCGCCGATGGGCTTTCGCAACGAGAAGAACGAGCTGGTTGGCTTCGACATCGACATGGCCCGAGAGGCTGCAAAGCGCATGGGCGTTCAGGTCGAGTTCAAGCCAATCGACTGGAACGCCAAGGAAGCCGAGCTGATCGGCAAGCGGGTTGACGCGCTCTGGAACGGTCTGACGATCACCGAGAAGCGCAAGCAGAACATCGCGTTCACGCCGCCGTACATGCAGAACCACCAGATCATCATCGTCAAGCGTGGCTCGCCCATCGGTAACAAGAGCGGCCTGGCGGGCAGGATCGTGGGCGCACAGGACGGCAGCAGCGCTGTCGATGCCATCGAGGCTGATGCCAAGGTTTCCAAATCCTTGAAACAGCTGAAGAAATACGGCGACAACGTAACGGTGCTGCTGGATCTGGACGCCGGCCGGCTGGACGCCGCCGTGCTGGACGAAGTGGTGGGCCGCTACTATGTGGCGAAGAAACCCTTCGCCTACGTGGTGCTGGAAGAGGACTTCGGCACCGAGGATTATGGTGTGGGCCTTCGCAAGGAAGACACCGCGCTGCAGGAGAAGCTCTCTGCCGCGCTCGAGAGCATGAAGAAGGATGGCAAGGCCGGGCAGATCGCCAAGACCTGGTTCGGCAAGGACATCATCCGCTGAGAAATGCTTAAGGAATTCGTGCTCCTCATCAAAATGACAACCAACCGATTGATTGCCTAGAGACGCCCAAAACAGACCGACCAGTTCCGGTAGGCATTGCTCACCACCAGCACTAGGCCGCTTCGCTTTCCGATAGACTTCCTCGACGGAGGCATTGACACCTACAGCAGGTTGGTTCTGTGTCTCGGGCCTTTTCATTCCACCACTACCTCACGAGACGACTGCAGCATTGGACTATATCCTGAGCATTCTCGGACCCCTGGGCGAAGGCTCGCTGATCTCGCTTGAGCTGTTCTGCATCACGCTGCTACTGTCCATTCCGCTGGGTGTGGCGCTGGCACTGATGCGGCTTTCCCGCCACCGCTGGCTGGGTGTCACGGTCAGTGGCTACCTGTGGCTTATGCGGGGCACGCCGCTGATGCTACAGCTGCTGTTCATCTACTACGCGCTGCCACTCTTGCCGGGCGGTGGCATCCAGCTGCCGGACTTTCCGGCGGCCGTGGTGGCCTTTGCACTCAACTACGCGGCCTACTTCGCCGAGATCTTCCGGGCCGGCATCCAGTCCATCGACCGCGGACAGTACGAAGGAGCGAAGGTGCTGGGGATGAGCTACCCGCAGACGATGCGCCGCATCGTGATGCCGCAGGTGATCCGCCGCGTGCTGCCGCCGCTGTCCAACGAGTTCATCACGCTGGTCAAGGACACGTCACTCATCTACGTGCTGGCGCTCAACGACCTGCTTCGGGCTGCCCGGGGCATCGTGCAGCGTGACTTCACCATCACGCCCTTCATCGTGGCGGCCGTGTTCTACCTGCTGATGACGCTGCTGCTGACCTGGATGTTCCAGTCCCTCGAAAAACGCTATGCCAGTCACGACGCCTGAATCCATGGCCCCCCTGCCCGGCTCGACGGCCCCTGCCGGCCCTTCCGGCGCCGCCTCGGCAATGATCGATGCCCACGACCTGCACAAGCGCTTCGGGTCGCTGCAGGTCCTGAGCGGCGTGTCGCTGCGCATCGACCAGGGCGAGGTGGTGGCGCTGATCGGCCCCTCGGGTTCGGGCAAGAGCACGCTGCTGCGCTGCCTGAACCACCTGGAACTCGTCGACCAGGGCGAGATCCGCATCAATGGCGAGACCCTGGTGGCCAATGACGCCCAGGGACGCGCCCGCTACGTGTCCGAATCCGAAGTGCGCCGCATCTGTCGCCGCATGGGCATGGTGTTCCAGCATTTCAACCTGTTCCCGCACTTCACGGTGCTGGAAAACCTCATTGAGGCACCCATCACGGTCAAGGGCATGAAGCGCGACGAGATCGTGCCGCACGCCGAGGAGCTGCTTCGCAAGGTCGGACTCTTCGACAAGCGCAACGCCTACCCGGGGCGTCTGTCCGGCGGCCAGAAGCAGCGCGTGGCCATTGCCCGGGCACTGGCCATGGAACCGGACATCATGCTGTTCGACGAGCCCACCTCGGCACTGGATCCGGAGCTGACGGGCGAGGTGCTGCGCACGATGCGCCAGCTGGCCCAGGAACACATGACGATGCTGGTGGTCACGCACGAGATGGCTTTCGCCCGCGAGGTGGCTCACCGGGTCTGCTTCATGGACAAGGGCCAGATCGTCGAGGAGCGCGCGGCACGGGCCTTCTTCGAGGACCCGCACCATGAACGGGCACGCGCCTTCCTGGAGCACGTGCTCTGAGTGTCGTCAGGCCCCGGAAACCTTCCGGGTGCATTCGGCACAGACGCCATAGAGCGTTACTTCATGGTGTTCCACCATGAAGCCCTCTGGCACCTCCATGCCTTCCAGGCTGCCCGGGCAGCCATGGATGTCGAACACGCGCTGGCACTTGCTGCACTGGAAGTGGTGATGATGGTGCGCGTGGGCATGGCGGCTTTCATAGCGTGGGCTGTCGCCCGGCAGCGCCACGGCCTGGATCATGCCGTCCTGCTGCAGGTCACGCAAGTTGCGGTAGATGGTGGCAATGCTGAGCGAGGGAATGGCCATCCGCCCTGCTTCCAGAATCTCCTGCGGGCTGAGCGGGCGCTGCGCTTCGTCGATGACCCGCAGGATCTCGGTACGTTGTCGGGTCAGTCGTTTCATGCGAAATACGGGTCTCGATTCGGAATGCGAGCGATAGGCGCCCTGTCCCCAAGTATATCGGCACCAGGCGGTGTGCTTGGCCTGAATACGCTCACTGAGCGGTCTTTGGCGCCTATTTATGCCCAAAAATAACCCCTGCCCTGAAGCATTCACCATACACCGACAGGGACGACCACGACAGCCCGCGACAGGAAAGGCACGATCCGCAGGACCATGTCGCCCCCCACAATCAGCGACTTTCTGAAACGCGGCCATTTCCGCCCACAGGCGGGATATTTGTGTCCGAAGCGTCAGCCTCCAGCGTGGCCTGCACGGACTCGTGAGCCATCCGGTCTGCCTGGGTCATGCGGGTCGGAAAGCGCCGCCATTCCGCGGCTGAGGCCAGCTCGAAGGACTCGTGCCAGATGCCCGGCTGCTGCGCATCCGGCTGCAGACGCCACCGCAAGGCGCCATTGCGCAGCCGGCTTTCGCGCAGCTCGGCCATCGCCTTCCGGAATTCGGCTTCCCGGCCCGCCTGCGGGCGGTATGCATGCTGCAGGACCAGGGACTGTCCGTCACCCATGGCGGTTGACCTTGCCAGAAAGTCGTCGGGCGTCACGTCGGCATCCGTGCCCAGGCGCACCGGCAGCCGGCGGCTGGCCAGCGCAAATAGGCCCAGCAGCACGGCCGAGGCAATCAGCACATGCTGCAGGCCGCTGCGATTGACCATCCAGCCCCAGAAAAGGCTGCCCATGGCCAGCCCGGCCTGCACCGAGATCTGGTTGTTGGCCACCGCTCGTGCCCGCACCCAGCCCGGCGCAATGCTCTGCGCCACGGTGGACAGCCCGGCTAGCACTCCGACCCAGCCCATGCTGGCCAGGAAGGTGCCCACCACGGCCACGGGCACCCAGTGGGACAGGCCGACGATGACGGCCGCCAGACTCCACAGCCACAGGGAAGCACGGATGATGCGTCCTGCCCCCGCGCCCTGGCGCAGGAAGCGCGGCAGCCACAGGGCCGATGCCACAGCGCCCAGGCCGAAGGTGCTGTAGAGAAACCCGTAGCCGCCCGCGGCCAGCCCGAGCCGTTGCTGCGCCACCAGCGGGAACATCGCCCACAGGGCGGCCGCACAGAAGCAGAAGCAGAAGTTGATGACGAGCGCCGCCCGCAGCACCCGGGCATGGCGCGCAAAGCGCAGGCCGCTGAGCAGGCCGGACCACAGGGTCTCGTTGCTCCCGGCGGGTACCGGCGTGCGCGGCTCCAGCGCCTGCCAGGCGGCGGGAAGCATGGGCAGGAAGAAGAGCGAAGCCACCAGCACCGCCAGCCCGTCTCCCATCAGGGCAGCGATCAGCCCGGCCATGGCCGGGCCGACGGAGCGTGCAGCATTGAAGGCAATCGAGCCCAGCGCCACCGCCTTGGGCAGCAGCGGCCGCGGGACCAGGCCGTTGATGGAGGCCTGCTGGGCCGGCTGGTAGAAGGTGTAGCCCAGCCCGCAGAGCAGCGTGCAGACGACCAGTGACCAGGGCTGCAGCCAGCCTGCATGGCTCATCAGGCCCACGCTGGCCGTGGCCAGGCCCATCATCAGGTGAGTGACGACCAGGATGTAGCGCCGATCGACAAGATCGGCCACCGAACCGGACACCAGCCCGAACAGCAGGAACGGCAGCGTGCTGGCGGCCTGCACCAAGCCCACCAGCAGCGCCGAGCCGCTGAGGCTGGCCATCAGCCAGCCGGCCATGGCCGACTGCATCGTGTAGGCCATGGAGGTGGTGACGGCGCCGATATACAGCAGCCGGTAGGGACGGATGCCCAGCGGCGAATCGGCCAGGAAGGTTGCTGCCCTGCCCTTTGCAGGTGAAGGCGTCGGTGCACTGCCGCTCACGGCAGCGCCACCGCAGCAGCCACGGATGGCCTTCCGGCATCCGGCAGGAAAATGGACAGAACCGCCATCAGCACGATCAGGGCTGGACCTTCAGATCGGGACATGGAATGCGCACCTCATCGCCGTCGGCAACCACTTCACTGAGGGTGCCGGCGCCGGGACGGCGCGTGACCATCAGCGACTGCCAGCTGCATTCCTCGCCCCGGAAGACGGCAATGGCCCGGATGACCTGACGGTTGCGACCTCGGGCCGAGGACGGATCGCGCTGGACCTGCCAGCGGCGGTCGATGAAGTAGGTCTCGCTGGGCTCGCGTCCCAGCAGCGTGCTGGTCATGCTCTGCAGCTGCTGGACCATGCGCGTGGTGCCCACAGCCTGCCGTGGAGCGGGCCGCAGCGGCGTGACGGCACTGAGGCGTGCACCGGCCGGCAGCGCAGCCAGGGTGGCCTGGGCCGGCAGGGAGCGGGCGGCAGCGCCCGTATCGGCAGCATGGCCGGTGGCCGTGCCTGCAGTTCCGGTCCTGGCGGCAGCAGCTGCCGTGGCGCGGGTGGCGCCCGCCTCACGGCCTTCGTTCCTGGCCATGGCATCGCCCTGCTCTGCCGTGGCCTTCCGGGCGTCCTCCGACGAGCGCCCAGGGGCCCCGACCTTCGCCGCAGCCTGCGGCCGCGCCTGGGGGTCCTGTGCCTGGGCAGACTGTTCGGCCGCCTTGGCACCCTGGTTCATGGGGACGATCTCGTTGCGGGTGATGCTGTTCTGGGCAGCAGGGGCATGAGCGGCACTTCCGGCCGACGGTGCTGCCGTGGCAGCGCTGCCAGACGTCGCAGCGGCCGCCGCACCACCGGTCAGGCCGGCGGCCGCCATGGCAGCGGCAATGCGGCTTTCGCGTTCGCTGCGGGCCCGGTCAGCCGGGGTGGCCGCGGGCGCAGTCTGGGTGCCGGCTTCGGCAGGCGCTGCAGCGCGCGTCGTGGCGGCTGCCTGGGCTGCCGCGCGATCAGGCGTCTCGGCAGCCGTCTGGACGCGCGGGCTGGTATCGGTCTGGGCCCGTGCGGTCGTGCCAGCGGCATCGGCACTGGAAGTCCCTGACGTGCCGGCTCCGGCCTGCGCGGGTACGTGGCCCTCAGTCGAAGCGGCCACCGTCTTGCTGGCGGCCTCTTCGCGCTCGCTGGTCCGGCGCGCGCCCTGGCGTCCCTTGGCGGGCAGCTCCGGCGACTTGCCGGGCTTGGCGCGCAGCATCTGCCCCCAGGCATTGCTGCCCTGGGAAAGGTCCGTGTCCACGGCCACGACGCCCAGCAGGTCGGGCACCGGCAGCCAGCTCTCGAACTTGCCCGGGAAGCCGGCCAGCCGCACTTCCAGGGTCTGGCGCACGGCATCAGCCCGGGTGACGGTCTCCAGCCAGCAATCGGTGGGCAGATCCCCCACACGGTTGGTGAGCGGGGCCAGCGGCACGATCAGCTCGGTGGCCTTCGCTTCGGCAGGCGTGAGCGTCACATAGCAGGTGTTGATGATGCGCAGGCTCTGGTTGTCACCGATCTGCACGAACAGGTGCG